>JACCDN010912705.1_pt1 | contig 39572 bp, 34 predicted proteins | sample 7441691 | NCBI WGS metagenome assembly JACCDN01 (sample SAMN15323439, study PRJNA562643) | freshwater metagenome | isolation source: river surface water | place: USA:Blue River Watershed | collected 2017-08-16 | reverse complement strand
TTGATGGGGATGATTCCAGGAATGGGTCAGACGGCTTATTAAGTTTTAGCTCAGCGGGAGCCTCTACGACGGCGAATGTAGGCAGCTATAACATTAACATGAGCGCTCCTGCAAGCAGTACCAATGGTTATACACTGACGACTAATAATCCATATGGAACCCTTACGATAACTGCGCGCCCAATCACTTTAAAAGCAGATGATGTTATTAATACCTATGGAGATGGCGCGCCAAGCACAGATAGTTATACTGTGACCAGTGGTAATTTAGTAAATAGCAATATGATTAGTAGTATCAATGTGAGCGCTGTGGGTGCGGGTTCACAGCCTAATGTGGGAAGCTATATTCTTCAAGGTACAGGTGCTAATTTTGGTAGTGGCTCTGCCAGTAATTACGATATCAGCTATGAAAACGGTACCTTTACGGTCAATAAAGCCACCTTAACTATCACTGCAGATAACAAAGCTAAATATCAGGGTGGTGAAAACCCGACTTTAACCGCAAGTTACAGTGGCTTTGAATATAGTGATACTGCGAGTGTGGTATCAGGGTTGACGATTACAACACCAGCCACGACAAGTTCGTCAGTGGGAAATTATGCAATTATTCCTGCAAATGGGCTTGCAAGTAACTATAGTATTATTTATGTTGATGGAACATTAAGTGTATTGCCCAGTGGAGGCGGTGGCAGTGGAGGAAATAATTCGGGTGCGAGCGGCGGTGTACAGCCGTCTTCTACGATAACGAATAATCCGGCGGTGGTTGCAAATAATGTGGTGGTACCCCAGCCTTTAGATAATACCCAACTGCAAGAAACGAATCCAAATCTCTTGAATGGTGGAGGAGTGGCCGGATATACCAATATTGTTTGTCATTATGACAAAGAAAACAAGCAGCAAGAATGTATCGAAATGAGTTCAACAAAAAGTGAGCGTGGCTGATGAGGAAGATAACAGCAGGTAGTATAGGGATAAGTATAGCATTGGGGCTTGTGAGCAATAGTTTTGCAAGTGCTCCGCCGCAAAGTAAGACGGGAATTAACCCTGGAACCGTCAATCCGGCTAATGTAATTAATACTTTGGATCAAACGCTTCCAGGAGCACAAGAACCACAACAGGGGAGCTTATCGGTACAGGCCAATCCACAGCAGATTCAACATGCTAAAGATGTGTCTAATACTATTGTTTTAAAGCAAGTACAGTTGCGGGGTGTGACTCACAGCGTTCCTGCCAATGTAACGGCGATTTATCAAAAGATGATTGGCCAAAGTATGAGTTTTAAAGATATTCAGAAAATGGCCGCAGATATGGAGCAGACCTATCGAAATGATGGATTTATTTTAGTGCAAGTTATTCTTCCCCCACAGGAAATTACTGCAGCAGCAGGAGTAGTTAAGCTGCAAATTATAGAAGGGCAGATTCAAAATGTCATTTTTGTTGGCGATGACCCTCAAGCGGCTAGAGCACAGTTAGAACGTTATGCTGAGCAGATTGAAGTCGAGGATCCTATTTCCTATGCCAGTATTGATCGCTTTTTGGTACTAGCCAATCAACTTCCTGGAATTGACGTATCAGCAACGTTGGTACCCAGTAAAACTGTGGTGGGCGGGTCAGATTTAGTCGTACAGGTCGATCAAACTAAAGCTTCTGGTTTTATGAATTTTAATAATCGTGGCACTTCATATATTGGTCCGGGTCAAATGAGCGTAGGCGGTTCCTTATACGATATTTTGGGTGCAGATTCGTTATCGCTGACTGAGGCAACTTCGCTCAGCAATCCACAGCAGTTGCATTATACTGATATTAGTTATGACATTGTTGTAGGTCCATATGCTACCGAAATTAACCCATGGGTGTCTGTGGCACAAACGACGCCAGGTGGAAGCTTATCTGTTTTTGATATGTATGGTGAAAGTACCAAATATAATTTAAGCGTGAATCAACCTATTTATGTTTCAACACCGCAAAAATTAACTTTCCAAAGTTCTCTGTATCATTTAAACAGTTTTAACAGCATTTTTGACAGTGAGCAGCTCTATGATGATAATGTGACTGGGCTGACGCTGGGCCTCGATTATCAAGGGATTTTCTGGCAAACCTATAACGATATTAATTTATCCTCCACTTTTGGGTTACCGATTTTGGGAACGCCGCAAACCCTTTCAAATCCATCTATTGCCGGAGCAACTACCCAGTTTGTACGCTTTAACTTAAGCACAAACGACATTCATTATTTTACACAAAGAATCAGTATGGCATTGGGATCACAGTTCCAAGTCACCCCTAATAGTTTGGTTTCTTCTGAGCAAATTAGTTATGGAGGCCCTGTATTTGGACAAGCTTATATTCCAAACGTTATTTCAGGGGATAGTGGTGCTATGGGCTCAATTGCTTTGCGTTATGATTTGCCTGCGCCAGGGTGGATCAACTTGTTGCAACCACAAATTTTTTATGATGTGGGTACGGTGACTTTGAATAACCCTCCTCTCGGATTTGCCGATGGTGCAACCGGTCAGTCTGCAGGTTTTGGGCTGAATGTTCAGGCTTGGAATCATTGGCAAATGGGTCTTGAGTTCGCAAAGCCTTTGCGTATTACGCAAACATCGGGCGTACCAATGGGATGGCAAACTTTCTTTAATATTACCGGGTTGTTTTAATTACCACTGTAAATCTTTAAGTGAGGCAATGCCTAGCGCTTCTTGTTGTTTTTGAATCAGTGTATGAATGCCTGATTTAGCCAGTTTTAACATTTCTTGAAATTGTGCTTCACTAAAAGGGGCACCTTCTGCGGTACCTTGAATTTCGATAAAGCCATCGTCGCTATTCATAACGACATTCATATCAGTTTCAGCCGCAGAATCTTCAAGATAGTCTAAATCGAGTACGGCTTCACCTTTATAAATACCAACAGAGACGGCTGCTACTAGGTGATGCAATGGGTGGGGGATCTGTATTTTAGATTTAATTAAGCCCGCAGTTTTAAAAAATTGAATAGCATCTGCTAAAGCCACACAAGCACCAGTGATCGATGCTGTACGTGTACCACCGTCGGCTTGAATGACATCACAGTCCAACGTAATCGTATATTCAGGAAGGAAAGACAGACCCACGGCGGAACGTAAAGAGCGACCAATTAAACGTTGAATTTCATTGCTGCGACCGGTTTGTTTGCCGGCAACGGATTCACGTTGGGTGCGATCTGACGTTGCACGAGGGAGCATGCCATATTCTGCAGTAAGCCAAGCCTGGCCTTTGCCTTTAAGAAAACGGGGAACCCCATCAACTACACTGGCAGTACAAATCACCTGAGTGTCACCATAGCATACTAATACTGAACCCTCAGCATGTTTGGTGTAATTACGGATAATTTTAATATCGCGAAGTTGATCAGCTTTTCGTTTAGATGGGCGCATAATTTTTTTGGTATGTCTATTGATGCGTAGTATAATCCTTTTTTTATTTGGGTGTAAGTCATTATTAAAGAGCAATTACAAAAAATTCAAAAATTAGGCGAATTTTTCCGTGAATATTTTGATGATTGGAAAATTAATCTTCTTAGCAATTGGCGTGAAGAGCATGGGGTATTTATTCGCGAAATTGTTCATGAGGGTGGGGGGCATATTTTGGTATTTGCAAAAGTAGAGGTGCCTGAGACGACGTTTTACCATTTTCATAACGAATTACAGTCTTTAGGTAATGATTCAATTGGAGACAAGTTTTTGTTTAAACGGGATGATGTAACGCGTGATCCTATAGAAGTTTTTGAAGAAAATGGTCGCTGGGCTCGCCGTTCTAAATTTTGGGTAGATGTATTCCCACTCACGATTACCGAGTATTTTACTGATGAAGGTTTAGCATGTCTCCAAGATTAAAAGCCTATGTGGGCTTAATGAGGCTCAATCGCCCTTGGCCGATATTGTTGATTGTTTTTCCTACGCTGTGGGGGTTGTTTCTTGGGCATAATCTTCCGAGTTTCAGAATAGTGATGGTTTTTTTACTGGGGTCTTTTATAACGCGATCGGCCGGATGTGTGATCAACGATTATTTTGATCGCGAAATAGATGGCAAAATCAAGCGCACTGAAAAACGCCCTTTGCAACTTCAGGTAATTAAAAATCGTGAAGCAGTGTATTTATTTTTGGGATTAATGGCTTTAGCTGCATGTTTATTGTTTTTTTTACATTGGCAGGTAGTGCTATTAGCGATACCCGCTTTTTTATTAGCTTTGGGATATCCTTTAGCAAAACGGTATACTTATTTTCCCCAAGTGGTATTAGGAATTGCCTTTAATTTTGGTCTCATCATGGCAGTGATGCAGGTAGATGGCAGAATAAGCATGCTTGCCTGGACTTACTATGTTTTAGCCGTCTTATGGACGGTTCACTATGATACACTCTATGCTTTATCTGATTATCAAGATGATCTAACAGTCGGGGTGAAGTCGATTGCCACGTTTTTTAAAGATCGGGTATATTGCTTTCTTCTCATCACAGCAATATTCTGTTTAGGTTTAATTGCAACACTGTGGCATTTGACTGGATTTTCAGAGATGCGCATCATTTTATTTAGTCTGCTTGTTTTATTTTTTATTTACCAACATATACAACTTCTTAGTCAAAAAGAAGCTGTAGGTTTGAAGCTATTTAAGCAACATGTTTGGGTTGGATTATTGGTGTGGTTGGGAGTGTTGTTCTGAACTTAAAAAGTGTGCTGTCATTGAGCGGTCATTGAGTTGATCTTGTAAGGGATTGCTAAAACAAAAATACCAAATCCCATATAGCAATGAGGCCTTTAAGAGCAAGACCAGAGTGATCTCGATCTTAAAGGTATGTCGTGCTTTCCATTTACTTATCCAGGCGAGAGACTGCATAAATTCCTACTCCTACGGCGATAAACGCTGCGATTAACCAAATAATATAAAACATACTGCTCTCCTTTTCAATATAGAACTTTTGATTCCTGTTCAATTTGTTCTACCGACATTTTCACATTTCGGCCCCATAATTTTTTGTATACAAACAGCGTATAAAATAGAATAACGGGAACCATAATAATACCCACGACTTCAATACCTATCAGTGAACGCACAGAACTACTTGCATTCCAGATCAGTAAGCTTTGGGCAGGGAAATTATTTGAGGGAATAATAAAGGGGAAGAGTGCAATTCCCATTGTTATAACGATACCTGTTAAGGAAACAGAACTTGCCACAAAGGCTGCAAGCATTCGTTCTTGCTTAGCATAACGAATCACACCAAATGCCCCTAAAAACCCGAGGAGAGGAACCACAAAAAAGATAGGATGTGCCAGATAGTTCGCAAGCCACGCACCTTGCGCAGTGATTACGGTATTGTTAAGTGGGTTATCCATAGGGTTGGCTTGTGGGATGTAGATGTAGCCGGGCATAAAATATACCCAAACACCACCAATAATGAAGAGTGCAATCAAAACCCAGGCAGATTTTGTAAGTGCGGCGCGTACACGCTGATAGACTTCTCCGTTTGTGCGCATGCAGAGATAAGCAGCACCTTGCATAATCATCATAACAACAGATACTAGGCCGCAAAACAAGGCAAAGGGGCGTAGCAGACCAAATAGGCCCACGAGGGCATTGGCATCTTGCATACTATTACCATAAAAGAACCGTAAAGTTACGGGATCAAATTGAAATGGTAATCCTAAGAAAAAGTTACCGATTGCAACTCCAATTAAGAGGGCAGGAAGGAAACTGCCAGCAAACAAAGCCCAATCCCAGAAGTTGCGCCATTTTTGATTAGGCATTTTAGAGCGGTATTCAAAAGCAACCGGGCGAAAGAATAAGGCCCAAAGAACAGCTAAAAATGCAAAGTAGAGGCCTGAGAAAGAGGCAGCATACACGCGGGGCCAGATTGCAAAAATAGCTCCTCCGGCAGTAATAAGCCATACTTGATTTCCATCCCAAGTAGGGCCAACGGTATTGACCACTACACGGCGCTCAGCATCAGATTTACCGACAAAGGGAAGTAAGATTCCTGCCCCGAAGTCAAAGCCCCCTGTTAGGGCAAAAAGAATCATCACTAAACCAACTACAGCCCAACCTAAAAATTGTAATATGCTCATTAAGTCCATTATTTTTTCTCCAAATCATATTTACCAGTTCCCAAAGAGCTTGGGCCCAAACGTGCGTATTTGAACATTAAATACATTTCTACAATAAACAAACCAGTGTAGAACAGAACAAACATAGCAAAGCTAAGACCAATATCCACAGCACTGATTGCTGATGAACTGATGTTGGTGGGCAATACGCCATAAATAGTCCAGGGCTGACGGCCGTGTTCAGTGACAAACCATCCAACTAAGCAAGCAATCCAAGGTAATGGAATGCTGTAAAGTGCAGCTTTAAAGAACCAGCGTTGTTGCCAAATTCCCTTGTTGCGCACAACTCCAATAAATGCGTAGAAGAAGCCCAGAAGCATTAAGCCTCCAATGCCTACCATGATACGGAAAGACCAGAACACCGACCATACGGTTGGAATGCTATCTTCTGCGGCAGCTTGGATTTGTGCTGGTGTGGCATCTGTAACGTTTTCTGTATATTTCTTCAAGAGTAAGCCATAACCGAGATCCGCTTGATATTGTTCAAAAGTAGGCAATGCACTTTGATCGCCAGCTCTTAATTTAACGAGAGCGCCATAAGCAAGCATACCATTTTGAATACGTTGAATATTTTCTTGCTCGATAGTATCGACACCAGGAATAACATCATTTTCAGAGTGAGTGACAATGAGCCCAAGCACCTCTGGAATTTGGATAGCACCATAGTTTTGATGCTTGTCTTGATCGGGGAATGCAATAAGATTAAACGCTGCAGGTGCAGGTTCTGTTTGCCAGATAGCTTCGATTGCAGCAAGCTTCATCGGTTGTTCTTTAGCAACCAATACACCTAGGCTATCTCCCATATAGGCTACCATTATGCTAGAAATAAGTCCAAATCCTGCGGCAACAGCAAAAGAGCGTTTGGCAAAATCAACATCTTTGTTTCGTAATAAATAAAAGGAACTGATTCCCAAAATAAAGACAGATCCAGTAACAAAACCAGCAATTACAGTGTGTACAAAACCAAGTTGTGCGAACTGATTTAAGAAAAGTTGACCTAAGCTTTGGGTTTCCATCCGCATGGTGGCGAAGTTAAAACCGGATCCAGCAGGATGTTGCATATAACCATTTGCAACAAGGATGAGCAGTGCTGACAAACTTGATCCTATCGCTAAGCAGAAAGTTGCAAAAAGGTGTTGTCCCTTTGAAAATTTGTTCCAGCCAAAGAAAAACGCACCTAAGAACGTAGATTCCAACATAAAAGCAACAAGACCCTCAATAGCAAGGGGAGTTCCAAAAATATCTCCTACATATTGTGAGTAGTATGCCCAGTTGGTTCCAAATTGAAACTCGAGTGTTAAGCCAGTTAACACGCCCATAGCAAAGTTAATTCCAAACAGTTTGCCCCAAAAGCGGGTCATATCTTTGTAGACTTCTTTACCTGTTAAGACATAACAAATTTCCATGGCAAAAAGAATCCATGCCATGCCTAAGGTTAAAGGCACAAACAAAAAGTGATACGAAGCTGCAACGCCAAATTGTAAACGGGCCATTGCAACAGATGCTAAGGTCGGGTCCATCCTATCTCCAAATTATAATTTACGGCGATATTGTAAGGCAAAACTTGAAGAAAAAGAATAGCGCAAAAAGCTCAATGATAATCATTCGCGAACGTGTACACTTCTTGCATCTTCTCGGTATTATCGTTAAGATTTCCACGCCCATCAGTCGATTGAAAGTTTCAAACAGAGAATGCATTTATTTAAAAAAATTTTGTTGTTGAGTATGTGTTGTTTTTGTTTAAATGTGCAGGCTAGCCTTAATGCCAGTATTAACGATGTTTTGAACGGGCGGGCGCGAAATATGCAAACAGGTGTTTATGTTTTAAACGCAGATACAGGTCAGGTTTTGTATAATAATAATGGTGGCGATCCTATGACGCCAGCAAGTAATACTAAAGTGATGACTGCAGCTGCCGCGCTGTTGTATTTGGGACCCAGTTATCAATTTATTACTAAGGTCAGTACCGATGGTCAAGTGGCGGGAAAAATTTTAAATGGTAACTTGTATATTACTTTTAGTGGGGACCCAACACTTACCACGCAGAACATTTATAGCATGATGCAATCCCTGCGCAGTCAAGGAATTACAAGTATTCATGGCAACGTTGTCTTAGATGATACGCTTTTTACAGGTCCCTATTATGGTTTAGGTTGGCCGCAAAGTGATTTAGCCTATTGTTATGCAGCACCAGTTGCAGCAACCATTATTAATGAGAATTGCATGGCGGTGCAGGTAAAACAACTTAAAAATGGTAAGCCATCTGTTCAGCAGTTTACAACTAATTTTCCGGTGGTTAATCAGTTGCAATTTGCGGGACGTAAACAATTAAAGAGTTGTGTGTTTCAACCTGTCATTACGAGTAACAATTCTATTTTGCTGCAAGGATGTTTGCCACGCCGAGCAAATTGGGGTTTTGCTTTTGCGATTAAAAATCCAGAGAGTTATGCGCGTCAAGTGATGCAAGTAGGGCTATCAAAAGCAGGAGTTGCGGTAAATGGAAAGTTTATCATGGGTAAAACACCCGGAAATGCCACGGTTTTAGTAACACATAATTCAAATAATTTGCAGGCGATTTTAGCTTCGATGTTAAAGCGTTCTGATAATGTTTATGCAGGAGCAATCACGAAACTTTTAGGTCAGAAATACTATGGTATGGGAAGTTATAAAGCGGGGGCGAATGCTATCGGGGCAATTTTATCTTCGCGAGTGGGTAAAGGTTTTAAACCTCCTTATTTAGAAGATGGTTCAGGCGAGTCTCTGTATAATTTGGTTTCAGCACAACAATTGGTTCAAGTGTATAATTATATGTTTAGCCAGCCACAATTGGTGCAGGGATTCATGAAAAGTTTGGCGATTTCTGGACAAAAAGGAACGCTTTCTTACCGCATGACAAAAAATGGATTGGCAGGGCATGTATTTGGTAAAACCGGAACGATTAATGGAGTGTCGACTTTGTCAGGGTATATTGATCTTCCAGGTAAACCCACCATCATTTTTGCCATTATGATGAATGGGGTAGAGCGAAACTTTCGTTATGCACGGTATGTACAAGATCAGATTGTACAAATTATAGCTGCAAATGTATAATATGTTTTTTAGATAATGGAGAGAGTGATGGACGATCAGAAAAAGAAAGCGCTTAGTGCAGCTTTATCACAAATTGAGAAACAATTCGGTAAAGGTTCAGTGATGTTAATGGGGGAGTCCCAAGTCTCAGAAGATATTCAGGTAATTTCAACCGGTTCATTAGGGCTTGATTTAGCATTGGGAATTGGGGGTTTACCGCGTGGGCGCATTGTTGAAATCTATGGCCCGGAATCATCGGGAAAAACTACTTTAACGCTTGAGGTTGTTGCGCAATGTCAAAAGCATGGGGGGACTGCTGCATTCGTTGATGCTGAGCATGCTTTAGATTTAGGTTATGCGCGTAAAATTGGTGTAAATGTTGATGAACTCTTAGTTTCACAGCCTGATACCGGTGAACAAGCCTTAGAAATTGCTGACATGCTCGTACGTTCAGGTGCGGTGGATATTCTCATTATTGACTCTGTTGCAGCTTTAACACCAAAGGCCGAAATTGAAGGTGAGATGGGAGACTCGCATATGGGTTTGCAGGCACGTCTAATGTCTCAAGCATTACGTAAGCTTACTGCAAATATCAAACGCTCTAACACTTTGGTGATCTTTATTAACCAAATTCGGATGAAAATTGGTGTTATGTTTGGTAATCCAGAAACCACAACAGGGGGTAATGCGCTAAAATTCTATGCATCGGTGCGGATGGATATTCGTCGGACCGGCGCTATTAAAAATGGCGAAGAAGTTGTAGGTAGTGAGACTCGGGTAAAAGTCGTGAAAAATAAAGTAGCTCCTCCCTTTAAGCAAGCTGATTTTGATATCCTCTATGGCGAAGGCATTAGTCGTGAAGGTGAGATTATTGATTGGGGAGTGAAGCTAGGTTTTATCGAGAAATCTGGTGCTTGGTATGCTTATCAAGGCAATAAGATCGGTCAAGGCAAAGAGAATGTACGGATCTATTTAAAAGATAATCCGGCGGTAGCTGATGAGATCGATACAAAAATTCGTCAAAAATCAATGTCTGGGGAGGTAGATATGACTGCCAAAATGGATGGCAGTACCGATTAATTTTTGTAAGCTTATTGGGTAGTGACGGTCAGTTGATTGGTAATCACTTGTGCGTTGATGGAACCAGATGCCCCATCAAGATCGTCATTACTTCCAAAAAAGTTAATGCAGCTTGCATTGGTACATTTACCAAGTAAGTTACCATTGAAAGTATTGGCATTTCCAAGACTACCAAAGCTCCCTGATACATATAAATTTGCATTAGTATCGGTCATGATCGTGGTAATGGGGTTGTCGGCTCCAGCAGTATTGTTGCCAAAATAATTACTGCAAGCGCCATTTGTGCAGGTGGCAAGAAGCATGCCTGATGCGCTAGCACTTCCTAGGATATAAAAACTTCCACCAACATAAAGATTGTCGTTATTATCTATCGCGATGGTACCAATGGAGTTATTGGCACCACTAGTTGTATTGCCAAAAAAGTTAGTACAGGATGCATTAGTACATTTGGCCAAGAGGCAGTTGCTCCCAGCACTAGCAGTTCCTAGGGTGGTGAATGAGCCGCCAACATATAGATTATTATTGGTATCAACAGCCATGGTTTCTATAGGGTAGTTTGCCCCTTCGCTACTTGAGTTACCAAAAAAGTTGCTACAAGACGCGTTAGTACATTTAGCCAAAAGAAAATTACTACCTGCATTTGCAGTACCGAGGGAGTTAAAATAACCACTGGCGTAGAGAGTGTTGTTGTGGTCGGTGGTTAGAGTTGCGATACTTAAATTTGCACCACTGGTTGTATCATCAAAAAAGTTGCTACAAGTTGAGTTGCTACATTTTGCCAAGAGATAATGAGTACCGGCAGTAGCATCCCCTAGCCTTTTAAACATGCCGGCAACATAAAGATTACCGTCTGTATCAGTGGTCATGGCAAAAATGCCATTGTCTGCTCCCAGAGTATTACTATTGTTAAAAAAATTGCTGCAATTTGCATTGCTGCATTTTGCAAGCAAATAGTGCGTTCCAGCACTAGCTTGCCCTAAATTTTTAAAACTTCCACCAACATATAAGTTACCGCTTGGGTCTGCCGTCATGCCATAAATGTCGCCATCTGCCCCTAGCGTACTGCCATTACCAAAAAAATTAACACATGAGGTACCATTGCATTTGGCTAAAAGAAAGTTGCTGCCTGCAGTTGCGCTTCCTAAACCGGTTAGGCTCCCACCTTCGTATAAAGAAGTCGTGTTGACAAGATTAAATGTTTTACTATAGGCGTTGTTTCCGAAATTTACCTGCACTGTCAGAGCTCCAGTTTTGGCAGGGGCTGTCGGGTCTCCAATTGCGCCCTGTAAAACTAGGAGGCAAGTTGTTCCTGGTTCAAGGGAACTGATTTGTAAGAGGTTGGGGTTTGTAGTTAACGAACATTGTGGATAATTGCCATAAGCTGGGTCCATGCTATTGTTGCTACGATTTACAATACTGGTTGCTGGACTACCAGTAAAGTTAAGAGTATTCACTGTTGCTACAGCATTTTCACTGGTATTGGTGACCGAGATTACTTGATATCTAGGGCCATTAATCAGTGAAGAATAATAAGAGCTCCCGATGGGTTGCGCGGTAATTGACACTGATTGTGGTGTGTTGTCATTACAGCCTGCCAGTAGGAACATAGAAACACAAGCGAAGAAAAATAATTTCATAAAAGGATAATTCCACATTCTATTCATCTTTCGATTATAACAGGAATAAAGACTAGAGTTTAAGTCTTTTTACGCAACGCATGTTCAAACTTATACCAATGGTGTGTGTGATAATCATAAAGTTTGCAGGAATGAAATATTTTCTTGAGTTGTAACCAAGTTAATTGGTATTCATGCAGATAAGAGGCATAGTGTGTTTTGATTCCTTTAAAGGCAGTTTTCAGTCGATAGAAAGGAATGCGAATATCTACGTGATGTGGGGTATGAATAAGAATGTTGTGGGTGAGGGTGTCAATTAGCCAATTGGAATAAATAATTGTAGTGCAATAAAGCGCACCGATGGTGTGGTTCCACTCCGCCTTTTCATCAAAAAAAGGAATATCCGGGTGCGTATGATGCAGATATACAATCAAAGAAATAACGTAATTGAAGACAATAAACGGAATGATTAGCATGGTTAAAATACCCAAGAATCCATCTAGCTTATAGGCCAATGCGCCGAAGGCAATTGCAAAAACAAGGACAAGCAATTTGCATGCATACAATGTGTTTATGTCTCGACGCTGTAGTTTCCCTGGCATAAATAAAACCATTTTAGGAAGCCAAACCTTAGAAAAATAGTGTAGACCGCAACCATATACACTGCGTTCAATCCGATAGAAAAAGCGCTTTACTTTGGAAAGTGCTAGGTATTCTTCAATAGACAGTGGGCGCCAAATCCAGTCAATGGGACTAAACGAAGTAAAACCATGGTGAATGCGGTTATGGCCAAAACACCATAGGCGATAGATGTTAAGGGCTGGGAGCATAAAAAGAGTTCCTACTGTTTCAGCAACCCATTTTTTACGAAATAACGCACCATGGGCAGCGTCATGTGCAAGTACAAACATGCTGGAGATGGCGATGCCGGCAAGTAGACTAAAACATAACTTTAGAAAAACATTATGCACAGCAACAATGCCATAGAGACTCAATGAATAAAACAAGCAATCAAAAACACACCAAAAGATAATAATACTTCTTGAATGCTGGTATGCTATCGGATCAATGACTTTACGAACTTCAGAGAGAGCTTTGGCGTTAAGATCGCTATATTGTGCATCCATTCTAATTATTTCTCTCTCTATTATGTACTCAAAGCTATTTTACCATTGTTTATTGCAAATTGAAAGGAAATAGCGCATTGATTTCTATAAACTATAATGATTATCATTTTATAAAATTTAGGTTGGCTCTTTGTAAATAATCAAAAAAATAAATGCATTGCCTGATAGAAACTAAAAATGGCAAAACCTAAGAGGATAAAGCCTCCAGTGCGATTGAGAATATGCATTATGCGATCAGATAAACGGTGATGAGTAAAGTGTAAAACGATATTAAGACCCATCATCCAACTGGTGACGCCGGTCATGAGACCGAAAACCATTGCAAGCATACTGTGTGGGCCAGAACTATTGATGGCTACTTCGCTACTCATGGAGGCCCAAAATAAAATAGTGAAAGGACTCATGAGCGTTAAAAGGTAGCCATCACATATTTGTCGCCATAAAGGTCCTGGCTTTGCACGACTAGTTTTATATGATCCTGGCTGCATGCGTAAAGTTTTACTGGCAAACCAGAGCAGAATAAACGAGCCAATGATTCCCACCGGTAACATCACCATTTTATTGTGCACTAAGACCATTAAGATACCTAGGTTGAGTAAGAGAAAATACGTTAAGTCTGCAGAGACAATACCTAAACCAAAACAGAGGCCTGAAGGCAAGCCATAGGTTAAATTACGGCGAATAATTTCTAAGTTCATTGGGCCAATGGGAATCGCAACGCCCCAGCCGACTAGTAATCCTAAAGTGTATAAATGCCACATGATATTGATCCTATCTATTGAGACGATATGGAGTTAAATCAATATGCGGTTTAACGCCAGAGACTAATTCAGCGATGAGTTTACCTGTAACAGGCGCCATGGTCACGCCCCACATATTATGACCAACAGCAATGAACACGTTGTTGATACTTGGGCAGGGGCCGATATATGGTAAATCATCAGGTGTCATCGGGCGAAGTCCACACCATTCTTTCACAATGGGTTCATTGAGAGGAGTTTGTAAATATTCTTGAGCGCCCGTTTTGAGTGCGTTCAAGCGATCAGCAGGTAGAGATTTATCATAGCCACAAAATTCCATTGTTGACCCTAAACGATAATATTCATCCATGGGGGTTAATACCACGCTGCGTTCACAAAAGAAAATCGAATGTTTAAAAGTAGTTTGGCCATAGTGCAGTGAGATAGAGTAGCCTTTGCCAGGTTGAATTGGAATTTTACAGCCCAATTCCTTTTGAATAAAAGGTGTGAATGCACCGGTGGCAAAAACAAAATAATCAGCATCGATATTGCCAATGGAGGTGATGAGGCTATTGGCCTGACCATTGTGTTTGATGAGTTGAAGTGCTTCACAATTTTCTTTAATTTCAACGCCTTGTTTACGAATGTAATCTACCCAAGCACTAAAAAGGAGATCAGGCTGTAAATGGGCATCTCCAGGATAAAGCCAGCCTCCAGCTAAAGTAGGTTTCAGTGAGGATTCAAAGTCTGGTAAATCTCTGGCAGCGATTTCATATACGGCTGTGCCAAAATGTTCTTTAAGTAAATGGTATTCATGTTGGCTTACATGATCAAAAACTTCGGCATTTTGATATACATGTAATGAACCATTTTCATGCCATTTATAAGCAATATCACCGCTTGTAAATAAGGCGTTATAGAGGGCATAGGTGCTTTGAGCTAAGGGTACACGAGCTTTGGCGATTTCTAACATGGCGGCTAGATTGCAATGCTGAGAAAATTGCCATAGCCAAGACCATAAAGCGATTGAAAACCTCGGTTTAATATAAATGGGGGCAAGCCGGCCATATTGATACATGAGCTTTAGAACATTTTTAACAACGCCTGGTTGTGTCAAAGGTAATAAATGCCCCGGAGAAATAATGCCACAATTGCCATGTGAAGCTTCTTGGCCCAGACGGTTTTTTTCAACGAGGGTGATGCGATATCCAAGTTGTAACAGATAGTAGGCGCAAGCTATACCGATAATACCGCCGCCAATAATACAAACATGTTTATGTTCCATAATAAAAGTCGCAAAAGACATCGTAAGAGGTATATAATACAATAAAAATCAGAGGAAAATAATGATATTAACGATACCTGCCAATATTGTACTGCTGGGTTTGGCAAGCCTGATTCTATTGACAAGAGGGGTCGCTTTTTTTATTTGTAAGGCCCAAGAGCATTCACTTCACGGATTTAAATTACATGGCTTGTTTCGTCAACAACCCTGGCTACCTGCATTGCTGATTTTACTCGCTTTTGTTGTTAATAATGGCTTGGAACATTGGCATTTACTGGAATTTAAACCTGCGCTTGATTTTGTCGCGTTAGTTGGGCTTGGTTTGGTTCGTGCTGTTTGTAGTATTTGGTTGTTGATCGCGGAGGCCAATGCCATTTATGCTTGGCTTAGCCAAGTGGTTGCTAAAAAATCGCTGAGTTATGCATTGTTACCCTATATTAAAAATGGGGTACGTTATACGTTTTTGGTGTTGTCATTGCCTTTTATTTTGGCTAGCTTTCCAATTTATCCGCAGGTACAAGATGTAATTAATAAAGTGATACAGATTGTGATTATCTGGACCATCGCTTGGTTGCTTATGCAAGTTATTTCTGCTTTAGAAAAAGCAACTTTGCAGCGTTTAAAGAATTCTCTGAGTGAAGATTTTCATGCGCGTCGCGTCTATACTCAGATACGCGTTTTCAAAAGGATCATTATCTTCATTATTCTATTATTGGCCTTTGCTGCCACAGCAATGACATTTGACAATGTCCGCGAGCTTGGAACAAGTATTCTTGCTTCTGCAGGACTAGCAACAGTTATTTTAGGGTTTGCTGCGCAAAAAACTTTAGGGAACTTATTTGTTGGGGTACAGATAGCTATTACTCAACCGATTCGTATTAATGATTTAGTCAGCATTGAAGGTGAGTTAGGGACGGTAGAGGAAATTACCTTATCGCATGTGATTTTACGAATATGGGATTTACGGCGTTTAGTGATTCCTATTAGTTATTTTATTGACAAACCTTTTCAGAATTTGAGTCGGACCTCCACAGAACTATTAAGCCCTATTTTCTTCTATACGGATTATAATTTGCCAGTTGAAGCAATACGCCAGGCATTTATGAATATTTTACAACAGTCGCCTTTATGGGATGGTAAAGTTGCTAAACTACAAGTTGTGGATACTCAAGGTAATATCTTAAAAGTGCGTGCTGTGGCAAGTGTAAGAAATAGCAGTGATGCCTGGGACTTGAAGTGTGAAATTCTGGAAAAATTGACGGCATTTATTGTTAAAAATCATCCTGACAGCCTGCCTAAAACAAGGAGTTTACAGATCCCTGTTCAAGCAGCACTCTAATAAGGGATTTAAGTTAAAATATCATCATGACAGTGCATTCATATAAAATTATCTTAGCGCCTATGATGGATCTGACGGATCGTCATTGCCGCTATTTTTTGCGGAAAATTTCTAAGCATATGTTGTTATACACCGAAATGGTTACTGCCAAGGCTTTAATTCATGGGGATCGTAAACGCTTTTTGGAGTTTCATGATTTGGAGCATCCGGTATGTTTGCAATTGGGTGGGTCAGATCCATACGAATTAGCGCAATGTGCGAAATGGGCAGAAGAGTGGGGGTATGATGAAGTTAATTTAAATGCCGGTTGTCCTTCTGATCGTGTTCAGGCGGGTGAGTTTGGTTTGTGTTTGATGAAAAACCCTAAACGAGTGGCTGATTGTCTTAAAGCAATGAAAGATGCAGTTTCTATTCCAATAAGCTTAAAAACACGTTTGGGCTATGACCATGTTGATTCCTATGAGCATTTGGCTGATTTTGTTTATGCGCAGATTGTCAGCGGAGTTGATCAGATAACGATTCATGCTCGCAAAGGTTGGTTATCTGGTTTGAGTCCGAAAGAAAATCGTACTGTTCCACCTCTGCAATATGATAAAGTTTATCGCTTGAAACAAGATTTTCCGGATATTTCCATTGCGATTAATGGCGGGGTTGAAAGTTTAGAACAAGCGCAAATGCATTTACAATATGTGGATGGAGTTATGATGGGGCGTGCAGCATATTATGATGCTTATGTATTAAGCGAGGTAGACCAGATATTTTATGGGAGCACTTTACCAATATCCAGCCGTGAAGAGATTATTGCAGCGATGCTTCCGTATTGCGAAGCCGAATTAAAGCGAGGAACTCAACTTCGGCATATTACGCAGCATTGGTTAGGTTTATATGCAGGGATGCCTAACGCCAAAGCTTGGCGCCGGTTGGTGACGGATCCAAAAATATCACTTGCAGAATTAAGCCGTTCCACCTACAGTTAAAGCATTAATTCTTAAGGTTGGTTGTCCCACCCCTACAGGAACACTTTGGCCTTCTTTGCCACAAATGCCAACACCCAAATCAAGTTCTAAATCATTGCCAACCATAGTGATTTTGGTGAGAGCTGTTGGGCCATCACCAATCAACGTGGCACCTTTGACGGGTTTGACGATTTTTCCCTTTTCTACCAAATAAGCCTCTGAAGTCACAAACACAAATTTACCAGAAGTAATATCTACTTGACCACCACTAAAGCTAACCGCATAGATCCCCTGATCAAGTGAGGCAATGATTTCTTCCCTCGTTTGTTGACCTGGAAGCATATATGTATTAGTCATTCGCGGCATCGGTAAATGGGCATAGGATTCGCGTCGAGCATTACCGGTTGATCCTTGCTTCATGAGGCGAGCATTTTGCTTGTCAAATAAGTAGCCAGTAAGACGGCCATTTTCAATCAAAGTGGTTGCCTGTGTTTTTGTTCCTTCATCATCTAAATTTAAGGAACCACGACGATCTGGCAGGGTACCATTATCAACGACGGTACATAAAGGGGAGGCCACGGGTTCGCCGATTTTACCTGAGAATGCAGAAGTTTCTTTACGATTAAAGTCACCCTCTAAACCATGGCCAATTGCCTCGTGTAAAAGCACACCGGGCCATCCTGCACCTAAAACAATATCCATAGTTCCGGCAGGAGCAGCATCAGCACGAAGATTGATACCAGCAATGCGTATTGCCTCTTGCACCAGGCCTTGCCAGGTTTGATTTTCAAAAAGTTTTTGGTAAGAATAGCGCCCACCACCACCTGCATAACCTTGTTCGCGTTCACCATTTTCTTCTAAAATAACCGAAACATTTAAACGTACTAAAGGGCGAATATCTGTTGCATACGTGCCATCCGATGCGGCAATCAGTATGATTTCATATGTTGCTGCTAAACTCGCCATGACGTTAATGACCCGCGCATCAAAGGCTCTGGCATAAACATTAATGTCTTGCAATAAAGCCACTTTTTCTTGATGCTCCTTTTCTAATACTGGATCAAAAGCCGTATAAAGAGGTATTAATTCCGAGTTTTTAAAGGCTTCAATAGATAAAGATTGGCCTTGAGCTACAATATTTCGAGCAGTTTTTGCAGAATTAAGTAACGCTTGTTTGGAAATCACATCCGCATAGGCAAAGCCAGTTTGTTCGCCAGAAATTGCGCGTACACCCAGGCCCTTGCTGATAGAAAATGAACCTTCTTTAACAATTCTTTCCTCAAGGCTCCAAACTTCACTTTTGTGATATTGTAGGTAGATATCGGCATAGTCTAGACGATGCGAGGCCATGAGAGTAAAAGCTTCTTGCAAATCAGCATGATTTAAACCGCAATCGGTGAGCAGAACTTTTTCAGCTTGTTCTTGACCGTTTTCTTTTTTTCCGTTCAAGCCGAAATCCTTTTGATTCGCGCACCTAGGCATGAAAATTTTTCTTCCAAATATTCATAACCACGGTCCATGTGGTGTAAGCCTTCAATAATGGTCTCACCTTTAGCCGCCAATGCCGCAAGGACCAGGCATGCCGATGCCCGTAAATCGCTTGCCATGACAGGGGCGCCATGTAACTCATCTACGCCAATGACAGTTGCTTTATTACCTTTAACCCTAATATTTGCCCCTAAGCGTTGTAATTCAGGCACATGCATAAAACGATTTTCCCAAATGGTTTCAACGATTTCAGACATACCTGTTGCAATACAATTCATTGCCATAAATTGGGCTTGCATATCAGTGGGGAATCCTGGATAGGGTGCAGTTTTGATGTTGATTGCTTTTAATTCACGTTCTCGCATATCTACGGTAATGGCTCTTTGCTTTTCCGTAATTTTAGCGCCTGCCTTAGAAAGCTTTAATAGAACATTGCTGAGGCTTGCAACATCGACATCTTCAACCGTGATGCAGCCGTGAGTCATAGCAGCTGCGACAAGGTAAGTTCCTGCCTCAATACGATCAGCCATTACGTTATAATTCGCTCCACCTAGAGATTCAACGCCATGAACTGTAATGGTATCAGTGCCCGCACCTTCAATTTTGGCTCCCATTTCAGTAAGGTAGTGAATCAAATCAACTATTTCAGGTTCACGTGCAGCGTTATGAAGAACGGTCTTTCCTTCTGCCAGTGTTGCAGCCATTAAGATATTTTCTGTGCCTGTCACTGTAACGGTATGAAAATGTACGTGAGCGCCTTTTAAACGTTTGCCTGGAACGGTAGCATGGATAAAACCATCAGTGATATCAATGACTGCTCCTAATGCACGCATGCCATCTAAATGCATGTCGATCGGTCGAGAACCAATGGCACAGCCTCCGGGGAAAGCAATTTTAGCTTCACCATATTTGGCCAAAAGAGGGCCTAACACAACAATAGAGGCACGCATGGCTTTAATAAGGTCATAAGGAACTGTGTGATTTTTAATGGAGCGGGCATCGATCCTAACGCGCATTTTATCTAGTAGGGTAATGTCACAGCCAAGTTCTCCTAAAAGTTCGAGCATAATGGTCACATCTTGCAGATGCGGTAAATTACCGATTTTCACTGGTTCTGACGCCAAAATAGCTCCAGCTAAAATTTTCAAAGCCGCATTTTTAGCACCGGCAATACGCACGCTTCCATTTAAAGAAACACCACCTTCGATGATGAGACGATCAGTCATGATTTTTCCTTGTGTTGCCATTCTTCTGGAGTCATTGTTTTTAAGGCCAAAGCGTGAATTTCACCAGACTGCAGATAGGGGCCTAAAATGGCATTAATCAGTCGTTGTCGGGCAAGGAGTGATTCATTTTGAAACAGATCGCTGATAATGATTGCTTCAAAATGGACCTGATCTCTCGTTGTGACCTGAATGCTTTTGTGAGAAATTGCATTTTTTAAGATTGCTTCGATTTGTGTTGAGTTCATTTTAAATATTTTGCCAATAGTTCAAAAATTCCATAGACTTCTAATAAAGATTTCGCATTATCACGAAGGCCATGTAATTCCAAATTTAAGTTTTTTCTTTTGCTATAACGTAAAATTGCCAATAACAACGCCAAGAACGCTGAATCTATCACTTTTACGTTTTCTAAATTAAGGCTCCAGCTTCCATTTTGCGGTGCTTGTTTAAAGAGTTGCACACTAAAATTTGGAACTTCAAGATGCGTTAATTTGTGAGGTAATTCTAACATAAAAATATCTCAATCGTTCACTTGATTAATTTTAGCTATAATGCTGTTCATATCCGGAAAAGAAGCAAATTGTTCTTGGTAGTTCTTTAAGAAACTGACACCTTCAACAGCTAAATCATAAATTTGCCAACTATTGCCATTACGTTGTAAATAATAGGTCAAATTAGAGCTTTGGCCGTTGGTTGTAGAAGTCACCTGACCATTGACAGCAACATATTGTGCGGTTTGCCAAGCATTTCCACGCATTGGGTTTAGCGTAATTTTATAGTTAGAAATGCTAACAATTGCATTGGCATAGGTTTTGGTGAGGAGTTGGCCAAATTGATTGATAAATTCTTGTTGCTGTTCTGGTGTTGCTGTGCGCCATTTTGGGCCCAAAGCTAAACCAGCCATTTGATTGACATTTACAATGGGCAGAATGGTTTGTTTAATAATACCGTAGAGTTTCGCAGGATTATTTGCAAGGCTTTTTCCACCGTTATTAATGTCGGTTTGCAGTGCATTGACGGTCCCTTGAATGAGATCCACAGGGTTTTGTACCTGGCTAGAATCATTTGCCAAGGCAAAATTTATTGTCAACAACATACTGGCGCTGATGCTAAGAATAGTTTTTAAAATCCGTTTTATCATGGTTTTTTCGCTCCGTTGCTCATAAAGGTTGATATTAAAGAAGAAATATTAGTAGCGGCGTAAGTTGTGACAATCTGACCGCCATTTTGTAAATTTTGTGAAGCAAAACCAGGGGTAATGCTTACGTAATTGTCACCCAAGATCCCTGATGCGGTAATAGCTGCGCTACTATCTGCAGGAATAGGAATATTTTTATTAACTGCCAAAGTGAGCGTAGCCTGGTAGGTTTCTGGATTTAAAGATACTGCTTGCACTGTTCCGATTTGCACGCCAGCGATTCGTACGGCGGATTGCGTTTTAATTCCGCCAATATCACTAAAATTAGCGGTAAGATCATAGGTGTTTTTGACAAAAGGATTAGTTGCGGTAAGGCCGCTTACTTTTAGGGCCATGAAAATAAAAGCAAGCAGGCCTAAAACGATAAAAATACCAACAAAAAATTCCAACGATTTTGATTTCATATCTATTCCTTAATCAAACATAATTGCGGTGAGTAAGAAGTCGAGTCCTAAAATAGCTAGGGACGAGTATACCACAGTTCGGGTAGTAGCTTTAGCAATTCCTTCGGAAGTGGGGATACAATAATAACCCTGATAAACAGCGATCCAAGTTACGACCCAGCCAAAGAAAATGCTTTTGATAATCCCGTTCATGATGTCATCCCCAAATTGTACTGAGGATTGCATGTTATTCCAGAAGGAACCTGCATCGACTCCCAGCCAATTAACACCAACCCAATAGCCCCCTAAAATAGCCACTGCGCTGAAGATGAGCATTAAAATAGGCATGGAAATTTGGCCAGCCCAAAAACGGGGAGCAATAATACGACGTATGGGATCTACCGCCATCATTTGCATTGCCGAAAGTTGTTCAGTTGCTTTCATTAGTCCGATTTCAGAAGTTAAAGCACTACCAGCACGGCCAGCAAATAAAAGTGCTGTAACGACAGGGCCTAATTCACGCACAATACTTAATGATACTAATTGACCTAAAGCAGATTCCGCACTGAAGCGCGAGAGCGTGTTAAATCCTTGTAGGCCAAGAACAAAACCAATAAATGCACCAGAAACAATGATAATAGCAAGAGATAAAACTCCAACCATATACAACTGTTTAACAAGATCTTGGAGACGAAAAGGACCAAAAACCGTTTTTAGCAGAAATAAACCAGAAATGCCGATTTGAACAAGACGGTTAAGCCCCCAAGAGCCTAAATTGTATATCCATTTAAGCATTACTTTCTCCTAAAAAATCCTGCATAAGCGGTGGGGCTGGATAACGAAACGCTACGGGACCATCTGCTTCACCATGAATAAATTGTTTTACCATAGGAGAGGTATTTTTGCGAATTGATTCGGGTGTGCCATAACCAATGACTTCCGCATTGGAAATAATATACACTTCATCGGCGATATTTAATACTTCATGAACATCGTGTGACACAATGATGGAGGTTAAGCCAAGAACATCATTTAAAGTTTTAATGAGCTTTAACAGAACACCCATAGAAATAGGATCTTGGCCAGTGAAAGGTTCATCATACATCATCATTTCCGGGTCCAAAGCAATTGCACGCGCAAGTGCCGCACGGCGAGACATACCTCCTGATAGTTCGCTTGGCATAAGATGTTCACTACCACGTAAACCCACGGCTTCTAATTTCATTTTGACGATATCACGAATCATTGATTCAGAAAGTTTAGTATGTTCACGCAAGGGATAAGCCACGTTATCAAAAACATTTAAATCGATGAATAAAGCCCCGCTTTGGAATAACATACCCATACGTTTGCGTAAATTTAGCCAACCACTGTTGCTTAAATTTTTAGTAGGTTGATCCAGCACAGATAATGTTCCCGCAGAGGGAGTCAGGAGACCTCCAATTAAATGTAACAAGGTGGTTTTTCCAGTACCAGAAGGCCCCATAATCGCGGTGATTTTGCCACGTTTAATGACAAGATCAAGCGACTTAAAAATAGGACGATCGCCTCGGTAAAATTGCATTCCTTTGCATTCAACGAGAAGGGATGAATTGGTCAGGACAGTTTCATTTTTATTCATGGCTATAGTTTAGCAGTTTCTTTTATAAAGGCAAGCTTAAGCCCGATAAATTTTACGGATCAGATACAAAGGGCGTTGCTTCGTTTCATTAAAAATGCGCGCGATATATTCGCCAAGAATTCCAACAGAAAGCATATTCAAGCCGCTGAAGAACAAAATGAAAACCACTAAAGAAGCATAACCATGTACCTGAACTCCAAAAACCAAGGTACGAATAATGATAAAAAGTCCGTAAATAAAAGCACAAAACGCCGTTAGGAAACCGATATAGCACCAAATACGTAAAGGTGCAGAACTAAAAGATATAATGCCATTAACTGCCAAGCCTAAAAGTTTGCGAAAATTCCATTTGCTTGTGCCGGCTGCGCGATCTCCTAGTTCTTGAAAAATTTGATATTCCTTAAAGCCCAGCCAGGCAAATAGCCCTTTGTTGAAACGTGAGCGCTCGGGCAAATTCACGAAGGCATCCACAGCTTCGCGGCACATTAAGCGATAATCACGAATGTTTGGTGTGATTTTGGTATCACTCATCATATTGATAGTTTTGTAAAACAACTTAACATTCATGCGGTGTAAAAAAGTATCTTCGCTGCGATGTTTGCGCACTACGGAGACAATCTCATAGCCTTCTTGCCATTTCTGAATCATCTCGCCAATGAGATGGGGGGAGTCTTGTAAATCAGCATCGAGGGTGATGGCCGCATCGCCGGTGGTGTTTTTAAACCCTGCAACTAGGGCGGCTTCTTTACCAAAATTACGTGATAGATCGACTACAATTAAATTGGGTAAATTTTTTTGCAAGTCTTGCAGCTTTTGTAAGGTACTATCGGTGCTACCATCATTTACCACTACGATTTCAAAAGTATACGGAAGGTTTTGCAAAATAGGGATTAAGGTTGCAAATAAGTAATGAATACCTTCTGCTTCATTCATCATGGGGATGACAATACTAATTTTAGGCTTCATATCTTAGTCTTTTGTTTATTGCGGCTACTGTACCAGAAAAATAAGATTGCGAAAATATAGATAACCCAAGCTGTTCCGCTTAAAACATTCGCCCAACCTAAACCGGAAAAACGACTCACTACGACATGCTTGCCTGCGGGAAGGCTAATGGCGGCAACTAAACCATTGGGACTGTTGCTCGCAAAATAAGGCACGGATATACCATCAACCTTGATTTGGAGGAGGTCTGGGTAATATAAAATTGGCAATTGCACGGCTTGGCTTGAGGTGAGGTTGATGTTGCAGACAGATCGCATATTTTCTTGATGGCAATCAGAGGTGGCTTTATCAAGGGTGAGCAGGCTCGAATTCGTTGCAGGAGAGTATTCTGGTAAAACAGTGTTTTTGTCGGTAGCTGCTAGGTAATCAATTACAAAATAACTTGAAAGATCTTCAATCGTTTTAATAGCAACAGGTTCCCGATCTTCATGTCCTGGAATTGGAGGGGGGGAATAATTATTGTTTAGCCATAGTGCACCTGATAGCGCAATTAAAAATCCGCCTACCATGAGGTGAGCTGCACTGAGTTTATTTTTACAAAAATCGACAACGCAAGCAGTGAACAATAAACCCCCTAACCACATTGTATCAGTTAAAAGTCGATAGGGAAATTGTACTACGTAAGCTTCACGTGGCAAAATTTTCCAAAAATCAACCGGGCTCCAAATAATAAAGAAGGCAATAAAGAAAGTCCAAAGTAGTGATTTTAATAAGGGGGCTTGTTCAGGCTGCAAGAGCGTTTGACCTTTTTCAGCGCCCAATTTATATAGCCAATACATCAAGGCCATTAAAATAGGAAGGCCAATTCCAGGGTATAAATCATAACCAGCCAAGAAAGGCGCGATCGCGGTTGATTTGATCGATAGTAATGTTGAAATTTGTGTGAAGAAAGCAGTTACCCATGGGAAGTAGAGCGTATGTGCACCCAGGTTAAGGAGGTGTTCATATTTGACCACGGGAACTAAATACCACGACGATAAGAACAGAGCTAAAATGAAGGGAAGCAATACTCTTAGCCAGGGCTGATAGTTTTTCTGCCGCCATGACATAAAGAAGAACAGTAAAAACATAAATAGGCTGGAAAATAAAAAAGTGATTAAATGTGATGTTGATAAAATATAGAATACAAAAATAGCGATGAGTGTTAAGCGCAAGGTCTCTTTGTCAAAGCGAGGCTGATAAAAAAGTTTGAAAGCATAATACAGCATAACGGGGACGAGCCCTTGTGTTGCAGCTTCGGTAAAGTCTCCTCGTACATTAATATTAATCAATAAATATGGGGAGAACATGTATAAGATTGCCCCGAGCACTGCAGCAATTTCATTCTTAAATAAAAAAACATAAAGTCGATAGCTATAGAAAGCGCCGAGAATCAAGCATAGACCAATGGTGTATTTAAATGGGTCTAGGGGGTTTTGAGAAATAAAACCAATGATTCCTGCAACGGTGTATATCGTGGGTGCATAAAACTGGAAGACAGGATATAGCATCCCTTGAAAAGCATCAGGAGCAACGCGTAACAGAAATTCGCCATGGCGAAGCGCTTGTTTTGCTTCAAGAATATTTTGTAAGTGATAGGTGTAGTCATCACGATGCGGAACAAATTGATGGTTCACGATGGGGGCCATAATTGAAAAAGTAATGGCGATGAACAAGAGAATGAGATAAAAGGCTTTACGTTTTGTCATAGGCGGGCATTGCGATATGTTGTGGGATATTCTGCATGAATTATAGCTTGTATGCAAGATGGTGTTTAGCGATCACAGGGGATTTCCCTAGCCGAGCCTGCGCCATAATAGTGTGCATAGTCTATGTTAAATACGTTGCTGGCATCTGGGCCTACCTGGCTGCCAATCAAACCTCTGCCAAAGATGTTGTTCATGGTGTTAGGGCAGCGGGCTATAAATACAAAGTCGGTATGAGCGGCATTTGTTGTATGTTGAATTTGCTGAATGCGACTTTGATTAAATTGATAAGCAAAATAAGTACCTGTTAGGAAAAATATAAAATAAACAACCATGATTGCACAAAGAATTTGCCAAGGAAGTTTGATTCGATTGCAGTTTAATTGCTTATCTTCACAAATGAATTTTACGTTGAACATCACCAGGCTAAAGACAAGATAAAATAGTAGCATATCCGGAATAAAAGTGAGTCGTTTGGCGATGGCGCCGGGAAAGTAATAAGCAACCGGTGTTAATAAAAGGAGTGTAATGATAAAACCAAGAATCATCATCAGCCAATATTTAATCTGCTTCTGATAGGTAGTTTGCTTCTTACGGCTAAAAATAAGATAGATCGCGGTAATAAATAAAATAATGGCTAATGCAGAGAAAATACCTTTAGTGGGTATTTGATAATAGCGATGCAATAAAATATGGATTTTATCCCACAAAGAATAATGCAGATTGCTAGTGTCGCTCTGCTGCATTGCTACAACTTGCCGAGCGTAATTTCCGGGGGCGGTAATCAGTACAAGAAAGCCGATAATATTACCAATTAAGAAGCTAGTAAGTAGAGCGTTGTTTTTGCATGTTTGGACAAAATGTTTAACTCCTGCGACATTCCATAAAGAAAAGAGGATGTAAAAAATCGTTGCTGCAGCAATAATTTCGTTGTAATTACCTGTGAGGAGCCCTAGTGCAAAAAGCAGCAAGACTTTTAAGAGGCCTGCGGAAGTGGGTTTTTGTTGGGCTTGTAGCTTATATAAAAGATACCAAATAAGCACTGTTCCCCAGAAATATTGGATTACGATAGTCTTGAAACCGATAGTTTCCGTGTAAGAATGAATGGGGTTGAGATAAAAAAGAATCAGTAAAGTTAAAATAATAAAGCGATTCAGGTGGCGGTCGCTTGGTTCTTCCCAAAAAAGCAGAATATAAGATAGGCGGATAAAAGCGACAAAACAGAATCCAGTAATGATTGCAGCAATCGGGAGTGTAATCGCGTTTAGCGCTTGAGTGTTTAGAAAAAAGTAAATCAAGATTTGCGCTGACATTCTACCTGTCCAATTCAGATAATCCCAACGCAATTGGCTCAATACCGCGTGATGAGAAAGCGCAGCGATATTACAACGGACTAAATCATCTGCAATGAGCGGGAACATATAATTGTAAAGCGCAACGAACAGAAAAATACAGCTAGAGACCGACCATAGTTTTAAGTTTGTAGATTTAGTTTTAATCATTATGTCATTTCCTTATAGAGATTATGCTTGTCGGTACAAGGTATTTGCCTTGTAAATCAATGCAAGGGGCTGATGGCTTGTTGACTATAATGGCAGGGGAATATATCTGAAGCATTTTGGTTGTTTTTTCACTGTCCTCTGGATGGGGCAAGTTAAAGCAAATGGTTGGGTTGAGAATAGTAAGTGCATTGTGGGTATCGGTGACCCTTGCAATCAGAACATAGCCGCTTGTTGAGTATGGGATATTATGAGCATCAAGTAAAAATAGCGGCATGTCTCTTGCTTGTGATGGCATTTGCGTTAATGTTGACAAGGTTGTGGTATCGAGTTTTTTATGTCCATATTGCATATAAAAAGCGGGGATATTCCATGCTTCGCTGCTTGTTAATAAAATAGCATTTTCAGGTAGATTATTCAGTAAGCCACTATGAATAGTTTCAACAATTAAATCCCGCTTATTTTGTTGCCATAGCTCATTGTAGATTTTTACAACATAAGCATTAAAAATAATTGTAAGGCAAGTAATGATACTAATACAAAACGCAAGTGCAGTATAATATTTTTTATTTAACCGGCTAAACAAAGAAAGGAAAATCAACGCAAGTCCAATGTATTGAATATAGATTGGCAGATAACCGGCTCCCCAGCTTATCGGGATACCGCTTTGATATTTTTGACTTGTCCCGATCAATAGCGCTGGAAGGATATTAAAGGTCAGGCCGATAGAGAGAAAAGATGTTTTTGACTGTTGGTCTAGAGTTAGGTGAGGCAACAAAGCTTTCAGGCTAAAAAAAGAAAAGCAGAAAGCTAAAATGATAATTAAAAAAGAAAAAGGATTTTCAAAATAAGATGAGAATATTGTAAGGTTTAAAAAATGACCATGAAGTATCGCATGGATCAATGGTAAAGGTGAGGTCAGTTGATATAAGAAAGCTTTGAGCGTCTTGATTGTAAGATGAGTGACTTCTGTTCCATCGTAATGAGCCCCTACCGCATGGCTATAAAGCCAAAAGTAAGTGCCTAAATAAATGAAAGTGATGAGAATAAAAGGTATAAGCGAAAGCAAAAATGATTTTTTTTGGGCTTTAGCCGTGCGTCCTAAAATAATAATGGCAAGCATGGTGCCAATAGCAATTTCATAGGTGAGCAAAGATAAAGCATAAAATAATAAAGAAAAAATAAGATAACATGCTTTTTTCCACCCAGAAGAAGTTTGTAGCAAAAGAGTAAAAAAAGTTAATGATAAAAAAATGGTAGCAGCTAAGAAGGGGAAAATGCCGCCAAAGCTAGTGAGTGGATCAAGGAAAAGTTCTAATGCCAAAAGGGCGGGTAAGATAAATAAAAATAACAGACTCACTTTGATATTCCGTGTCAGTGTATAAATAAACCACGCTACACAAATAAAGCTTAGCCAGATAAGGCCAACACGTACACATTGATAGGGAAAAGGCGAGTAGAAAAAATATTCGAGGGGATATTGAGTAAAAAGATTGAGTGGAAATAAGCGACCGATATTAAACATCCAGCCATGATTTTGCGCTGCGGTAAAAGACCAAATATTCCCATGCGATAATTCAACGATACCTTTAACGAGGCTGTAATATAGGTCATCAGTATAAAATCCAGCATGTAAAATGGGTAAAGAAATAATCAGATAGAAGGGAAATAATAAGGCAACAAACAGAAGATTTTTGTAGGTTTGATTAGATGCCATAAGTTTGTAAATAACTCTCATTCTGAAAAACAAGCCTTTATGCTACTAGACCCTGCCATGATATTCAAGGATAATTATGTTGAAAGGGAGCGTATTATGTCACACGATTTTTTTAAAACCATTCAAAGGGATATTTATTCTGCATTTCAGATGCACGAGCCTAAGGCACAGTTTTTTTTAGATGAATGGACTTCAGCGTTAGGATCGGGTGTGTCTGCTGTGATTCAAGAAGGTGACGTGCTTGAAAAAGGTGGAGTGAATTTTTCACAGGTAAAAGGTGCTGCTTTACCCAAAGCTGCTTCCGAGCGGCATCCAGAATTGGCGGGGCACCCCTTCACAGCCATGGGCGTTTCGGTGGTGATTCATCCAAGAAATCCTTATGTACCCACTTCACATTTTAATGTGCGTTTGCTTGAGGTTGAATTGCCAGACCGTAAACATTGGTGGGTCGGTGGTGGTTTTGATTTAACACCTTATTACGGTTTTGAGGAAGATTGTATTTTGTGGCACCAAACGGCAAAAGATGCATGTGATCCTTTTGGGGCAAATATTTATCCTGAATTTAAGCAATGGTGTGATGACTATTTTCATTTAAAGCATCGGAAGGAAGCGCGCGGCATTGGCGGCTTATTTTTTGATGATTGGAATGCTTTATCACAAGAGGATTCACTTAAATTTTTGCGCTCTGTTACAGATGCTTATATTAAAGCGTACACAACAATTGTTGCCAAACGCAAAAATCATCCTTTTAGTGAACAGGAGCGATCCTTTCAGGCCTACCGTCACGGGCGCTATGTTGAATTTAATTTGGTGTATGATCGTGGCACGTTATTTGGCTTGCAATCAGGCGGGCGCACTGAGTCCATTTTAATGTCGCTCCCTCGTCATGTGGAGTGGCGTTATGATTGGCAACCCGAAAAGGGCTCGCCAGAAGAAAAACTCTATACGGATTTTCTGCCTGTGCGTGATTGGGTTTAGCCGTTAAATTTTGCTAAAATAATTCCTCTCAAATAAAAAATAAGAGGATATCATGTCATTTACATTACCCCCATTACCTTACGAAAAAAACGCATTAGAACCTGAAATTTCTGCAGAAACAATTGAGTATCATTATGGTAAGCATCACCAGGCGTATGTAAACAATTTGAATAATCTCATTCCCGGTACCGAATTTGAAAAAATGTCATTAGAAGAGATTATTAAAAAATCGAGCGGTGGTGTTTTTAATAATGCGGCGCAAGTTTGGAATCACACATTTTATTGGAATTGCTTGAGCCCTAATGGGGGAGGTGAACCAACCGGTGAATTGGCTGATTTAATTAATAAACATTTTGGTTCTTTTGTTGCATTCAAAGAGAAGTTTAGCGATGCAGCGGTCAAAACCTTCGGTTCTGGTTGGGCTTGGTTGGTGCAAAATAAAGATGGTTCTCTTGAGATTATCTCGACTTCAAATGCGGGCACGCCGATGACCAATGGTCAAACGGCCTTGCTTACGTGCGATGTGTGGGAACATGCTTATTATATCGACTATCGTAACGCGCGTCCGAAATATGTTGAAGCCTTCTGGAGTTTAGTGAACTGGAAGCATGCAGCAAGCTTGTTAGCGTAGGTTTATGCAGCGCGATTTTGACTCGATATTGAAGGGGATGTTTTACAAGACATCCCCTTTTGTTTTTTGCGTGATTTTATTTGTTCTATCGCGGATTTTATTCTTTACCCAAGCCTCCATTGTTGTCACAGCTTTTCATTTAAATTTGCCGCTCTGGCATTGGTTTTGGCAGTGGGATAGTTCTTCTTATGCGGGAATTGTAGAGCATGGCTATGAAACCTCTATGCCCAGCCCAGCCAATATGGCGCATTATGTATTTTTTCCTTTATTACCCCTGCTTGTGCTGGGCGTGATGAAACTTACGCATTTGCCGATAGAATTCGTTGGGCAGTTAGTGCCAGAGCTATGTTTGTTCGGTAGTATGTATTTATTGTATCAGCTCTTAATGTTCCGCTTGCGTGATGAATCCGTTGCGCGATTTGGCACGCTTTTATTAGCGTTTAGCCCTTGTAATATTTACTTCGCCTCGTTTTATACTGAAAGTGTTTTTCTCTTTTTTTCTTTACTCGCTTTGCTGGCAGCTTTTGAAAATAGGTTATTTCTTGCAGCTTGTGCAGGTGCCATTCTTTCAGCAACACATGCCAATGGAGTTTTAGTGCTGATTCCTCTATTATGGATTACGTATAAAAATGGTCTGAGTTGGCGGATACTTTGGTTGGTTTTGGTTCCAACAGGGCTCATTGCTTACATGATTTATTTACAGGTGCATGTGGGCGATGCTCTGGCCTTTGCCCATGATCAGGTCGCCTGGGGCCGGCCAGGGATTTTGCATTATCCGCAATTGCATGGCAAAACTTTTGGTTCGGTGCTGGCTTTACTCGTGAGCATTTACGGCATTTATCGCCTTACGAAACTGAAATTATATCCAGAGGCTTTATATTGGTTATTCATGATTCTGCCGATTATTTTGTCCGGAAGTCTTGCTGCGTTTATTCGGCTTTCTTTATGTTTATTGCCATTTTATGTATTTTTGCCTATGATTTCGCAAAATAAACCTTATTTAAAAGTGTTTTTACTTTGTCTCTTTTTTGCCTTGGGTACATTATTTGTGGCATTATGGGTTAACGGTTTGAACTTATATTAGAAAATTGTAATTATGGAAAACTTCGCACTCAATTTTGATGGCACTGAAAATATGCCCATGCATGCTTTTACCAGAAAAGCGTATTTAGATTATTCTATGTATGTCATTTTGGATCGTGCCTTGCCATCGATTGCCGATGGGCTCAAGCCAGTGCAGCGCCGCATTATTTATGCGATGAGTGAGCTTGGGCTTAAAAATACGGCCAAGCCTAAAAAATCTGCCCGGACGGTAGGGGATGTATTAGGTAAATACCATCCGCATGGAGATTCGGCCTGTTATGAGGCGATGGTCTTGATGGCACAGCCTTTTTCATATCGTTATCCTTTTGTCGACGGTCAGGGAAATTGGGGCTCGATTGATGACCCGAAATCCTTTGCGGCGATGCGTTATACTGAAGCAAAGCTCTCACGCTATGCCGATTTGCTTTTAGCAGAACTTGATCAAGGTACGGTGGAGTGGGGGCCTAATTTTGATGGTACTTTAACTGAGCCTTTACTCTTACCTGCGCAAGTACCCAACATTTTGTTAAATGGTACCATGGGAATTGCAGTTGGAATGGCGACTGATATCCCTCCGCATAATCTGACCGAAGTGCTTGATGCGTGCTTGCATGTGTTAAAGCACCCTAATGCAACTGTTGCAGATTTATTGCCTTTTATTCCTGGGCCAGATTATCCTACCGGCGCCGAGCTAATTACACCACGCCAAGATATTATTAAACTGTATGAAACAGGTAACGGTTCGGTAAAGCTTCGTGCGACCTATCATGTAGAAGAGGATGAAATTATTATCGACAGTTTACCGTATCAGGTGTCGGGTGCTAAGGTGCTAGAAGATATCGCTGCGCAAATGCAGGCGAAAAAATTGCCTTTGGTGAGTGATTTACGTGATGAGTCTGACCATGAGCATCCGGTACGTTTAGTGATTGTGACTCGGAGTAATCGTGTGGATGTGGATGCGCTGATGAATCACTTATTTGTGACGACTGATTTAGAAAAAAGCTTCCGTGTCAATTTGAACATGATTGGTTTGAATGGCCGGCCCAAAGTCAAAAATTTAAAAGAAATTGTAAGTGAGTGGCTTGAATTTCGTGAAACGACTGTAGAGTTGCGTTTTCGTCATCGCCTCGATAAAGTGCTAGCGCGCTTACATATTTTGGAAGGGTTATTGATTGCATTCCTCAATATTGATGAAGTGATTGCTATTATTCGCGAAAGTGACGAACCCAAGCTTGAGTTGATGTCGCGCTTTAAGCTATCAGAAATTCAGGCCGATGCTATTTTAGAAATTCGCTTGCGCCAATTGGCCAAACTCGAAGAAATTAAAATCCGTGCTGAGCAGGAAGACTTAGAAGCTGAGCGCAAGCAATTAGAAGCGATTTTGGGTTCACGTGATTTACTCTTAGCGGAGGTGGCTAAAGAATTACAGGCGGTGCAAAAAGAGTTTGGGGATATGCGCCGTACCAAAATTATTGCAAGAACTGAAGCGCGTGCCTTGAAAGAGGAAGTGCTCATTCCCTCGGAAACTGTCACTGTTATTTTATCTAAGTTAGGTTGGGTGCGGGTGGCTAAGGGTACTGAAATTGATCCAACATCCCTCTCTTATAAAACGGGTGATAGTTTCTTAAAAAGCTTGGTGACTAAGAGCAATCAACCTCTGATTTTCCTAGATAGTAATGGTCGGGCTTATACTACTTATCCACATAAATTACCGTCAGCAAGAACGCAAGGCGAACCGCTTTCTAGTCATTTTGCCATTGAAGGGAATGCGCAGATTATAGCGATGACGGGAGGGGATGAAGATCAACGTGTTTTGGTTGCAACGGATGAAGGTTATGGCTTTGTTACGACGATTACCAACATGATTACTAAAAACAAAGCAGGTAAAGCTTTAATTAGTTTGAGTGATAAAGCCAAACCTTTAGATCCCGTTAAGGTAGACGGTGATAATGATTCGATTGTTTTACTGACCAAGGCGGGCAGAATGCTCATCTTTGCTTTGCGTGAAGTGCCTGTTTTGCCAAAAGGTAAAGGTAATAAACTCATTAATATTAAAAAGGAAGAATGGCCTACAGCCGATGCGTTAAGTCGTATAGTCATTATTTCGGGACTGCAATCTTTAGAAATTATTGCAACGAAAAAAACCAAGATTTTGGCACCACAAGATCTACAAGCCTATTACGGTGAGCGAGCCAAGCGGGGTTCTCATGTATCCAAAGACGTTTTAAAATTTACGGACGTACGTATCTTGGCACAAGCTACTTAGGCGCTATTTATGAAAATTGCATATTACCAAGGTCATTTTCCTGTTGGGGCCATAGAAGCTAATGCTGAAAAGATAGTTGCCAAAAGTTTTGAAGCTAAAGCCCAAGGTGTTGATCTTATTTTTTTTCCGGAACTTACATTATCAGGCTATCCAACACAAGACTTGTTATTACAAAAAGAGTTTAGAGATGGTATTACACAAGTAAGCAAGGCACTCATTCATGAGCTTCCAGAAGGAATTGCTGTTGGGTTTGGTACGCCGATTTACCGCAATGACAAGATTTATAATAGTTTAGTTGTAGCTGAGCGAGATAAGGTTTTGTTGGAATATCATAAACAGGCTTTACCTAATTATGGTGTGTTTGATGAGTATCGCTATTTCACACCAGGCAATGTGGCGGGGATTTTTAATTACCGAGGGAAATACATTGGTTTATTGATTTGTGAAGATATGTGGCACGAAGCCTCAATGCATCAATTGCAGCATCGGCCTTTGGATCTAGTTGTATCGATTAACGCATCGCCCTTTGAACGGGGTAAAATCGCAGAGCGCATTAAGATTGCTCAAAACGCACAGGCAGTACTAAAAGCGCCAGTTTTATATGTGCATCAGATTGGAGTGCAGGACGAAATTATTTTTGATGGGGCTTCGTTTTATTTAGATAAAGATAGCAAAATTTCAATTGCGCCGCAGTTTGATGAATTCTTTTTTGTCGTTCCCATGGATGTCAAAACCCAGGAATCAGCATCTGGTATATTAGATTCCCATCTTTGCGGGAATGATAGTAATATGAAAGAGTTATACCAAGCCTTATGTTTCGCGCTGAAAGGCTATGTTGAACATCATAAATTTCCAGGGGTATTGGTGGGCTTATCCGGTGGAGTTGATTCGGCTTTAACCCTTGCTATTGCGGTAGATGCCTTGGGTAAAGATCGTGTGCAAGCAGTGCTTATGCCATCACGCTATACTGCTGATATGAGTAATGAGGATGCGGTGTTAGAGGCTAAAGCCTTGGGGGTTGACTATGAAGTCATTTCTATTGAGGCCTTGTTTGGTACCTTTTTAGCAGAAATCTCGCCACATTTTATAAAGCAAGAATGGGATATCACCGAAGAGAATATTCAGGCCCGTTTACGTGGCATGATTCTTATGGCATTGTCGAATAAATCCGGAAGAATGGTCGTTTCCACTACCAATAAAAGCGAGCTTGCGGTGGGGTATGGTACCCTTTATGGTGATATGTGTGGTGGATTTGCTTTGTTAAAAGATGTCTATAAGACCGAGGTTTACACTTTAGTACGTTATCGTAATACGCAAGGGATGGTTATTCCCGATCGGGTGATAACGCGAGCTCCATCAGCAGAATTGCGTGAAAATCAAAGAGACCAAGATTCTCTCCCTGATTATGACATTCTGGATCAGATTATCAAGCTATATGTAGAGGAAAATGATTCTGCAGAAATAATCAAGGTCAAACTACAACTTGAAAAAAGTAACGAAGTAGACCGCGTTATCAAAATGATAAACCGAAGTGAATACAAACGATTCCAATCTTCAGTAGGGCCAAAAGTATCCCGCCGTGCTTTTGGGCGTGATTGGCGCATGCCCATAATGCATGTTTGATATCTACACCCCAAAAAGCACTTGTGCCGGCAACTAATAGATTATCCTGCCCTAGCGCCTCAAGGTTAATATATCAAATCTAAGCTGGTTGAGCTTCTTTTTCAGAAATTTTTGTAAGTGTATTGTGAATGCGAGTGTAAATTTCTTCGCGATAAATATCGATGACTGAGGGAGCTTCAATCCCCACACGCACTTGGCCACCTTGAATGTCAACGATTTTAACACGGATCTCATCATCAATAATGATAGACTCGCCAATTTTACGGGTTAAGATTAACATTTTTGTACTTCCTCCCTGCTGTTATATTAATTTATATTAAATATATTAAAGATTCAAAATTAAAACTCCTTTAATCTGTATTGTGCTGTTTTTTATATAAAAATGCAATGCTAATGTTTATAAAAAAGCTCTATAAAAGATAATGATAATCATTATCATCTTATAAGTTATTGAATTTAACCGTTTTTGAATTTTACAAATTTAGCCTTAAAATTTTTTCAAATAGGTGGGTTTGTTTTGCGGGTAGAATTCTGGCATAATTTTACCTCCTTTAGAAATGAAAGAGGTGGAGTAAAAATGGTGGATTATAAAGTTGCGGATATTAATCTTGCAGATATGGGGCGCCGTGAAATTCAATTTGCTGAAAGTGAAATGCCAGGGTTGATGGCATTACGCAATCAATATGGTAAACAGAAACCTCTGCAGGGTGCTCGTATTGCAGGTTGCTTACATATGACTTTAGAAACAGCTGTATTAATTGAGACTTTGATAGCTTTAGGGGCCGAGGTGCGTTGGTCTTCGTGTAACATTTTTTCCACGCATGATCCTGCTGCTGCAGCCATGGCAAAATCGGGCGTTCCTGTATTTGCTTGGAAGGGTGAAACTGAAGATGAATACAACTGGTGTATTGAGCAAACTATTCTTGGCCCCAATGGCTGGCGCCCTAATATGATTTTGGATGATGGTGGTGATTTAACTGTAATGATTCATGAGAAGTATCCTGAATTGTTAAAAGATATTCGCGGGATCACCGAAGAAACCACGACAGGTGTGCATCGTCTTTATGAAATGGCCAAACAGGGTAAATTAAAAGTTCCGGCTATTAATGTGAATGATTCAGTGACCAAATCTAAATTTGATAATTTATATGGAATGCGTGAGTCTTATTTAGATGCATTAAAACGTGCAACTAATGTGATGGTTGCCGGAAAAATCGCTGTAGTATGTGGTTTTGGTGATGTTGGGAAGGGATGTGCGCAGGCGCTATCTGGTTTAGGTGCTACGGTTTATGTTACTGAAATTGACCCTATCTGCGCATTACAGGCGGCAGTTCAGGGATATCGTGTGGTCCTTTTGGAAGATGTCGTCGATTTTGCTGATATCTTTGTCACAACAACCGGCAATTGCAAAATTATCCGCCGTGAACATATGGATCGAATGAAAGATCATGCTATTTTAGCAAATGTCGGTCACTTTGATATTGAAATAGATATTGCCTCTTTAAATGACTGCCGTTGGGAAGAAATCAAGCCGCAAGTCGATCAAATAGTGTTTCCAAATGGTAAGCGCTTAATTATTTTAGCCAAAGGCCGTTTGGCCAATTTAGGTTGTGCTAAAGGGCATCCGAGTTTTGTAATGTCAGCCTCTTTTACCAATCAGGTGATTGCGCAGATGGAATTATGGAAGCATAAAGATCGCTATGAAAATAAAGTATATGTTTTGCCAAAACATTTAGATGAAGAAGTAGCGCGTTTGCATTTGGCGCGTGTAGGTGCTAAGCTCACTAAACTAACCCAAGAACAGGCCGATTATATTGGTGTGTCTGTGAATGGGCCATTTAAAAGTGAGATCTACCGTTATTAAGGTGAGATTATAACTTTTTGTATGGCAGTTGTGTAAGCAGTGTTTGTCTTTCAGGTATGGATAGGTAAAAGGTATTTATCGCTATTGGCTTGAAGATGTTTTCAAGCACATATTGACAGGGTAAAAAATGACGTGTACTATTTGATCAATTGGTCGAATAGGAATCAACATGCTTGTCGTTCAAAATCCTGATGGCAGTAGTCAATCTTTTGAAACACTTTCATTTACTTATGATGGAGCTTTGTCGCAGCCTTATCTTTTAGTTGTGAAAGTTTTGGATATTAATAATCAATTAATAGGGCAAGATGTTTTGTTACGCCCTACTTCTTTACAATTTGTAGGGAGTAGCGGTCACAGCGAAAACATTTCTGGTGTGATTACTAAAATTGATCAAGAAACTGATGCTGTTCAACAAAAAACCATTTATCGTGTTACTATTGAACCTCATTTGGCGATGCTCTCTACCATGCGAGAGATCAAAGTTCATCATCGTGAAAGTTATCTAGAAATGGCAAAGGGTATTATTAATCAACTTTCGCAAAATTATGGCTTAACCGATTATGCCGACTTTCAAATTACGATGCCCTGGCTCATTAGCCCTTTACAAACACATGATGTTGAATTTGTTAGTTCTAAACTAGGGTATTTCAATCATATTCTTAATTTTACCCGCTATTATTTTATGCAGGGGCAAACTGGAGAAAATCTTGTGGTAATAGATCGTCCCGGTCTTCTACCTACACGAGAACAAATCATTATGTTTGATGCAACGCGTAAAGAAGATTTGAAAGATGGCACAGCTTCTGTTTATTCGCTCATGTACAGTAATAAAGCCCAAAACTTGGCAGGGCAGCCTTGCTATTTCGACCCCAAAAATACGGTAGATTCCTTACAAATGCTACAAACCCAAAATGCTTTGGTTTTTGAAGCAGCAATGTATGCGCCTCGAGATGCTTATGGCTTAATGAAAATGAAACTCACAGAAATGTTGAATTACGATAGTGTTACTTATATTTTCAAAGGCTATTACAGTGATTTATGGGTTGGGGAGCGCATTTTATTTCAAGGAATTGGTGATGGGGCTGTTGAGGTATTTATTGAATCCCTGCGTATTGAAGGACATTATCAGAATGATGCTTGGCGGTTTGAGGTTTCAGGGGTGGCACGGCCTTATAACTCTACCGGAGAGTTTTTAGGTCTTTATGTTCCACGGCCCAGGTTGCCTCCTGCCTTACCTGGGGCAATTTTGCAAGAAAACAATCAAGTGAATGATGAAGGTTATTATCAGGTGAAATTTCCATTAGGCTTTGATGTGGGAGACGTGACGCCTACTGTGAGCATACGTGAGATTCAAGAAACTGTAACGAGTGGTGGTGGGGCGTCGCATTCAATGAGTGGGACAGCTAATGTGACTTTAGTGACACAAGATGGTTTGCCATATGATGTATTGATGATGGGTAGTCTTATCGATAATAAACGCCCTTCGCATATTGGATCAGAATCTTATCGTGAAGCGGGGATCCAAACTGCAGGTGGTTTGAAAATGCATATGCGTCGCAGTGATGGCAATAATAGTTATAGCGAGATGGGTATGAATCTCAAAGATAGTCAGGGCAATCCTACACACATGACTATGGGCGCAAATTCACAGACTTTGAGTGAGCAAGGTGATCGCGTACATGGTATTCAAATGCAGAGCACAGGATATGCCAAGCAAGTAGTGAGTGGTAATAATTATGATACTGTGGGTGATCCAGATAACCCCATCACTCAAAGTTCTCTTGTGAATCAAAACGGTCAAACGGTGCATGCCCTGCAAACCAATGTCGCTGGTGGTAATTATGCCCAAAGCTACTACACTGAACAAGCAGGAGTGAAGGTCAATAATGCGGTGGCACCTGTGAAAACGTTACCAACCAACCCGGCCTTAAAACATTATTTTTATGTAGTGCCAGA
>JACCDN010328621.1_pt1 | contig 39598 bp, 41 predicted proteins | sample 7441691 | NCBI WGS metagenome assembly JACCDN01 (sample SAMN15323439, study PRJNA562643) | freshwater metagenome | isolation source: river surface water | place: USA:Blue River Watershed | collected 2017-08-16 | reverse complement strand
TGGCTTCTGCGGAAATTGGTAAGATTATACAGCTGTAGGGCGGGAAAATGAATGTGACTTCCACTACCGTCCACATGGAGCCATATTTTTTGGGGGCATTTCTGGGGGCACCTGCAAATTGCTGCGTAGATTAATATAGAAAAATCATGATTATAGGCTTTATGTTCGAATCCCACCCTCTCCGCCACGCAATCAGGCAGCGCGTAAGCTTGGCTGGTTTGCTGCTGCGGCCATGCTGCAGGTTGGCGCCTATCCATCTCCTATCGGGCTTAGTCCATCCGGCGCGGTGGAGCGCAGTGCGCGCAGTAACTGTGCCGTTCCTGCTTTGCTATGCAAGCCTTGCAAAAGGCCGATAGTCCGTTTGCGGGAGAAACCATCGATCTCGACCATGGCAATGCCCCTCCCGCCCAACGAGCGCGGTGCAACAGTAACGCCAATCCCGGCCCGCACTGCGGCCATTACCCGATCGTCATTGGCAGACCGCATGGCAAAGCGCGGCCGCACGCCGTGCTCGGTAAAGAAGCGACTGGTGTCGGCCAGAATCTCGCACGATCGGCGTGCCATCATGGTTTCGCCGGCAACATCTTCAGGCGCAATCCGGGCCTTGTCGGCCAGCACATGAGACTTGGGCAGGGCGAGGCAGTAATCTTCTTCATATAGCGCGCAATCGTCGTCCGCGCGGACGAGGGTGAGCGCTACGTCGATGGAGCCATTGCCGATCGCAGCGAGAAGTTCGCGTTCCCCGCCTTCGACCAATTCCAGCGGCTCCTCGCCACGATACTGGTTGATTATGGCTTCAAGCCAGGCCGTTGAAAGAGAATCAAGTACGCCGACTTTCAAGGGTCTAATGGGGACAGGGAGGTTCCCCACCCGGCTCTCTGCCTCGTGAAAATCGCGCTCAATCGAGCGGGCAAGCGGTAACAGTTCGTTGCCAGCGGTGGTCAGCCTGATCCGTCGCCGTTCGCGAATGAACAGCCGCGTTCCGAGCTGGCGCTCCAGTTCCGCAATCCCGCTTGAGAGGGAGGGCTGCGTGATGTTCAGCGCATTTGCGGCGCGGGTGAAGCTTCCGGTGTCGACCACAGACAGGAACTGGCGGAGCTGAATTCGGCTTAGCATAGGTTTATTCTATACTTCTGTCAGACAATTTCCAGTTTTTCCATTCAAATGGGATGGGGTAGGCTGCGGTTAAACGTTGGAGAGTTTGCCATGCGCGCCACCCCTGATTTCGATTTTGCCCTGCCTGAAAGCGCGGAAATGATTCGTGCGGTCACGGCCCGCTTCGCCGACGAACAGATCGCGCCGCTGGCCGCGAAGGCTGATGCGGAGGACTGGTTCCCGCGCGCAGAGCTGTGGCCGGCGATGGGCGAACTTGGCCTGCACGGGGTCACGGTGGAAGAGGAATGGGGCGGCCTGGGCCTGGGCTATCTTGAACATGTGATCGCAGTAGAGGAAGTCAGCCGCGCTTCGGCCTCGATCGGTCTGTCCTATGGCGCGCACTCCAATCTTTGCGTCAACCAGATCCGTCGCTGGGGCAATGACGAGCAGAAGGCAAAGTATCTGCCGGGGCTGATCTCGGGCGAACATGTCGGGTCGCTGGCCATGTCCGAGGCCGGGGCGGGATCGGACGTCGTCTCGATGAAGCTCAAGGCCGATTCCGTGCAAGGCGGCTATGTGCTGAATGGCACCAAGTTCTGGATCACCAATGCCACCTATGCCGATACGCTGGTGGTCTATGCCAAGACCGCGCCGGAAGCCGCAAGCCGCGGGATCACTGCCTTCCTGATCGAGAAGGGCGATGAAGGTTTCTCGATCGGTCAGAAGATCGACAAAATGGGGATGCGCGGCAGCCCCACGGCCGAGCTGGTGTTCAACGATTGCTTCATTCCCGAGGACCGGATCATGGGCCCGCTGCATGGCGGGGTGGGCGTGCTGATGAGCGGGCTGGATTACGAGCGCGTCGTTCTGGCCGGCCTGCAGCTGGGCATCATGCAGGCCTGTCTCGACACGGTCATCCCCTACCTGCGTGAACGCAAACAGTTCGGCAAGCCGATCGGCGCCTTCCAGCTGATGCAGGCCAAGGTGGCGGACATGTACGTCGCGCTGCAATCGGCCCGCGCCTATACCTATGCCGTGGCGAAGAGCTGCGATGCCGGGCAGACGACGCGCTTCGACGCGGCGGGTGCCATCCTGCTGGCCAGCGAGAACGCCTTCAAGGTGGCGGGTGAAGCTGTCCAGGCGCTGGGCGGGGCCGGCTATACCAAGGACTGGCCGGTTGAACGGTACCTGCGCGATGCCAAGCTGCTCGATATCGGTGCCGGTACGAATGAGATCCGCCGGATGCTGATCGGCCGCGAACTGATCGGGGCCGCCTGATGAGCGCCCCGGTCCTCGGAACCGCTTTGACCCTCGACGATCCGCAGGCCCGGGCTCGCGTCGCGCATAACCGCGCGCTGGCCGCCGATCTGCGCGCCAAAGTGGCCGAGGCCGCGATGGGCGGGGATGAAAAAAGCCGTGAGCGTCATACCGGCCGCGGCAAGCTGCTGCCTCGCGAACGCGTGGAGCGGCTGCTCGATCCGGGCTCGCCCTTGCTTGAAATCGGGCAGCTCGCGGCGAATGGCGTTTATGGAGAGGACATTCCCGGTGCCGGAATCATCACCGCGATCGGGCGCGTTTCGGGCCGGATGTGCATGATCGTGGCCAATGATGCGACGGTGAAGGGCGGCACTTATTATCCGCTGACGGTCAAGAAACACCTCCGCGCGCAGGAAATAGCCGAGGCCAATCACTTGCCCTGCATCTACCTGGTCGACAGCGGCGGGGCCAATCTGCCGCACCAGGCCGAGGTCTTTCCCGATCGCGATCACTTCGGGCGGATTTTCTTCAACCAGGCGAACATGAGCGCCAAGGGCATCCCCCAGATCGCCTGCGTGATGGGCAGCTGCACCGCTGGTGGAGCCTATGTCCCGGCGATGAGCGACGAAACGGTGATCGTCCGCAATCAAGGCACGATCTTCCTCGCTGGTCCGCCGCTGGTGAAGGCCGCGACCGGTGAGGAAATCAGCGCCGAGAATCTTGGCGGGGGCGATCTCCATGCCCGCAAGAGCGGTGTGGTCGATCACCTGGCCGAGAATGACGAGCATGCGCTGACCATCGTCCGCGATATCGTCTCCCACCTAGGTCCGCGTCATGATCAAGGCCTGCCGCTGAAGGAGCCGCGTGCGCCGATCTACGATGCCGAAGAGCTATATGCGATCGTGCCGGACGATGTCCGCGCGCCCTACGATGTCCACGAAGTCATCGCCCGGCTGGTCGATGGCAGCGAGTTCCACGAGTTCAAGGCGCATTACGGCAGCACGCTGGTCTGCGGCTTTGCCCACATCTGGGGAATGCCGGTGGCGATCCTGGCCAACAATGGCGTGCTGTTTTCCGAAAGCGCCGTGAAGGGCGCTCACTTCATCGAACTGGCCTGCCAGCGCAAGATCCCGCTGCTGTTCCTGCAGAACATCTCGGGCTTCATGGTTGGCGGCAAGTACGAGGCGGAAGGGATCGCCAAGCACGGCGCCAAGCTGGTTACCGCTGTCGCCACGGCCACCGTGCCCAAGCTGACCGTGGTGATCGGCGGCAGCTTTGGCGCAGGCAATTACGGCATGTGCGGCCGCGCCTATTCGCCGCGCTTCCTGTTCACCTGGCCCAATGCCCGCATCTCGGTGATGGGCGGCGAACAGGCCGCATCGGTCCTCGCCACGGTTCACCGCGATGCCGCAAAATGGACGCCGGAGGAGGCCGAGGCCTTCAAGAACCCGATCCGCCAGAAATATGAGGACGAGGGCAATCCCTATTACGCCACCGCCCGGCTGTGGGATGACGGGGTGATTGATCCCGCCCAGACTCGCGACGTGCTGGGCCTGGCCCTGGCTGCCAGCCTTGAAGCGCCGATCCCCGACCGCCCGGCCTTTGGCGTGTTCCGGATGTGATGGAGGACCATGTGATCAAGAGCCTCCTCATCGCCAACCGTGGCGAGATCGCTTGCCGGGTCATCCGTACCGCGCGCCAGATGGGCGTTCGCACCGTGGCGGTCTATTCGGATGCCGATGCCAATGCCCGCCACGTCCGCCTTGCGGATGAGGCAGTGCATATCGGCCCCAGCCCGGCGCGTGAAAGCTATCTGGTGGGCGAAAAGATCATCGCCGCGGCCAAGGCGACGGGGGCCGAAGCGATCCATCCCGGCTATGGCTTCCTCTCCGAAAACGCGGCCTTTGCGCAGGCAGTGATTGATGCAGGACTGATCTGGGTTGGCCCCAAGCCCGCCAGCATTGATGCGATGGGTCTGAAAGACGCGGCCAAAAAGCTGATGCAGGCGGCCGGCGTGCCAACCACGCCGGGCTATCTGGGTGAGAATCAGGATCCGGCTTTCCTGGCTGAACGCGCCGCCGAGATTGGCTATCCGGTACTGATCAAGGCAGTGGCCGGCGGTGGCGGAAAGGGGATGCGGCTGGTCGAAGCACCGGCTGACTTCGCTGACGCACTCGCCTCGTGCCAGCGAGAGGCTGCGGCCAGCTTCGGCAATGCCCACGTGCTGATCGAGAAGTACATCCTCTCACCCCGCCACATCGAGGTTCAGGTATTTGGCGATAGCCACGGCAATGTGGTCCACCTGTTCGAGCGCGATTGCTCGCTCCAGCGCCGCCATCAGAAGGTGATTGAAGAAGCCCCCGCGCCGGGCATGGACGAGGCTACCCGTCAGGCCGTCTGCGCTTCCGCCGTGCGCGCGGCCAAGGCGGTGAACTATGAAGGCGCCGGGACGATCGAGTTCATCGCCGACGGATCGGGCAAGCTTTCTGCCGACCGGATCTGGTTCATGGAAATGAACACGCGCCTGCAGGTGGAGCACCCGGTAACCGAGGAAATCACCGGGGTTGACCTGGTCGAATGGCAGCTGCGCGTGGCCAGTGGCGAGCCGCTGCCGCTGCGCCAGGAAGAGCTTGCGATCAACGGCTGGGCGATGGAAGCCCGCCTCTATGCTGAAGATCCAGCCAAGGGCTTTCTGCCAGCGATCGGCCCGTTGGAGCACTTGCGCTTTGGCGATGGCCTGCGGGTCGATACCGGGGTTGAAGAAGGCGGCGAGGTCTCCCCCTTCTACGATCCGATGATTGCCAAGCTGGTCGCGCATGGGGCCTCGCGCGAAGTGGCGATCGAGCGCCTTCTTGCCGGGGTGGACGAGACCGAGGTCTGGCCCGTGCGCACCAATGCCGGGTTCCTGGGCCTGCTGCTGGAGCACCCTGACTTCCAGTCTGGTATGGTCGATACCGGGCTGATTGGCCGCGATCTGGATAAGCTGGTCCATGCCCCCGAGCCGGACGTGGAAGAGCTGGCCGAAGTCGCTGCGCTGCTGGCCGCCAGCCCGGACATTGGCCCCTGGTCGGGCGCGTTCGGGTTCCGTGCCAATGCTGCCCCGCGGGCAGAGGCGCGCTTGCGTGATGACAGCGGCACCGTCCACGTGGTCGCGCTGGAAGAGATTGCTGCGGATGAACCCGCCCGCGAAGTGCTGACCTTCGATGCCGGTTTTGCCCGCCGCTATGCCCTTGCGCGCGCCGAGGGCGGCGCCGGCCAGTCTACCCATGACGGCGAAATCCTCTCTCCCATGCCGGGCAAGGTGATCGCCGTGGAAGTGAGCCAGGGCCAGACGGTGACCAAGGGTCAAAAGCTGCTCACGCTGGAGGCCATGAAGATGGAACACAGCCTGACCGCTCCGTTCGATGGCGTGGTGGCAGAACTGCGGGCGGCACCGGGCGCGCAGGTGCAGGTCGAAGCGCTGCTCGTCAGGATTGAGGCCAAGGATCATTAGCAAGCCGAGCACCCGATGGCGGGGCTGGATTGCTTCGGCCTGGTCGGCCATAGCGGGAACACGAAGTACCGAACGGGTCGGGGAGGCCAATTCTAATGCAGCGCAAACTTGCCGGGCGGCGTGTAAATCCCATTGGGCTTGGCTGCATGTCGCTGTCTTGGGCCTATGGTGTTCCGCCCGCCGAAGACTATGCCCTGGCGCTGCTCAACCGCGCCATTGATCTTGGTTATGATCACCTCGACACGGCCAACATCTATGGCCTGGGGCATAACGAAACCCTGATTGGCAAGGCGCTGAAGGGCCGCCGCCAGGAATTCTTCCTCGCCACCAAAATGGGGATCGTGGTCGAAGGTCCCGGCCGCGGGATAGACTGCTCGCCGGAGAGTATTCGCTGCAGCATCGATGCCTCGCTCCAGCGGCTGCAGACTGACCACGTTGATCTTTACTACATGCACCGCTTCGATCCGAAGGTGCCAATTGCCGACATGATGGGGGCAATGACCGAGCTGATGGCAGCCGGAAAGATCGGCGCGGTGGGCGTTTCGGAATGGTCCGCCGCCCAAATCCGAGAAGCCCATGCGATCCATCCCATCGCGGCTGTGCAGACCGAATACTCGCTATGGACGCGCAACCCGGAAATTGCCGTGCTCGATACCTGCCGCGAACTGGGCATCGCCTTCGTTGCCTTCTCGCCAGTCGCGCGCGGGGTTCTTGCCAACGGCGTCCGTGACGTCGCAGCGCTGGCAGAGAAGGACCTGCGCCGGACGATGCCGCGCTTCGATGCAAACAACTGGCCACGCAATGCGGCGCTGGTCGATCGCTTCAATGCGCTGGCGGCCAGTCACGGCGTGACCCCGGCGCAGCTGAGCCTTGCCTGGGTCCTGTCACGCGGGGAGCACGTCGTGGCTATTCCGGGAACCGCCAATGTTGAACATCTGGCCGAGAATTTTGCGCAGCAGGACTGGTCCTTGCCGGAAGACCTGGCAACAGAACTGGATCGGTTGATCAACCAGCACACGGTTGCCGGGGCGCGCTATAGTGCCGCCGCCCAAAGCACTGTCTTTACAGAAGAATTTTCCTGATGCCGGACGGATTCAAGCTTCCAGCGGCTCGGTGGCCAAGCCCAGATCGGGGATCGAAACCGAACGGCGTCCGCTGAAGTCGGTCCGCACGACGATCAGGCCGGTCTTTTCGTAATGGTCCAGCAAGCGTCGAATGCGGCCGGGTGAGCTGGTGCCATAGATGACGGCCAATTCGTCATCGTCGGGGCAGGGGCGGCCATCCTGTGCAGCGCGAGCGATCGCCAGGAACGGGGCCAGCAGATCGTCGGGCAATACTCTTCCGGCGTGAAGGATCGCCTGCGCTTCGGGACTGTCCGGATCGTCAATTCCGGCCACCGCGATGGCGAACCGACGTTGGAAGCCCGCCATGTCGACCTGCCCGGCCGTCAGGCGCTGCATCCGGCAACGGACGGTGAAATCCTGATAGAGCTTCGCCGTCGGCTGATAGGTACACCCTTCTTCCGCAGCCATTTCGTGCAGAATGGCATTGATTGCAGCATCGACTTCGGCTGCCGACTTGCCTGGCGCGGCAGCGACATCCACGGCCGTTACGGGAAGCTCTGGCACGATCTGTTCAATCAGTTCGTCAATTGCCGGGCGTACCGGCTCCGGTTCCGGCACGCGGACCAGTGTCTCATCCAGGTGCAGCCCGGCGTGGAGCAGGGCATGGAGATCGTCTGGAGAGGCGGCAGGCGGCGGGGCCAGTTTCTGGACCAGTGATTTTGGTCCGGTCCGCACCGAACCGATCTGCACCGAAATTGGTCGCCGGCTGATCGCCGGGCCGAGGCCCAGGAACTGCCCGCGGCCCAGATCGCGGATTTGCTCGGCCTGCCGCCGCTCCATGCCAAGCAGGTCAGCCGCGCGGGTCATGTCGATATCGAGGAAGGTCCGCCCCATAAGGAAATTGGATGCCTCGGCGGCGACATTCTTCGCCAGCTTGGCCAGGCGCTGGGTGGCGACCACGCCTGCCAGGCCGCGCTTGCGTCCGCGGCACATCAGGTTGGTCATTGCTCCCAGGCTTAGCCGGCGCGCCTCGTCACTGACTTCGCCGGCAATGGCGGGGGCAAAGACCTGCGCCTCGTCCACCACCACCAGTGCCGGATACCACTGCTCGCGCGGGGCATCGAACAGCGCGGAGAGGAACAGCGCGGCGCAGCGCATCTGCGCCTCAACCTCCAGCCCATCGAGCGCGAGGACAACCGAGGCGCGGTGCTCGCGGATGCGGGCGGCCAGCCGGGTCAACTCTTGCGTCGAATAGGCCGCACCATCGACAACGATGTGCGGGAACAGCTCTGCCAGCGAGACGAAATCGCCCTCTGGATCGATCACGATCTGCTGCACGATCCCGGCGCTCTCTTCCAGAATTCGGCGCAGCAGGTGCGATTTGCCTGAACCGCTGTTGCCTTGCACCAACAACCGGGTGGCCAGCAGCTCCTCGATATCGAGGTTGATGGCCTGGCCGTGCTGGTCGGTACCGATCTGGATGGGGGCGCTCACCTGGCGGGCCTAGAGGTCGCGATAGATTCGGGCCAACTTGCCCGCCGGTGTTTTCCAGAGATTTAGGTCAGGCGGCGCCTCTGTTAGCCAATTCGCCGCAAGTTGGCGCGGCGCATGAAGCCGACGAGCGGGACGGTTAGGATCGTCATCCACATCATGAGGTAGAAATTGTCGAGATAGGCGATCATCGCCGCCTGGCGGTTCACCTCCACATCGACCATCCGCAAGGCAGCCTCACCAACATCCTGGAAACGGTCGAGCGTTGAAAAATCCACGATCTGCATGAACGAAGGCGTGACATGCACGGCCAGGTCCGAATGGCTGACTTGCAGGTTGCGGGCCAGCATGGTGGTGACGATCGAGATCCCGATCGATGACCCGATCGAACGGGACAAGTTCAGCAGGCTTGATCCGTCAGTGCGCAGGTGCGGGGCGATAGTGGCAAATGCGCTGGCGTTCATCGGCATGAAAACCAGGCCCATGCCAATCCCCTGGATAAAGCCGGACCAGGCGATGTGGTTGTAATCGGTTTGGAGCGACCAACGCGACATTTCCCATAGCGATAGGGCCGCGATCGAGAAGCCCAGTGCGATCATTGTGCGCGGGTCGACGCCCCTGCGCATGAGGTATCCGGAAAGCTGCATGGTAATGAGCGTGCCGATCCCGCGTGGCATAAGCGCCTCACCGGTATCGATCACGCCATAGCCGAACAGCCGCTGCAACATTGGCGGGAGCAGCGCCATCGTGGCGAACATAACCACCCCGATCGCCGCGCTCAATGCAATCGCCGAAACATAGTTTGGATCGTTGAACAGCTTGCGATCAAACAACGGTTCCCGGGACGTCGTCAGGTGGATCAGCGTCATCCAAGCGGCGGAGATGCCCAGAAAGGCATAAATCCACGTTTCAAGCGAGGCGAACCAGTCGATGTGGTTGCCACGATCAAGGAGCAGCTGGATCGAGGTCAGCGTAACTGCCAGCAATGCGAATCCTGTAATGTCAAAACGGCGGTTCAGGATGGCACGCGACGGCAGCTGCGTGATCAGGATGGCGAGTGACAGGATGCCCACTGGCACGTTGACGTAGAAGACCGACCGCCAGTTCCAGTTTTCAGTCAGCCACCCGCCCAGGATCGGACCCATGATTGGCCCGATCATGATGCCCATGCCCCAAACCGCCATCATCTGTGACTGGCGCGAAGGCTTGTTGGTGTCGATCATCGCCGTCTGACTGAGGGGCGAGATGAAGGCACCGGTGGCGCCCTGCAAAGCCCGGAAGATGACCATCTCGGTAATGTTTTGTGCCATGCCGCAAAGCATCGAAGAGAGCACGAACCCGGCCACCGAAAGGATGAACAGTCGCCGTGAGCCGAACCGGTCGGCCAGCCAGCCAGTAATCGGCATGCAGATCGCAACGGCGACAATATAGCTGGTCAGGACCCAGCTGATCTCATCCGCTGTGGCCCCCAGCGTTGCCTGCATGTGCGGGATCGCGACATTGGCAATCGTTGAATCAAGAATTTGCAGCAGTGATGCCAGCATGACCCCCACCGCTAGGAGGTAGGGGTTCTCGACCGGGAGTGTGGCGACATCCTCGCCCGCGGCCAAAACTGAGCCGTTGCTTGCCGCCCCGGCCATGAGTTCAGTGCTTGCTGCTGTCGGTGAAGACCTTTGTCTTCACCGACAGGCCAGCGATCAATTGACGTGGGCTGGCCTGGTCCAGTGCGATCCGGACCGGAACGCGCTGCGTCACCTTTACCCAGTTGCCGCTGGCATTCTGGGCCGGAAGCACCGAAAACTCACTCCCCGTGCCGGCGCCAATTGCTGCGACGTGCCCCTTCAGGACCAGCCCCGGATAAGCATCGACACGGATCTCGGCGCGTTGGCCGATACGCATGTCATTCAGGTCGGTTTCCTTGAAATTGGCTTCAATGTAATAGGAGCCATCAGCAACCAGCGTTAACGCAGGCAGGCCCATAACCATGTCCTGGCCCACCTGTAACCGATCAGCCTGGCCAATGACCCCGGCGGCAGGTGCGCGCACTTCGGTGCGGCGCAGGTTAAGCTGGGCCGTGCGTCGTTGCGCCGATGCGGCGGCCAATTGCGGGTATACGCCCGGCATTGCGCTGCCGGTAGCCAGCTTGGCGGCAGCTTCCGATTGTTTCGCCTGGGCCAGCCGCAATTGCTCTTCGGCCACGGCCAGCTGGTGTTGCGCTGCCTCGAGAGCGGCCTTGGTGGTAAAGCCGTCGCGCGCCAAGGCTTCCTGACGGGTCAGGTTGGACCGGGCAAAGGCGATGTTCTGCCGTGCCGCCGAAATATCGGCACCGGATAGCGCGCTCGAACTTGCCGCGGAAATCTGGCTAACTTCCGCTGCAGCAACTGCTGCATCTGCTTGTGCGATTTGCAGTTCGAACGCTTCCGGGTCGATCCGAAACAGCAGATCGCCAGCGTTAACGTGTTGGTTCTCCTTGACCAGCACTTCCACAATCTTGCCGCTGACTTCCGAACTCACCGAGATTTTGTCGACATGGATATAGGCGTTGTCGGTTGAAACCTGGCCTTGCAGGCTTTGCCAGTAAAGCAGCCCGCCAATCAGCAAGGCAGCCGGCACCGACAGCATGACCAAAAGCCGTCGCCAGTTGCGCCGCGGGGGCGAAGCGTCGTGTTTTGCTTCAGCAGGCACTTCGATGTGGGGGTCTTGTTCAGCCATTGACGGTCACTTCGGTTGCGCGCGCGCTGGTGAGATTGCCTCGAATAGTCTCAAGTAGGCCGGCGAGGGTGTCGCGCTGGGCCTGATCCAGACTGAACAGCATCTCTTCCTCAAGCCCGTTCAGGCATTGGTGCACCTGGCCAATGATCTCCTGACCGGAATCGGTCAGATAGACCCGCCAGGCGCGCCGGTCGGCCGGGTCAGGGCGCCGTTCGACGCGGCCGGATTCTTCCATCCGGTCCAGCATCCGGGCGAGTGAGATGGGCTCTACTTCCAGCCGCTCGGCATAGAACGCCTGGTTCTCCCCCTCGCTGTGCGAAAGGATCAGCAGCAGGCGCGCCTGCGGGCTGGTCATGCCCAGCTGCCGCACCCGGCTGTCAAAGGCCTTGCGCAGCAGGCGCGCGGTGTCGCTCAGCAGATAGGTCGTCGGGATCATGGAGACCCCGATATAATATACAGGCTTATTACGTCAATGGCTGGTATTGCTGTTAGGGGCATCGCTAAGACGCGCCGCCATCACCACAGTCCGCAGGTTTAATCCGGTGACCGGGGGCGGTTGGCCTGGGCTGCAATCGCTTCGATGCTTTTGACCAGCGTGGCGCGGAAACCCTTTGAAAAGTCTACCCGGTTCTGCGGGGTCGGAAAAATGTAACCGCCGTTAATCCGCGCCAAAAATCCACGAGCGACAAGGCGCTCCAGTTTCCTTCGGGTCGTTTCCCGGCTCAGCCCAAGCGAGGTGTGCACGAACTTGAGATTGACCGAAAGCCGATACTCGTCAGGCAGGACCCGGTCTTCGAAACCGAACTTTGATGCCAGGTATGTGTCTTCGCGGATCGGCCGGGTGCTCTCGGCAAAGACCAAACCCAGGATGGCCATGTCCTCGATCGAGATGCCATACTTCCGGGCCGCGTAGCCAATCAGGTCGGTAGAATACTTGGCAAAATGCGACGCGACGAGTCTGCTCGCTTTGGTAGAATCGGCTTCGCTCATGCGTTTCCTGCAGGTCGGCAGTTGTTTCGCGGTGCTGTTGCACGGCCCTCACTGCGCTTGTGAACGACCATATTTAGCATTCAACGACGCATTGAGGATGCTAAGCGCTCATTCTGGGCAAAATTTATCGCTGATTTCCAAGCGCCTGCGTGAAAACAGTAACATACCAGCCAAGTTTCGGCGTGAAGCTTGGTGTTATCCTCTATTTAGGATTGCCGAGAAGTGCCGTCTGATGTCAGGAATGCTAACGTTTCATACAATTACCGGTCCGGCGCAATCACTGTCCCCCATCGACCCTGACCAGCGCGCCGGTGGTGTATGAGCTGTGCGAACTGGCCAGCATCAGGGCGGCGGTAACAATCTCTTCGGGATAGCCCGGGCGGCCCATGGCCACTGGCTGAACTTCACGCTTTTCGGCGGTCCAGGCCTCGGCAATGTCGGTCAGGAACGGTCCCGGTGCGATCGTGTTGACCCGCACTTTGGGTGCATATTCGCGGGCCAGTGAAATGCTCATGGCATTGAGCGCGGCTTTGGCCCCGCCATAGGGCACAACCTGCGGCGCGGGCTGAAGCGAAGCGATCGAACTGATGTTGATGATGCAGCCACCGTCCGCTTGGTTCATCCGGTGCGCCACCTGGCTGGCAAGCCGGAAGGGCCCCTTGAAGTTGAGGTTGAGGACCGAATCGAACAGGCTTTCCGACATTTCGTGGCTGGCGCAGGCCGGTGACATCCCGGCATTGTTGACCAGCACGTCGATCCGGCCGAATTCGGCATAGGCGGCTTCCACCAGCGCGTCGCAATCGGCCCAGCGCCCGGCGTGCATGGCAAAGGGCATCGCCCGGCGGCCCAAAGCCCGGCATTCCTCGGCCACCTTTTCGCAGTTTTCGATCTTGCGGCTGGCGATGATCACGTCGGCGCCACGCTCGGCAAAGGCCTTGACCATATGATAGCCCAGCCCCCGGCTGCCACCGGTGACGAGCACGACCTTGCCGGAAAAATCGAACAGCGGATCCATCATCTGGCTTCTCTCCCTTGGCCCATCAGACTGCCGCGTTGTGGACCGCCATGCAACCGGGCTGGAAAATGGCATTAGGCCGGGGCAAAGACGAACTTCGTTGCTCGGCACTGGGGGCTCTGACAGGGGAACCGGCATGACCAAGTCCCTGACTCACCTCGATCGGCTTGAAGCCGAGGCGATCCACATCATGCGCGAAGTGATGGCTGAGGCTGAGCGTCCGGTCATGCTCTATTCGATCGGCAAGGACTCCGCGGTGATGCTGCATCTCGCGAAGAAGGCCTTTTATCCGGCGCCGCCGCCGTTTCCGCTGCTCCACGTCGATACCACCTGGAAATTCCAGGACATGTATGCCCTGCGCGAAACGGCGGCGCAGGCAGCGGGAATGGACCTGCTGATCTGGCACAACCCCGAGGCGCAGGAACGCGGGATCAACCCTTTCGATCACGGTCCGCTGCACACCGATATGTGGAAGACCGAAGGGCTGAAGCAGGCACTCGATCATTACGGCTTCGACGCGGCCTTCGGCGGCGCGCGGCGCGATGAGGAAAAGAGCCGGGCCAAGGAACGAATTTTCTCGTTCCGCACGGCCAGCCATGGCTGGGACCCCAAGAACCAACGGCCCGAGCTGTGGAACCTCTACAACGCCCGGAAGCATAAGGGCGAATCGATCCGGGTCTTCCCGATCTCCAACTGGACCGAGCTCGATATCTGGCAATACATCCAGCAGGAGGGGATCGAGATCGTCCCGCTCTATTTCGCAGCGCCGCGCCCCACCTATGAATGGGACGGGCAACTGTTCATGGCCGATGATCTTGAGCGGCTGGAACGCGTGCTGGGCCGAAAGCTGCCGACGATCGAACGCTCGATCCGCTTCCGCACGCTCGGTTGCTTCCCGCTGACCGGTGCGGTTGAAAGTGAGGCAGCAACGCTGACTGAAGTGATCCGCGAAACCCTGCTTGCCACCACGTCTGAACGCCAGGGTCGGGTGATCGACAAGGACGGCGGCAGCGCATCGATGGAGAAGAAGAAGCAGGAGGGGTACTTCTGATGACCCGTCCCGCTTACACGCCCGAAACTGCCATCGCCGAGGATATCGAAGGCTATCTCGCCCGCCACCGCGACAAGGACCTGCTGCGGTTCATAACCTGTGGATCGGTTGACGATGGGAAGTCCACGCTGATCGGGCGGTTGCTGTATGACAGCAAGATGATCTTCGACGATCAGCTTGCCGCGCTGGAGGCGGATTCGAAGCGGGTCGGCACTCAGGGGCAGGAGATCGACTTTGCCCTGCTGGTTGATGGCCTGGCGGCGGAACGCGAACAGGGCATCACGATCGACGTCGCCTATCGCTTCTTCACGACCGAGAAGCGCAAGTTCATCGTCGCCGATTGCCCGGGGCACGAGCAGTATACCCGCAATATGGTGACTGGTGCCAGTACGGCTGACTTGGCCGTCATCCTGATTGATGCGCGCAAAGGCGTGCTGGCCCAGACGCGGCGACATTCCTATCTTTGCCACTTGCTTGGCATCCGTCACTTCGTGCTGGCGGTGAACAAGATGGACCTGGTCGACTATAGCCAGGCCCGGTTTGACGAGATCGTGGCGGATTATGCCACCTTTGCGACCTCGATCGGAGTGGAAGGTTTCACTGCGATCCCGATTTCGGGGTTCAAGGGTGACAATGTTACCGATCGCTCGGCCAATACGCCCTGGTATTCCGGGTTGGCGTTAATCAACCATCTTGAAACGGTTTCGCTGGAACGCGGCGCCCAGCAGGCTGCACCGCTGCGACTGCCGGTGCAGTGGGTCAATCGCCCGAATCTGGATTTCCGGGGATTTGCCGGACAGATTTCCAGCGGCATCGTGCGGCCGGGGGATGCGGTACGGGTGCTGCCTTCGGGCCGGACCACCACCGTGGCCCGCGTGGTCGCGGCGGGTGGTGATCTGGATCAGGCCGTGGCGGGCGAGTCCGTCACCCTGACCTTTGCGGATGAGATCGACTGCTCACGCGGCGATGTGATCGCGGCTGCCGATGCGCCGCCCGAAGTGGCTGACCAGTTCGAAGCGACGCTCGTCTGGATGGATGACCAGCCGCTTTTGCCGGGTCGTGGATACTGGCTGAAACTGGGCACGCAAACTGTATCGGCCACTGTCCAGCAGCCCAAGTATGCGATCAACGTCAACAGTTTGGAACACATTGCCGTCAAGACGCTGGAGCTTAACGCCATCGGTATTGCCGAACTGACGACTGACCGGCCGATTGTGTTTGAGCCCTATGCGCAGAGCAAGGCCTTGGGTGGCTTCATCCTGATCGACAAGCTGACCAATCGCACGGTTGCGGCGGGCATGCTGAACTTTAGCCTGCGCCGTGCGCAGAATGTCCACTGGCAGCCGACCGATATCACGCGAGACGATCACGCTGCGCTCAAGAACCAGAAGCCGCGGGTCCTTTGGTTCACCGGTCTGTCCGGTTCGGGCAAGAGCACGATCGCCAACGCGGTCGAAAAGCGGCTCAACCTGATGAACCGCCACACATTCCTGCTTGATGGCGATAACGTCCGCCACGGGCTAAACAAGGATCTTGGCTTTACCGAGGCCGACCGGATCGAGAATATCCGCCGTGTGGGTGAAGTGGCGAAGCTGATGGCCGATGCCGGGCTGATCGTGCTGACCGCCTTTATCAGCCCGTTCCGCGCCGAGCGCGAGATGGTCCGCGCGATGTTGCCCGAAGGGGAATTCATCGAAATCTTCGTCGACACCCCGCTTGAAGTGGCCGAGGCACGCGATGTGAAGGGGCTCTACAAGAAGGCCCGCAGCGGTGCGCTGAAGAACTTCACCGGGGTCGACAGCCCCTACGAGCCGCCCGAGCACCCGGAGATCCGCGTGAATACGGTGGAGATGACCGTTGATGAGGCGGCGGATGCCATCATCCGCGCGATCATGCCGCTGAAATGATGATCAGATTCTCAACTTCCGTTCGTGTCGAGCGAAGTCGAGACACCACGCGTCATGTGTCTCGACTTCGCTCGACACGAACGGGTAGGAGGAAGTTGGCGTGACTGACGCGGATCTGGCGACAATTCTCGCCACGCAGGCTGGCGAACTGCTGCTCGGGCTCGACCGCGCCGAGCTCGGCCTGCGGATCGGCGCCGAGGGCGACCGGCTGGCCAATACCCTGCTGGTCGAGGCGCTGCGGCGTGAGCGGCCGGACGACGGCCTGCTCTCCGAGGAGGAAAAGGACAACGCCGCCCGGCTCGACAAGTCGCGCGTCTGGATCGTCGATCCGCTCGATGGCACGCGTGAATACGGCGAGGACCGCAGTGACTGGGCGGTGCATGTCGCGCTGGCGATCGATGGGGTCGCCCGTGTCGGCGCCGTGGCGCTGCCGGGGCAGGGGCTGACCCTGTCAAGCGGCAACCCGCAGCCCCTACCGCCGGTCCAGGACCCGCCGCGCATGCTGGTTAGCCGCACCCGCCCCCCGCGCGAGGCGTTGGCCGTGGCGGAAATGCTTGGCGCCGAACTCGTGCCGATGGGCAGCGCCGGGGCCAAGGCGATGGCCGTCGTGCTGGGGCAAGCCGAAATCTATCTGCACAGTGGCGGACAGTATGAGTGGGACAATTGCGCCCCGGCCGCCGTGGCGGCCGCCCATGGCCTCCACGTCTCGCGGCTGGACGGTAGTCCGCTGGTCTACAACCAGGCCAATCCCTACCTGCCCGATCTGCTGATCTGCCGACAGGAGTGGGTTCAGCCGGTCTTCGCGGCGCTGGCGAAGCTTTAGAGCAGCTGCCCGTCGTCGACGGTGATCGTGCTGCCGGTGACGTAACGCGACAGGTCGGAGCAGAGGTAGAGCAGCGGCACGTCCATCGCCGGGATTTCGCACCAGCGGCGACGCGGGAAGGTCTTGAGCAGGGCGTCGCCCAGTTCGCTCTCCATCAGCTCACCGGTGATCTCGGTCGGAAAATAGCCCGGCTCGATCACGTTGACGTTGATTCCCTTGCGGGCCCATTCGCGCGCCATCAGCCGCGCCATCTGGGTGACCCCGGCCTTGGTCGCGGAATAGGGGGTGGAGCCGGGGAAGGCTTTTTTGGCGGTGATCGAGCCGATGATCACCACACGGCCGTTCTCCTTTTCCTGGCTGCCCGCCTCGATCAGCCGCTTGGCTCCTTCGCGCACGGTCAGGAACGGCCCGCGCAGGTTGGTGGCGATCACCCGGTCAAACGAATCCATGTCCACCTTCAGTGCCAGCTGATCGTCGGCGATCCCGGCATTGGCTACGATCGTATCGACCGTGCCGAACGCGGCCTCGGCCGCGTCATAAGCGGCGATCGTCGCGGCTTCGTCGGCAACGTCGAGCGAGACCGCCAGCGCCTTGCCGCCCGCGGCCCTGATCTCCGCCTCCAGCGCCGCCAGCCGGTCTGCCCGCCGCGCGCCCATCACCACCGCCGCACCAGCCGCAGCCAGCAGGCGCGAGAAGTGCGCGCCAAAGCCCGATGAAGCGCCGGTAACCAGCGCCACGCGGCCGGTCAGGTCAAACTGGGGGACGGTGGTCATGCCTGATGCTCCTCATTGTTTTGTGGGAGCGATAGCCCTGAGGCATTGTCCTTGTCGAGAATTGCGGGCATATGTCCACCGCTGGACAGAGATAATTGCAGCCTGGACTATCAACCGGCTTGCTCCGGTCGAGGCGGGGCTGCATCGGAGCGCGCCTATCGCGCCCGCTTGACTGGCAAGGGCACATGTTAATCGGAGAATTGCAATGACCATCCTCACCTTCAAAGGCTTCGGCGGCGTCCGGCTTGAGGCGGATGCGATTGGCGATGAGCATGATCCGACGATCCTTTTGGTCCACGGTGTCGGGCAAACCCGCGCCGAATGGAACACTGTTGCGGATGCGCTAGTTCAGGCCGGTCGCAGGGTCGTTTCGCTTGATCTGCGCGGCCATGGCGGCAGCGAATGGCCTGAAAGCGGGCGCTATGATCTGGAAGCCCACATTGAAGACCTGCGCGCCGTGCTGGCCCAGCTTGGCACCCGACCGGTCGTGGTGACCTCCACCAGCAGTGGCTGGGTCGCAACCGTCGCGCTGGCAACCGATGCCGCCAATCTTGCTGCCGGGCTCGTTTTGGTCGACATGCCGGCGCGGCGCGATCCGGGTCTTGCCGCCAAGATCGCCGAGCGCCTTGCGGAGCTGCGCGGGCATGACCAGAAGCTGTGGGACGAGCGCGTGCTGGGCCAGATCGACCTCGACGATCTCGAGGCCCGCCTTGCCGATGCGGCCCCGAAGCTCAACCTGCCGACGCTGGTGGTGCGCGGCGGCCTGCCGTGGATGGGACGCTCACCAGCCAGCGCGGCTTTTGATGCGGCGCTGCCCAATTCCGAAAGCGTCGAAGTGGCCGATGCCGACCTGTTGGTCGTGACCGACCGGACCGAAGCTTTCCTCTCGCACCTGCTCGATTTCCTGGAACGCAAGCAGCCCCGCTATGCTACCGAATTCCGCGCAGGATCAGACGCCCGCACCCTGCGCGATGCGATGGGCTGCTTTGCCACCGGGATTACCATCATAACCTCGCGTGATGCCGACGGCACGCCGATAGGTCTGACAGCCAACAGCTTTACTTCGCTGTCGCTCGATCCGCCGCTGTTGCTGGTCTGCGTGGCGAATACGGCGGGGTCTGCGCCTGTATTGCGCGAGGCGGAGCATTTTGCGGTCAACCTGTTGCAGGTCAGCCAGCAAGCAGCGTCAAACCGCTTCGCCGGCAAGGGCGAGGACCGCTTCGCCGCCACTGCCTGGAGCCCGGGCGAAACGGGGATGCCGCTGATCGATGGTGCACTGGGTGCGTTTGAGTGCAAGCGCCACGCGATCCATGATGGCGGCGATCACTTCATCCTCGTGGGTGAAGTCGTACGCGCCCAGTTTGAGCCGCGCCGCGATCCGCTGCTGTACTTCCGGGGCAAGTACCGCCGCCTGCACTTCGCCTAGGGCCAGGTGAAGGCCAGCCGCGTATCGCCGCTCGCGTTGCCGTCCGGATTAAAGCGGCGCTCGATGATCTGGCCTTGGCCTGCCGCATCGATCAGTACCACGGTGGAACAGCGCGTGCCGTAAACCGCATTGCGAATGAACACTGGGCTGAAGGGCGCCTCTGGTCCTTCGCTGTCTGCCTCGGGTGGCAGTGGTGTTTCGTCAGCCAGCGCGGCGAAAAGGCCTTCCGGATCGGCACTGCCGGCCGCCAGCCATGCAGCTACCGCCCCGGTCAGGCGCTGGGTCTTGAGCCACGGCTGATCAAGGTGGCCGTTGGATACGCCGTGCAGGCCGGGATGAAGCGGAGTGCTGGTCGGTCTTGGCTGGTTACTCAGGTGGCTGGCGCCGTCCGGGCCAATGCGCAGCAGGTGAAACGGATTGAGCTGCGCCGCATCGGGATCGGGCTGGCCCAACAGCCAGTCCACCACCAGCCCGCCGCGTGACGCGAGACCCGGCTTGGGATAGCCCGGCAGGCGGAAATTGGTGACCAGGGCGAAGCGCCCGGCTTCGTTGACCCCCAGCCAGGTTCCGCCGGCTTCCAGATCGCGCCCTGCGATTACGCCATTGTCCCAGATGGCGAGCGGCGCGGTCGGTCGGGCATGGAATTCGTCGCGGTTGGCGGCAACCACCAAGCGCCAGCGCGGATGCGCGGCCCAGCCAAGCGCAGCGACGCACATGGTCAGTTGTCCTTGCGGGCCAATTCGGCACGAATGGCCGGGCCATCCTGATCGAGCAGGGGCGGCGCACGCCGCTCCACCGGCGGCATGGCGCCGAACCGCACTGGTTGCACCATTTCGTGATAGCGGCCTTCGCTGGGGTGCTCGCGCTGCTGGAACAGGCCAGCGGCATTCAGGTGCGGATCGGCCAGCACGCCCGGAATGTCTTTCACCGGCTGGGCCGGGATCTGCGCAGCATGGCAGCGCGCGATCAGGTCTTCGGTCGTGAACTGCCGGGTCAGTTCGGCCATGCGGCGGTACATTTCGGGCATAGCGGCAGCCCGCGCCTGTGGTCCTTCAAAGCGCTGATCTTGCAGAAAGTTCGGAGCCTCCAACAGCGCAAAGATCCGGTCCCAGGCATCATAGGTATAGGCCACCATCACAATGTGGCCATCGGCGGTGGGGAAGGGCTGGCGATCGGGATCAAGCTGGCGGCGGTAGCCCGGCGGGCCAACCGGCGGGTCAAATGTCAGTCCGCCCAGGTGCTCGCTCAGCATGAAACTGGTGAAGGCTTCGTACATTGGCACTTCCACTTTCTGCCCTTCGCCGGTCCGTTCGCGGTGGAACAGCGCGGCGATGGCGGCATAGGCGGCGTGGAGGCCGGAAACCTTATCAGCGATCAGTGAGGGGAAAAATCGCGGCGCGGAATTGCCATCGACTTCGGGCAGCAGGCTGGTGACGCCGGCTGCAGCCTGAATAACATCGTCATAGGCCTGCAAATCGGCATAGGGGCCATCCTGCCCAAAGCCAACGCAATGGACATAGATGATATCCGGCCGGATCGCCCGCACCGCGTCATAATCCAGGCCGAGCCGTTCCAGTGGCTTGCCGCGCACATTGGCTACGAAGACATCGGCCTCGGCCAGCAGTTGGCGGATCACGGCACTGTCATCCGGTTGCTTGAGATCAAGCGCGATCGAGCGTTTGCCGTGATTGAAGCCAAAAAAGGCGGGCGACATCCCCGGCGTCTGCGCGCTTTTGGCGGCCCAGCGCAGCACGTCGCCGCTGCCCGGGGTTTCCACCTTGATCACCTCTGCCCCCAGGTCAGCCAGGATCTGCGTGCAGTAGGGTCCAAAGACCACGGTGGTCAGGTCAACCACCTTGATACCTTTGAGCATGGCCGGAGCAGCTGTATCGCTCATTGCTTCAGACAAGTCCCTTGGCGCGCAGGCTGGTGTGGCCGTGGCGGCCGACGATCACATGGTCATGAACCACGATCCCCAATAACCGGCCGGCTTCGGCAATGCGATTGGTAATCTGGATATCAGCCCGGCTCGGTTCGGGCGAGCCCGACGGATGGTTGTGCACCAGGATCAGCGCTGCGGCCCCGACATCGAGCGCCCGCTTGACCACGTTGCGCGGATGGATTGCCGCCTCGTCGAGCGAGCCCTCACTCTCCAGATGGTCCAGGATCAGGCGGTTGCGGGTATCCAGGTATAGCACCCGCACCCGTTCGTGCGTCAGGTGGGCCATGTCGATGGTCAGGTAATCGATCAGCGCCTGCCAGCTAGCCAGGACAGGCGCTTCGGACAGTTCGGCGCGAGCCAGCCGCCGCGCGGACAGCGCGACGATCTTCAGCGCCGCAGCGCTGGTTTCGCCCATGCCGGGATGGAGCGCCAAAGCCTGCGGATCGGCATTCAGCACCCCGGCCAGGCCGCCAAAGCGCGTTAGCAGGCTTTTCGCGAGCGGTTTTACATCCTTGCGGGGGATGGCCATCATCAGCAGGTATTCGATCACCTCATGATCGGCCAGCGCTTCGGCCCCGCCAGCCAGCAGCCGGGCTCGAAGGCGGGCGCGATGACCCGTGCCGTGATGCGGTCCGGCTCCCTCTTCGTCGTGCACGCAGCCTCCCTTTATCGATGCTGCATTGCCTTTCGCCGCCCGAACGCGCAAGCAGGAACAATGCCCCAGCCCGAGGTCGAACTACCGGAAATTGCAGCGGAAGCTGCTCCGGCACCCGGCATGCGGCGCTGGGTCATGATCTTGACCATTGCTTTGGCGCTGCTGGGCCTGATTGCCTTGTGGCTAGAGCGGGAGAATCTGGCGCACCGGATTATTGGCCGCCAGCTTGGCCAGTACGGCTTGCCGGCTAGCTATCGGCTGGAAAAGGTTGGTCCGCGCGAGCAGGTCTTGACCAATGTCGTCGTGGGCGATCCGGCTCGCCCGGACTTCACTGCCGCGCGAATGGAAATCCAACTCAGGCCAAGGTTTGGTTTGCCCACGATTGGTTCGGTGCGGCTGGTCCGGCCACGCCTCTATGGGGCTTACCAGGCCGGACGGCTTACCTTTGGCAGCCTCGACCGCGTGCTGTTCGCGCCCGGGGCCAAACGGATGGGGCTGCCGGACTTTGACCTGCGACTTGAGGACGGCCGCGCCCGGATTGAAACCGACGTTGGTCCAGTCGGGCTAAAGGCCGAAGGCTGGGGGAACCTGCGCAATGCCTTTGCGGGGCAACTGGCTGCAATCGCGCCCGAGCTGCGGGTGCAAGATTGCCGCCTGAGCGGTGCCAGCGCCTTTGGCACGATTTCAACCGACGCCGGAGTGCCGCGGTTCATCGGGCCGGTGCGCTTGGGCGGAGCAAAATGCCATGGCTTCGCCATCGGGAGCATGACGCTGCAGGCTGAGCTTGCGGCATCCTCCGATCTGTCAGGGTTTTCGGCACAAAGCCAATTCGCCGGCGGTCCAATCAATTGGAACGGAGCGCGCGCCGGTGGGCTGGGCGGCGATCTGGGGCTGTCACTCCGTGCCGGGGCGATGACAGCGAATTATACCCTCGCACTGGTTGATGTTGGCGGCCAGCTGGCGGCGCGAAAACTCACTCTTGCCGGCGCGCTGCGCAGCCGCGAAGGGCTGGCGGGCTTTGAGGGCGAGGGGCGTATGGGCGGCGAAGGTTTACAACCCGGTCCTGCGCTCGACCAGACCCTGACAGAGCTGGCGCGCTCTTCGGCCGGAACGCTGGGCGCTCCGCTGCTGGCCCAGTTACGCTCGGCCCTGCGCCGCGAAGGACGTGGCAGCGAACTTTCGGCCGAATTTTCCCTGCGCCGGAGGGGGCAACTGACCAGCTTGATCGTGCCGGCGCTGGAACTCACGGGGACTAGCGGGCAGGACCTGCTCGTGCTCTCACGCGGGCAAGTGGTGTTCGGCGGGCAGGGCGGGCTAAGGCTGATCGGTAACCTGCGAACCGGCGGCGAAGGACTGCCGCGCCTGGCGGGTCAGATAGAGCGCCGCCCCGGCGGTACGATCGAAGCCCGGCTGACCATGGCGCAATACCGCGCGGGCGATGCCGCCCTTGCCTTGCCTCGGCTGGTGGTTGTCTGGCGGGCTGACGGTGCGGTGGGACTGGGTGGACGCGCGTTGATCAGTGGCGCGCTGCCGGACGGCCGGGTCGAGCGGCTGGTCCTGCCGATCGATGGCAATTGGAATCCGCGCCGCGGGCTGGCCTTGTGGCGCGGTTGCACGCTGCTGCGCTTTGATAGCCTGCGCTATGCCAGCCTGACGCTTGATGGCCGCGCGCTGACCCTGTGTCCTGGGGCGGGGGGGGCGATCGTGGTCAGCGGGCCGAATGGGACCCGTCTTGCTGCCGGCGTGCCGCGGCTGGCGCTGTCGGGCCGGATTGGTGAGACGCCTATCCTTCTGCGATCGGCGGCGGTCGGCTTTGCCTGGCCGGGCGGCCTTGCCGCGCGCGACGTGGATGTGACCCTGGGGCCGGTTTCGGCAGGAAGCCACTTCACCATTGCTTCGCTGACCGGCCAGCTGGGCAAGGTCCCGTCTGGCCGGTTCAGCGGTGCGGAGGCGCTGCTGGCGGCAGTTCCGCTTGATCTTCGCGAGGCGAGCGGATCGTGGCGCTATGCCGGGGGGCGGCTCAGCCTTGGCGAGGGCGTGTTCCGGCTGGAGGACCGGCTGGTTGATGACCGGTTCCGCCCCGTCGTGGCCCGCGGGGCCACGCTCTACCTCGCGAATAATCGTATCACCGCCTTGGCCGCTCTGCGCGAACCGGCTTCGGACCGGATCGTTACTGAAGCGACCATTGTCCATGATCTGGCCAGTGGCACCGGCCACGCCGATCTTACTGTCCGCAATCTGGTTTTCGATGAAAAGCTCCAGCCTGATACGCTCAGCTACCTGGCGCTGGGCGTGATCGCCAATGCGCGCGGCATGGTGCGCGGTGCGGGACGGATCAACTGGAGCCCGCGCACGGTCACTTCGACCGGCAGCTTCACCACCGACAAGCTCGATTTCGCCGCCGCCTTTGGGCCGGTGCAGGGGATGCGCGGGACGGTTCGGTTCACCGACCTGCTCGGCTTGGTCACCGCGCCGGATCAGGTATTGGAAATTGCCGCGATCAACCCGGGGATCGAGGTTTACGAGGGCGTGCTGCGTTTCCAGCTGGAACCTGACCGGATGCTGGTGGTCAATGGCGCGGAATGGCCCTTCCTTGGCGGACGGCTGCAATTGCTGCCCACGCAGATGCGGCTCGGGGCTTCGGATGAACGCCGCTTTACCTTGCGGCTGACCGCAGCCGATGCGGCGAAGTTCGTCGAGCAGATCGAAATGTCCAATGTTGCGGCCCGCGGGGTCTTCGATGGCGACCTGCCGCTGGTCTTCGATGAGCAAGGCGGGCGGATCGAAGGCGGCCTTCTGGTCTCGCGTCCGCCGGGGGGCAGTGTCTCTTACGTCGGCGCGCTCACGTACAAGGACATGGGGGCCATGGCCAACTTCGCCTTCCAGTCGCTCCGTTCGCTCGATTACCGCCAGATGCGGATCGGTATGGACGGGGAGCTGGATGGGGAGATTTTTACCCGCGTCCGGATCGATGGCGTGACGCAGGGCGCGGGCGCGCGGCAGAATTACTTCACCCGCCAGATCGGCAAGCTGCCGATCCGCTTCAACATCAACGTGCGCGCGCCGTTCCAGCGGCTGCTCTATTCGTTCCGCTCGCTCTATGACCCGGCCTATGTCCGCGATCCGCGCGAACTGGGGCTGGTCGACAAGGATGGCAAGCCGATTGACCGGCCCGCCGCTCAAACACCGCTGCCACCCGATATTCAGCCCCCAGTCAGCAGGAAAGTGCCATGAAGTCACCAGAATTGACCAAGCCGGTCCGGGCTGCGACAAGTTCTGCCATGGATTACGTGGCATCCGGACAGGTTCGGTCGATGCGGCAGGGCTCGGCCCGCGCCGCTGCGAGGAAGGGATTGATGATGATTGCCGGGGCGCTGACGCTGACAGGCTGCATTTCGGTCAACGCGCCGGACAAGCCGATCGTCATCGAACTGAACATCAATATCAAACAGGAAGTTGTCTATCGACTTTCGGCCGACGCCGGGAACACGATCAAGGACAATCCCGGAATCTTCTGAGGAAACGGACATGACCAAGTTTGCCGTCCAAATCGAACGCAGCGCGCTGGCCGGAGCCGGCTGGGCTGCACTGGCCGCATTGATGGTGGTTGCCCCGGCTTCTGCGCAGCAGCGCGATCCGGCCTATGCCGCCGCGCGCGTCAATGGGGATGTTGGCGAAAAGGTTGACGGCTACCTTGGTTTTCCCACCTCGCCGAGCCCCGAAACCCGCCGCCTGGCCGAAGACATCAACATCAAGCGCAAGGCCGTTTATGCCGAGCGCGCCCAGGCCAATGGCGCGACGATCGAGGAGTACGCCTTTTCGGCGGGCTGCCAGGCGATTGCGCGGACCGTGCCGGGTGAGAAATACCAGGCACCCGATGGTTCCTGGCAAACCCGTACGGCCGCCGCGCCGCTGCGTGATCCGCGCTGCCCCTGATTTTTCGGCTGCATTGCCGCAAGGCTAAACTTTCTGCCGTCGGAGCCGGTTATACCGCCATCGGCGGCGGTTGACTCGCAGCTTGCCCCAACCTAAGGGGCCCGTGCCCTCGGCGGGCGGTCGTTGCGCGTGTCCATCGCTCCCGTATAAGGAGACTTGGCATGAACGATGATCCTCCTGCTCGAGACCCCATTGGTGAAGATGCGCGGGTTAACGCGCTCGAAGCGCGGCTCAAGGCTGCACGCGAGCGGGAAGAACAGCGCAACAAGCCAAGTCCGGGCATGGAAGCCGATGCGAATTACCGCCTTGGCAACCGCGTCCTGGCCGAGCTGATCGGGGGGATCGGTGGCGGTGCGTTCATCGGCTGGGTCATTGACCAGTTTGCCGGAACCTCGCCCTGGGGTCTGTTGGTGATGATGGCCCTTGGGATCATCGTTTCCTTCAGGAATATCATCCGGATTTCGTCCCGGCGCCCTGATTGACCTTGCTTTAGGCCAGAGGGGCGCTGGTCGTATATGAATTGAGCAAGAAGGGTACGTCGCGTGGCCGAAGCGGCTAAAGTCGATCCGATGCACCAGTTCACGATCGAGCCGATGTTCGGCACCGATCACTGGCAGATCGCGGGCTACAATATTGCCTTCACCAACTCCTCGCTGTGGATGGGAATCGCGGCTGTTGCGCTGCTGATCTTCGTTGCTGGCGGGTTGAAGCGGGATTTGGTTCCCGGTCGTTGGCAGATGGCAGTCGAAGGCTTCACCGGCTTCATCGACAACCTGCTGGCCGCCAATATCGGGCCGGCTGGCAAGAAGTATGTGCCCTACATCTTCTCGCTGTTCATGTTCATCCTTTTCGCCAACATCCTCGGCCTGATGCCGCTGGGCTTGGTTGGCGTGCATCCCTTCACCTTCACCAGCCACTTTACCGCCACCGGCGTGCTGGCGGTGATGAGCTTCGCGATCGTGCTGATCGTGGGCTTCTGGAAGCACAAGCTGCACTTCTTCTCGCTGTTCATCCCCCACGGCACACCGCTGGTGATGATTCCGCTGATCTTCGCGATTGAACTGGTCAGCTTCCTGGTCCGTCCCTTCAGCCTCGGCCTGCGACTGTTCGTGGCCATGATGGCCGGGCACGTGCTGCTGGAAGTGCTGTCGGGCTTCGTGATCAATGGCGTTAATGCCGGTCTTGGCATTGGCCCGGTGGTTTCGGTCCTCAGCTTTGCGCTGATGATCGCGATTTGCGCCCTGGAAATCCTGGTTGCCGGGATCCAGGCCTACGTCTTTGCATTGCTGACGTCGCTGTATCTCAACGACGCCGAAAACCTTCACTAAGTCCTATCCAACCACACGAATTTTCGAAGAAGGAGTTATCGAAATGGAACCTGCAAGCGCCAAGCTGATCGGTGCTGGTCTCGCTGCCATCGGCGCCGGCATGGCCGCCATCGGCGTGGGTAACGTGTTCGGTTCGTTCCTGGAAAGCGCTCTGCGCAACCCGGGCGCGGCTGACGGCCAGCAGGGCCGCCTGTTCATCGGCTTCGCGGCCGCCGAACTTCTGGGCCTGCTCTCGTTCGTCGTCGCGATGATCCTGATCTTCGTCGCCTAAGACCTACGATTGATTGAATGACCGGCTGGTTCCTGCCCCCCGGGGCGGGGCCGGCCGGACAAATTGCGGACGCTCTGATGCCTCAAATCGCGCAACTTGCCGAAACCTGGTCCAGCCAGATCTTCTGGATGCTGATCTTCTTCGGCTTCATCTTCTTCGTCATTGGCCGGGGCATGGTCCCCAAGGTGATGGCGACCGTCGAGACGCGTGACCGGCAGATCGCCAGCGATCTCGCCGCAGCGGAAGCTGCGCGGGCTGCTGCCGATGCCGAGGAAGAGGCCTGGCGCGCCGAAGCCAACCGCCAGCGGGCAGAAGCCCAGGCGGTGATCGCCAAGGCCAAGCTGGCTGCGGCTAAGTCCAGCGAAACCAAACTGGCCAAGGCCAATGCCAAGCTTGATGCCAAGCTGGCCGAAGCCGAAGCCAAGATTGCCGAGGCGCGCAGCGGTGCGTTGAAGGAAATCGAAAAGGTCGCAGCCGAAGCTGCCGGCGATATCGTCAGCCGCGTTGCCGGCCTGTCGGTTGATGCCAAGTCGGCCACGGTCGCGGTGAAGGAAGCGCTCAATGGCTAATCTGCTCGTCCTTGCGGCCGAAGCCGCTGAACATGGCGCCGAACATGCCGAGCCGGTCGCGCTGGGCCTGAACCCGGTTGCTTGGGTTGCACTGTCGATGACCGTCCTGATCGTCGTTGCGATCTGGAAGAAGGTCCCGGCAATGATCACCGGCGGGCTCGATGCCAATATCGCGGAAATCCGCAAGCAGCTCGACGAAGCCAAGGCCCTGCGTGCCGAGGCCGAAGCCTTGCGCAAGGAATATGCCGACAAGATCGCCGGTGCCGAAAAGGACGCCGCGGCGATGATCGAGCATGCCAAGTCCGAAGCTGACGCAATCGTCGCTAAGGCCGAGGCTGGCACCAAGGCGCTGATCAAGCGCCGCGAAAAGATGGCCGAAGACAAGATCGCGGCTGCCGAGCGCGGCGCGATTGCCGAACTGCGGACCAAGGCGGCAAACGCTGCTGCTGCGGCCGCGCGCCAGCTGATCGCTGCCAACCACAATGCCAAGGCCGACAAGGCCCTGGTGGACGAGGCGATCGGCGGGATCTGATCCGGCTGCCAGTCTGGAATTGCGAAGGGCGGCTACCGGCCGCCCTTTTCATTTGCCCGGTTCGAGCACGACCTTGCCGACGATCTCCCGTCCGGCCATTGCCGCATAGGCCTCGCGCCAGCGGCTGAGCGGCAGGATCCGATCAATATGCGGGTTCAGTCGCCCATCGGCAGCAAGGGTGGCTACTGCCTCGCGGATGGCCTTGCCCCGGTCCGGGAAGCGGCGGGCATATTCGCCGGCCCGCACGCCAACCACGGCAAAGCCCTTGATCAGCGGAATATTGGTTGAGATGTCGGCGATCCGCCCGCCGGCAAAGCCGATCACCAGCAGCTTGCCGCCAAAGGCGACGCAGCGCGTGCTTTCATCAAACACGTCGCCGCCAACCGGATCATAGACCAGATCGCACAAGTGCCCTCCGGTCAGCTCGGCCACCTGTTCGCGAAAGCGTCCTTCGGCCAGGATTACCGCTTCGGCATCGCAGGCCGCGCGCAGCGCCGCCAGCTTGCCCGGGGAACCGGTGGTGGCGATGACATGGGCGCCAAGCCGCTTGGCCAGTTCAACCGCAGCCAGGCCCACGCCGCCGCTGGCGCCGTGAACCAGCACCCATTGGCCGGCCTTCAGCCCGCCGACCTCGACCAGCGCGGTGTAAGCCGTGCCATAGGCCGCCCCCAGGGCCGCAGCAGAAACCATCCCGATTCCCGGTGGCATGGCAGACAGTGCGCGGGCCGGGACCACGGCATATTCGGCAAAGGCGCCGGTCTTGTTGCCGCCATAGACCCCGTCGCCCGGCTTGAAACCGGTGTCCGGATCCGCCTCGACCACTTCACCGGCAAATTCGAGGCCGGCGGTGAAGGGCACGTCTGGTTTGAACTGATATTCGCCGCGCGTCATCAGCAGGTCCGGGAAGTTGAGCGAGGCGGCATGGACCTTCACCAGCACCTCCCCCGGTCCACGCTGGGGTACGGGCAGGTCTGAGAGTGTAACCCCGGAGAGGTCCGCACTCAGTCGTTCAACCAGCAGTGCTTGCATTGGCCGTTCTGCTCCCCACCCAATTCCGCTCGCCCTGAGCTTGTCGAAGGGCCGCTCTTGTTCTTGCCACCCTGCGCGAGAACCAGGGAAAAGAACAGTGCTTCATCTTGCGATGACTTCGTTCCGACAAGCTCAGCACGAGCGGGCAGGGGAGACGGGGTCTAGAAATTGTCCTTGGCAGCGCGCAGGGCTGCAAAAGTGGCCACGGCATCGCCTCCGCCCCAGCGCGCACTCAACGCAGGGTCATCGGCGCGTAGGAAGGGGTTGGTGGCCAATTCGCGCGAAAGCGGTGTGGGGACGGTCGGTTTACCCGCGGCGCGGGCCTTCTCGATCTGCGCGGCATAGGCCTGCAGTTCGGCATTGTCCGGATCGGCGTGGAGCGCGAAGCGGGCGTTCGATGCAGTATATTCGTGCGCGCAGTACAGCAGCGTCTCCGGCGGAAGGGCCTTGATCCGCTCGAGGCTGGCCCAGAATTGGTCGGGCTGGCCTTCGAACATCCGTCCGCACCCCAGCGCGAAAACCGCGTCGCCAACAAAGGCTACTCCGGCCTCGGGCAGGTGGAAGGCAATATGGCCATTGGTGTGGCCGGAAACGTCAATCACCTGGGCGGTAAAGGCGCCCAGCGTCACCTTGCTACCGTGGGCGACGATCTGGTCTGGCGCGGCGATCCGCTCAACCTCTGCCGGAGCAATGACGGTGCAGCCGGTTGCCGCCTTGATCGCAGTGTTGCCGCCGGCATGATCGGGGTGCCAGTGGGTGTTCCAGATATGAGTGATCTGCCAGCCCTTGTGTCCGGCCTCACGCAGATAGGCATCGGCATCAGGCGTATCGATACAGGCGGTCGCTCCGCTCACCGGATCGTGAAGCAGGTATCCATAGTTGTCTGACAGGCACGGGAACTGATGAATTTCGAGCATGGGCCAAGGATAAACCCATTCCGCCCGCAAAGCAAAAGCCCGCCCGGATTGCTCCGGACGGGCCTTTGTTTCTTAGCCTGCGGCTTGGCGAAGAAGGATTAGTCCTTCTTGGCTTTCAGCGCGGCGCCCAGGATGTCGCCGAGCGAAGCGCCGGCATCCGACGAACCGTACTGTTCCACGGCTTCCTTTTCTTCGGCCAGCTGGCGGGCCTTGACCGAGAAGTTCGGCTTCTTCGAACGATCGAAGCCGGTGACCATGGCATCGAGCTTCTGGCCAACCTGGAAGCGGTCGGTGCGCTGCTCGTCGCGGTCGCGGCCCAGGTCCGAACGCTTGATGAAGCCGGTGGCGCCATCTTCGCCAGCCTGCACTTCAAGACCGCCATCGCGGACTTCAAGGACGGTGACGGTGACGATCTCGTTCTTCTTCAGGCCCGAAGCGGCAGCGGCGACGCCGGCAGCCGGTGCACCCTTTTCAAGCTGCTTCATGCCAAGCGAGATGCGCTCCTTCTCCACGTCGACGTCGAGCACGATGGCCGAAACCTGCTCGCCCTTGCGGTGCAGAGCCAGCGCGTCTTCGCCCGAGATGCCCCAGGCGATGTCCGACATGTGGACCATGCCGTCGACGTCGCCGTCGAGGCCGATGAACAGGCCGAATTCGGTTGCGTTCTTGACTTCGCCTTCCACGGTCGAACCAACCGGGTGCTTCTCGGCGAAGGCTTCCCAGGGGTTCTGCTGGGCCTGCTTGAGGCCAAGCGAGATGCGGCGCTTGTCGCTGTCAACTTCCAGCACCAGCACGTCGACTTCCTGCGAGGTCGAAACGATCTTGCCGGGGTGGACGTTCTTCTTGGTCCAGGACATTTCCGAAACGTGGACCAGACCTTCGATCCCGGCTTCCAGCTCCACAAAGGCGCCGTATTCGGTGATGTTGGTAACCACGCCGCGCAGCTTCGCGCCGACCGGGTACTTGGCGATGACGCCTTCCCACGGATCCGATTCCAGCTGCTTCATGCCCAGGCTGATGCGCTGGGTGTCCTGGTTGATGCGGATGATCTGCACCTTCACGGTGTCACCGATATTGATGACTTCGTTCGGGTGGTTGACGCGCTTGTAGCTCATGTCGGTGACATGGAGCAGGCCGTCGATGCCGCCCAGGTCAACGAACGCACCGTAATCGGTGATGTTCTTGACCACGCCATCGATGATCTGGCCTTCGGCGAGGTTCTGGATCAGGCCCGAGCGCTGTTCGGCGCGGGTTTCTTCCAGCACGGCGCGGCGCGAGACGACGATGTTACCGCGGCGGCGGTCCATCTTCAGGATCTGGAACGGCTGCGGCACGTCCATCAGCGGCTGCACGTCGCGCACAGGGCGGATATCGACTTGGCTGCCGGGGAGGAAGGCAACGGCACCGTTAAGGTCGACCGTGAAGCCGCCCTTGACGCGGCCGAAGATCACGCCTTCGACTCGCTTGCCTTCACCGAATTCTTCTTCAAGCTTGTCCCAGGCGGCTTCGCGGCGGGCGCGGTCGCGGCTGAGCATGGCATCGCCATCAGCGTTTTCGACGCGGTCAACGAAGACTTCGACTTCGTCGCCGACCTTCAGGCCATGCGGCTGACCCGGCATGGCGAATTCCTTGAGCGGAACGCGGCCTTCGCTCTTGAGGCCGACGTCGATCACGGCCTTGTCGCCTTCGATCGCGGTAATGGTGCCCTTGACGACCCGGCCTTCAAAGCCGCCATCAGCGGCGCCACCGAGGGATTCGTCGAGCAGCGCGGCAAAATCGTCGCGCGTGGGGTTGGCTGCAGAAGCCATATGTACAGTTTCCTGTCTATCGATGTTTCCGGCCAAGCGGTTGTATCCGCTGGTCTTTTCTCCGCCGCAGCACCATTGCTTGAGCGGGCCAAAAGTGGGCCGATCGTCGCAGGGGCCGAATGCCGTCCACGACATCCTTTCGGGCGCAAGCCCTCCGGGACCGGCGGCGCTTAAGCGGGCGAGGCCGCTAAAGCAAGGAATTTGCGACCAATCGCGGCCTCAGATCGCTGGCCTGTAGCCCGATTTCTTCAGCGTCACGATATAGGCGGAAAGATCGCGCACCTGGCCGCGATCGATCTTGAACTGCATGGCATCGGGATAATTGTGCGCATCGCGCAGGTACTGACGCAGCGTTGCGCTGGTCAGGCCCTGGCGATTGGCGATGTCCTCAAAGCCGGGGCTCTCGGGATTGGGGGAACTACCATTGGTGGAAACAGCATGGCAGGCGGCGCAGCGCGCTTCGGCAATCGCCCGTCCGCGCTCCACTTCGGCAAGGCGGCGCTCCTGGACGGTTACGGGTTGGCTGAGGGCCGCCGAAGCGGCTGCCAGTAGGGCGACGGCGGGGAGGGAAAGGCGAAGCATGGGCGGGGCCTAACACTCCCGCCCAGGCCAGGGCAATTGGCTTGCGATGACCCGCTTGCACAGGTTCTGCACGGCATGACCACGTGCAAGCCTGGCGCGCCGTGGCTAGGAGAGGGCTACCAGACGGAGAGAAGCGATGACGACTGATACTGCTGCCAAGCCAGGCCTCGGCCCCCGGATCCGGGTTTTTCTGTGGGGAGGCATTGCCGCGCTGCTCGCTGTGCCGGCGGTGGCCATGCAGTTCAGCACCGAAGTCAATTGGGGCTTGGAGGACTTTGTGACCGGGGCGATCCTGCTCGGGTCGACAGGCCTGGCGCTGGAAGGGGCCGGGCGGGTGCTGGTGACCTCAGGCAAGCGCATGCTGGCTGCGCTGGTGATAATCGGCGCGCTGTTGCTGGCCTGGGCAGAGCTTGCGGTCGGGGTCTTCGACTAACGCCGCGCTTCGGCAATTGCGATGGCCGCGGCGATCGCCTCGTCCCGGTTGAGGTCGCTGGTGTCGAGTAATACGGCATCGGGCGCGGCAACCAGCGGCGCTTCGGCCCGGTTGCGATCGCGCTCGTCGCGGGCTGCGAGATCTGCCGCGATTTCTGCCAGTGCCACGGCGCGGCCCTGCTGCTGCATTTCGCGGAACCGCCGCTCGGCCCGCGCCGGGACCGAGGCTACCACAAACAGCTTCACTTTTGCCTCCGGCGCGATCACCGTGCCGATATCGCGTCCGTCCAGCACCGCGCCGCCGGGCTGGGCGGCAAAGGCGCGCTGGCGTTCATAGAGCGCCTGCCGCACGGCGGGATGGACCGAGACCCGGCTGGCTAGCCCGCCTGTTGCCTCGCTGCGCAGCTCGGGATCGCTGATCAGATCTTCAGGAAAGGCACAGGCGGCAAGGGAATCGACGGGATCATCTGGATTGCCCCCGTTCAAAGCCACCTGCCGCCCAACTGCACGATAGAGGAGCCCCGTATCGAGGTGCGGCAGCCCGAAATGCGCTGCCAGCGCCTTGGCAATCGTGCCCTTGCCCGATGCCGTTGGCCCATCGACCGCGATGATCACTGGGCCAACCCGTCAAGCAGGGCTTCGAAGATCGGGAAGCTGGTGGCGATCGGTCGGGTATCGTCAACCGCCACGCCCTCGCGGCAGGCAAGGCCGGCCACAGCCATTGACATGGCGATCCGGTGATCGAGATGGGTGGCGATTGCCGTTGCCGTGCCGCGCAGCAGATCACCGCCTGTGCCAAGAATGGTCAGGCCGTCCTCGGTTTCAGTGACGCGCGCGCCGGCCAGGGTCAGCGCTGCAGCCATGACTGCAATCCGGTCGCTCTCCTTCACTCGCAGTTCCTCAAGGCCGGTGGTGACCGTGGTGCCTTCTGCCAGTGCGGCGGCGACGAACAGGGCGGGGAATTCGTCAATCATGCTTGGTGCGATTGCCGGATCGACTGCTATTCCCTTCAATGCGGAGTGGCGCACCACCAGGTCCGCTACTGGCTCACCGCCCACTTCACGGCTGTTCACTTCCTCGATCTGCCCGCCCATCTGGCGCAGCACTTCGACAATGCCCGCGCGGGTGGGGTTGAGGCCGACGTTTTGAATGGTCAGCTCGCTGCCCGGCACGATCAGCGCGGCGACGATGAAGAAGGCGGCGGAGGAGGGATCGCCAGGCACCTCGATCGTTTGGGGCTTGAGCTCCGCTTCGCCCACGAGGCGAATCACCCGGGTGCCATCGCTCTCAACCTCGACCGAAAGGTCGGCGCCGAAGCCGCGCAGCATCCGTTCGGAATGATCACGGGTGGGTACGGGCTCGATCACCGTGGTGATGCCGGGGGTGTTAAGCCCGGCCAGCAGTACGGCGCTTTTTACCTGCGCGCTGGCAACTGGCAGGCGGTATGAAATCGGCACGGCGGGCAAAGCGCCGCGGACTGTGAGGGGCAGGCGGCCACCTTCCGAGGCGTCAAACGCTGCGCCCATTTGTGATAATGGTTCGATCACCCGGCCCATTGGCCGCTTTGAAAGGCTGGCATCGCCGATGAAGTTTGCCATGATCGGGTGGCTCGCCACGAGGCCCATCAGCAGGCGGGTGGAAGTGCCGGAATTCCCCATGTCGAGCGGGGTCTGCGGCTGTAGCAGCGCACCCACACCCACCCCTTGCACGGACCATTCCCCATCGCCAAGGCGTTCGACCGAAGCCCCCATCGCCCGCATCGCAGCGGCGGTGGAAAGGACATCCTCACCCTCCAACAGGCCGGTTACGCGGGTCTCCCCCACGGCCAGAGCGCCCAGCATAATGGAGCGATGGCTGATCGACTTGTCGCCCGGCACGCGGATCGTGCCACGCAGTGGACCAGAGGGCATGAAGCGCCGGGGCTTCATCGCGGCAGGATCAGCGTTGGACACGTCAGCACTTTCACGGGTAGAGCGGCAATTGCGCGCGGCTTTTGACAGCGGGCGCGGGCTATGGCAAGGCGCGCGCCGCGCTGGGACAGGCGCAAGCCGTCTCCAATACGTATTAAGAGTTTCAGCCCGTCGCGTTGGCGAAGGGCAGCATCGAGGAATTGACATGGTCAAGGCTGAATGGGGCGCCAAGCACGGTTGCCCGAAGTGCGGCACCCGCTTTTACGATCTGGGCAAGGATGACCCGATCACCTGCATCGAATGCGGCTATGCCTGGCATGTCGATCCGGTGCTGAAGTCAAAGCAGCCGATTCCCTATGAGGAAGTGCAGAAGGCCAAGGTTGAAGAGGTTGAGGACGTCGATCTCGCCGATCCGGATCTGGACATCGATGAAGATGGCGATTCGCCGGACAACGACGTTGATCTGGGCGGCGACGATGACCTTGGCGTCGGCGTTGGCGATGATGACGGTGACGAAAACTGATCCGTTAAAAAACGCTCTTGCCAAGGGCGGGAGCCGCCACTAGAGGGGCGGCCTCGCTCGACAGGTCGGGCGGGAACAGTGAGCTTCCCAAGGGCTCACTGAATGATGGTCAAGGGGCCTTAGCTCAGCTGGGAGAGCGCCTGCATGGCATGCAGGAGGTCAGCGGTTCGATCCCGCTAGGCTCCACCATCATCGAAGAGTTTGAGTATCTGAGCGGCAAGCTGGTCGGCGAGGTTTCGCCCACCGGCTTTTTTCGCGTTTCGAGGTTTGTGACCGCATGTTCGACAGTCTTTCAGACCGGCTAGGCAGCGTCTTTGACAAGCTGCGCGGGCGCGGTGCGCTGAATGAAGCAGACGTGCGCGAAGCGATGCGCGAAGTGCGAATCGCCCTGCTCGAAGCCGATGTTGCCCTTCCCGTTGTTCGCCGCTTCATTGATTCGGTTACCGAACAGGCGGTCGGCCAGTCGGTCCTGAAGTCGGTCACGCCGGGGCAGCAGGTCGTCAAGATCGTCAACGATGCGCTGGTCGAGATGCTGGGCGGCGATGACGTCCCCGGGCTCGATTTGGCTGCCACGCCGCCGGTCGTGATCATGATGGTCGGCCTGCAAGGGTCGGGCAAGACCACCACGACTGCCAAGCTGGCCAAGCTGCTCAAGGAAAAGCACGGCAAGAAGGCCATGATGGCCTCGCTCGACGTCAACCGTCCGGCCGCGCAGGAACAGCTCAAGGTGCTGGGCGAGCAGGTGGAAGTTGCCACCCTGCCGATCATCGCCGGCCAGCAGCCAGTCGATATCGCCACCCGCGCGCTCCAGGCCGCGAAGCTGCAGGCGATTGACGTGCTGCTGCTCGATACGGCGGGCCGCCTCCACGTTGACCAGCAACTGATGGACGAGATGCAGGCCGTTGCTGCAATCTCCTCGCCCAAGGAAGTGCTGCTGGTAGTCGATTCGTTGACCGGCCAGGATGCGGTCAACGTTGCCCAGAGCTTTACTGCACAGGTACCGCTGACCGGCGTGGTCCTGACCCGGATGGACGGCGATGCTCGCGGTGGTGCTGCACTGTCGATGCGCGCCGTTACCGGCAAGCCGATCAAGTTTGCGGGTACCGGCGAAAAGCTTGACGCGCTTGAGGCTTTCCAGCCCAGCCGTGTCGCCGGCCGGATCCTTGGCATGGGCGATGTCGTCTCAATCGTTGAGCGCGCCGCTGCTGCGATCGAGGAGGAAGAGGCCGAGCGGATGGCCGCGCGGATGGCCAAGGGTCAGTTCGACATGAACGACCTGCGCCAGCAGCTGCGGCAGATGCAGAAGATGGGCGGCCTCGGCGCGCTTGCCGGCATGTTGCCAGGCATGAAAAAAGCCAAGCAGGCGATGGAACAGTCCGGCATGGACGATCGCGTGCTGTTGCGGATGGATGCGATCATCGGTTCGATGACGCCCAAGGAGCGGACGAGGCCGGACCTGCTTAACGCCAAGCGCAAGATCCGCATTGCCAATGGTTCGGGCGTTCAGGTTCAGGACGTAAACAAGCTGCTCAAGATGCACCAGGAAATGGAGCGCGCGATGAAGCAGATCAAGAAGATGGGCGGCCTTGCCGGGCTGGGCAAGCTGTTCGGTGGCGGCGGCCTTGGGGCCGCTATGCCGGGCCTTGGCGGCCCCGGAGCAGGAGGCGGTTTGCCATCGAACCTCAATGATTTGCTGAAGAAAAAGTAATTCTCAATTTAATCTGATTTGTTTGAAAGGTAGTTCAAATGTCTGTTTCTCTTCGTCTTTCGCGTGGTGGCTCGAAGAAGCGCCCGTACTACAAGATCGTCGTCGCCAACAGCCGCGCCCCGCGCGACGGCAAGTTCCTTGAGCAGGTCGGCACCTACAACCCGCTGCTCGCCAAGGACGATGCTAACCGCGTTCGCCTGGTCGAAGATCGCGTGAAGTACTGGATCGGCGTTGGCGCCCAGCCGACCGACCGCGTTGCCCGCCTGCTCGACAAGGCTGGCATCAAGGAGCGTGCGCCGACCAACAACCCGAAGAAGGCTGAGCCGGGCCAGAAGGCCAAGGACCGCGCCGAGGAAAAGGCCGAGAAGGCTCGTGAAGCTGAAGAGGCTGCTGCCGCTGCTGCCGCCGCTCCGGCGGTTGAAGAAGTGGTCGAAGCTCCGGCCGCCGAAGAAGCTGCTGCTGAAGCGCCTGCCGCCGAAGAAGCTGCTGCCGAGGAAGCTCCGGCTGCTGAAGCCAGCGAAGAGCAGGCTGAGGGCTAAGCCATCTTGGCCGGGGACAAGCCTGTCACTCTCGCCGCCATCGCCGGCGCGCACGGGGTGACGGGCGAAGTTCGCCTCAAGCTGTTTGGTGAAGGCGTGGAATCGCTCAAGCGGTTCCGCGCCTTCAACGATTCAAGCTTGACCGTTTCCAAGCTGCGCGATGACGGCAAGGGCGGGGCGATTGCCCGCTTTGCCGAAGTAACCGACCGCAATGCGGCCGAAGCACTGCGCGGCACCGTGCTGACGGTCCCGCGTTCGGCCCTGCCGCCGCTGGAAGCGGGTGAATACTACCATGCCGATCTGCTTGGCCTTCCGGCTGTTTCCAGCGATGGAACGGCCCTGGGCGAAGTTATCGCGGTCGAGAACTTTGGCGCCGGCGATGTGATCGAGATCAAGCGCCCCACTGGCAAGCGCTTCATGGTGCCGATGCGGATCGAGGCCGTGCCTGAATGGGATGAAGCCCGGATCGTGATCACGGCGGCGTTCGCGGAAGATTAGACTGCGATCATGGGCATCCTGCTCGGACTGATCGTGATGGTGCTGCTGCCGGCCGGGCTGGCCTGGGGCATTTGCAGCGGGATGCGGGTTCTCAACCCCGAAAGCGGGCGGAAGCGGCGCATCCTGATTTCGGCAGCTACCGCGGGCGCTATCCCGGTCTTGCTGCCGCTGGTCGCGATGCTGCGGCGCGGTATGCCTTATGGCATTATTCCGGTCATCGCTCTGCTGGCACTGGGGCTGCTCATCGCCTTGCTGATCGGCTTGCCGGTCGCGATCCGGACCACCCGGAACGACTTTGCCGCCTAGCGCGGTTTGCCCACCAGCTTTTCCAGTTCCTTGGCAAAACGCTTCAGCTCGAAGTTTTGCGGATCGTCGTGGGCATCGGGAATGCCCGCATCGACCGTATTGTGCTGCGCAGGGATGAGCCAGTAGCCGGCCCGCGCGCTGGCATAGACGTAAAGCGCTGCGAGCATCCTGTATTGCTCCTTGGTAAAGCCTGGCTTGGGACCATAGGTTTGCCCGCGGCTGGTTGCGCCGGGCAGGAAGCGGCGCGGCTGGACCGTTTCGATATGGACCATCCGCCCCCGCGCGCGCGGGCCGACAACGCGGCTTTCCAGCTTGGTTGCCCGCCAGCCTTCCTGGAAATCGTGCCCCGCCCAGACCTGCCCAACCCGGTTCAGGAAGATGTGCGCCACCGGTTCACGCGCGAAGGTCTGGTCCATGTAGGGGGTAAAGTCATTGACCTTGAGGTCCAGGTTAAGCCGCTTGGGGAAGGGCTCGTAGGCGTAGAACGGGGTCGAAGTATCGTGGATCACGAAATAGAGTGCCGGCAGCCCTTCATCTGTGCGCGACAGCGGTGCGGCTGACCACTGCTGGGCATAAGCGCGATAGGGCTCGGGAAAGGCGGCGATTGCGACGGCCTGCTGCCCAGGGTCGGGGCCATCCTTGCGCTCCATCAGGGAGCGGATCACGCGTGGCAGCGGCTGCGGTTTGCGCACGGCGAGCTGCTCGATCTTCCGCAACAGGCACGTGGCCTGTTCCACCTTGGTGCCGGCAAAGGTCAGCGTTTCGCGGCTGAAGCGGCATTCGCCGATCTCCTCGGCAGGGGCTGGCGTAGCAAGAAACAGCAAGGGCAGAGCAAGCAGTCTTTTCATGGCGCCACTGTTCCCTGCCCGGTCCGCGCAGGCAAGAGTTCAATTGCCAAGTTGCGGGCGATCTGGAAAAGGCCCGGGCGATGACCTTTGCCGCCACAGTCCTGACCCTTTACCCTGAGATGTTCCCGGGGCCGCTGGGCGTCAGCCTGGCAGGTCGCGCGCGGGAAG
>JACCDN010362865.1_pt1 | contig 39677 bp, 21 predicted proteins | sample 7441691 | NCBI WGS metagenome assembly JACCDN01 (sample SAMN15323439, study PRJNA562643) | freshwater metagenome | isolation source: river surface water | place: USA:Blue River Watershed | collected 2017-08-16 | reverse complement strand
TACAAGATCATCAACCAGCCACAGGTGACCCCGGCAACTCAGAACATTCAGTTGTTTGCCGGTGTGGCCAAGCAGATTGTGGTTAAGACCCAGCCAACCGATGTGGTTGCAGGTGCTGCCTTCAGCTCAGCGGTTGCTATTGAGATTCAGGATGCCGACGGCAACAAGGTCAGCGACGGCGTATACCGTGGCAGCGTTAAGCCAGTCTTGGTAAACACCGTAACCGGCGCCGAAGACACCTCAAAGTCGGCAGTTGTCGATGACAATGGCGCAATTAGCTGGTCGAACCCAGGATTCACCACCACCGGTTCATACCGTTTGAAGTTTGTTGGAACCGCGACCGAGATTGGTGTGGTTGGTGCTTCGGCAATCACGCTAGATAACGGCGTATCAACCGCCTTCAACATCACACCTGCCGCTGTGGCCAAGTTGGCTTTCAAGCCGTTCAACAGTTTGTCGGTTGCCGACCGCAAGGCATTCGGTCAGACCCCGACTGTTCAGGTATTCGACCAATACGACAACCTCGTCACCAACGACACCACCATTTCGTCGATCACCCTTAAGGCTATTCGCAGCTCAAACAGCACAGTGATTAGTGGCAGCACCGCAGGCGATTACCTAACCGGAAAGACCGTCACTTTCCCGGCGCAGGCATCAAATAACGGCCAGTTTGCATTTAGCTCACTGCGCTTGGGTGCGGCAGTCGGGGCATACAAGTTGGCAATCGACAGCATCACTGTTTCCGGTGGCGCAACTATCGACACCACCGCTCTGTCAACCGAGTTCAGCTTGACTGCGGGCGATGTTGATCACCTGCGCATTTCAACCGATGCCGCCACCGCTAAGGCCGGCAAGGCCTTTGGCACTCAGCCAGTGGTGAAGGTTGAAGACGCCGACGGCAACCTCGTTGCAACCTCTGGTGCGCAGGTTCAAATGACTTCTAGCAACGCTGATGTAGTTGGCACCGCAACCGTAAGCGCATCTTCAGGAACCGCAACCTTTAGCAGTGTTGGTTTGGCCGCTGTCGTTGGCTCTAGCTATTCGGCTAAGTTCTCTCTGGTCAGCAACACCGCCATCAATGTGACTCAGTCGCCAATCGCGATCACCGCTGGCGACGCAACCAAGCTTTTGGTCACTCAGCAGCCTGCAAACGTGGTTGCTGGTGCAGATTTTGCATCGAACGTTAGCGTGACCCTTGCCGATGCTTGGAACAACCCGGTTGGCCAGGCTGTTTCGGTGACTCCAAGTTTGGTCGACGCCACTGCCTTGACTGCGGTTTCTGGTGAAAGCGCAAAGACCGCGGTTAGCACCGATGGCACCACCGGCATCGCCGAGTTTGCCGGCCTAAAGTTCAACACAGCGGGCACTGCCAAGATCAAGTTCGCTGCCACCATCGGCGGTTCAGCGTTCACCGTCTATTCATCGGCATTCACTGTTTCACCGGCAGCGCCGCACCACGTGAGCTGGTTAGTCAACCCTGATGCTTCGGGCACCAACCGCGTTCCGATGACCACAGCGCCGGTTCTTCAGCTGCGCGACCAGTATGAAAACCCAATCACCAGCGGCTACACCGGTAGCGCTACCGTCACCACTGACTTGGCAAACACCTTCATCGCCAACGAGACCAAGTCAATGGCAAACGGCAAGTTCACATTTGATCAGTTGACCATCGGTGGCTTGGCTCGTTCATACAAGTTGAAGGCATCAACTGCGACTTTGACTTTGACCAAGACTGCCGACAGCTCGACTGTGACCGTGACATCAACCGCAGAGTCAACCTCTTTCGCCCAGACCTTTGGTGCCTATAACAAGCTTGCGATTGTAACCCCGGCATCTGGTGCTCGTTCGGGCAAGGCATTCACTCAGCAGCCAGTTCTTGAGATTCAAGACATCGACGGCAACCGCGTTGCGTCGGGCACCGGGGCAGTGGCCGACGTCACCATGACTACTACCGCGACCGGCACACTCGCTGCGAGCGCACTGACTACCTCAACCGGAACCGCCGACTTCACTGCAGCAGGTGCCCCAGCTCTAGGCATTTCAGGCACCACCGGAACCTACAGCGTGACCTATTCGGCTAGCTTCGGCGGAACCACCTTGACTGCAACTCAGACCGGCTTGGCCCTAGCCGCGGGTGACCCATACCAGCTTCGCGTTGGCGTTCAGCCGACCACGGTTCGCACCAATGCAACATTCACCAACGCGCCAACGGTTCAAATTGTTGACTTTGATGGCAACGTCGTCACCGATCACTCTGCGATTACCGTGACTGCCAACCTAAAGCAGAACGGCAGCGCCTATGCCGGGCCTTATGCCGGTCAGGGTGTCACTCAGCTGACGCAAACCGCCACGGCCGCTGCAAACTCTGGCATCGCAACTTTCACCAACGCCAAGTTCCACACCGCAGTTGGCAGCGGCTTCACCATCGAATACACCGCCACTGTGAATGGCACCGCACTTACCGCAGCGAACTCTGCACAATTTGATGTCATCAGCGGTTTGGCTGACCACCTTGAGTTCACCACCGCGCCGGTTGATGTCAGCGCAGGCGTAACCTATGCAACCTACGTCGGCAAGACCTCAGCTTCTGATGCTGTGCCGACTGTCAAGGTTGTCGACGCCGACGGCAACACCGTGCTTGACTCAACCGCGACAATTGCGGCAACTTTGAAAGACGGATCAACCGCGGTTAGCAGCGGAGTTTCAGGCACCTCGGTTGATGTGGTCAACGGTGTTGCTAGCTTCGGTTCGCTTAAGTTCGGCGTGACAGCAAAGACCTACACTCTTGAATTCGCTACCGGCAGCTTGTCTGCACTTACCGACTCAATTGATGTCACCAGCGGTGTTGCCTCAACTGCAGTGTTCAGCAACAAGGCAACCTCAGCTCAGTCAAGCGTGACTATGGGCAACTCGGTCATCGAGATTCGCGACGCCTTTGGCAATGCTTGGTCACGCGACTATGGCACCAGCACCGATGGCACAGCCGCCAGCGCAATCACCGACATCAGCGTTTCAGGTTCGGCAACGCTAGCCATCCCAACCAAGAGCACTTTGAGCGGCGGTTCATTCACCGTTTCGGCTTTAAAGATCTCAGGTGCGGTCAGCGGCAGCCCATACACAATCAGCTACAAGATCGGCTCGCCAATCTTTGCAACCGCGCAAACCCTGACTCAGTCGGTTGCCTTGACCGCTGGCTCGCCGGTCAAACTAGCCATGATTAACCAACCTGCAGGTGGCTTCTCAAGCGGCACAACTATGCCAGCAGCAAGCCGTCCAAAGGTTGGAGTCACTGACGTTGACGGCAACGTGGTCACCACCGTGAGCACGGGAACCATCTCGGTTGCGTCGGTTCAGTCGGGCGACTCGGTTGGTGGAACAACTTCTGTATCGGTCACCAGTGGTGTCGCAGAGTTCACTTCGCTCACCTTTAGCGGCAAGGCCTCGATCAACCACACCTTGAGCTTCACCAGCAGCGCCGGCTATACCTCGGTCACTTCGGCAGCGTTCAGCTTGCGTCACGGCGTTGCCACCCAATTGCAATTTGCGGCCCCAGATGCTCGCTACCCAGGTCTGCGTGAAACCGTTATGAGGGGTACCTATTTCGGCACGGGCCAGATTGGCAACGCAAATAATGACGTAAACATCATTGACCGTGAATATGTGACAACCCCAGGCACGATGTATTCAATGTGGAATTACACTCAAATCGGCAGCGATTCCGGTGGTTTCTATGGAATCGGCGGCGATGACTACATGACCCAATTCACGGGCTATTTCCGCGCCCCGACTGCAGGCACCTACTACTTCAGTATTGAATCTGATGATGAGGCCTACATCTGGATGGGCAATGGAGCTGAGGGTAACCCCGCACCTTATGACACCACGACCGTCATGAACAAGGCCAATGCTCGAGCCTATGACGTTGCGGGGAATGGCGGAGTTGAGTTTGGCTTCACATTCCAGAGGGACAATGACATTGTTCCAATCCGCATTTTGTTCGGCGAAAGAGGCGGAGCAGACCTACTCCGTTTCAAGTGGAAGGGTGGAACGCAGGACTGGACCACCGTAATGCCTGGCGACATGTTCTTCAATTCATGTCAAGACGGTGTCGAGTGTGTCGCTACTCAAGAGGCTTACAGCTACACCGCTGAGGGCGCACCGCTTGGTGACAGTGTTACCAACACAGCACTTAGCCGCCAGCCACGTGTTGTTCTAAAAGACGCAAACGGCAACATTGCGATTAGCGACAGTTCAACCGTGGTCAAGGCAACTGTTTATTCAGGTGTCGACGGCAGCATCACCGGAACCTCAACTGCCACCTTTAGCCGCGGATTCGCAACCTTTAGCGACCTGCGCCTAAAGGGCAAGCCGGGCGTTGACTACACCATCAAGTTCTCAACAGCCACCGCCACCAGCACTGGCTTGACCCTTACATCGGGCAATCTGCGCGTGAAGCATGGCGCCGCTCATCACCTATCTGTGGTTGCCGGTTCTGCCACCGCAAAGTCTGCGGGCACCTTGGCCACCCCAATCAAAGTTGAGGTTCGCGACGAGTTCGAAAACCCAATTAACGATGGCGATTTTGATGGCAATGGCACCGCTGATGCTGCGGCAACTCGAACAATCTCGGCAACCTCAACCGGTGCTACTTTGACCAATGCCGGCCCGATCAACATCGCAAGTGATGGCACAGCAACCTTTAGTGCGCTTACAGCTGCAGGCACAGCCTCAACGGCATACACAATCAACTTGGCTGCCAGCGGCATAAGTGTCACAGGCGCAAGTCACGAGCTCACCTTGACCCCGGGTGCACCGGCCAAGTTGCTTTTGACTACCGATGTTCAATCAACGGTTCGCTCAGGTTTCGACATGACCACTGCTCCGAAGGTTAAGATTCTTGACTCGGCAGACAACTGGATCAGCGACGACACAACCGCAAATGTGACCGTTGCGCTGGTTGACCCAAGCAACACCGCCGGCACCCAGAGCGCTGAAGTCAGTGCTGTCAATGGTGTCGCTACCTTCAGCAGCCTGAACTACAGCGCTGCTGCAGCGACAGGCTACAAGTTGCAGTTCAAGCTGACCTCAATTGACGATGGCAATGGCGGCACAAATGCCGTCACCTCATCACCGGTTCGAAGCAGCGCGTTCGCAATCACTCCGGGAGCCCCGGCTAAGTTCGCTGTGGTTGCTGAGGCAGCATCTTCAAGCGCCAACAACGCCAACATCCGCGACAGCCTGGGTCTCAACTATCCAAAGTTCAAGATCACCGATGCCTTCGGAAACACTGTGACCTCCACCGGTGATGTCACTATGACCGTTAGTGCCAGCGTGCGCACGGGCGCCGGCCAAACCGGCGTGCTCACCTCGCTATCGGGTGAGTCAAAGACTGAAACTGCCGGTGAGATCGAGTTCACCAACCTCAAGCTACGCGGCAAAGTTGGCAACTACATCTTGACCTTCTCGGCATCGGCTGGCTCAACCGCCTTGACCGCTGCAGCCGGCACATCAACCACCAGCGACATCGCCATCACCGCGGGTGCGGCGCACCACATCAAGCTTGATTCTGCGGCCGGCGCAGTAAATGGCGTTGACTTCACCACTCAGCCAAAGGTCACCATTCAAGACATCGATGACAACCTGGTCACCGCCGCAACCGGCAATGCGGTTGTTTCGGTCGTTTCTGCTAACAGCGCTGATGTCACCCTGACCGGACCAAGCGTTTCGGCGACCAGCAACGCACTTGCTCTAACCAGCGGAGTCGCTGACTTCGCCGGTGCGTCAACCAAGCTCAAGCTAACCGGCAAGGTCGGCACCTACACCTTGCGCTATGCCGCGGCCGGCCTAACCGTTGACCAAAACATTGCCCTCACCGTCGGCGCTCCAGCCAAGATCACCATGTTCACCAGCAGCCCACAGACAACCGTGGTGACTGCCACTGCGCTAAGTGACTTCAAGCTGAAGGTCTGGGATGACTCAGACAACCTCTATGACATCGCCAACTCGGCTTCAGCAATCACCGCCGTTTTGCAGAAGCGCGACTTGAGCAACAACTGGGCCAACTTTGGCACCACCACCTTCAGTGCTCAAGCAGTCAACGGCATTGCAACCTTCAGCGGCATGACCTTCACAGAGGCACCTGGAACTGCATACCGAATCAAGTTCACCCTTGATTCAGCGCCTTCAGCCACCATCTTGAGCGCTCTAACAATCACCGCCGGTGCACCAGCAACCATGCACCTAACCTGGACCCCGGGCACCCCAGCCAGTGGCACCGCATTCGCTAGCCAGCCGATTATCGAGGTTCGTGACGCAGTCGGCAACGTGCTACCTAATGCCGGTGGCGTCACCATCACCGCAGCAATGGTCAACGCTCCAAACACCGCAACTTTGACCCAGGGCACCACCAGCATCAACAACTCAGACCAAATTGCCTGGTCAGGCATGAAGATCGCCGGCCCAATCGGTGACTACAAGCTTCGTTTCACCGCGACTAGCAGCAACACTGCTGACCTGATTCACAACGCAACACTTGACTCAAGCCTGTTCACTCTGGCTCATGGTCTGGCTAATAAACTCGCGGTCACTCGCGATGCAGATGGCGCACGCTCAGACTCAACTTTGACCACCCAGCCAAAGATCACTGTTCAAGATGCTGAGGGCAACACCGTTACCGGTCTTGCTGCAACTGCCATGGACGTCACCATCGAGGCAGCAGCTGGCGGTTCAACAACCGCGGCGACCCTAGAGACTGCAACTTCGCCAAACACTGCCAGCGGTGTCGCAACCTTTACCGACATTGTTATCAAGGGAACCGCCGGCACCTACCGCTTGGTCTACACCCTCAACGGCACCCAAATCTCTACCTACCAAACCATTACGCTGACCGCCGGAAACGCGGTCAAGCTAGACATCAGCGCGCAGCCTGATGCCAACGTGAAGACCAACGAGGTCTTTGGCACCGCTCCAAAGGTTCGCTTGCTTGACTCGGCCGGCAACCACGCGGCAACTGACAGCAGCTCAAGTGCAACCGTTGCACTAGTTCTGCCTAACGGCACGGTTCAAACCGCTTCAAGCGCGGTCACTGCAAACAACGGATACGTCACATTCGCCGGTTTGAAGTATCTAAAGACCCCAGCCACCGGATTCAAGCTTGAATTCAAGTTGGTCGGATCTGCAAACGCAGATGCGACCCAGCAGTCAAGTGCTTTCGAGATCACTCCAGCCGACGCGGCCAGCATCCGTTGGTCCACAACATCAACCGCAAATGACGGCAAGCCTCGCTCAACCGTTCAGAACAACACCGCTATTAAGAATGCGGCTGGCGGCAACCTAAGCATCGAAGTCATCGACGCCTATGGCAACGTGGTCACCGCCGATGACTCAACCGTAGTCACCGCAACTGTAAAGACCGCCGGGGGAGCAGTCACCTCGTTGACTAACGCGACCGCAACCGCAGTTAGCGGTTCGGTGCGCTTTAGCTCCCTAACTCTGCGCGCTAAGGCAGCCGACTATGTCTTGCAGTTCACCGCAGCCAACGCCGGCAAGAGCGTGAACGCGACCTTCGTGGTTAGCGACACAATCACGCTGACCGCTGGCGTTGCCGACCGCATCGGGGCCACCAAGGTTGCCGAAGTCGCCAAGTCGGGGCAGATGTTTAGCACTCAGCCGGTGATTAAGGTCTTTGACATCGATGGCAACGTGGTTGACACCACTGCAACCATCTCGGTAGCAGTTGCACCGGTTGCACCGAACGCGAACACCGCAGCATTTGTTGGCAACAGCTCGATGGCTTCGGTTGCCGGTGTTGCTGACTTTGACTCGGGCGTTCTGAATGCCAACCGCCTGGGCCTAAGCGCCAAGGTTGGCACCTACCGTTTGACTTACTCAATTGGCTCGCCATTCGGTGCGCTAAGCAGCATCTATCAAGACATTGAAGTCACTCCGGGTGCTGCTGCAAAGATTGCAATCGTTCAGCAGATGACCGCCGGCAATTCAGTTGTGGTTGGCGAGCAGCTTTCGACCATGCCTCAACTTGAAGTTCGCGATGCAACTGACAACAAGGTCACTGACGACAACGTCTCAACTGCGACTGTTCAGCTTTACAAAGCCGGATCAGCGACCTCAGTCGCTGCTTCATACGGCGTCGCTGCATCGAACGGTGTAATTCGATTCACCGGATTGAGCTACAGCGAGACCCCGGCGACTGACTACAGCCTGCACTTTAAGTTGGTTGGCAAAACCGGCACCGACACCGAGCTTGACTCAAACACCTTTGAGCTAGCACATGGCGCGGCCGACCACCTTGAGTTTGTCACCCAGCCAGGCGCAGCAAAGAGCGGCATTGACCTTACTCAGCAGCCAGTTCTGCGCGTTGTTGACCGTTTTGGTTATCCGGTTTATGGCAGCACTGCAACCTCGGTCAGTGTCTCATTGCTAAATGCGGCAAGCACTGATGTTTTGGTCGCCACCAGCAAGTCGGTTCGCAGCGTCGACGCCCAGGTGATCTTCGATGACGTCAACATCTCGGCAAAGAAGGGCACCTATAAGCTGCGCTTCACCGCCACCAACGCAATCAGCGGCATTGCTATTAACAACACATATGTCGACAGTGCCGACATCACACTGACCCACGGTGAGGCCCACCACATCGCGTTGACCACTCGCGCTGCGGCTGCCCGCGCCGGTCTTGAGTTTGGCACCCAGCCGGTAGTCACCATCTATGACAGTCAGAACAACGTCATCGAGACCGGCAGCGATGCAACCGCTGGCGTTTCGGTTTCAATAACGAGCGCAAATGCTGCTAACGCAGCGCTGCTCACTGGCCGCAACGGCACCGCCGCGAGCGCCGGTGTTGCTCGCTTCGCTGATGCACTAAATGGCACCAACAAGAAGCTGGGACTAACCGGTCTAAAGGGCACCTACGAGCTCAAGTACACCGTTGGCTCGCTGGCACCAGTCACTCAAGACATCGAACTTGAAGCCGGTTTGGCATACAAGCTTGGAAACTTCCAGGCTCCAACCACCGTTGCAGTCGACACAGTCTTTGATCAGGCACCTTCGGTCAAGGTCTATGACCAGTGGGATAACTTCGTAGCTGTTGATAGCTCATCAACCGCTTCGGTCGCCTTGGTTTCGCCGACCGGTTCAGTTCGCGCTGCAGCAGCCACTGCAACCTCAGTTGCCGGTGTAATCAAGTTCGAGAACCTCAAGTTCACCAGTGCACCAGCCACCGGATACAAGTTGAAGTTCACTCTGACCTCTGGTGATAACGCCAACAACGCATCGGCTCAGGTTGAATCTGCTGGATTCCAAATCACCCCAGGTGAGGCAGCATCGATGGTTTGGGTCACCGAACCTGACGGCGCTCGCAGCGGTTTGACCATGACTACTCAGCCGGTCATTCAAATTCTTGACCGCTTCGGTTATCCGGTTGCTGACACCGACACCACGTTGGCTGCAACCTTGACTAACCAGCTAACCGGCTTGACTATCAGCTCTACCGCAACTGCCTCATCGGCAAGCGACGGTCGTGTGACCTTTACCAACCTCAAGCTGACCGGCCCGGCAAGCGCAAACGGATACGACATCACTTTCACCGCAACCAACATCGGTGCGGCAATCGATGCGGAAACTTTGACCACCACCGCTCCAGTTGAGCTAAAGCACGGTATTGCGGCTCGTCTGGCGCTTACCAGTAGCGCATCAAATGCTCGTGCCGGCCTTGAATTCGGCGCTCAGCCAGTGCTCACCGTGGTTGACGCCCAAGGCAACCGCGTCACCGAGAACTTCACGTTTGCCAACGTTCGTCACCACGATGCATCGCTAGCAATCAGTGCGGGTGTTCGCCAGGCTGACCCAATTAGCTGGCTAACCGGAACCGCTTCATCACCGGTCAAGAGCATCAGCCTTGCTGCAACCACCGGCCAGGCCGACTTCGCCAACTTCGGCTCGGGCGCGTCACAGGATGCCGGTCTGCTAGGCACCGCGAGTGCTGCCGGAACCAGCTACACCATTACCTACTCGACTGTGGCTGACGACGGCACCTCACTAACCGTTGATCAGACCATCGCTCTTGCTGCCGGTCTGCCTGCAACCGTCGACGTCAAGCCTGGCGCCGACCCGCAGAGCAGCATCAAAGCCGGCGACATATTCTCGCCAGCACCTGCGGTTGAGGTCTTTGATGCCTATGGCAACAAGGTGACCAGCGACTCTAGCTCTACAGTTTCAGTGAGCCTGATCAGCACCTCAGTCGGCGGCACCAACTACGATTTCGGCTCAAACTTCACCGCTTCGGCCGGTGTCGTCACTGCCAGCGGCATCTCGTTCGCTGCTGTTCCTGGCACCTACAAGATGCGCTTCACCTTGGTCGGCGGCGGCTCGGTCACCAACAACACCGTGATCACGGTTACCCACGCTGACCCGAGTGCAATTGAGCTGGTTTCAGGCACCTGGCCAACGACTGCAAACAGCGATTCAGCGTTGAATCCTGCACCGCAGTTCAAGGTTGTTGACCGCTTTGGCAACCAGGCAACCACAGACAACTCAACCGTGGTCACCGCATCGCTAAGCCAAGGCAGCGCAACTGTCACTGGCATCAGCGCTACCGCGGTCAACGGCCTAGTCACCTTCAATGCACTCAAGCTTTCAGGCAACCCAGGCAACTACCGCCTGCAGTTTGCTGCGGTTTGGAACAGCGTGACTCTGACCGGTGCTCACCCAGCGGTATTCGAGCTATTGCCAGGTGCTCCAGATCACCTAGACATCGCGGTTGCGGCCGACCAAGCTCGCTCACGCATGGCGATGGGTGTCTTGCCAGTCGTCAAGATCATGGATGGCGCCAACAACGTGGTCACCACCTCGAGCGCGCAGATCAGCGTTGAATTGCGCACCCAGGATGGATCGGCTTTGGCAACCGCGGCAACTTTGAGCGGTGACGTCACTCGTGACGCCGTAAACGGTGTGGTCAGCTTCTCAGTTCGCGATGCACTGACTGTCAGCGACGATCCACTGGTGATCAGCGGAACCGCCGGAACCTATACATTGCGCTACACCTTGGCTGCCGGCCTGAACTACAGCGCCAAGGTCTTCGACCAGACCATCGTTCTTGAAGCCGGTGCACCTGCCGCACTTGCGATGGCAACACAGCCAACCTCAGGCAAGACCGGTGACCTGCTTCTTGTTCAGCCTGCAGTTCAGCTTCGTGACGCCGATGGCAACCCAGTTCTAAGTGACAACAGCACCGATGTTGTTGCCAGTGTCGAGGGTGTTGCGGTTGGCCAGACTGCCGCTCGCACCGATGGACAGATGCTAACCAGCACCTACTCGGTCAGATCGACCGCACCTTCAAAGACTGCAGCAAACGGTGTTGCTCGCTTCACCGACCTTCAGGTCAAGGGCTTCCCGGGCGCTGCCTACCGACTCAAGTTCACCGTAGCCGGCATCACCGCTCCGGTTTACTCACAGACCATTTACTTCACCGCCAACGACCCACACGCGCTTTCATACTTGCGTCAGCCTGTTGGTGGCATCAACGGTGAGCTTTTGGCCACCTCACCTCAGCTTGAGCTAACCGACCGCTTCGGCTATCGCCTAGACGACTCGACTTACTATGTTGAGGCTGTTCTAGACGCAAGCTCAGGCGCAAATGGTTCGATTTCTGGCGTCACTCGCAAGCAGATCACCAGCGGTGTTGTCGACTTCGATGGCCTAAAGCTCACGGGCAAGACCGTCGAAGACTACTTCTTGGTATTCAAGGTCGGCACCACGATTACCTCGCCTCTAAACACTTCGGCTATCAAGGTCAGCCCTGCAGTTGCGTCAACTTTGACCATCACTACGCCAGCAGACAGCGCTCGCGCCGATGTGGTCTTTGGTCAGTCACCGGTGCTTGAAATCACCGACTTTATGGGCAACCTAGTTAGCAACCAGAGTGCAAGCATCGTCACCACTGCCACCAGCGCTAACGGTGGTGCAATCTTCGGAACCCACGCGTCAACCAGCACCACCAGTGGCTCTAAGACTCTTAGCGACCTCGGCATCCGCGGCAAGATCGGCAGCTACACAATCACCTACACCGCGACCATCACCCAGGGCCCTAACCTGGTTCCAAAGGTGCTGACCGAAACCCAGACTGTGATCCTTGGTTTTGGTGACGCTGCGAACATCACTGTTTCAGCTCAGCCTCAGGGTGGCAGCATGACCGGCGACGTTCTAAACGCGATGCCAAAGATCAATGTTGAAGATGCCAGCGGCAACATCGTCACCGACTTTGCAGCCACAACCGTGACCGCTACTTTGGTCAACGCCGACGGTTCGGCTGTCGCAAGCTCGGCCAATGAATACGTAGAGGCTGCCAACTCGACTGCAACCACCGCATCAGGCGTGGCCGAGTTCACCGGCCTAAAGGTTGTTGGTGTTCCAAGCCGCAGCTACCGCATCAAGTTCACTGCCGGCAGCTTCACCGCGGTTCAGTCAAACGTAATTTCGGTGACTCACGCCGCAGCTGACCACCTAGAGGTTCTAACTGCGCCTGAAGCAGGCATGAAGTCTGGCCTGTTGCTAAGCCGCGCACCGAAGATTGCGATTCACGACCGCTTCAATAACGTGGTCACGAGCGACAGCACCAGCAAGATCAGTGCGGTTCTTTCAGGCGGGGCAAACGGAGCCTTGACCGGCACCACGCCTCTAACCGTCACCGCGGGTGAGGCAGAATTTACCGATCTAGCGCTCGCCGGAAAGACTGATGAGGTCTACCACCTGACCTTCAAGCTTGATGGTTCAACCATGGAGACCGCACCATCGGCAGACCTTCAGATTCTTGCGGGTGACCCATACCGTCTTCGCGTTGCCACTCAGCCAGTGGCAAACCGCACCGGCGACCAGCTAGTCACGGCTCCTGTGGTCAAGGTTTACGACCAGTGGAACAACCCGGTCACCGCACACGCCGAAATCGAAGTTGGCGTGAGCATTACTCCGTCAACCGGAAGCAACGCCGGCACTGTGTTTGCGACCTCAGCAGCATCGACCAGCGTTCGATTCAGCAACGGCGAGGCAACCTTCAACGGTCTGGTCATCAATGCAAAGCCAAACGTTGACTATGCACTTGAGTTCAATGTCATCAGTGGTCCGAGCGTTTTGGCTGCGGTTTCTAACCTGTTCCAGGTCACCCCAGGTGCCGCGCACCACCTTGAGATTGTCACCCAGCCACTTGGCGGTGTAACAGGCAAGGCGCTAGCTATGCAGCCGGTCATCAACGTTAAGGACGTCGACGGCAACATCGTCACGAATGCCGGCAACGTCTGTGTCACGGCCTCAATTCCGGCTGGTGTATCCAACGCGTACTTCACCACAACTACCGGTTCTGTTCGAAGCGATGCACCTCAGGCATGCGCAACCAACGGCGTGATTTCGTTCACTGACATCCGCTTCTTCGGTTCACCTGACGACTTCTATAAGTTGACGCTGACCGCTGCGATTCCGGCTCAGGCTGCCACTGCCAACCAGCAGGGTTACGACGCCTACAGCTTGCACATCGACACAGCACGCACCATCCAGGTGACCAGCGATGATCCGTTCAACTTCGAGATTTCAACCCAGCCGGTTGCTAATCGCACCGGTGACAACCTAAGTGTTCAGCCAGTCATTCGAGTGCTTGACCGCTATGGCAACGTGGTGAAGAACGACGAAACATCAACCTTTAGGGTGGCGCTAGTTGGTGCAACCGGCAGCCAACTCGAGTCGCTAACCGGCACCGCAACAACTTCAGCAGTCGGCGATGAAATCACTGTGGTTCACGGTGTTGCTCAATTTAGCGACTTGAACCTAATTGGTGCACCGCGTCACGACTACAGGTTGCTCTTTACGGGCTCACTGACTGGCATATCAGGCAGCAGCAGCGTGCAGTCTGACGTAATCACCCTGACCCCGGCGGCGGCAGATCACATCGAGTTGATTCGCCCTGCAGTCACCGCCAAGTCGGGCGATGTGCTGACCACTCAGCCGAAACTTGAGCTTCACGACCGATTTAACAACTTGGTTTACAACGAGACCAACCCTCGTGCCGTCACTGCTTCGATTGTTGTGGCAAACCCGGTAGACAGCTCGCACACCGCTGGTGCAATGACCGGATCATTCGTTGCCAACTCGGTTGCAGGTGTCTTTACCTTCGATGGCCTAGCCATGGTCGGTATGCCTGGTGTCGAATATCAGATCGAATTTGATGGTGGCGCTGACGTGACCTCTGCCTTCCAGAACCAAGTCAAGGTAACCAAGATTGCTGACCTAGCCTTGGATTACCAAGACACCACTTATGTCAAAGACGCGTTGATTACACCTGTCTTGAACACCGCTGAAAACCCAGCCGACTATGCCGCAACCGCTTCTGCGCAACAGGCCTCAAACTTCAGCGAAACCGGTGCTGGCGTCCCGGTCTACTCGACCATCCCAGCGGTTTCAAACGCAGTATGTCGCGTGGATTCAACCAACGGTGATGTGACTGTGACCGGTGCTGGTGAGTGTGTGATTCAGAAGTATGTTCCAACCAATGGAAGCTACCTATCGAACACCATTACCGCGAGTTTCACCATCGCCAAGGCGACTCAGAGCGTTCTAGTTTTCAACAACGCTTCGGTCACTGAATACTCAAAGAAGCTTGTTCTTGATGTCACGCAGCCTGCAAACGGTATCGCTGACCTGCCAAACACTCAGTTGACCTTCAGTGTTCGGGGCGAGGGCTGTATGGTCACCGGTTCGACGCTGTTCACCGGTCAAGTTGGCGACGACTGTGAGGTCACCGTCACTCGACCTGGCAACGACAACTTCTTGCCGACCTCAAGCACAATCACCGTATCAACCGTCAAGATCGCGATGCCTGCGGTCGAGGTTGTCACGCTGTCAACTATGCACATTGGCGACAAGACCGTCTTGCACTATGCCGGTGGTGCCGGAGACGGTGCGGTTAGCTATGCGATTATTGCCGGTGAGGGAACAATCTGTTCGCTGGATTCGGCCACAAATGAGATCACCGCACTTGGTGTAGGCGACTGTACCGTTGAGGTTTCTAAGGCAGCCTCGCGCAACTTCAAGGCCTCAAGCTCTTCTAACCTGACCGCCCCTGCGCGCGCTCAGTCAACAATTGCGATCACTAAGAACATCCAGCGCGTTGACATCACCTCAACCATTCCGATGTATCCGATTAAGTCGACTGCAACTGTCGCGTCAACCTACAAGTTGACTGCCGTTGCATCAAGCGGATTGCCAGTTAGCTACTCGATCACCAGCGCCTCGGCTCCATACTGTGAAATCACCGGCGACACCGTGAAGTTCCTTGATGATGGCGAATGTGTGGTTGAGGCGACTCAGGCCGGTGACAGCGATAACTTCCCAGCTACACCTGCGCGTCAAACCATCACCGTGGGTTCACTGAACCAGACCATCATGTTCGAGCCGATGGCTGACATCTACATCAGCGACGCGAGCCCGATTGTGACCCCGGTTTCAAACTCTGGTTTGCCAGTTGCGCTGTCGCTTGGCGCAGCGTCTGGCGCGGGTGTCTGTGCGGTTGACGCAACCACCGGTCTAGTCACTCTGCTTGATGCCGGTATCTGTGAGATTCAGGCCACCCAGTCGGGCACGGTTGTCGTTCCGGGCACCAACCAGACTGTCTACTTGCCAGCAACTCCGGTTCTGCGCTCATTCCGCATCTTTGCTGACCTACCAGGTTCGCCGATGATCACTTCGATCTCTGCCGCGAACCGTGCAGTTACCGCAACCTTCACGATCCCGACCTACAACGGCGGTTCTCCAATCACGGCATATGAGCTTGTCGCGACTCCGGTGAGCAACATTTCTGCTGGTGTGGTTCGCTCTTCGGCTTGTGATCAGCCTCAGGTTGCCAGCGAATACCAGAGCTGTTCGCTATACGGTTTGGTCAATGGCGTTGAATACACCTTGACTGTCTCAGCAATCAACGCGGTCGGCACCGGCTTGCCTTCACCTGCGTCGCCAGTATTCGTGCCTTCACCTTCTTTGATGGCTGTGACTCAGTTGATGGCCGTTCCAGACAACGCCGGTGGCTTCACTCTTACCTGGATTCAGCCTGAAGCTATCGAGGGTCAGTTCTTGAGCTATGAGGTATTTGCCAAGCTAAAGAGTGCCACCTCATTTAGCGAAACCAGCATTCAGTCGGTGACCAGCTTCGCGGTAGGTCGCACAACAATTGACGCCAACGACCTGCCAGTTGCGCCAGTTGAAACCGCTACCGCAACACCTACCCCGACCGCTTCAACCGCTTCGTTCAGCAGTGCTTCGGTCGACTCAGGCGCCGGTCGATTCGGTCGTGCTTCGATTAGATTCAGGGCTGCCGCGGTTACTGCTCCGTCGACCACACCGACCCCAACTCCAACACCGGTGGCCACCCCTGCATACGTCTTCAAGGTTGTCACTGTGACCACAACGGCCACCTCTGGTTCAAGTGGAAACTCAACCACTGCTGTTCAGACTCCGAAGGTTGCCCCTGGTGCACCGACGCGCCTAAATGCCACATTGACCGGCCTGAAGATGTCTGTAGCGTGGGGTCCATCAACATTCGACGGTGGCTCGGCTGTAACCCGTTATGACGTTGATGTAAACGGCACACCACTTTGTGTTAGCGCCGTGCCTTCAAAGTGCATCATGAACAACCTCGGCTATGGCCAGACCTATCGAATTTCGGTAACCGCAACTAACGCAATCGGAACCGGTGAAGCTGCCGAGGGTATTTTGACAACCGCTGCAGCACCTGCATCCGGTGGTGGCGCTGCACCTATTGTGACTCCGACGCCGACTCCAACGGTTTCGCCTACCCCGACGGTAAGCCCGACCCCGACTCGTCGCCCGACTGTTCGTCCGACTCCGCGCCCAAGTGCAACAACTTCACGCCCAACCGCAAGCCCAACAACTTCGCCAACCGCATCACCGTCGGCAAGCCCAAGCGACTCGGGCACCCCGACCGCAGCGCCTCAGCCAGGCGGAAACGGCGGCTCGGGCGATGGCGGCCTAGGCCCTCTATTGCCAGAGTTGCCAGTTATTACCCCTGGTCAGCCAGTTGCCGACCCAAGCATCGGTGCTACCGGTGACGACAACGCACCTTCAGTTCCATTCGATCCACTTGCCACCCCAGAGGCCGCGGCAAAGCTCGCTGACACCGTTGGCAAGACCGCAGCAGTTGCTGCTGCGATGGCAGCCGCGGCAGCAGCAGCTGCAGCTGCAGCAGGTGCCGCTGGGGCAGCGGGCGCGGCTTCGTCTGGCGGATCAGGCTCGGGTGGTGGCTCAGGCGAGGGTGGCTCACTAGCAACGGTTGATGCCGCACACGAGGAATACAAGCTTCGTCGCCGTGGCCGTGCAGACCGCTGGAAGCTATGGCGCCGACGCTTTATGACCTGGCTAGACAAGCCAAGCATCAAGGCTGCCGTCTCTAGCGCCAAGTTCTCACCGCTGCTTTCACGCATCTTGGTCGACGGCGCCTATCTTCGCGCGATTGCGGGCAGCTTCTCGTTGTTGCCAAGCATCGCCGCGGCCGGCCTGGCCATCGCCGGCCTAGTAATCAACGGTGACAACGTAGCCCCTCCGGCCTGGCAGCTATTCCTAGCGATTGCCATCCTTGGAATTTTTGATACCTTTGCCGGCCTGGTTGGAACCGCCATCTTCGTTATTGGTTCGATCATCGCCCACGGATACATCCTTGGCCTAGATGACATCCGCATGCTGCTTGGTGTTGTAATCGTCGGCTATGGACCAGCGCTGCTAGCAAACGCTTTCCGCGCATTCCGCCGTGTGCCCGACGAAGAAGACAGCTATTGGTGGGAGCGCGTGGTTGACCTTGCAGTTCTGCCATTTATCGCCGGTTGGTCAACTTCAGCGATGATCAGCACCTTGCCAGCGCTAGCCGGCGTGACTCTTGCGGTGGCCAACCACGTCACCGACTTCTCGCTGGCGGTTGCCGTGGCTGTTGCACTTCGTGTGATTGCCGAAGAATCGGTCGCACGCCTTGCACCTCGTCGCCTAGACCGTCTGCATCCAACCGTGGTCGCCGAAACCATCCCGGTTCAAAAGTGGACATCGGTCGCACTTCGCCTCGGCACATTCGTATTCGTCACCGCCGCTTTGATGGGCGATGACTGGCGAGTGGTACTCGGAAGCATCCTGTTCGTTGTGCCAACCGTTATTGGTTTCTATCAAGACCGATTCCCGAACTTCCCATGGATCTGGCGCATCATGCCAACCGGCATTCCTGGCCTGGCGCTCACCTTGATCGTGGCCTCCGCAACCACAGCGCTGGTGAACTCATGGTTTGGACCAAGCGCCGACCTGGTCTACTGGTCATTCGCCCTATTGCCGATCCCGATGCTCGCGCTTAGCCTGCTTGGCATGATTGGCCGCCACGGCGAAGAGGGCGAAGTTAGATTGCTTCGTCGCCCAATGTTTGCCTGGGTCTATCGAATCGGTGGAGTGATCATGTTCATCGTGACCCTAAAGCTCGCCGGCATAATTTAGTCATGCTCCCCAAGAAATACATGCGAATCATCGCCATTATTTTGGCGCTGTCATTTGTGGCCACCTTCTTGGTTGGCGCACTGGCAACCGCCCCCGCTCAGGCTGCAGACGATGATCCGGTGGCCAGCATCGAGATTGACACCGATGGCGATGGTGTTATCAATAATGAAGATCCAGATATCGATGGCGATGGCACAGTTAACGGCCAAGATCCAGATATCGATGGTGATGGCCTTGAGAACTTTAGCGATGGCGACCCGGCGTCAACCACAGGCATCGATAATGCACCACCACCAAACCGCCCAAACACCTGGATTTCACCCAGCGAACTAGGCGACATCAGTGGATTGGTGGTCAGCACCACGCTGGTGGTTTTGGTCGTCGCTGGAGGCGCTTGGATTGCTATTAGGCGAACAAAGTCAGCCAGAGCAAAGTCAGATTCAACGAACTAACCACGCCGGCAATCAAGTAGCCGAGAAGGCTGACCCAGAGTTTGTTCTTGAATTCACCCATCACTGAGCTGATCGAGGTCAATCGAATTAGCGGGAATAGAGCAAATGGGATTCCGAAAGACAACAGAACCTGACTAAGCACCAGAGCCCAGGTTGCATCATTGGTCAAAGCAAGAATGATCAAAGCTGGGATCAGAGAAACAATTCGGCGAGCCAGCAATGGAACTTTAGCCTTGAGCAAGCCGCCCATGATGACAGAGCCGGCGTAGGCGCCAATCGAGGTCGAGGCCAAACCTGAAGCCAAAAGCCCGATGGCAAAAGTGGTGGCAATCACGACACCAAGGCTCGATTCAATGGCTTTGTGAGCACCTTCAATAGTCTCGGTGCCAACCACACCGAATAGGTTCACGGCACCTACCAGCAAAATCGCTAGGTTAACAAAACCGGCGATGGTCATCGCAATGCCAACATCCCACTTCATCACCTTTAGAACGCGCAGTTTTTCTGGCACTGCGAGATCAGAACCAAAACGGTCGCGCACCAGTGCGGAGTGGGCATAAATCGCGTGCGGCATAATCGTGGCTCCAAAAATGCCGACCACCAGAAGCAGTGAACCTTGATCAATAACGCGCGGCACCATACCTGACAAAATGTCGCTGGCCTGAGGTGGATTCACGAACAGGCCGGCAACAAAACCGATCGCCGTTATAGCAACTAAAGAGATGATGATGCTCTGATAGCTAAAGACGCCGCGTTTGGCACCCAGCTGCAACATCAGAATTGAGACCACGCTGGTGATTAGGCCACCAACAAAAAGCGGCAAGTCAAACAGAAGATATAGAGCCAACGCTCCACCGATGATTTCGGCAAGGTCGGTGGCCATGGCAACGAGTTCAGCTTGGGCCCAGAATGCCAATCGCGCTGGGCGTGACTTAAATCTCTGACCCAGCACACCCGGCAAGCTCTCGCCGGTGACGAGGCCGAGCTTTGCCGATAAAAATTGCACCAGCGCAGCGGCTAGGTTGGCTGCGATGATCACCCAAACCAGCAAGAAGCCATAGCTTGAACCGGCGGTCAGATTCGTTGCCACATTGCCTGGGTCAAGATAGGCCACACCAGCAACAATTGCTGGCCCAAGCAAGCCGATTGTTGTCAATCTTCTGGATGAATTGGTCAATCTGGGCCCTCAAGTTGGTTAGGCGGTTTTGCCTTAGATGTCTAGGCTAGTGGAGTGAAGTACTACGACAATATCACCCAGCTAATTGGCCACACGCCGCTCGTCAAACTTAATAAAGTCACCGACGGAATCGCCTGTACCGTGCTGGCAAAAGTCGAGTATTTCAACCCTGGCGGTTCAATCAAAGACCGCATCGCAGCCAAGATGGTTGACGAGGCCGAGCGAAAGGGCTTACTAAAGCCCGGCGGCACCATTGTTGAGCCGACTTCGGGCAACACCGGCATCGGTCTCGCATTAGTTGCACAGCAGCGCGGATACCGTTGCATTTTTGTTTTGCCTGACAAGGTGGCCGAAGACAAGCGCAACACCTTAGTTGCCTATGGCGCCGAGATTGTGGTCACCCCAACTGCTGTTGCTCACGAAGACCCAGAGAGCTACTACTCGGTGAGTGACCGCCTTGCCCGCGAGATTCCTGGTGCCTGGAAGCCGGATCAGTATTCAAACCAGAACGGCCCGCTTTCGCACTACGAGGCGACCGGCCCTGAAATTTGGAACGACACTGACGGCAAGGTAACCCACGCTGTTATCGGCATCGGAACCGGTGGAACAATCAGCGGAACCGGTCGCTACCTGAAAGAAATCAGCAATCGTGCTGTGCAGGTTATTGGCTGCGACCCGGCTGGTTCTATTTATTCAAACGGCAACGGAGTCGGCCGTCCTTATTTAGTCGAAGGCGTTGGCCGCGGCGATGATTTCTTGCCTGAGGCTTATGACGAAACCGTGGTCGACCGCATCATCGGTGTTCCAGACCGTGAATCTTTCGAGATGACTCGTCGCCTTGCCCGCGAAGAAGGTCTATTGGTTGGCCCAAGCTGCGGCATGGCCGTGGTCGCAGCCCTAGAGGTCGCCAAAGACCTACCTGCCGAAGCAGTGGTTGTGGTAATTCTGCCCGATGGCGGTCGCGGCTATCTAGCCAAGGTATTCAACGACAAATGGATGCGCTCATACGGGTTCATGGAAGCCGGCAGTGGCGAAAAGGTTGAGTTGTTGCTGAACCGCAAAGATGGCGAACTGCCAGAACTTATTCACGTTCACCCAGACAACACCGTCAAAGACGCCCTCGACATCTGCAAAGAGTTTGATGTTTCTATGCTGCCGGTTTTGCTTGCGGAACCACCGGTTCGCATCGGGCAGGTCACCGGTTCGATTCAAGAAAAAGACCTGGTCGACCGCGTTTTCACTGGCGAGCTCAAGTTGAGTGACCCAATTGCGAAGCACATCGGTGCAAAGCCGGGCGTGGTCGGTATTGGTGAAACCATCGAGGCTGCCCGCGCGCTGCTCGAAACCGAAGAAGTGCTTTTGGTGCTTCAAGATGGCGAGCCGGTCGGTGTCGTCACCCGCTTCGATGTTCTGAATTACCTGAGCAAATAGCTCCGAATCACAAGTTTCAAGAGATTTCCTAGAAAGAGGCAATTATGACCAACTTCGAGACCCGCGCTATTCACGTGGCCCAAGACCCAGACAGCACCACAGGTGCGGTCATCCCGCCAATTTATATGAGCTCAACTCACCGCCAGCGTGCGATCGGCGACCACATCGGTGGTTATGAATACAACCGCGCCGGCAACCCAACCCGCTCAGCATTCGAAAAGGCCCTAGCCAGCCTCGAGGGCGGTCACTTTGGCTTCAGCTTTGCCTCTGGTCTAGCAGCCGAAGACGCGCTGATTCGTGCCGCACTGGCCCCTGGCGACCACGCAATTCTGGCCGACGACCTCTACGGCGGCACATTCCGCTTGTTCAACCGCGTTCACCGCCACACAGGTGTTGAATTCGATGTTGCCGACCTGCTTGATCTCGATGCAATCCGCGCGGCATACAAGCCTGGCAAGACCAAAATGATCTGGATCGAAACCCCTTCGAACCCGATGATGACCGTCTTTGACATCACTGCTATTTCGGCTCTGGCTCACGAGCTTGGCCTGCTGGTTGTTGTCGACAACACTTTTGCGACGCCCTATTTTCAGCGTCCGCTAGAGCTGGGCGCCGATGTCGTGGTGCACTCAACCACCAAATATCTAGGTGGACACAGTGACGTTCTAGGTGGCGCAATTATTTTGAACGATGGCGAGCTTGCCGAGAAGGTTCAGTTTGTTCAGTTTGCGGTCGGTGCGGTTTCAAGCCCGTTCGACTCATGGCTAACTCACCGTTCACTTAAGACCCTTGCGGTTCGCATGGATCGCCACGCCGCTAACGGCCAAGCCGTGGCCGAGTTCTTGAGCCAACACGGGGCTGTATCAGAGGTGTTTTATCCTGGTTTGCCAAGCCACCCTCAGCACGAGGTTGCCAAGCGCCAAATGACTGGCTTCTCTGGTGTGGTCAGCCTTCGTTTGGCCGGCGGTCCAGCTGCGGCAAAGCGCTTCTGCGAGAGCACGCACCTATTCACGCTGGCTGAGAGCCTCGGTGGCGTTGAGTCGCTAGTCAACTACCCATATGAAATGACTCACGCGTCAGCCAACGGCACCCCAATCGAAGTCGACCAAGACATCGTTCGTTTGTCGGTTGGACTCGAGCACATTGACGACATTTTGGCCGACCTAAAGCAGGCCCTGGCCTAATTTATGTCATCAGCAAAGCTAAAACTAAAACATCGAGTCATTCGATCGGGCGACGAACTAAGTCGCAGCCAACGAATCGGCTACATCATTCTGCTCGGCCTAGCCATGGGGCTCATCCCATTCGCTATTGACCCGGTTTTGCCGTCTTTTCCTTTGATTGGTGAGCATTACAACGTAGACAATGCTGTTGTTCAGTGGACTCTGACCGGCCTGTCTATCGGTCTGGCACTAGGACAGCTGTTGGTCGGACCGCTTAGCGATTCGCTTGGTCGAAGGCGTCCGATGCTATTTTCGGTGGGTTTGTTTGCGCTTGCCGAAATAGGTTGCTACCTGGCACCAAATTTTGAAACGTTTTTGGTGCTAAGGGTTTTGGTTGGAGTCGGTGCTTCGGGGGCAAGCGTGATCGGCTTCGCGGTTATGCGTGACCTCTATGCCGGTCAGTCGCTAATCAACTTCATGGGTCGAGTTTTTTTGATTCAAGGGCTGACCCCGGTAATCGGCCCATTTGCCGGCTCGCAACTTCTCGCCATCATGGGCTGGAAAGAAGTAATTCTGGCCTTCGGACTATTCGGCATTTTGCTTCTAGCAGCCCTTTTCTTGATGCTGATCGAGACTCTCCACTCCGAAGATCGTCGCTCAAAGGGTTTTGACGGAATGGCCGGCCGATTCAAGGCCGTGTTGCGAGACCGCGTGTATGTGGGGCTTTTGATCATGTCATTACTGCAGCACGTCGGATTGTTCACATATTTGAACACCTTCACGTTTATCACCCAAGACAGCTATGGACTGTCTGCACTTGAGTTCGGATTGTTTATGACTGTCAACTCAGTTGCATCTTGGATTGGCGTGCAGGTTGGCGCTTGGGGAGCCCGCAAAGTAGCTGCTCAGTGGGCGTTGATTTCCTCGATCGGCATGATTCTGTTGGCCACATCGATCCTGATCATCTCTGGGCTTACGCACGCACCGCTGATGTTTGTTGCCGTTGGCTTCTGTCTCTACATGTTCTCGTTTGGAGCAACCATCACGCCATTAAATGGATTGGCGCTCAATAAACACGGCGAAGAGGCCGGAACCGCGGCCTCGCTGCTGGGCACGATGAATTTCATAATGCCAGCGGTCGCCACCGTGGTCTACAACCAACTTCGCACCGACAGCAGTCTTGATGCTGGCGTGATGATGACCGTGCTTTATTTGGCTGGCTTGGCCAGCATCTTCTTTATTTCGCGGCCAAAAACAATGGCCAGAATGTCGCAACACTAAAGGATTACAAATGGCTCGTGTTCTAATAAATCACGGATGGACCAACCGCCGCCCCAAGGGTATGTGGGCTCGTCACCTGGCCGCCGAACTGCGTGCAGATGGGCACGTCGTTATTTACCCTCAGTTTCCGAACACTGATAATCCGGTGCTTGAGGAGTGGCAGGGGCTGCTGATCGATGAGCTCGAGCACCTTGATGAGGCCGGTGCTGGCGAAACAATCTTTATCGGCCACTCACTCGGTTGCATCAACTGGATTCAGGCCGCCGCAACCGGCAAGATCGTGAACCCAGTAGATCGAGTGCTGCTTGTGGCACCGGCAGACCCGAAGCTTCTAGATGAGGTTCCGGGCATGAATGTTGACCTGACCAATGCCGATGTAGCGCAGTCGGTATTGGCTTCAGCGCGTTCGCTAACTGTCGTGGGCAGCGACAAAGACCCCTGGGCACCTAGGGGAGTGCAGGAAACCTTCGGTGACCCTCTTGGACTTGATGCTGTCATCATTCCTGGCGCTGGCCACATAACGCTTGACGAGGGCTGGGGCCGATGGCAGGGCGTGATTGATTGGGTTCTTGACCCAACCGCCGACCTGCGCGTGCACTAATCCTGAAAGTAAAATAAGCGAATGAGAATTTTGCTAATTGGCGCCGGCGGTGTCGGCGACGCGATTGCCAAAATTGCAGCACGTCGTGAGTTTTTCGAAATCATGGTCATCGCTGACTTTGACTTCGTGCGAGTTGAAAAAACCATTCAGTGGATCTCAGATCGCTTTGGCCCAGAGCTTTCCTCCAAGTTTTTAGCTGCCAAAATCGATGCCAGCAGCGCCTCTAACGTTGTTGAGCTGGCAAAAATTCATAACATCACTCACATAGTGAACGCCGTTGAGCCAAAGTTCTTGCCAACTATTTTCTCGGCGGCATTCACCGCAGGCTGCCACTACATCGACATGGCGATGAGTCTTTCAGAGCCCGATGAAAATGACCCCTATCACCGGCCAGGCATCAAAATCGGTGATGCGCAGCTTGCCGTGAACGATCAATGGGAGCGAGCCGGTCGCTTGGCGCTGGTGGGCATGGGAGCACAGCCAGGTTTGTCTAATGTGCTTGCGCGCCACGCTGCTGACTACCTGTTTAGCGAGATAGATGAGATTGCCGTTCGCCAGGGCGACAATCTGGTCATTCGTGACGAAGACGGTGAACCGATTTTTGCCCCGGCATCCTCAATCTGGGCGACCATCGAAGAGTGCTTGAACCCTCCCTTGGTTTATGAGCGCAACAGTGGATGGCGCACCACTCAGCCATTTAGTGAGCCTGAGATTTTCGAGTTTCCAGAGGGCATCGGCGCGGTTGAATGTGTGAATGTTGAACACGAAGAGGTCAACATGCTGCCTCGCACTATCTCGACCAAAAAAGTGACCTTCAAATATGGCTTGGGTGCCGAGTTCATAAAAGTTCTCAAGATGCTCAACACTCTTGGCCTCGACCGCACTAAACAGGTTCGTGTGCGCTCGGCGCAGGGGCCAGTTGATGTTTCACCTCGAGACATGCTGGCTGCTGTTCTGCCAGACCCAGCCAAGCTTGGGCCTCAAATGACCGGCAAGATTTGCTCGGGAGTTTTGGTCACCGGCCGCGATAAAAACGGCACCGCTCGCGCAACCTATCTCTATAACGTGGCCGACAACAACGAGACCATGGCCGAATACGAAGCTCAGTGTGTGGTTGTTCAAGCCGCCATGGGCCCAGTTATCGCGCTTGAGTTGATTGCCAACGGAATCTGGCGAGGCGCTGGTGTCCTTGGCGCCGAAGCATTTGACTCAACCGCTTATCTAGATCTGATGGCGTCGACAACGGCTTATAACCAGCAGTGGTACACCCAAGAACGTCTGTCATCTGCTCCGCTGAGCAGCCCGACCTTTTAGCGGTTTTAAAGGTTTCTGGCTCGCTGGTTTAGTTCAGAATCGTAGCCATTTGGCGCTGGCGCCACTTGGTCTCGATGCCCAGACCGAAGTAGCAGCTGCCAATAATTAGCAGCGCACCAATTGCGCCAACCCAGCCCATAAGTTCGCCACCGATAACTACTGCCACGCCTACCGCCCATACCGGTTCGGTGCCCTGCAAAAGCGCGATGCGCGAGGCAGAGGTTTTGCGGATGCCCCACATCATGGCGAAGAATCCATAGACAGTGCAGAACAGAATCAAAAAGCCCACCAGTGCCCATTCGCGCGCGCCATAGGTGAGAACCGCATCAACCGTGCCGGTTGCATCGACCGCAAAAAAGATCAACCCAGCCGACAGAGTTTGAAAGACAGTGAGATTGATTGTGTTCAGGGTTTTGCCCTCGGTTAGCTTGGCTTGATAAACCTGATAGGCAGCGCGCAAAACCGCAGCAACAAGCATGAGCGCGTCGCCCCAATTTGGCGAGCTGATGCCGTTGCCGCCAATCAAAAAGCCAACACCGATAATTGCGCCGAGCGCCGCCAAAAAGAAGTTCTTTGGCAGCCAAGATTTGCGAACCCAGCCCTCGATAATCGGGGTGAAAATAATCGAAAGGCTGATAATCAGGCCGGAGTTTGTGGCCGAAGTTAATGCGATTCCGTTGGTTTCAAACGCCATAACCACGGCTAACCCAACACCGATAAGTGCACCAATGCGCACTTCGGCGAGGCTCAGTTTGGCCTTCATAAACCATCCGATACCGGCCAAAATAACGGCTGCAAAAGTGAAGCGAATAGCCATCATGCCCCACAGGCTGTGGTTTAACGTCAGCTCTTTTGATGCCAGATAGCTTGCGCCCCAAACCGCCGCTGCTCCCAGCAACGCGACATCTATTTGCGTCGTTGCAGAAGATTTCTTAGCTTTTTTGGCCATTGTTCGAGCCTAGCTCAAACAAAAACACCCTCGCCTTCACTGAGGAATGGCGAGGGTGTTTTGATCTGAAGCTAGTGAGTTGACGGTGCCTGCTCAACCTCTGAGCGGTCGCCTGACCACAGGGTGTGGAAGGTGCCATCCATGTCAACGCGCTTGTAGGTGTGAGCGCCAAAGAAGTCGCGCTGACCCTGAACAAGCGATGCCGATAGTCGAGGTGAACGCAGGCCGTCGTAGTAAGACAGTGAAGATGCGAATGCAGGAATTGGAATACCAGCAAGCGATGCCTTTGAAACCACGGTGCGCCATGAGCTAACCGACTCAGCGACTGCCTGCTTGAAGTATGGGTCAAAGATCAAAGACTCGAGGTCAGCCTTGGTGTCATAAGCGTCAGCAATACGGTTCAAGAACTGTGCACGGATAATGCAACCGCCGCGCCAAATCTTTGAAACTGCGCCTAGGTTGATGTTCCAGCCGTATTCCTTTGCGCCGGCGCGAATTGCGTCGAAGCCCTGTGAATAAGCGACCAACTTTGAAGCGTAAAGCGCACGACGCACGTCTTCAACGAACGCGGCCTTGTCTTCGATTGACCAAGCGGTTGAGTCAGCTGGCAGCCCACTTACGGCGGCACGCTGAGACGCCTGAGATGAAAGTGAACGAGCGAATACTGCCTCGGCGATTCCCGAAACTGGGGTGCCTAGGTTTAGTGCGGTCTGAACGGTCCAGACTCCAGTGCCCTTTGAGCCAGCTTGGTCAAGAATCACATCAACCAATGGCTTGCCGGTCTTGGCGTCAACCTGCTTTAGAACCTCGGCGGTGATCTCGATCAGGAATGACTCAAGGTCACCCTTGTTCCACTCCTCAAAAATTCCAGCGATTTCTGCTGGTGTGTATCCGCCAGCTTGACGAAGGATGTCATAAGCCTCGGCGATTAGCTGCATGTCTGCATATTCAATGCCGTTGTGAATCATCTTGACAAAGTGACCGGCGCCATCGGTGCCAACGTGGGTCACACAAGGCTCGCCTTCGGCGATAGCCGCGATAGAAGCAAGGATTGGGCCGAGGGTCTTGTAGGCCTCGGCTGAACCGCCAGGCATAATCGATGGGCCCTTTAGTGCGCCTTCTTCACCGCCAGAGATGCCTGCGCCAACAAAGTTAATGCCCTTTGCGCTGACCTCTTTTTCGCGGCGAATGGTGTCGGTGAACAGTGCGTTTCCGCCGTCAACAATGATGTCGCCTGGCTCGAAGCGCTCACTCAGCTGAGCGATAACAGCGTCGGTGCCCTTGCCGGCCTGAACCATGATGATTGCGGTGCGTGGCTTTGCAAGTGAAGCAACAAAGTCGTCGATGGTTTCGCTAGCGATAAATCCGGCTTCTGGGTGCTCGCTAATCAAAAGCTCAGTGCGCTCAAATGAGCGGTTATAAACAGCAACGGTGTTGCCCTCGCGGCTTGCAAGGTTGCGGGCCAAGTTTGAGCCCATAACGGCAAGACCAACAACACCAATGTTTGCTTTTTCAGACATGAAAATTCCTTGAAAAATAAGGGGATTTGAGAGTTTGTAAACCGGAGTACGCCAATGGACTTCTTGGTCAACAATATCGCACTTTTGCGCAAATTCATTGCTCGGCCCGGATATCAATGGTTACAGAAAAATCTAGATCGAATCTATATTTTGAAAACCAATCGCTTGTATGGTTTTAGTCACGTACAACTAATGTGAGGCAACTGGATGAATAGACGCAAAACTTCAACTCTGGGTGTTATTTCGACACTTGGGCCATTCCAGTTTGATGCCTACTTGCCTGCATTGCCGGCAATGGCAATTTATTTTGCAACCAGTGACACCAACATGCAGTTGACGGTCACAGCAAGTCTTTTAGGAATGTCAGTCGGCCAGTTATTAATGGGGCCAATCAGCGATTCACTAGGGCGTCGACGCCCCTTGTTAGCGGCTTTGGTGATTTTTACAATTGCTTCACTCGCATGCTTATGGTCTTCAAATGTCGTCTGGTTGATTATTTCCAGGTTTGTTCTGGGTCTTGCTTCTGCTTCTGGCTACGTAATCGCAAATGCATATATTCGAGATGTGGCGAGCGGCCCCGAAGCTGCGAGGTTGTTTGCCACACTAGCGTCAATATTTAGCGTTGCTCCAATTGTGGCTCCGATTATTGGCGGTCAATTACTGAACATTGGTGATTGGCACGTAATCTTCATTTTCCTTGCAGTGGTTGGGCTAATCGTTCTTAGTCTCGCAGCTGTCAACTTGCCCGAAAGTCACCCAAGAGAAAAGCGAACCGCATTCAACTTCAGCAGCATGCTGCGTTCATGGGGCACTGCTTTTAGTGATTCTAGATTCAGGGTTTTGGCTTTCACCGGCGGACTAGTTTTTGGTGCCACAGCTGTTTTTCTGGCTGGTTCGCCTTTCGCACTTCAGGTTGGGTTCGGATTAACACCTACGCAGTCCACTTTTTTCTTCGCTTTGGCAATGGTTGCCCTGCTGACTGCAAACCTCGTAAACCGTGCTTTGCTTAAGCGATTCTCTAGCTTGACGATGTTTAGATTCGGCCTTGTTCAGGCAATGGTTGCGGCGCTTGTTCTTCTTATTTCGCCCATTTTTCAAATCGTTTCTCTTCCGCTTTCCGTCATCGGTTTTGGCCTCGGGCTCTCGGTAATGGGATTCACGCAACCTAACATCATGAATTTGGCCCTGCAGGATCACGCAGAAAGAGCGGGCTCAGCAGCCGGAATCGTCGGATTTTTCAACGCTTTTTTCGGTGCGATTATTGCGCCGTTGACAGGTGTTTTCTTTAGTGTCGATCTTTTCGGTGTCTCGTCGTTTATCGCTATTGTGCTAGTCGCGGCTGCTCTAGTCGGCCTAATAGGTCTGCGAAAAGAGAAACCTCAGTCTCTCTAGTTCATGTCAAATACCATGGATGAATGAGCGAAGCGGTAATCAGCTATCCGGCAGACCTGCCGGTCAGTGAGCGACGCGAAGAAATCCTAGAAGCAATTCGCGACAATCAGGTCGTGATTATTGCCGGCGCGACCGGTTCGGGCAAGACCACTCAGATTCCAAAAATGTGCCTAGAGCTTGGTCGCACAAGCATCGCCCACACGCAGCCCCGACGTATCGCAGCTCGCTCAGTTGCAGAGCGCATCGCCGAAGAAATGCAGGTTGAGCTTGGTGCAGAGGTCGGCTATCAGGTGCGCTTCACTGACAAGGCAAGCGCTGATACCAAAATAAAGGTGATGACCGACGGCATCTTGCTGAACGCTATTCATCGCCACCGAAACCTCGAGCCCTATGACACGATCATCATCGATGAGGCTCACGAACGAAGTCTCAACATCGATTTTTTGCTGGGTTATCTAAAGCAGCTGTTGCCAAAGCGACCCGATCTAAAGCTGATTGTCACCTCGGCCACAATTGACCCCGAGTCTTTCAGTCGCCATTTTGATGACGCCCCGATCATCGAAGTTTCTGGGCGCACCTATCCGATTGAAATTCGCTATCGCCCAACCGTGCGCGAGGCCAACGATGATTCCGACCCGGATGAAGAATCAACCGCCAGCGATTACATCGATGGTTTGATTTCTGCACTGAAAGAGATCAGTGCCGAGCCGGCCGGTGACGTGCTGGTGTTCTTGTCCGGTGAATCAGAGATTCGTGATGCGCAAGAGGCTATCGAGGGGCGAATCAAAGCGAACGCCTTCGGCCGAGGCGTTGAAGTGTTGCCACTTTATGGGCGTCTTAGCTCAGCCGAGCAGCATCGAGTGTTTGAAGCCAGCAAATTGGTCGGGCTTCAGCGACGCATTATTTTGGCGACCAACGTTGCCGAGACATCGCTGACCATCCCGCACATCAAATATGTGATTGATGCCGGAACCGCGCGCATCTCTCGCTACAGCCCGAGAGCCAAAGTGCAGCGACTGCCGATCGAGGCAATCTCGCAGGCGAGTGCAAATCAGCGTGCTGGTCGTGCTGGTCGAACCAGCCCGGGTGTGGTTATTCGCCTTTATTCAGAAGATGATTTCGAAGCGCGCTCGCCGTATACCGACCCTGAAATTAAACGCACCAATCTGGCCTCCGTAATTTTGCAGGCGGCCCAACTGGGTCTTGGCGACCTGCTAGCTTTTCCGTTTTTGCAAGCCCCTGATCCTCGTGGTGTCAAAGATGGCCTCGGCTTGCTGGCCGAGTTAGGCGCCATTAAAGATTCAAAGAACAAACAGGTTGAACTAACTGGCCTGGGGCGCAACCTAGCGCGACTGCCTATAGAGCCTCGATTTGGACGCATGTTGCTCGAATCAAAAAATCGCGGATTGGCCCGCGAGGTGATGATTATCGTTGCCGGTCTCACCATTCAAGACCCGCGCGAGCGCCCTCTGGCCAAACGAGTGCAGGCCGATCAACTTCACAGCCGCTTTGCCGACCCAACCAGTGATTTCTTGTCGCTAGTGAACCTCTGGAACTACCTCGAAGAAAAACAGCGAGAGCTCTCAGGGTCAGCTTTTAGGCGTCTATGCAAGGCCGAGTATCTCAACTATCTGCGCGTGCGTGAATGGCAAGACCTGATTCGACAGATTAAATCGATCGCAAAACCTCTTGGAATCGTGCCTGGCGAACCGCAGGTCAACCCGGATGAGATTCACAAGTGCATTTTGGCTGGCCTGCTTAGCCAGATTGGCCTTAAGCAAATCAGCGATAAAAAGGCCGCCGATTTAGCCAAGGCTCAGGCTGCCAAGCAAACCGAAAAGCCAGCTCGAGTCTCAGCAGAATACTTAGGTTCAAATGGCAAAAAATTCGTCATTTTTCCAGGTTCGGCTCTAGCAAAAAAGCCGCCGGCCGCAATCATGAGCTCAGAGCTAGTCGAAACATCCAGGCTTTTTGCCCGCATGAATGCCGAGATTGACCCGGCATGGGCCGAGGCACTTGCGCCCGACCTGGTCAAGCGCAGCTATAGCGAACCGCACTGGCAAAAGTCGCAGGGCGCGGTTGTGGCCTATGAGCGCGTGATGCTCTTTGGCTTGCCAATCGTCGCGAATCGTCGAATGCAGTATTCAAGAATCGATATTGCCTATTGTCGCGACCTGTTTATTCGTCACGCGTTGGTCGAGGGCGACTGGGATTCAGTTCAAAAATTCGATCGCGCTAATCGCAGTTTGATTAAGCAGCTTGAGGCCCTGGCCGATCGCGCTCGCAAGCCGCAGTTTGCGCCAGATGAGCATGACATTTACCGCTTCTATGACCAACGAATTCCGGCTGAGGTTTTCTCGACTCGCACTTTCGAGGGTTGGTGGCGCAAGGCCCGCAATGAGTCGCCAAATTTGCTCACTATGACGCGCGACGATCTTTTGCCGCCCGAGGTTCAAGAGCCAACCGAACAAGACAATCCAAAAACTTGGCCGCTCGGTGAGCAGCAGCTGCAGTTGCGCTACCGATTCGAGCCGGGTGCGCCTGATGACGGCGTCACGGTATCTGTTCCGATCGAGTTGCTGTATTCAATTGATGCTGATGAGTTTGATTGGCTGGTGCCAGGCATGCGTGTTGAACTGGTTGCTGAGCTAATTCGCGGGTTGCCAAAAAATTTAAGACGCAATGTGGTGCCTGCAGTTGACTGGGCAAAGAAAGCACTCGACTCAATTGGTGAGAACCCGGTTGGCAACGTGGCGACCGTGGTAGCGAAAACCCTTAGGTCTCTCAGCGGAACGCACATGACCGCGCCCGACTTTAACTTTGTTGGCTTGCCGAGCTCGTTGCGCATGACTTACCGAGTCATTGACTCAGCAGGCCGCACGCTCGGCATGGGCATAGATTTGCCAGCGCTAAAGCAAAAGTTGATTCCCGCCTATGAAGCGAGTCTAAAAGCCAGTACCGATCCGGTTGTCGTGGCCGCTGTTCGCGAAAAAACCCAGGCCGAAATTGAGGCTCAAAAGGCGGCCGAAGCGGCAGCGATAAAGCAGGCTCAATTAGATGAGCTAACCATGCAGCAAGAAATAATTGAGCGCATCCGTGAGTTCAATCGCTTAGCCGGCAACGAGCGCGACTAGTTCAGCTATTTTTCGGTGCGAGTATTTCTGCTCAACAGCATCGAAATCAGCATCATGGTCAGTGGAATAGCGAAGGCAAAATAGACCCCAACCTGCTGACCAAGCGCACCCAGGCTTGGCCCCACGCTGATGCTCGAAATGTAGACCACGGTGATGATCATGTTGATTCGTGCGGCTGACTTTGCTGGATCATCGCCCATTGCCGAAACCGAGAGCGGGAATCCGAGCGCCAAGCCGAGGCTCCAAAGAATTAGTGCCGGATAAGTTAGGTGCAACACGCTGTCGAGCATGAACATGGCCAGACCTGCAGCGGTGACGACGGTTGAGCCAAGCACGGTCGCATAACGCCCAAACTTCTCTACTGCAAAGCCACCAAGCGCGCGAGTTGCTGTCACTACGATCCAGAAGATGCCCATCGCACCCGCTGCCTCAGCCGAAGTGAAGCCCGAGTTGGTCAGAGCGATCGGAACCCAAGTTCCAGCTGAAATCTCAGCCATGATGAACGAGAAGCCGACCACTGCTATCAGCAAGGTGCGGCGCTCGGTCCATACCTTTTTGCCAAGATTTGCAACTGCAGTATTTGAATTGCCCTGCTCGCCTTTGTGTGATTTCGGAAAACCTAGACCGGCCAGCACCGACGGCACGGCCACAAACAGTGCCACCCACAAATAGTTGACCTGGATGCCATGGCCGGCTTCGATCATAAATCCGCTGAACCAGGCACCCGCCATCATGCCAACGCCAAAAGCAGCGTGGATGCCTGGCAGCAAACTGCGCGGAGATATCTTGTCGACCGCGGTGCCCTCGTAGTTCCCAAGGAAGTCAGCTAAGGCCATCGGCAGGCCGATTAGCAGGAGCAACAGCGCCGCCATCGGCACATTGCCAGCCTCAATGGCCACACCCAACAGCGCGAGGGCGACCGCAGCCAGCAGGTAGCCAAAAATTGTCAGGCGACCCGAGCCAAATCGATTTGTAAGGCGCGTGGCAAACAGAATTCCAAGCAATCCACCAGCTGGGTAGAGCATCACAATTAGGCCAAACTGAGCCGTGTTTAGACCGAGAGCCTCTTGAACCTCAGGGCCACGAGTTAGCCAGGTTGAAAATAAGAAAGCACGAGTGAAAAAGATGGTCGCGGCGGCCGCAAACCAGATAGAAACTCTTGGGCTTTTCGATAGAGCGTCTTTGCTCACGACTGAATCCTTTGTTTGGTTTTATGAAATTGCGCGCTTGATTAGCTCGATGATTTGCTTTTCAACTTCTGTGCTCCAGTCGATTAACGCAAATGATGTTGGCCACATTTTGCCGTCATCCAAGTTAGCCGCATCTTGAAAACCAAGAGTTGAATAGCGAGCTTTGAACTTTCCTGAATCTTGATAAAACAGAATGGTCTTGCCCGCAGCATCGCAATACGCCTGCATGCCATACCAAGTCTTTGCCTGAAGTTCAGGCGCGTGCTTCTTGACTAGAGCGTGAACCTTTTCGCCAAGCACGCGATCGGCTGGTGCCATGGCTTTGATTTTGTCGACAACTTCAGCCTCAAGCTGCTCAGGAGTCATTTTTTTGCGCGCCTTCGCACGCTCGGCCATGGTCTCTTTCAGCGCCTGTTTTTCTGCATCAGACATGGCCATTTAAGTCTCCCTTTGTTCTCTGAAAACCCTATTTCAAAATCAAGACCACGGCCACCTTGCCGGCATTTAGCATGTAGACATGACAACCGCAGAAGACATCGTTCAATACAACGAGAAGTTGGCCGGTGAAGAGCCGGATATTTGTTCGGCGCTCGCCGTGCTAATCGAAAAGAACTTGCCCGAAGCGCAGGGCAAAGTTTGGCACGGTCACCCGGTTTGGTTTATTGAGGGCAACCCGGTGGCTGGCTATCTTTCGATGAAAGCCGGAATCCGTGTTTTGTTTTGGAGTGGGCAGTCATTCGAGCCTGGTGGGCTAAAGCCAATCGGCAAGTTCAAAGCTGCCGGCTATGACGTTCCTTCGGTTGCTGACGTTGGCAACCCTGCACTTGCTGACTGGCTAGCCCAGGCGCGCAAAATTCAGTGGGATTACGCCAACATCGTTAAGAAAAAAGGCGTTCTAGATAAGTTGACGGATTTTTAAGGTCGGTTATGAGCGATTTGAACGAAGTAGGCGAGCGTGACAACTGGATTTGCTGGTTGTGCGACACCGCGATTGATCCAGATGCATCGGTGAATTCTGACCTTGGTCCGAGTGTCGACAGCTATTCGGCGGGCAAAGCCAAAAAGGGTGCTGCTGTTAGCGAACGTTTGGCGCACCGCCAGTGCAACACCATGAAAGGCAAAATTGCCCCGGTAGTTCCTTGGTCAAGGGATCTTTTCGTGGTTGATCCGGCACCGATTTTTGAATCGGTTGAGCGCTTGAAGGCAAAAGGTGGCCGCGAGATTCTGGCGCGCTGCCCTGATGAGCGTGACGCCAAGCAGGCCGCCGAGTGGTTGCTTGACCGACTATCGCGCCTTGCCCCTGATGTTTCATTCAGCACTGAGCTCAAACCTGGTGGCGGTCAATACATGTTGTCTTTGCGGGTCGACTAACTGAATCGGCAAGCAAAAAGCCCCCGAGTTTTTCGGGGGCTTTTCATTTAGCTTCTAGAACTTCTGGTCAATCTTGGCAATCAATGCTTCGACTTTCACGCGAATTTCATCGCGGATCGGGCGAACGTCTTCGACGCCTTTGCCGGCAGGGTCGGCTAGCGGCCAGTCTAGGTAGGTCTTGCCCGGGAAGAACGGGCACTTGTCGCCGCAGCCCATGGTGATTACGTAGTCAGAGTCTTGAACCGCTTCGGTGGTGAGAACCTTAGGGCTGTTGTTCGCGATGTCGATGCCAACTTCGCCCATGGCTTCAATAGCCGATGGATTGATCTGATCTTTTGGCTCGGTTCCTGCTGAGAGAACCTGAACGCGGTCACCGGCAAGGTGTTGCAGAAAACCTGCCGCCATTTGAGAGCGTCCGGCGTTGTGAACGCAAACGAACAAAACAGTTGCTTTTTTATCTGACATACGTGCTCCTAGTTTTTAGTTAGTTCTTTGAAAAGTTCATCTACGCGGCGAGCAATATCATCGCGAATAATTCTGGCCTGATCCAGCTTGTCGCCAACCTCTGGCCCTGGGTCTGGGGTTAGCCAAGTCTCGATTGAGCCCAGCATTCCTGCACGTGGCTCTAGTTTTGCCGCATTTCCTAAAATCACAATGCGATTGACACTCATGAATACTTCGTCAGAAATTGTTTTTGGATATTCGCCGTCCATTGAAGCGCCAATTTCAGCCGCTGCCTCGCGGGCCGGCCCCCAAAGCTCAGTGCCCGGGTCAGTGCCGCCAGACAATACGTCAATCTGGTCGCCTGCTTTTGCGCGCATGAGCGCAGCTGCGGTTTGTGATTTTCCTGAATTGTGAACGCAAACAAAGAGAACCGAAGGCTTTGAATTAACCATCCAACGAGGTTATAGGTTTCGGGTGAACAAGGCGTAAACACAATTGACCAATTGGACACGCGGCCATAACAAAACCATTCAACTGAGTTCTTTTGAATAAGCCTTTGGATAGTGTTTTGCTTATGACCTCAAACTCGATTTCTAGTCGCAATTCGATCGCGCGAGCGCGCAACGCAAACTTCATTGTTTTTGCCGTGAATGGAATGTCAATTGCTTCGTGGCTGTCGCGTCTGCCTGACGTAAAAACTCACATGGAGTTGTCGACCTCAACCCTCAGTTTTTTGCTGCTCTCGATTGCATGCGGCTCTCTGATTGGCTTGCCAACTGCTGGTCGAATCGCCGAGAGACTGGGCTCAAAAAACACCGTTCGCGTCGGTGGCTTGGTATCGATGATTGGCCTGCTAATCGCTGGCTTGTCAGTTCAATTTGATTTTGGTTTTGCTTTTGCCGCCGCAGGTCTGTTCATCTTTGGTTTGAGCGTTGGAGTTTGGGACGTTGCGCAGAACCTCGAGGGCAGCATCATCGAGCAAAAACTCGAGCGAGCAATAATGCCTTGGTTTCACGCTGCGTTCAGCGGCGGCACTGTTCTTGGTGCGCTTCTTGGGGCCTTGGCTACTCAGATCCAGCTAGCCATCGGTGTTCACATTTCGTTTATCGCAGTTCTTTCGGTGATTCTGCTTTTCTGGAGCACAACTAGCTACCTTGCGGACGAACCAGCGGCTGCTCACGAAGAGCAAAAGGCCGAGAAACAGCGCCCAGCCTGGTTTGAACCGCGCACGTTGCTGATCGGCCTTATGGTTTTTGCTGCGGCATTCGCCGAGGGAACGGCCAACGACTGGATGGCCTTGGCCTTTGTCGAGGGCCACGGAACCACCAAGGCAACCGGCGTTTTGGGCTTGGCAGTTTTCTTGGCGTTCATGACCGCCGGTCGTCTCTTTGGCACTAAGGCCCTCGACCGCTATGGTCGCGTGCCTGTTCTTCGTGCGCTGTTTGCTGCGGCAGCTCTTGGCTGTGCACTCGTAGTCTTTGGTGGAACTGTGGGTGCCTACATCGGTGCCGCTATCTGGGGCCTGGGCGCAAGCCTTGGATTCCCGGTCGGCATGTCTGCTGCGTCGGATGACCCGAAGCGCGCCGCAGCCCGTTTGAGCGTGGTTGCAACCCTTGGCTATGTCGCCTTCTTGGCAGGCCCGCCAATCATCGGCTTTTTGGGCGATGCCGTGGGCGTGCTTAGGGCCTTGCTTGCTGTTGGAGTAGTGGGCGCCCTTGCGTTCTTGGCGGTTCCAGCTGCCAAGCCAATCCAGGCATAGAAAAACCCCTGACTTCGGTCAGGGGTTTTTATTTTGCCTACTGAACGTGCTCTGGGTTCATCCAGAACAGGTCCCAAAGGTGCCCGTCGAGGTCTTCAAAGCCCCAGCTGAACATGAAACCCAGGTCCTGAGGCTCATTAATCTTGCGTGCGCCGAGTTCAATCGCCTTCTCGGTCAGTGCCTTAACCTCTTCTGTCGATTCACAAGCAAAAGCAAGAATTGCCTCGTTAGAAGTCGACGGGGCAATTGGTTTGTCGATGAATCCCTGGAATTTTGCCTTTTCGAGCAGCATCACATAAACCGTTTCATTCACGATCATGCAGGTTGACTCTGCGTCGGTGAATTGAGCATTGAACTTGAAACCAAGAGCCGTGAAGAATTCGACTGACTGGGTGAGTTTTTCGACTGGCAGATTGATGAAGACAGAACTGATCATGCCTCGATTTTAGTTTCGCTTTGAGGTTCGATAACAAAACGCCCCTGAATAAGTTCGGGGGCGTTTTCATTTTCGACGAGACTGTGAACATGACACCAAAGAAACTGTTCAACTTTTTTGCAACCGCAGAGGCATTCACCTGGACCGCTTTGATTATCGCGATTATCTTGAGGGCCACCGAAGCGGTTGATCCAAGTGTGTCTACCGTTGTCGGTGGAATTCACGGTGCAGTTTTCTTGGGTTACGCTGTCTCGGCTGCCTTGGTAGGTGTCAATCAGCGATGGTCGGCACAAACCATAATCGGCGGAATTTTCTTGGCAATCGTTCCTTATGCAACGATTCCTTTTGAGCGCAATCGCAACCGTGACGGGCGGCTAGATGGAGGTTGGCGAACAAATGCGACGCCTGACTCACGCGACGGATCCTGGTTTGACCGTCTATTCCGATGGTTTATCAGTCGCCCGATACTTCTAATCGTCACCATGGCAGCCGTTGTTGCTGGAATTTTCAGTCTCTTGCTGTGGCTAGGCCCGCCCGACCAGTGGGGCAAATAGCCAAACTAGGTTTGTGCATGGGTTTTTGCCACTATTAATTCATCGAATAATTCAGGGACTTTTAATGACAAGAAAAATGCGAACTTTTGCTCAAGTGGATGTGTTTTCGAAAACCCCATACCTTGGCAACCCGGTGGCGGTAGTTCTTGACGCCGAGGGCATGACAGATGAGGCTATGGCTGAATTTGCTCGCTGGACCAACCTTTCAGAGACGACTTTTGTGCTTTCGCCAACTGACTCAGATGCCGACTATCGCTTGCGCATTTTCACGCCCGGCGGAGAACTGCCATTTGCTGGCCATCCAACCCTCGGCTCTGGACACGCTTGGCTAGAGCAAGGCGGGGTTCCAAAGAATGAAGGGGCGTTAGTTCAAGAGTGCGGTGCCGGTTTGGTCACTTTAAAAGTCAGTGCCGACACTAACTCTGTCTCACGACTAGCGTTCAAGGCGCCAGAAACTACAAAGAGCGGTCCGCTTGATACAGAGATTTTGCGTGAAATCGCAGAAGCTATCGGCGTTGACCTAAGCGAGATAGAGGCTCATCAGTGGGTAGACAACGGGCCTGGATGGGCGTGCGTTCAACTGGCATCGGCTGCACGCGTTCTTGAGCTGAATCCAAAATTTACCGATGGTTCAAACCTGATGGTCGGTTTGGTTGGCGCTTATCCAGCTGATTCAGAAGCGGCTTTTGAATTGAGAGCATTTGCGCCAAAAATCGGGGTCTATGAAGATCCAGTGACCGGCAGTTTAAATGCAAGCGTGGCTCAGTGGCTTTTTGCGACCGGCGCAGCATCGGGTTCATACACAGCATCACAGGGTGCCCGCTTGGGGCGCAAAGGCGTCATTGATCTTTCAATTGATAATTCCGGCGCTGTTTGGGTCGGCGGGCCAACAATCACTTGCATTCGGGGCACAGTCTCGATATAGACAAAAGCCCCAGATTGGTCTGGGGCTTTTTCACTGTCTCATTAGTGAAC
>JACCDN010051342.1_pt1 | contig 39688 bp, 40 predicted proteins | sample 7441691 | NCBI WGS metagenome assembly JACCDN01 (sample SAMN15323439, study PRJNA562643) | freshwater metagenome | isolation source: river surface water | place: USA:Blue River Watershed | collected 2017-08-16 | reverse complement strand
CAGGAGACAACATGACAATCACAGTGCAGTTGATAGCGCCTGTTGCGATGGATAAAGGATTGAAATTCGCTATCCGTGAAGGTGGTCGTACTGTCGGTGCTGGTGTTGTATCAGAGATTGTTGAATAATTGTTTATTATGTTAAAATGGGGAGGAGATATTTTCTCCTCCTTTATTTATTTTCTAGGAGTGTAGCTCAATTGGTAGAGCACCGGTCTCCAAAACCGGGGGTTGGGGGTTCAAGTCCTCTCGCTCCTGCCATTATAAAGGCATATTTCCATATGCTTTCCTTTTTGTAAATTTATCCTTAGCTTTATATGGATAAATCCCTGTTTTTTCACATGATCTGATGTCTTGACTATAAGTTTTAGAGACTGTGAGTTAATATCATTATCATGCACAAATGCAAAGCTAGTATTGTAAGTGCGGAGAGAGCAAAGTCCTCTTTATTGCACCTAAGCCATTTTCATAAAAATATAAATGTTAAATTTATAATAATTACTTAACGTATCTTCCTGGGGCTGGTTCTATTATAGTTTTAGGATTTATGGGGCTAGCTGATATCATGATGTCAGAACGCTGATTCATCCAAGAAATCCAATCATTCCACCATGATCCTGGATACTTTGATGCATGTTTAAACCAAGCAGATGGAGAGAGTGATTTGTGATCAGACTGTGATTTTTCATTAATCCAATAACAGTATTTTTGTTTACTAGGATGATTAACGACCCCTGCCACATGTCCGGAGTCAGTAAGAACGAATCTTACATCCCCAGAATATAAGGACATAGCACCAAAAGCACTTTTCCATGGCACTATATGATCTGATTTAGCAGCCAGTATGTATGTAGGTAAATCTATTGTAGAAAGATCTATAGGGATGTCATTCAATGTTATTCCTCCTGCTTTCTTAAGTAGATTTTTCTGATACATATTGCGCAAGTAGAACGAGTGCATTGCTGCAGGTAGACGAGTTGAATCTGCATTCCAATATAATATGTCAAATGGGAATGGGTCTTTACCCATAAGGTAATTGTTTACATAAAAAGACCAGATCATATCATTTGCACGCAGCATGCTAAATGTGGTTGCCATATCGGCTCCATCTAAATACCCAGCGTCACTCATCCTAGATTCAAGCAATTTTATCTGCTCTTCATCTATAAATACTGACAAATCCCCAGATTCTTTGAAATCTACAAGTGTTGTTAGAAATGTTAAAGAGTTAATAGATTTAAGCTCCTTAGCTTTGATATATCCAGCAGTTGCCGCCAATAGTGTGCCACCTAAGCAATACCCAACCATATTAACGTTCGCTTCTCCAGTGAGCTCTTTTACTTTTGTTATCGCAGCCAGTGGTCCATATACCATATAGTCAGAAAATGTTTTAGAGGCATCTTCTGACGTCGGATTTTTCCATGAAATCATAAAGACTGTATATCCTTGATCCACTATCCATTTAACGAAAGAGTTTTTCTCTTGCAGATCAAGAATATAATATTTATTTATCCAGGCTGGCATTATAACCAAAGGTTTTTTATACACTTTACTTGTGGTAGATTCATATTGAATTAACTGCATTAAATCGTTTTGAAAAACTACAGAGCCTTTTGTTATGGCTAAATTCTCACCTACCTTAAATGCATCAAAATCTGTGGATGCAATCGAGAAATTATCTTGCGATCTTTCAACATCTTCAAGGAAGTTGTCAGCACCTGACACTAAATTTTCACCGTTTGACTCTATCGTTTGCTTTATCACGTCAGGATTTGTAAAGGGGAAATTACTAGGTGACATAGCATCTATGATCTGCTTCGTATAAAAGCTGACTTTATGCATATCTTTTGAATTTGCTTCATTTAATTTGTGTATGAGGCCCATTATCCATCCTTGATTCATAAGGTATGATGACTGTATAAAATGAAATGCAGGATTTTTATTCCATAATTCGCTAGAAAACCTCGAGTCTTTTGTCGTCTCTACAGGAGCTTTGTCTTCTATGAAGTTAGTCATTGTAGAATTACAAATCTCAAGCCAGTTATGAATCCAAGTGAATATATGATCAATAGCGACTTCTGGTTTAGAATATGCATTCTCAGCTGATCTTATAAAAGAATTAGCAACAATAATTTGCTCCTTTACGTCTGCTTCTTGGACATCTTCTAGCTTTCTGTTTATTAACTGTATAAACCCAATGTGATACTTAGCTGATGCCTCATATAGATTGCTTATCATCTTTGCTGAATTAGAAAAATTTCTCTTTTCGTTTTGCATATGATCGCCATGAAAATAATTGGTAATATTTATGGTATATTAAAGCTTATCTTCAAGGCAAGATTTTATTGCTTTTATTACGTAATTATTTCAAAGCTCTGTTTCCATTATTTCTTGCCAAATCTCGTATTGGTATATAGTCTAATTATTATGAGTAATAAAAACATTCTAATAAACAAATGACAAAAAACACTAATATAACTGTTGCTTACGGGGACGGAATAGGGCCAGAGATTATGGAGGCAACATTACTTATACTAAAGAAGGCAGAGGCTCGCTTGGCTATCGATACGATAGAAATAGGTGAGGCATTGTATCTTAAGGGCTTTGGGTCAGGGATATCTGATCAAGCTATGGACACTGTAAAGCGAAATAAAATCTTGTTAAAGGCTCCAATAACTACCCCTCAGGGCAAAGGCTATAAAAGCCTTAACGTTACATTTAGAAAATCATTAGGTTTATATGCAAATATCAGGCCTACTATTTCTTATCATCCATTTGTTAAAACTAATCATCCTAATATGGACATAGTTATAGTAAGGGAAAACGAGGAAGATCTATATTCGGGAATAGAATATATGTCTACTTCGAATTCTTTTTTTGCACTTAAACTTATAACACATCAAGGGTGTGAAAAGATTATTAGATACGCTTTCGAATATGCGAAGCGTAACAACAGAAAAAAAGTCACTTGTGTTACAAAAGATAATATTATGAAAGTAACAGATGGTATGTTCCATAGGATATTCGATGAAATATCGCAAGAACAAGAATATAGTGATATGGAAAGCGATCATTATATAGTAGATATCGGGGCAGCAAAAATTGCAAGCAAGCCAAATCAGTTTGATGTCATAGTTACATTGAATCTATATGGTGATATACTTTCTGATATAGCATCAGAAGTTTCTGGCTCTGTTGGTTTAGCAGGTAGTTCTAATATAGGTGAAGAATATGCTATGTTTGAAGCCGTACATGGCTCTGCTCCTGATATAGCTGGCAAGGGAGTAGCGAATCCTTCTGGTTTGTTGCAAGCTTCTGTATTGATGTTGGAGCACATAGGTCAGACAGACGTTGCTAAAAGAATACAAAATGCTTGGTTAAAAACAATAGAAGATGGTATGCATACAGCTGACATATACAATTCAGATACAAGTAAAAAACTACTTAGCACAATGGAATTTGCTCATGCAGTGGTATCTAATTTGGGCAAAGAGCCTTCGTTATTGCCTAGCGTAGAGGAAAAAGAGCCAAAGCAAATCAAGTTAGACTCAATAGAATGTCCAGATTATCAAAAAGAGATTATTGGAATTGATATATATGTCCAGAGCCACTCAAAAACTGCGTTTGAAATGGCTTCTGTCTTTAAAGATATAGATTCAAAGTTTGAGCTTCAACACATAGCAGCTAGAGGAATAAAGGTTTGGCCTGCAAAAGAAGATTTTAGATCAGCAGATGATCTCTGGAGGCTTAGGTATATTAAAAAATCTGATGTAGATTGGTTATCTTTGATAGACCTGCAGAAGAAAATTTGTAATACAGGAGCAGAAATGGCCCTAACGCATAACCTGTTTTCTTGGAATGGAATGGCTGGCTTTACCAAGGCACAAGGTGAATGATACTGTATTTATCTTTCGCTTGCCTAAAATCTTAGGCTAGTTTATTATGCATCACTATAATCAATAAAGTCTATGGTATGGCAAGTGAAGGCATCTGAATCTATAGAAATTAAGAGAAAAATCGCCAGAATGGGGGGTGGGCAAGACAGAATAAACAGCCAGCACTCCAAAGGCAAATTGAGTGCAAGAGAGAGAATAGAGATCTTGCTAGATCCAGATTCGTTTGAAGAAACAGGGATTTTTGTGGAGCATCGCTGCACACACTTCGGTATGGATAAAACTACAATTCCTGGTGATGGTGTTATAACTGGTCATGGAACAATTAATGGAAGACTAGTCTTTGTATACAGTCAAGATTTTACCGTTTTTGGTGGCTCATTAAGCGAAACTAATGCGCGTAAAATAACGCAAACACAAGATGCAGCCTTAAAGATGGGAGCACCTATTATAGGTATTAATGACTCTGGGGGGGCTCGTATACAAGAAGGGGTTGATTCTTTGAGTGGATATGGGGAAATTTTCCAAAGAAACGTAGATGCTTCTGGCGTGATACCTCAAATTTCCATCATAATGGGGCCATGTGCAGGAGGAGCTGTTTATTCTCCAGCACTAACAGACTTTGTGTTTATGGTAAGCAACACATCATATATGTATGTTACTGGACCAGATGTTGTGAAAATAGCTACACATGAGTCTGTGACACATGAAAAATTAGGTGGAGCATCTGTTCACAGCAGTAAAAGTGGTGTGTGTGATGCAGTTTTTTCAAATGATATAGATTGTTTATTACAAGTGAGGCGACTAGTAGATTTGCTTCCTTCTAGTAATACAAAGCAGGCTCCTGTAAGAACAACATTCGATCCAGCAGATAGAGTAGAGATGTCTTTAGATACGCTTGTGCCTGAAAATTCCAATAAGTCTTATAATATGCGTCAGCTGATAGATAAGATAATAGATGAAGAAGATTTTTTTGAAATCAAAGCGGATTTTGCAAAAAACATAATAGTTGGGTTTGCTAGGTTTGAAGGAAGAACAGTTGGGATAATAGCAAATCAGCCTACTCAAATAGCTGGTTGTTTGGATATAAACGCATCATTGAAAGCAGCTAGGTTCATAAGGTTCTGTGATGCATTTGAGATATCAATATTAACATTAATAGATGTACCTGGCTTCTTGCCTGGTATAGATCAGGAGCACAATGGGATAATAAAGCATGGGGCTAAAATGCTTTATGCATATGCTGAGGCTACAGTTCCTAAAATATCTATAATAACTAGAAAGGCCTATGGAGGGGCTTACATAGTGATGAGTTCAAAGCATTTGCAGGGTGATGTGAATTATGCTTGGGCAAACACTGAAATAGCAGTAATGGGTGCTAGAGGGGCAGCAGCGATACTATATAGAAATCATTCTGATGATCCTGTTAAGTTAGAGTCCAGCATATCGGAGTATCAAAAAACATTTGCAAACCCTATGGTTGCTGCTTCAAGGGGCTATATAGATGATATAATAAGACCTTATAATACTAGATGGCGTATATGCAGAGCCCTTTCTTTGCTATCTACAAAAAAAGCAACAAAACCATGGAAAAAGCATGGAAATATGCCCTTATAAACTATGGCAAAAGATAAAGCATTAAGAATTAACAGCGCTCAATCTGGGCACAGAAAAAGGCTTAAAGAAAGATTTTCTAATTCATCTGTTGGGTCATTGCCTGATTATGAAATTTTAGAGATGATATTGTTTATGGCAACCCCACGAAGGGATACAAAGCCACTAGCTAGATTATTACTTAAAAGATTCGGTAGTATAAAGGGGGTCTTTTTTGCTGACCCTACAGAGCTTGCAAATGTTTCTGGGATCACTACATCTACAATTAATTTAATGCGCCTATTAGAGGATTTTTTTTCTAGATTATATAAGCCAGATGCCAAAAATGATGAGACTATATTAAATAATTGGAATAATGTTTTAAATTATTGTACTCTTACAATGGGCTTTAAAAAGCACGAATGCCTAAGGGTTTTATACTTGGATAAGAGGAATAAATTGCTTGCTGATCAATTAATGCAGGAAGGCACAGTAGATAAAGTTGCTATATACCCTAGGGAGATATTAAAGCAATGTCTTGCAAAAGGGGCATCTGCAGTAATAATAGTACACAACCATCCTAGTGGAGAAGCAAAACCATCACAAGAAGATACATCTATTACTCAGCAAATAAATGATGCGTTGAAAATCATAGGTATATCACTTCATGACCATGTTATAGTAGCGAAAGAAAAGCATTTCTCATTTAGAGCTAATGGTCTTCTAAATTGATTCTAAGATCTGGAGGCTACGAGCTTTAAAATTTCTTCTTCATTCAAACCATATGAAGGCTTTATAATAACTTGATGAATCCTATTTGTTTGAAGTTCTTTTGCTGCAGCAGTGAGTATGCCATCTGCATCTATTTGAAATGTTATTTCTACCTTTACAGATCCTTTTGGAAGGGGTGGGAGGTTTTTTAGATGAAACTTAGCTAAAGAACGGCATTTAGAGGCAATTTGCCCCTCTCCTTGCAAAACATGAATTACAAAGCCGGTTTGATTATCTTTTCCTGTTGAAAAAACATGCTTATGAAGCGCTGGTATCGGAGTGTTGCGTGGTATTATTATTTCATTCATGCCATCTGCCAGCTCTATTCCTAATGAAAGTGGCGTGACATCTATCAGTAATCCTTGAGATGCATTTCCAGTAAGTGCAGAAGCTTTAATCGCAGCGCCACATACTACTATTTCATCGGGATCTACACCATCTACTATAGCAAATCTACTTTGCATCATAGATTTTATATATGGTATTCTAGTTGACCCTCCCACTAATATAGCCTTATCTATTTCTATTCCATCAATCTCTGATATAATAGCATCTAATATGCTTGTTGTTTTATTCACCAGCGGTTCTATTAATTTATTAAACTCTTGTGATGTAATTGTAAATTCATCTGTTGAATAAACGTCCTCATGTGACAAGTGTTCTTTAATTTTTCTCGCTTCTTTTAATGCAATCATTGTCTCTTGTGGATTAGCATCAGATAATTTTACTCCTTTTTTATCCCACAAGAATTGAGCTAAGATTTCATCGATGTTATCTCCTCCTAAGTTTCTATCACCAGATGTAGCTATTACCTCGCATATACCTTTTTGCATCTGCAGTATTGAAACATCGAATGTTCCCCCTCCTAAATCGTATACTAAAAAAGTCCCTTCTGAATCATTATCAAGACCGTAAGCATATGCAGCAGAGGTAGGCTCATTAATCAATCTCATTACATTGAACCCAGCTAATCTAGCTGCTTCTCTAACGCTGTTTCTAGCTCCATCATCAAAGTATGCTGGAACCGTTATAACTGCATCGCTCAACTGGCAAGATAGATATTCTTCTGCACGAGACTTTAAGGCTTTTATTATTTCTGATGCTATTTCTATATCGAATTTTTTAGCTCCACCTAATTCAATAACTGTTTTCCCATTTTCATCGAAAATATTATTAGCTGTTCTATGTATAGCATTTTCTTTTTGGAGATCATCAGATGATTTGCCAAATAGGCTTTTTATAGATTTAATGTAAGAGTCATAAGATAAAGCTTCTTGCCCAACTATCGGAGTTCCAGAGCTATATGCAACAACAGAGGGTAGAAGCTTAGAACCCCTAGCATCTGGTATTACTACGCACTTCCCATCAACGATAGCTGCAATCAGAGAATTTGTTGTGCCAAAGTCTATTCCCACAGCTATTGTAGGGTTTTTAAGGCTTCCAGATGGCTCCATTATATCATACATAGAAAATAACAATCATGACAATAGATGGGATATCATATCATAATACTAGTCTATAAGCAAATGTAATAGAGGCTTTATCTTAAGCATATGAATAGATACTAAGCATTTGATGCAGATCTGCTTTCCTCTGGAAAGGATTTTGTATGGGAAGACAATGTTGCTAATTTAACCATTCTATCTAGGCTGCGTTTCTCTTTTTGAGATAGGGATCTGCGGCATATATCGGCTATATTTTTATTCTCTAGGAAGAAAGTAGGGTGCTCCTTGGCGTAAGCTTTGATAATGTCGAAGTGTCTCTCAGCAAATTTCTTTAAAACCAGAGGATCGAAGGCTTCATGTGTAGCGTCAACTATGTTTTTGAATATTAACTTCAGGGCTCCTGTCTTAACTTTTGGTCCGTGCCTTTTTTCTAGAACTTCTATTCTGCCGCTATCTAAATAGGACTTAGCACCACCTATCCCATCCCATTGAGCATGCTTAGTTGCATTCCTTAATGCATCTAATACAGATCTTAACGAGCTTTCTAAGTCTTCTAAGGACATTTTTATAGCCATATTTTTTTACCCTCTCATTTGAGAAATGAAATATTCATATTTTAGAAATATATGAATATTATGTTAAGATTTAATTCTATTTTTTGCAGCAACGCAAGCGAAAAATGAAATATAGGAGAAAATTATTTCAGTATTCCTATGATGGGTATAAGTTGTTCTATAGATATAGGTAGGATGTAGCTATATTTCACGAATCCTTATAGGAGGTATCTACTTGATATTGTCCTTGCAGATTAGAACCTTGATTTATAGGAAAGCCTCGCAAAAAGGCTTCTGTATATATCATCTTTCTACTAGGTCTTTGAAGAAGTGTAGGCCTTATAAAGCCATCTAGGCAAGCTATATTTAGGTTAGAATCTACTACTGTGCCAACTGGAAAATTATGTTTTTCTGTAGTATATTCAGCAGCAATAACCTTTATATCTTCTCCCATATAAGTGAAGTAGGCAGCTGGTTTTGTGCTGAAAGCCCTAATTTGGCAGTTAACCATATAAGAAGTTTGATTGAAATTTATCTTCATATCTGATGTAGAGAGCTTATCCGCATATGTTGCCCCTTCCTCTGATTGAGCTTCATAAGAGGTTGTGCCAGCTTCTATCTGAGAGATCGCTTCAATCAGCATATTGGCACCTAGATCTGCCATGTAATCATGCAGAGCAGTTGCTGTCATGTCATCAGTTATGGTGACTTTCTTTCTAATTATCACGTCTCCTGTGTCCAATCCCTCGTCCATCCTCATAATGCACATTGCTGATTCTTTATCGCCAGATAATATAGTTCTTTGTATAGGTGCGGCCCCCCTCCATCTAGGTAGGTTAGATGGATGGATGTTAATGCAGCCGTGTTTTGGTATAGATAGAACTTCGCTTCGTAATATAAGGCCATAAGCAGCGACTACTATGATATCAGGGTTAAGGTCTAGAAGATTTTGAACTTCTTCTGAAGGTTTTAAAGAGTGTGGAGTGAAGACAGTTAGTCCATTCTTTTCTGCGATGCTATGTATATGAGATTTAGAAAGTCCTTGACCTCGTCCAGAAGGTTTTGGTGGTTTTGAGTATACCGCTATCACCTCATGATGTGATGATATTAAGGAGAGAAGCGCAGGCGCAGCAAACTCTGGAGTCCCCATGAAGACTATCTTCATTTTATGCAGCGCCGCTTTAAATTATTGTGTAACGATCTTAGAATATGGGATAGGTCTTCCCATAGAATCTGAAACTATTTTGCCATCTGGAAGAACACCAACCATGAAAGATCCTTCTCTAGACTTAAGCATTACAACCTTTAATGGTTGACCGTTTATTTCTTTAACTTTAGCTGCAGCTCCACGATTTTCTATGTTGTTCTTCGAAGCTTTAGGTCCTTTTTTTGCCATTTTGCTAACCGCTAATAATGTTTACTTTTGCTACATAATGCTATATATTACCTTTTTAGTCAATAAATTATTGATTATAATTTTCTTCAAGGATAGAAAGTGAAATTCTTCAGATCGCAATCAGAATTCAAAATAGGCGCAACTCACCCTTCCCATTTCCCTTCCGGAAACACTCCAGAATTCGCATTTATAGGAAGATCTAACGTTGGAAAATCCAGCCTTCTGAATGCATTAGTTGGAAGAAAAAATCTAGCCAGATCTTCTCAGGAGCCAGGTAGAACAAGGCAAATTAATTTTTTCTTGTTGGGCCAGAAGGTTTTTTTGGTCGATTTGCCTGGATATGGATATGCTAAAGCTCCTAAAAGCCAGATAAGAGATTGGTATGATTTAATTCAGTTTTATTTGATGAAGGGGAATAACTTGCAGCGCTTGTTCCTATTAGTTGATGCCCGCCATGGGATAAAGCCTAGCGATATTGAGATGCTAGAGTTTCTTCATTCTTGCGGAGTTACGGTTCAGATAGTTCTGACTAAAGTAGATAAGCTGAACTTTGCTGAAAGGTCGGCTGTGCATCTGAAAACGGAGGATGTAATATCTAAGCATTTAATATGCATGAATAAAGCTCTGGTTTGCAGTAGTAAGACAAAGGAAGGTGTAGAAGAATTGCAAGCATCGATTATTGAAGCTTTAGGTGTTCAACCAAGCGATTTATAACACTGTAACTGATGCTTTACTCATGTAGAAAAGTTTGCTATTATCCCATGCAGAAAAACTAAATTGTGGTAACAATATGGATATCTCTAAAATAACAGCTGGGAAAAACCCCCCATCTGAAGTGTTTGCAGTGGTTGAAATACCTATGAATTCTTTCATTAAATACGAGCTTGATAAAGACTCTAGCGCAGTTTTTGTAGATAGATTTCTTACTATGGCATATCCGTGCAATTATGGTTTCATTCCAGATACTCTTGGTGGAGATGGTGACCCATTGGATATACTTGTTCATTCTAATCATCAGATTGCACCTGGTGCAGTTATCTCAGTTCGCCCTATAGGTGTTCTTATAACAGAAGACGAAAATGGTAGTGATGAGAAGATATTCGCGGTGCCAGCTGGCAAGATAGATCCTTTCTTTAATAACATATCTACCTACACAGATTTGCCACAAATCTTTCTTGATAAGGTATCACACTTTTTTGAGCATTATAAAGATTTAGAAAAAGGAAAATGGGTTAAAGTGTTGGGCTGGAAGGGTGTTGAAGAGGCCCATGAAATAATTAAAAAATCTATAGTGAAATCTTAATGTAGGTTCGGAGGCCACAACCTTCCAAGAAATGCATTAAAACATAGTAACATAGCCCCAAAAACTCTCAACTGGTAGAACTGACTTCGTATGCCTAGAATTGGTATGCTTTCTGTGTTGAAGTAATGTGATTTTATGCTGTTTTCGAGTGATTTGATTATTATGGGGCATTAGTGCAACACTAATTTATCTAATGAGACTTCGACAACTCGTCCAGAACCTTATTTACGAAGCCAGATTCGCCTTCATGATTCATAAGCTTAGATATCTCTATATACTCATTTATTAATATAGATGACGATAAATCTTGTTTAAAGAGAAGTTCGTATGCAGCAGCAAGAAGTATGGACTGCATAACTTTTGCTAATCTATGAAATTTCCAAGATTCTGATAAATGATTTTGTATCTTATCTTCAAGGCTAGATCTGTTCTTCATGGTGCCCATAACAAGAGCTGTTGCATAAACTTGATCTACTTCTGAGTTATCTTTAAAGGAATCATAAAGCATGGAATCTAGAGCTGGAATAGAAAATGATTCGCGCATTAGATATGAATATATCACCTGAACTGATAAAATTCTGGCATTCCTTTTTGATACAATACTCTTTGAGTATATTTTTTTAATTTTGATATCTTGATCCTTTGTCACCATTGCCTTCTAAATCAGCCTTCAATTCTATAAGACTTAAACAAGATAACACTGCATTTACAGTGTCTTGCTCTATTGCCTCATCCACAGATGCTTCGCTCTCTGCATATATAATAGCAGAGCCCATAGGAAGACCAAAGTCTCCAGCTGTAGAGTATATATATCTTAAGCACTCTTGATAAACAATATGTGCCCCAATGTTGTTGCTGATAATAACTCCGCATACTATTATTCCTTCATAGTCGTCCGACTCAAGAACCATTGTGAGGGCAGGCAGTAAATCTACAACTTGATTGACACGTAAAAGATCGTATTTCACTTGTTTTTTTTGCAGTAAGGGCTGTGCAATCTGCAATTGCCTTTCTGCTATGTAGCTATGTGTTTTAGAGCTTATAAGTAAAACTTTTGGCATTTAAATTCTATAAAAAGTGGTGCGGATGGAGGGACTTGAACCCACACACCTTTCGGTACTAGATCCTAAGTCTAGCGCGTCTACCAGTTCCGCCACATCCGCAAATTGATAATATGCAAAAATCACTTGCACATCACTCGAAGACAAACTACACTCACATTCGTAAAAAAGCAAGTGTAAAAAAGGAAAATTTTTATGGCCTATATTGTAACAGAAGAATGTTTAAAGTGTAAATACACTGATTGTGTTGCGGTTTGCCCAGTAGACTGCTTCTATGAAGGTAAAAACATGTTAGTAATAAACCCAGATGAGTGCATAGATTGCGGAGTGTGCGAGCCAGAATGCCCAGTCGGAGCAATTAAACAAGCTGGCCCTGAAGACATAAAGTGGCAGGAGATAAACCGTGAATTTTCTCAAAAGTGGGATAATATAACTCAAACAAAATCTCATAACCCAGAAGCTAAGTCTCATGAAGGGGAGCCAAATAAATTTGAGAAATATTTTTTCGAAAAATAGTTTTAACTTTTCCACATCTGAATAAAGTGTATTGAAGATGTTTAATAGTTGTTGTATGCTTTTATTGTTTAACAAATTTGCTTGCTATGCAGAATATAAAAAATACAGAACCAGACCCCTATAGGGAGATAATGGCTAATTTTATTGTCGATGAAGGAGCTTGGGATGCACTAGATTTTGACTCTAAGATCTATGGAGCAGCGGTAATACAAGGGGCAGCTCAATCTATGAATTTAGTGACAAAAGAGCAGTTAGAGTTATCAGTTATGCTGTCTAATGATACTAAGCTGAGGGAACTAAATGGGTATTTTCGTAACATTGATAAGCCAACCAACGTCCTGTCTTTCCCATATGAAGATGAAGAAGGTGTTGACACATCTTATTTGGGGGATATAGCGATTAGCTATGAAACGATATATAGAGAAGCTAAAGAGCAAGAAAAGGAATTTCAAAATCACTTTGCGCACATGCTGCTACACGGATTCTTGCACCTTCTGGGATATGATCATATCGAAGATAAGGACAGGAATGAAATGGAGGCCTTAGAGGTCTCAATACTAAAGAACTTCAACATATCAAACCCTTATATTTAATGAATTTATGTCTAAGAAACGCAAAATATCACTTATAAAAACCTTCTTCTATAAATTATGGACTGGTTTTGGGACTACTCATAAGCAGTCATCACTTATAGATTCTGTAAGTGAATTAATAAAGGAGCATGAGAATAATCCATCGATTCAAAGCGAAGAGATGGATATATTGGAAAATTTCGTTGATTTTGGTGAGCTAAAAGCAAGTGAAGTTATGATACCAAGGACAAATATGATAGGTATTCCTCACAATGCAAAGTATAAAGAAGTAAAAGAGATGATACTTACGTCTGGTCATACTAGGTTCCCTGTTTATAAAGATAGTCTAGATTCTGTGATAGGATTTTTGCATGTGAAAGATTTCATGAGATTTATAGACAAGCCACAATCATTCAGCACAACTAAGGTTATGAGGCAGCCTATTTACTCTCCAAGAGCTATGAAAGCTGTTGCTCTGCTTGCAAAAATGCGAAAATCTGGTGTTCATATAGCAATTATATTGGATGAATATGGGGGGACTGATGGCTTAGTGACTATAGGAGACGTAGTCAAAGAAATAATAGGTGATATGAGAGATGAGCATGATGCGCAAGATCCTAAATCCTTATTGGTAAAACTGGACGATAAGTCATATTCTATAGATGGTAAAGCAGACATTGAAGCTGTAGAAGAAGTTCTAAACTTATCATTATCAGAAGAAGATGGAGATTATGAAACTTTTGGTGGTTTCGTTATGTCGTTTTTAGGGAAAATACCAGATCAAGGTGAAAAATTTTTTCACCAATCGGGAATACAAGTAGAGATAGCAGAGGCAGATGCTCGGCATATTAAGAAGGCGATAGTAAAGATTAACAAATAAAATAGTCGCTTTGTATTGTATTCTTCCTTTAAGTGATTCCTAGGAATTAAACATGACATCAAATTGAATAACAATGCTTTACTATGAATAGCAACAATGTTATTCTTTGAGTTAGTATATAAATGTTTGTTGCACAAGAATTTAATGGAAGATAAGGTATATTTATTACATGATATTCTGATAATACTCACTATGTCTATTATGATAGTAGTGTTGTCGCGTAAATTTAAGTTAAGCCCAGTATTAGGGTATTTGGCATCTGGAACATTTTTAGGGCAGTATGGATATAATATTTTAATCAACCCTCATCATGCAACTGAAATTGGCGAATTTGGAGTTGTATTCCTGCTTTTTACAATAGGATTAGAATTAACGGTTGAGCGTGTTTTTCAAATGCGTAAATATGTGTTTGGTTTTGGGGGACTACAGCTGCTAATAACTAGCACTGCATTGATGTTTGCCATGGATAAGTATTTTTACTTCGACACTCCTTTAACAATAGTTTTAGCGGGTGCTTTATCTCTTTCATCTACGGCTGTGGTGTTGCAAGTTTTGGCAGAATCTCGCAGGCAGGCAACTCAAGTAGGAAGAATATCTTTAGCTACTCTATTAATGCAAGATTTAGCAGTTGTTCCACTTTTGGCTGTATTGCCTCTCATATCACAACCTCACTCAAATATGGTCAATGCACTTGGACTGGCCTGCTTAAAGGCGCTGGCGGTTGTTATAGGAATCACTATTATAGGTAGAATGTTTTTAAGGCCTCTTTTTAACATGGTTTCCTCAACCCAAAATGACGATATTTATGTGCCAACTACTTTTCTTCTAGTACTTAGCGCATCGGCAGCTACAGAGAGATTGGGGTTGTCAGATGCTATGGGTGCATTTTTAGCAGGGTTGCTAATTGCAGAAACGGAATATAGGAATAAGGTTGAGCATAGCATAATGCCTTTTAAAAGCCTGCTACTAGGTCTTTTCTTTATGAGCATAGGAATGAATATGGATATAGGATTTATTGCTCAGCATTGGGAAAAAGTTATCATAGGATCGCTTGCTTTATTGCTGATTAAAGCGACAGTTATATCGTTTTTATGTAAATTATTTAGTATGAGATGGGGTGCTGCAGCCCATGCTGGGCTTCTGTTATCCCAAGGTGGTGAATTTGCCTTTATACTTCTAGGGCTTGCTTTGCAGCAGAAATTAATAGCTTCTCAGGATGCTCAATTAATGATGGTTGTTGTAGCCATAACAATGGCAATAACTCCAATTTTATCAATAATAGGATCGGCTATAGAAGACAAATTTAGCACCGATCAGCAAATGGATAGTAATTTGGAATTCAAAGGTGTTGGTGATCTTGATAAGCACATAATTATAGCTGGATTCGGTAGAGTAGGTCGAGTTGTTGCGTTTATGCTATCCCGTGAAAAGATTAACTATATAGCGGTCGATAGCAATATATCTTTAGTAAAGCGTGCCAGAAATCAAGGCTTCCCTATTTATCATGGGGACCCAGCCACTGCAGAGATATTGCGTGCTGTTGGTGCAATGAGAGCTAACGCCATAATATTTACAATAGATGATAAGGCGTCACTCAGAAAAGCTGTGAAAACTATATCTCAGAATTATAAAAGCATGAAGATTATAGCTAGAGTAGATGACTATAGGCATGGTTTAGGAATCAGAAAATTAGGTGCTAATATTACTGTGCCAGCTACTATAGAAACGGGGCTTCAATTAGGTGGTGCATCGCTTCAATGCTTAGGAATATCAGAAGCCGAAGTTATAAGAATAAAGGAGCAAATCAGGCAAAATCACTACTCCATAATAGAAGAGATGGAGCTGTTCAGAGGAATAACCTTGTCTCAAGCAATTATTAATGCGGAAAAATCCGCAGATAATAATACTTCTACTTCTGCTATCTAATGAGCGTTACTCCTGCGCCAGTATTATATTGCAGATATACAGGGTGAGAGGTAGATAAGAATTCCGAAAGGCAAAAGCTTTTTCAAGGTATGCTTCGATGTCTGACACAAGATGGTATTTATAATATTGCATATAATTTAAGAATGTTTTGATACAAGGCAATATAAAGGCTTATTCTATTTTAAGAGTTTTTATGGCAATCGCTGCAACACTTCTATTGCCTTAGTTGGATCTATAAATATATATATCAGTAAGTTCTAAAAATTATGCTAATTGATTTTATTCTAAGATAGGTGAATGAATTAGAAGTGGTGCCCAGAATTGGAATCGAACCAACGACACAAGGATTTTCAGTCCTTTGCTCTACCCCTGAGCTATCTGGGCATATAATAACGCCTCTTAGGAAAGATGGCGACCCCTGCGGGACTCGAACCCGCGTTGCCACCGTGAAAGGGTGGAGTCCTAACCGCTAGACGAAGGGGTCTTAACAAGATACAAGTTATACATCTAAACCAAAAAGCTTGCAAGCATAAAATCACCCAAGATAAACAAATTTTGATTGTTATTGCTATAATTTATGAATGAGGATAATAATCCCACGCATTCTTAATATGTGATACAATATGAGAGCCCTCTATAGCAATATAGTCAAAACGAACTGCCATATCTTGGGGCAATTCAAGCTTCATCATATAAAAATCAGCAGCTTTACACACTTTAATTATCTTAGATCTAGATACTATTTCTTTTTGTTCCATGTCCCGCCTAGCCTTAACCTCAACAAAGACTGTATATTCTTTATCTTGCATAATCAAATCAAGCTCACCAAAAGGGGTGTGAAATCTTTTTGCTAAGATATTCATTCCAAGTTTCACTAATTCTTTAGCCGCAAGATCTTCTGATTCCAGCCCATAATCATAAGCTTTCTTTTTTTTGAAGTAAGAATACTGCATTATACAAAGCCCTTGTGATGTTTTGCTATATCCCTTCTATTAGGTCTTCTAGTGAAATTTAAAGCGATGCCAAGAGCTATGGCAAATGAAATAATAGAAGAGCCACCATAACTTATAAACGGAAGGGTCATACCTTTAGTGGGCAATAGATGTAGAGTAACGCCAACGTTGAATATAGTTTGAAAGGCGAAATGGAGCAATATTCCAGATATTGCGTATATATGAAAAAGGTTTTTTGATTTGTATATTTGTATCGCAAGCCTTAGTATAGCCGCGAAAAATAAAGACAAGATCATTATGCTAACTATGGCACCAAACTCTTCGCCAGCAACTGCGAAAATAAAATCTGTATGAGAGTCAGGCAATACGTTTTTAACATGTCCTTCACCTGGGCCACGGCCGAAGAACCCACCCTTTTCATAAGCCTCTAAGGACCGCTCTATCTGATAATTCTCAACATCCTCTGGATTAAGAAAGTTATCTATTCTCTTAGCAACGTGTGGAAACACAAAATATGCTGACACACCCCCAGCAATTGCAATTAATATAGATGCTATTATCCATAATATTGAAAGCCCAGCCATAAAAAGTTGGCCAGCAGTAACAACGGTCATGGAAACAGTCATGCCAAAGTCAGGTTGTATCAAAAGCAGGAGTATGGCTGCAGAGTAGAGGACGCCAACCATAGAAAAGCCTGGTATTTTTCCATTTGTATTCCGCTCAGCTAATATCATTCCAACTATAGTTGCCATAAAAGGTTTCAAAAATTCTGATGGCTGTATGGAAAGACCAGCGATCGATATCCATCTTTTTGCACCTTTTACTTCATCTCCTAGAAAGGGTAGGGTCATCATAAAGCATATAGTGCATAAGAAGCCAGCTAGGCATAATTTACGCAATGTTCTTTCAGGCAGATAGGAAAATGTAAACATAACAATCGCAGCAAGTATTAGAAATATCACATGCCTATGAAAAAAATAAAAGCTGCCTAAGCCTATTCTTTCTGCAACACTTGGGCTTGCTGTTGTAATTAACAATGCTCCTATAGACATGATGCCAACTATCATAAGAAGCAGTATGGTATCTATTTCCCACCACCACTGTCTTATAGAACTATGTCCTCGCTTTTTAAAAAACATATATTATATTAAAAATAAGGTTTTTAAAAATAGTGCACCTCCTTCTATTCCCTTTTTGTTGATTCCATGAGCCAAATTATTAATCAACTTTGATTCTGTTTTGACGCCAGCATCATTAAGGGCATTTAAGGCTATAGGCATGCATTCCGGAGGAACCACAAAGTCATCCTTGCCATGCACTAGCATAGTTTTGGGTTTGCTAATTATGTCGTTTTTCAGAGAAGATGGCTTTATTAAAAGTCCTGAATATCCAAGGACTCCAGCAATTTCATTTTCCATCCTATAGGCGGTGTGCATTGCCATCATGGTGCCTTGGGAAAAGCCTAATAGGGCGACCCTATTATTGTGTAACTTATGTTTATCAGATATTTCGTATATAAATTTCTCTATAGCTTTTGAAGCTATTTGAGCGTTTTTATACATTTCATCCTCTTCTCTGTTTAAAAGACTAAACCATTGCCTTCCATTGCTATTAGGGTCCATCTCAAATTTATGCGGGGCATTTACAGATATAAATTTAGTTCTTGGAAGATCGTTATATAGCTCTGGTGCAAGGGTTATTAAGTCATCAGAATTAGATCCATATCCATGTAGGAGTATCACTATGCTATCTGGATGCGCAGTTCCATATTCTCGATATTCCAGTATCATAAAATTTTGCCATTTATTAAGCTGGTTGAGGGCCTCAAAATCATATCTAAGTGGTTGCTAAATTCTATAGATATATATCTTGTATCTAGAGGTACGTCTTTTATTAGGCTATATATCGACCTTGTCTCTCTTGCGTTTATTATATAAGAATTGGGTGAAACTAGCTCTGCAATTTTCTTTCTCTCTTTATCAAATGCTGTGATTCTTAGATTGGAAGCCTTTTCATTTATATCGCTGTCATTGTGTATCACGAAATTTAACGCAAGTTCTTGTGAGCTTTTTGAAGGGAACATTTTTATTGAAATGTCGCTTATTTTCAAATTTCTACCAGAATCTAAGCCAAGAGCGCGCTGGATAGATTCGTAATAATTACTATCTTCTATTATAATAGATCCAAGAAATATATTAGCGAGTAGTGATATTATAATAAATAAAAATGATATATATAACCTTGCATTGCTCGGTCTTAAGTTGGAAGACGATTCTTCAACAACTGAAGAGGTTAGGCAAGAGTCGATATTTTGATAGTCTTGGTTAGTGCTTATGCACTTGTGATTAGAATCGTAATCCTCTTTTTGCATATCATTTTTATATAACACCCATTCATGACCACAATGAGAGCACCTAACAAAGCGACCCTCGTCACCTATTTCGTTGAGGTCAACTTTATACTTAGAATCGCAATTTTCACACTGTATAATCACTAGCAAAATATATTTTATCCGATCCTTACATTTTAATCATGATTTTAATCCTTTGCAAGTTGATTTTATCCATAGGGCTTTGACTGCTAATCTTATATCTTTTGCATGTAGCAATTTGTTTATGTTGAGCCACAGAAATAATTCTTGCATAGAAGTTATGATGAGTGTATGTTGAGCTGGTGTTTGATGATAACTCAAACATATTTCGCATGCGAGCGCTTATTTGGTGTTTGTCGTTTTGATAGATCAAGGCTTGCAGAGGATTAACCAAATATTTATAGGAAAAAAAATATGAGTACTACTCCACGTTTTACAATACGTCAATTGCTTGAAGCAGGCGTTCACTTCGGTCATAAAAAAAATCATTGGAATCCGAAAATGGCTCCTTATATATTCGGAGTTCGTCATGGGGTCCATATAATAGATCTTCAGCAAACAGCTGTTATGTTGCAGGAAGCATTAGAAGCAATGAAAAATGTTGCAGCACAAAATGGTAAAATACTGTTTGTTTCTACTAAAAAACAAGCAAGCGATTGTGTAGCTGAGTATGCAGCTCGTTGTGGGCAGTATTATGTAAATCATAGATGGTTAGGTGGGATGCTAACGAACTGGTCAACTGTATCAGCTTCTATTAACACTCTTCGTGAATATGAGTCTAAAATTGCTAGCGAAGATTCGACACTTACAAAGAAAGAAAAATTAGATTTATCTCGTAAAAAAGACAAGCTTGATAGAGTTCTTGGCGGTATAAGAGAAATGAGCAAGATGCCTGATATGCTTTTCGTAATAGATGCTGAAATGGAATCTTTAGCGATCACTGAAGCAAACAAGTTAGGTATACCTGTAGTAGCAATAGTGGACACAAACACTTCACCAGAAGGACTTTCTTACGTTGTGCCAGGGAATGATGATGCTCGCAAAGCTATTGAGCTGTATTGTCATTTGGCTTCAGAAGCTATATTAGAGGGAATAGAGCAGAGCTTAGCTGCATCTGGGGTAGATATTGGAGCTAAAGAAGATTTAAGTGGATCTGACATAGCAAAAGCATTAATGTCTGCTGAAGCTGATACTAGCAAAGGTTTAGCAGAAAAGAAAAAGAAGGTTGTTAAAGCTGAGAAACCTACTGCGGCAAAGGCACCATCCGTTAAACGTACAAGCAAAAAATCAGAAACAGTTTCTGATAAAGTTGCTGCAAAAGACTCTACAGTAGCTGAAAGTAACTAATAATAGGTAAATGATTATGGTAGAAATCACGGCGAATACAGTAAAAGAATTACGTGAGAAAACAGGTGCTGGCATCATGGACTGCAAAGCGGCTCTTAGTGAGTGCAATGGAGACATAGAGGCGGCAGTTGATTACCTCCGTAAAAAAGGATTAGCAGCAGCATCTAAAAAGTCTGGAAGGGTAGCAGCAGAAGGTCTGATTGCCTGTATCAAAACAGATAAAAGCGGCTCTCTGATAGAATTAAATTCAGAGACAGATTTTGTTGCTCGTAACGATAAATTCCAGCAACTTGCTAAGACTCTTGTTGGAGTGGCAGGTGAATTTAACGGAGATGTTGAAGCAATGAAGGTTTCTAAGCCTAATGGCTTTTCCAAGACAGTTAGCGAAGAAATAGTTGAGCATATTGCTGTAATAGGAGAGAACATCAATTTGCGTAGGATAGCTTCTATATCTGTTGAAGATGGAGTAGTGGGTTCTTATGTTCACAATGCGACTGCTGAAAACTTAGGTAAAATAGGTGTATTAGTTGCGCTTGAGTCATCAGGAGATAAAGAAAAGCTAATGAATTATGGTAAATTCCTAGCTATGCACATAGCTGCAGCTAAGCCGGAAGCGCTTGAGAGGTCAGATCTAGATCCTAAGTCAGTAGAGCAGGAGAGGCAAATATTCATTCAGCAGTCTATAGATTCTGGAAATTCACCAGAGATAGCTCAAAAAATGGTTGAAGGTCGCATGCGCAAATTTTTTGAAGAAGTTGTTTTGTTAGAGCAAACATACATGATTGACAATAAAACAAAGATCAGTGACTTAATGAATCAAATAAGTTCTGATGTTGGAGCTTCTGTGAAAATAACAAAATATGTAAGATTTGCACTAGGTGAAGGAATAGATACCAGTTCTGTAGAATAATTCAATTATTTATTATAGATCCTTAAAAAGCTCCGTTAAAGGGGCTTTTTTTGTATGAATTTATTAGAAAGTTATTCAATAACAAAGTGGTTGTAATGCTGAAAGGATCTGTAGTTTTTCAAACCGTCTGGAATAAACAGACATCGATTTTCGAAAAACATTTGAATAAACAAGAAGCGGGAGAGTGACTCGTTTGAGGTGCCCATCTATCATGTCATCCCAATGAAAATGTGGATCCAGCAGATTCTCGCATGCGCGTGAATGACAAAGATGGTGAAAATCGCTCTGCTATGATTTTGCTGGCAAGATCAATTGCGATATTTACTGCATTCATTCAACAGTACCATATATAGCTTGTTTTGCTCTGCGATTAGTTGTCATTGCGAGGAATTAGGTTCTAAAGCAATCTAGTAATAATTTGTCTTCCTAGATCACTTCGCTGCGATCGTGATGACGATTTTTACTAAAGAATATCTTCATATAAATCTCCACAATTATGATTCATTGTTTCGATTAAGTTTCTTTCTAAATCCATAAGGGTTAATCCCTAAACGCCGCGTTTTCTGCTGGATCTTTCAATTTCTTTTCTCTCTAAATTCCATATTCCTTCTGTGTTTTAGACTTTTGATGGAAAGACTAAATAAGCCTATGATCAGAAAATAAGTGGATGAAGAAGCTAAATAATGGGATTAGATTTGTACTGCTTGAAGAGTGGTGATCCCGACGCGACTCGAACGCGTGACCTACTGATTAAAAGTCAGTTGCTCTACCAACTGAGCTACGGGATCAATCCATAAGAAACGAATTGCACTTTAACACATACGAACAATAAATAAAAGCACTTTTTACTTATGGCAACTAATATAGGTTTAAGTACATGGTGCCCCTGGCCGGACTTGAACCAGCACGTTCTTGCGAACAGCAGATTTTGAGTCTGCCGCGTCTACCAATTCCACCACAGGGGCTAATTTCCTGACAATAGTAATATAGTATTACTTTATATACAAGCATAATTTTGCGGATATAGCTATGTATTTATTCTTCTTGATATTTGACATGCATTTTTATAAACTTTTATTTTGGATTGATGTCGAAGGATTTATATTGCAAGAGGGATTTATGCTAGACGAATTATATAAATTTTTTCTATCTTTTGTCCATAACCCAGTCTTATTACCACTGATAATAATAGGATATATATGGCTAGACAGACGAATATTTTTTCATGCCGCCTCTATATTGCTCTTAGGCATGCTAGTTAATGGAGCTCTAAAATATACATTCCGTATCCCACTATCTCCATCTATAGGGAAAACGGGATTTGCATTTCCTAGCGGACACATGCAAACATCAGTTACTTTTTATGGGTGGATTTTTGATTTTACAAATAAATATATAATAAAGGCTGGTATAATAGTAATTTTTTTTGGAATGGGTTTAGCTCTAATGCACTTTAATTATCATGATATGATTGACGTGTTAGGCGGAATTGCATGCGCAATTTTTCTTATAATATTATACAAATATTTGTTAAAAAAATATGGTGATGAAAAATTATCATTAATAAGCATAATCATATCGACGCTGCTAATTTTATATATATATGCAGTAGATGGTATTAGGGGGCATTCATTTATGGCATATTATTCGCTGATAGGATTTAGCATATCTGAAATATTATTAAAAAATCGCCAAGTAGATTTAAATAATACATATAAAATTATAGCGACGCTATTCTGCATATTACTCTTGTATACTTCATATTCCTTTATTAAGATACCATCGGACAAAATATTTATATCAGAAATAAAGTGGGTTATAATTTCTAGCGCAATGTCATTATCAACCTATATAGCAGGTTTGATACAAAAGAAATTCTACAAAATTAGTGGAGATGAAATTTAGAGAAATTTCTTGTAAATACCATTAAATATCAATAGCATGTATCTGGAATCTAATTCGCCTATCATTATGTGGAACAATATATCTCTATCGGAAGCCCTTTCTTTAAAATGCGATCAAGCTTTCCAAGCCTCATCTGTAGTAATAGACAGCAGAAATGTCAAATCTGGTTGTATTTTTATCGCAATCACTGGCGAAAAAAATGACGGACATGATTACATAAATCAGGCAATAGCTTCAGGAGCATCTTTTTGTATAGTAGAGCGAGATAATATAGTACCACAGACCTTTCCTCACTTAGTGGTAAAAAGCTCTCTTAAGGCATTAGAGATGATGGGCTCTTATGCACGAAATCGAATTAATGGCCATGTAATAGGTATCACGGGTAGCGTTGGAAAAACTACAGTGAAGGAAATGTTGCGTTCGGCATTTTCTGCTCATGGAGAAACATACGCCACTCATGGAAATTTAAATAATCATTATGGAATGCCACTAACATTGGCGAATATGCCACCCTCAACAGAATTTGCCATTATAGAAATGGGTATGAGTTCATCAGGAGAAATATCTTTGCTAACAAAGTTGGCTAAGCCAGATATAGCAATAATTACAAATGTCGAACTAGTTCATGCAGAGTATTTCGATGGTATAACAGGGATAGCTTTAGCTAAATCTGAGATCATGGAGGGATTGCCCAAGAATGGAATTATAGTTCTAAACAAAGATAACAGCCAGTATAATATTCTGTTAGAAAGGGCAAATAGACTCGATCTTAAAGTAGTAACATATGGATTTGATTCTAGTGCAGATTTTTCGATAGAGGGATATAAAACAGATTTAGCAAATACTCTTGTAGATGTAAAAACACCAACAGGCGACATCAGATATTCATTGAAGTTAAACGGAAAACATATGGTTTTAAATAGCCTAGCAGCTCTTTCTGTTGTCTCATCATTGGGATATGATGCTAACGCTTCTGCCAGAATGCTTAGGAATTTTCAACCAGTGCATGGAAGGGGCTTTATTCATGATTTAGCAGGCCATGGTATAATAGTCATAGATGAGTCATATAACGCAAGCCCTGCTTCAACAATAGCAGCACTTAAAGCAGCAGGCGAACGCAAGAGTGATAAAAATAGATTTGTTTTTGCATTAGGTGATATGAAAGAGTTAGGGGATGAATCTTTAAATTTACATCTTTCATTGGTTGAGCACATCATAGATAATAAAGTTGATATTTTATATACAGTTGGTAAGGAATCGAAGAATTTATTAGAGCATTTGCAGAAAGTAGCCAATATTTCTGGAGAAGCATTTTCAGATTCATTAGGTTTAGCAGAGATATTGCCGTCAGATTTAAGGGCAGGAGACATAATCCTCATAAAAGGGTCTGCATCGATGAACATGAGGCGTGTTTTAGATTCTGTTTTGCATAAATTTTTGGTATAGGTATATCAATGATTTTATTTATAATGATAATGGGATTCATATTTGGTAATTTTACCACATCTTTTTATTATAGAATATCAAATGAAAGGCGAGTTAATGGTTATAAATCACTATCTGGGGAAGCCCCACACTGCTCTTCATGCAAGCACCCACTAAAATTCTATGAATATCTTCCTATATTAAGTATATTTTCAACAAAATTTAGATTTATATGCAATTATTGCGGTGCCTCAATCAATCCAGTATACACAATATTGGAATTTTCAACTGCGATACTGTTCGCACTCAATTACATGTACGTAACGTCTGGGGAATCTTTAGTGTTAACGCTTTTGCTAATACCAGTGGGAATATTGACTATAGCACTCAGGATAAATGACAATAAGATACCAAATTATCTATTATGGTTTGCAGCTTTTCTTGGAGTTTTATATAGAACTATATCTGATGGAACTTTTTACATATGGTTCTTACATTTATCAATTTTTATGCTGGTCATTATCTCGATCTATAAAGATAAAGAGGCAGATTTTTCTAGCGTGGCTCTTAGGGTTTCTGTTTTGGCCATATCATGTTGCTGGTTAGAAACAATTCCTTTATTAATCATGCTAGGAATTCACTCTTTCATTTGTCTAATAAGGAAACTTGATTCCAAATATATATTTAGTTTGGATTGGCTCATTCTGTATTTCATGATAATTATATCAGAGGCTATTTTATGAATTTACCTCTAGTGACAATATGTATACCTATGTATAACGAAGTGGGGGGGCTGGAGCTTCTGTTTTCAAAGCTAGTCTCGGTTATGACAGATTGTTCGGGGTACAGGTTTGAGATAGATTGCGTAAATGATGGAAGCACAGATAATACACTTTTGGAATTGATTAGCTATCAAAGTAAAGTCCCAAATGTGCGAGTAATAAATTTATCACGAAATTTCGGCAAGGAGGCAGCTTTAACAGCTGGTTTAAACGCAGCTAGAGGAGAGGCCGTAATACCTTTAGATGCAGATTTGCAAGATCCACCAGAAATAATAAAAGAAATGCTTTCTAGATGGCAAAAAGGTGCTCAAGTTGTGTTGTGTAAAAGATCTAGAAGGGATGAGGAAAGCTGGCTTAAAAGGAGTTCAGCCAAGTTGTTTTATAAGGTTATGACATTGTTATCTGACACCCCAATACATGAAAATGTAGGGGATTTTAGGCTTATGGATCGTAAGGTAGTAGACGTAATAATATCTCTACATGAAAAAAACAGAATGATGAAGGGGATAATGTCTTGGCCGGGGTTTAAGACAGAGATAATTGAATTTGTAAGGCCCAGCAGAGCATTCGGAAAAAGCTCTATAGGTCTTTCTAAATTAATCAGGCTCGCGATTGATGGGATATTATCATTCTCATCAATTCCTCTAAAGATATCTATGTATCTTGGCATTTCAATAGCAATGATAAGCTTTTTTTACGGATCGTACCTTATATATAAAACTTTAGTTATGGGAGTTGACCTTCCTGGATACGCATCCATGATGGTTACGATTTTATTTATGGGTGGCCTACAGCTTATCAGTATGGGTATTATGGGCGAATATATAGCGAGGATTTACTCTGAAGTAAAGGGCAGGCCAATTTTTGTGATAGAAAAAATATATGAACCTGAGCAATAAACGAAGGGCGATAAGTAAATTTGGAAAAGAGGTTATAGTTGTTACAGGAGGGATAGCAACTGGCAAGTCATTTGTTATGGAAGTTTTTAAAAGAAATGGACTCCATATATTTAACAGCGATGAATTTGTATCAAGCTTGATGAAGCCTAATGGGTTGGCTTATAAAAAAGTAATAGATTTGGTTCCTGAATGTTTGAGAGATGGATATATAGACAAAAGGTCGCTATCTAGAGTGGCATTTAGTAATAAGGCTATTCTAACCGAACTTGAGGGGATATTATACCCTTTCTTAAGGCAATATAGAGATGAGTGGATTCAATCAAAAAAAACAACTTCAGATATTTCAATAGCAATAGAAATACCACTTTACTTTGAAAAGAATGTTAAGATCAAAAAAGATGTTGTGCTTTCAACTATATGTACTATAGAGATACAAAGAACTAGGGCTTTGGCTAGAAACAAAATGGACTCAAAGACGATAGATAAAATAATAGCAGATCAAGTTTCTAATGAATATAGGCAGCAGCATGCTGATATACTGATATATACAGATCTTACTCATGAAGACACAGTGCAACAAGTAGAGGGCCTTCTAGACATTACATAGAAAATATATGTTCAATCTCTCATACATACAACATATTGACAATATAAACTCTATATCGTATTATGAGCAAGTTCAAAATAATAGCTTTAAAGCGTAAGAGGTAAAATCAATGGCTGTACCTAAGAAGAAAACGTCGAAGTCTAAGCGTGGAACGCGCCGTTCTCATGACTCATTAAGCCCAATTACAGTGTCTCTAGATAAAGTGTCGGGTGAAGCGAAGCTTCCTCATCATGTTTCTAAGGTAGATGGAATGTATAATGGCAAAAAAATGGTTATTAAAAAAGCTGTCCCTGTTGTTGACAGCCAACAATCAGAGTGATAGACTATTTCTATACTCTAAATAGTGCATAGATAATGGACGATAAAATAATAGTAAGCCTTGATTTGATGGGCGGTTCTAATGCTCCTGCAGCAGCTATAGAGGGCGCATTAATAGCACTTAAGAATACACCTAAATTGCACCTCTTTCTTCACGGCAATGAGGAATCCATAGGAAATCTTATACATATACTTGATCCTGTTGCGGACAGATATCAATTCTTTCATGCAGAAGACTCTGTTTCTGATGATGAGCAGCCTATCAGAGCTTTGAAATATGGGAAAGAGTCAAGTATGCGAAAAGCTGTAGACTCTGTCAAGGAGGAGAAATCATTGGCATGTGTTTCTTCTGGCAATACTGGTGCATTGATGGTTATGGCAAAAATGGTTCTTGGTGATTTGCCTGGTATAAAGCGTCCTGCAATAATATCTCTAGTTCCTCATAAAAATGGAAGCAGTGTTGTTCTTGATTTAGGAGCAAATGCAGAATGCGATGAGCTAAACCTTTTTCAATTCGCATTAATGGGTAATGCGTATGCCAAAGTGATACTAGGAAAGCAATCACCATCTATAGGTCTTTTGAACGTCGGAGTTGAATCTATAAAGGGTACACCTTTGCAAAAGAAGACGCACGAATTGCTATCGGATTCCGAGCTTAATTATAAGGGATACGTAGAAGGATGTGATATCACAAAAGGTGTAGTAGATGTAGTAGTAGTTGATGGCTTTACTGGCAATGTGATGCTAAAATTTGGAGAAGGCGTTATAAAATTACTCATGGAGATAATACGATCTTCGTTTAAAACGAACTTGATTACTAAATTAGCTGGATTAATTATGAAAAAATACTTAAAGTCTGGCTTAGCAACAATAGATCCTAAAAGGCTTAACGGGGCAATGTTCATAGGTGTGAATGGAATAGTTGTTAAAAGCCATGGCTCATCAGATGCGATCGGCGTATCTTCTGCCATAAAGGTGGCATATGAATTAGCTTCTAGGAAGATTAATGACGAGATAAAAAGAGAATTGAAATCAATGCATGCAGAAAGTTCTGCGCAATTGCTTGTAGAAAAAATTAAGAAAACTTTTGGTATAGGGACATGAGTCTCTCTAGCAGAATCATATCTGTTGGCGGATATTTGCCAAAAAAAATATTATCAAATTCAGATATAGAAAAGCTTGTTGACACCACAGATGAATGGATATTCACAAGATCTGGTATAAAAAATAGGCATATAGCAGATGATTCAGAATTTACATCGGATCTCGCATGTAATGCTTTATTAGATGCGCTTAATAAGCTGGATGATAGGAAAATAGATGGCATTATAGTTGCAACCACAACGCCTGATAAAATTTTTCCACCGGTTGCTGCGATTGTCCAAAATAAAATTTCACTGCCTAGATGTATGGCAGTGGATATAAATGCAGTATGTTCTGGATTTATATACGGCATGACTATTGCTGATAGTTTAATAAGGGCTGGAACCTTAAGAAGGGTTGCAGTTATAGGATCAGAAACAATGTCTAGGATATTAGATTGGAATGATAGATCGACTTGCGTCCTGTTTGGTGATGGTGCTGGTGCCGTTATATTAGAAGCATGTAGTAAAGATAAACTGTGGTATAGCGATGTTATGTCTGACGGCTCTTTAAATGACATTTTATATGTTCCTAGTGGGGTGTCTGAACAAAACGATGAAGGTTCTAAGATAGTTATGAACGGAAGAGAAGTGTTTAGACATGGAGTTGATAAGATGCATAGCTCAGCTATGAAAGTTATATCTGAGTCGGGATTATCGATATCGGATATAGATTTATTAATTCCCCATCAAGCAAATGCGCGGATAATCTCGATGGTTGGTGAGAAGTTAGGGATTCAAGAAGAGAAAGTGATTCTTACTCTTGAAAATCAGGGTAATACATCTGCAGCTACCATACCGCTCGCAATAAATGAGGCAATCGCACAAGGCAGGCTAAAGAGAGGTATGAAGGTGTTGCTAACTGCTGCGGGTGCAGGATTTGCTTGGGGAAGTATTCTGTTTGAATATTGATTCTTCAATTCCTTGCTTTTCAAATAAGTTGTTTATCCCATTTCATATAATGCAAAGACAATTTTTCGGATCTTGGGCTTGCTCATGTGCGTGACCTATACTCCTCAGGCTCGCTCTCATGATTAAAATGGGTTACACATTTGCTGTTATCTGGTGGAGCCAGGCGGAATCGAACCGCCGACCTTTTGCATGCCATGCAAACGCTCTACCAACTGAGCCATGACCCCATTTCCTTCGATGTACTAGATGAATTATATATGAAGTTTATAAATAAGAAAAGAGGTTAGTGTATCTAAAGATACGCTAACCTCTTTTAATTTTATCAATTTTTTCTAGGCGTTACTAGCCGAAAGCTTAGATTGTTCAGAAGAATCCTTTTTATTCTCTGCAACCATGTTTTTTGTTTTTGCTAAAGCTATCATTCCGTGAATGCAATTCTGAATGTCGTATGAGCTATATCCTTTGCTCATGAAATCATAAGTGATTGTGGACAAAAGATCTAAAACATCTTTTGATGCGGCAACGGCATTTTGCTTCAAATAAGATGTTAGCATTTGTAAAGCAGAGCTGTATAAATCTAAATCTAAAACCGCAGGCTTGCCAGAGTAAATATTAGCAGCATAGTTAGTGTTAGCAGCATCTTCAATGCCAACTAATTCTATGTTTAAAGCGTTAGCTATAAGCTTCAGCCAGCTGTACTTTCTAGATCTGCCATAAATGATGTTATCAACTGTTCCAGGATTAAGACCTATCATTTCAGCTAAATCTCTAGATTTCATGTGACGAGATTTCAATGTATCTCTGATTTTTTGACCTATTGCATCCATTTTTTTATCTATATTTTAATTAAACACATTTGAATCTTCGCAATTCTATATGGCGTCGAGTCCTTAATCTTTTAACCACATATACAAGTGTAATGCCATGATAAAATCAAGGTCTCTACCTTTATTTTACATCAAATAAACATAAGTAATGTGATCATAACTCAGGCACTCTACTACAATTTTTTAGTAAAAGCAATAGATAAAGTATGATTTTATCATTTTATTGTAGACTTATTATTCAAGCTAGATATCAATCCATCAAACCCCTTAGAATTTATAATTGATGCGAAGTCAGAACGCTGAGACAATACCATACTAACCTCTTCAGCTATGAGATCTCTAATATAGCAATCTTTGTCTAGGCATTTTATTTTATAACTAAGTTTTATAGTCTGTCCGCCGTTTTCAAATACAGTCATATTAGCTATGAATAAATTGTCTCCCCTATCATCTATGCCATCTATTTTATAATTTGATTCGGAGTGTTCTTCAAACTTTGGCAGGTATGTTCTTAGTAAATAGTTTTTGTAAGATTCTATATATATCTTTTGCTGCTCTTCATCAAGAGATCCCCAGTGTGAACCTATTGCAAATCTAGCCATCCATTTAGCATCTACAACTTGTGTGAAGATCGAGATAAGCTCTTTCTCTCTATCATGTTCTGACATAGATTTGGTTATAAGTATATTATCTGTCGTTGATTTCACAAATTCTTTAACTTCATCAGGTGTTTGAGCAGAGACATTGCTGGAAAGCATAATTATGAAAATTATAAATCTTAACATGTTTAATTACCTGTATTTTTGCATGTAAATATTACGTATTGCCGCATAATCATCTAAGGATGTTTTTTCTATAGATTCTAGAGTATCTATAGAATTGTCGAATGTGTCAATAGCATCTAGTGAAAGCCTCAACTCTCTTTCAGATTTATCTATTGTATATTTAATTGGATCCATAAAAACATCTGCTCCATAACCAATTGAATCCCTAAAGCTAGAGGGACCTATTATAGGGAGAATTATATATGGACCAGATTTAACACCATAACTTTTTAGTGTACTTTTACCAAAGCTCATCTTCTCATACTTAATGCCAGCATAAGCTGCAACATCTGAGGCACCTAAAAGTCCCCAAGTGGAATTCATTAGAAATCGACCTAGGGATTTTGATGCTTTATCACGATTTCCTTGCAGAAGTGCATTAAGAAAATTAAGAGGCTCGGTAAGATTTTGTAAGATATTGTGTAGAATATTTCTAACAGGGGTTGGTGTAACAGACCTGTAGATTTTATTAACTGGCTTTAGCAATAAATTATTCACACCTTTGTTGAAGGCGAAAGTTTTCCTATTGAGCTTTTCAAAAGGATCATTTATTTTCTCCTCAACTATATCAAACTCTTTATCATCATAAGATTCCTGTCCAAAAGAGGCGAAAGCATTATCTGACAAAAGCAAGGCAATCAACAAAAAAACGATCTTTTTCATCTAATAAAACATTTAATTTCAAAAGTTATATTAATAATAAGAAGAAGATGAGAGTTGTCAATTTTTCTTTATTGGATTATAAGAGATCGAATGGAATATATTATTTAAAAGCATGATAAAAAAACTATTGATAGCAAATCGTGGGGAAATAGCCTGCAGAATCATAAAAACAGCTCAGAAAATGGGTATAGAGACTGTCGCAGTCTATTCTGAGGCTGACACAAACGCACTTCATGTAAGAATGGCGGATTCAGCTGTCTATATAGGCGAGTCAGCTGCAACTGCAAGCTATCTCAACCATAAAGCAATTATAAATGCAGTAAAAATCTCTGGAGCTGATGCAGTGCATCCAGGATATGGATTTGTTTCAGAAAATCCTGAATTTGCAAGCAAGTTAGAGAAATTAGGTATCACTTTCGTTGGGCCATCTTCTCAGGCGATAAAAAGTATGGGAGATAAAATTCAAGCTAAGAAAATTGCAAAGAAGTCAGGAGTAAATATAGTTCCAGGTTATATAGGAGCAATTAAAACAGAAAAAGAAGCACTAAAAATAGCGGATAAACTAGGTTATCCGATCATGCTAAAAGCGGTAGCTGGTGGTGGAGGGAAGGGCATAAGAGTTGTTCGCAGCCCAGATGAAATGATTCAAGCATTTAGCTCAACTAGAAATGAAGCTAAGAATAATTTTTCTGATGAAAGAACGTTCATAGAGAAATTCATAGATAATCCAAGGCATATAGAGATACAGGTTATAGCTGATCAGCATGGTAATTACCTTTGTTTAGGAGAGAGAGAATGTTCGATACAAAGAAACCATCAAAAGGTTATAGAAGAGGCTCCAAGCCCATTTTTGACAGAAAAGGTCAGAAAGAAGATGTACGCACAGAGCATCGCTTTAGCAAAAACAGTAGGATATTATTCTGCAGGAACAGTTGAATTTATAGTTGATGATCAAAGCAATTTTTATTTTTTAGAAATGAATACGCGTTTGCAAGTTGAACATCCTGTGACCGAATTAATAACAGGACTAGATATTGTAGAGCTGATGATCAGAGTAGCAAATGGAGAGAAGTTAAGTCCAACACAAAAAGATATAACATTAAATGGCTGGGCTTTGGAATCAAGAATATATGCAGAAGACCCTACATGTGGATTTTTACCATCTACAGGTAGAGTTGAAGTTTACAGAGAGCCAGAGAAATCGGAAAGTATAAGAGTAGATACTGGAATATATGAAGGTGGCGAAGTCAGCATGTTTTACGATGCGATGATAGCGAAGCTATGTTCTTATGGTCCTGATAGGAAATCAGCAATAAACAAGATGTGTGAGGCTTTAGATAAATTTGTAATACATGGCATATCAAATAATATTGGCTTTTTACAATCCGTCCTAAAATCTGATAAATTTGTTAAAGGTGATATTTCCACTAATTTTATTGCTCAGGAATATAAAGACGGATTCTCAGGTGCAACAATTACAGATGAGGGGACGGCTGTTATATTATGCTCTGCAGTTTTTATATTTCTTAGCGATATCAAAAGAAGCATGGATGTGGATGGTAGATTGCATGGTGGTTCTAAGAGTTTAGGCACTAGATGGGTTGTTTCGATGAACAATCTAAATTACCCAGTAACAGCACATTCCTTGGTAGATGATGGATATAAAATATCTTTTGCTAATCGCAGATTTTACATAACAAGTAAATGGGTTATTGGAAGCAAGTTGTTCCCCTGTACAGTAAACGGCAAGCAATACACTGTTCAGATATCAAAAAGAATTAGGAATGGATGGGTTTTAACAACTATGGGAGCTTCCTTGGAATGTATGGTGTTAACACCTCGTGCAGCAGAATTAAAGAAATTCATGCCAACGTTACAACAGGAAGATGCTTCGTCTGAGATAACAGCTGCAATATCGGGAAGAATAGTTTCAGTAAGAGTTTCTGCTGGAGATAAAGTTTCAAAAGGACAGACTCTATTAGTTATGGAGGCGATGAAAATGGAAAATGTTTTGACTGCCTCTAGAGATGGAATCGTATCTAGTGTTATGGTTAAAGAAAATGATATAGTTTCAGCAGGAGATAATCTATTGTCTTTCGAGGATTAGCCCGGCCTAGATCACAATGTGAAATGTGTATCCCTATTATTGAATTAGAAAAGCAGTTTGATACTATCTTTCAATTAAAAATTTCATTGCTGCTGAAGTTGTGATTCATACTTTTAAAGAGCCATATAATACTGGATTTCACTTTTCAGGGAATGAGGAATACCAGAATTGCGGGAATAGTAAAACGTCGTTATGCTTAAGCTATGATATCAGATGTTAGCTTGTTGGATAAATCCTTAATAATAGATTCTATATTAGAGCGCTCTTGACGTAAGATTTTTATTGCCTTACTGTCGATAACGGATTTTAAGCAAGAGTCTGATATTTGTCTTTGCAAATTCTCATATTTAGCTTTGAAGCTTTCTAACATCTTCTCTTGTTCTATTGTATCTACTAACATTTTATTAAGAATAAGTTAACAATTCAATGTAACGTAACATAAAAACACTACATGTTCAAGTATGAAATTTGTAATTATTTATAAATCTCAAATTGTTTTGACGAATAATTTAATGACGTATGATAATAAAAGAAAAGATGAGGCTCCTAACCCCCATAAGGCAAAGAACCACAGCCATTCCGCTGAGGATTTACTTAGTTTTGAGAAAATTTTTGATTTCTTAATACATTCTCTCATGTGAACTTTTACCTCTAAAAACATAATAGCAATATACTGTATAGCCCAGTATTACAGGCAAAAGAGGTGCAACTCCGCATAGCATTAAGGAAAGACTCCTGTTGTCTGCAGCAGCTTCCCATATTGTGTAATTATATGGAATAATCCAAGGAAAAATACTGATACCTAAGCCTATATACCCCATCAAGAAGAGACCTATACTGCAAATAAAAGGCCTTAACTGATTATTATTGAAGAGTAAATCTTTCCATAAGATAATAAATAATATTAGTGTTAATAATGGAATTATTGACAGATAAAAGATGTTTGGAGCACTGAACCAAAAAGATTTTATAGATTCGTTGATGAATGGAACTGATATGCTAACTATTGCCATAAACAATCCAACAAAGGCTGATACATAAGATGAAACTTTTCTAGCCCACACTTGTGTGATTCCATCGGTTTTTATAATAAGCCAAGTTGCTCCTAAAAGACTGTATCCAAACACTAAAGCTGCGCCTGTCATCATCGAGAATGCTGTGGCCCAATCAAAAGCCCCTCCTGAAAAATTTCTTCCATCTACATTTACTCCATGAATAAATCCACCTAATATTGCCCCTTGGCAGAAGGCAGCCAGCAATGAACCGGAGTGAAAGATGCAATCCCATAGCTTTCTGCCGTAACCTAATGATTTGAACCTAAACTCAAATGCTACGCCCCTCATGATCAGACCTAAAAGCATTAATATTATAGGCATATAGAATGCCGGTAGTAATATTGAGTATGCTAAAGGGAAGGCAGCAAACAGACCGCCCCCACCAAGCACGAGCCATGTTTCATTTCCATCCCAAAATGGTGCTATAGAGTTCATCATTTGGCTTCTGCATTTATCTGATGGTGCAAATGGAAATATAATACCCACTCCCAAATCGAATCCATCTAAAAGCACATACAGAAATATTGCGGTACCGAGTATTATCATCCAAGTAATGCTCAGATCTATATAATTTGAAAAGTCTAACATATTAACACACTATTTTATTGATTCTACAAAAGAAGATTCTATGCTGTGCTTGTAATATTCATCTAGATTATTAGCACCAGATATACCTTTGCTTACGATTTTACATATGTAATAAATACCGCATGAGAATACGAATGAATACATGATCACAAATGAAAGCAAGGATAATGCAACTTGATTTCCTGATATGGCAGGAGAAATAGATTTAACTGTCAACATTACATTGTAAACCGACCAAGGCTGCCTACCTATTTCGGTTACGAACCACCCTGCGAGTATTGCTATAAGGCCGCTAGGTATCATTAATATCCATCCGTATAAAATTAATTTATCTGTGAATATTTTTTTTCTTATGTATTGTATTGCGCTTATAATACCTAGTCCTATCATCGCAATACCTATTCCAACCATTATTCTAAATGACCAGAATACTATTGTTATAGGGGGTATGTGATGTGAAGGGAAGTCATTTAATTTAGGGATCTTGCCATCCGTTTTGCCAGTTAATATCCAACTAGCTCCATTTGGTATACTAAGACTGTAATCTACTTTGCGTTCATCTTTATTTGGGATGCCAAACAATATCAAAGGTGCATTTCTTTCATGCTTCCAATTTGCTTCCATGGCAGCAACTTTTGCAGGCTGATATTTCATTGTATTTATTCCATGTTCATGACCTATTATCATTTGAGCAGGTCCAGCTGTGCATGCCATAATTATAGACATAGTTAGCATGATTTTTGCATGTTTAACATCTTTTGATTTAATCAAGTAAAAAGATGCGACGCCACCTACCAAAAAAGCGGTTGCCAAATAAGCTGCGGTTACCATATGGGCTAATCTATATGGAAAGGATGGATTGAATATTATGTCAATCCAATCTTCAGGGTAAAATCTCCCATCTACTCCAATTGTAAAGCCTTGAGGGGTCTGCATCCAGCTGTTAGCTGACAATATCCAAAAGGCCGATACCAATGTTCCGATTGCAACAATAGATGTTGCAAAGAAGTGCATCTTCTCGCTAACTCTACCAGATCCGAATAACATTATACCTAAGAATGAAGCTTCTAAGAAGAATGCAGTAAGAACTTCAAAGCCTAATAAAGGCCCTAAAACATTTGATATAGAATCTGAGAAAGTAGACCAATTAGTTCCGAATTGGTAAGACATTACTACCCCAGAAACAACACCCAATCCAAAACTTACAGCGAAAATCTTGACCCAGAATTTGTATATATCAATAAATAGGGTGTTTCTTGTTGAAAGCCATATGCCTTCTACTACTGCTAAAAAGCTTGCTAGGCCTATACTGATGGCTGGAAATATTATGTGAAAGCTTATTGTGAATGCAAACTGAATGCGGGCAAGCAATTCAGGATCTAACATCATAATTATATTATTAAAATAATTGTATTAGTTGTATGCTACACCTAGGAACGGTGTTTGTCTACAAAGATATTAAGATTTATAATAAAGCTCTCTATTTAAAAGTTTGAAAAATTCATTTGATAACTTTTTATAAAAGTGATAATATCTCTCCCATTCTATTAATTGTTTTAAAGTCTGTGTGGTGTTGCAGGTTTTAAGTAGGAAAATAACTAATAATCGGGGATTTATATGAGTAATGCCAAAATAATACCTATACAAAAAGGGGAATGGACCAAGTTCCTTTTAACTTCGCTAATGATGGTTATGACTGTTTATGTGTATAGCATATTACGTGTAACAAAAGATTCTTTGATAATATCAGAGATTAGTGCAGAAATGATAAGCGCCTTAAAGCTTTGGGCGGTTTTACCAGCTGCTATATTTATGATGCTAATATATACCAAAATGGTTGATGTCTTTTCTAGAGTAAAGATATATCACATTTTAAATGCGTTTTTTATTGGTTATTTTGTTCTTTTTGACTTTGTTTTATATCCAAATGTGCAGTCTCTTTGTTTTGACGCAGCTCCAATAATAGAGAATTATCCTAGACTGAAATATATAATATCTATTGTATCGTACTGGCCTTATTCTTTGTTTTACATATTCTCTGAGTTATGGGGAAGCATGATGATATCATTGATGTTCTGGCAGCTTGCTAATCAGATCAATTCAGTTGATGAGGCTAAAAGATTTTACAGCTTATTCGGCTTTTTAGGTCAAATCGGATTGTTAATATCTGGAACACTTTCTTCTTCATTTAGTAAAGCAGAAAGCTGGACAGACTCTTTGCATTATATATGCAGCAGTGTGTTTTTCTCGGGAATAATTCTAAGCTTTGCACTATATTGCTTAGGTAAATTTGTTGTTGGAAACGACGTTATTAATGGCGCATCTGTCAAAAAGAAGAAAGAGAAAATGGGTCTTTTGGCAAGTTTGAAATATATAGCTGCATCTAGATACATAAGATTGATAGCGCTATTGATTCTTTGTTATGGCATATCTATTAACCTTGTGGAAGGGGTATGGAAAGCTCAGATAAAAATGCTTTATCCATCAAAAAGCGATATTTCTGATTTTATGGGACAGGTTCAAGCCGCAACAGCAATTGCAACAATCGTTGCTATGCTTAGTGGGTCCGCTATGTTGAGGCTTTTCTCATGGCGTACCAACGCATTGGCAACACCGCTGATAATATTACTGACTGGTGTTCCTTTCTTCATCTTCGTAATATATAGAGTTGCTATATCTGAAACAGTTGGCATTCCAGCTTCTGAAATATTATTTACAGCTGTATTATTCGGTGCAATTCAAAACGTATTGAGCAAGGCTGTGAAGTACTCGTTCTTTGATCCTACGAAAGAAATGGCCTATATTCCTTTGGATGAAGAGTTGAAATCTAAAGGGAAGGCAGCTGCAGACGTTATAGGTGGAAGACTTGGGAAATCTGGCGGAGCCTTAGTTACCTTCTCTCTTCTAACTATAGTTCAAGGTGCAGATCTAATATCTCTTGCTCCTAAATTCGCTGTGATATTCGTAGCTATACTTGTGGTATGGTTGTATTCTGCTGTATCTTTGAGTAGGGAATTTGAAAAAGCTAATAAAAAATAAGTCGGTGGCCACGTCTTATAAATGTGGCCTAAGTTTTTATGAATACTAAACAAATGTTTGATAGGGGAGAAGTTGTTAGGATCGGGAAAATTCTTGATATAATTCATGAGCCCGACCCTAGGCTTCACATTATTTCTGAGCCAATTTCTGTTGTAGATGATGCCCTGCGTTCTATAATGGATAATATGGTTGCGACGATGTTGAAAAGCGGTGTTGGATTAGCTGCAGTTCAAGTTGGAATAATGAAACGGATGTTTGTTATGGATTGTGCTACACTTGCTTCAATGAATAAGGATGGGGACAATTGTCTTCCGAATAACACAGATATACTAAGAATAATAAACCCAGTAATTATTCGAAGTTCTGGTGAATGCAAAGAAGAAGAGGGCTGCTTATCAGTTCCAGGTGTGCAGCGAGAAATGACACGACCTTCTGAAATCTCCGTGGAATATTTAGATTACAATGGTCTGAAATGCAACTTAGAGCTTACTGGATGGATAGCAAGGTGTTTTCAACATGAATTTGATCATCTAAGTGGAATAACATTATTAAGTGGACTATCTCCCTTAAAAAAAAGCCTAGCTTTAAAAAAGGTAAGTAAAGCTATTAGAAAATAATGCTATAGCGCAAATAACCAGAATAAATTTTATTAATATTATAGGTCCTGAAGGAGATGGATTGCACCTATGCTGTAATAATTAATTTTGTGTTGGTGTTATTGTGTGGCTGTTTTTATTCTCGTGCAAATTAAATACCCTATTATAGAATATTAGAAGAGCTACATTTGCTACTTTCATTGATCTGACACTGTAGAAAATACAAAATCATAAACTAATTCCCCACTGTGAGTGAGTTATAAGGAAGGCTTTGGAATAAGTTTAACTTTTTACTAAATCATAGTTGCCATAGCTTGTCACATTCTGATTTGGTAAAAATATATTTTATTAAAGGAGGTTGTAGGGTTGGTTTCCATTTTTGGGGTATATCAAAATAAGTGTGTAAGTTAAGAGAAGGAGGATGTAAAATAATCATCGAATAGGCCAATATATAGCCAGTTTGAGATGATTATTTTAAAGAAACCTGTTATTAAGTAATTAACTTAACT
>JACCDN010384981.1_pt1 | contig 39715 bp, 34 predicted proteins | sample 7441691 | NCBI WGS metagenome assembly JACCDN01 (sample SAMN15323439, study PRJNA562643) | freshwater metagenome | isolation source: river surface water | place: USA:Blue River Watershed | collected 2017-08-16 | reverse complement strand
GTGTCAGGGTGGCTAACGGGTCGTTAATCTGTAACTCCAAATCTCTGGCAACATTATGACAAAATGTTGCAACTACAGAGTTATAGTTTGGTTTGCTCCACTTGCCGAACACGTTGGGCAGACGAAAAATATGGACAGGAATGCCATAAGATTTATGCGCAGCAAATAAAATTTGCTCTGCAGCAAGCTTACTAGCTCCATATGGATTATTTTGTATAGCTTGCGTGGAAGAAGTGTAAATAACTGGTACCTCTCTGCCAGCCGCTACGATTGCATCGCACAACGACTTGGTTAGGTCAACATTACCATTAATGAATTCATTTTCATTTTTTGGGCGGTTAACACCCGCCAAATGAAAAACAAAGTCAACGTCCCTCAATAAAATTTCTAGCTGGGCAGGACTATCTTCACGATTAAAAGTCAGGACTTCAATATCAGCGCGTTCAACTAAGTGCTGCAGCAGGTTTTTACCGATAAAACCGTTTGCGCCCGTAATCAAAACTCGCATATTTATTCCTCAGCCTCGACCTGCTCACCATTAATCGTTGCATTCATAAAACGCAACCTCATTAACAAATCCTGCATACCCTTAACATCTAATCGATGAGTATTATGGGAGCTATATTCAACTGCTTCAGAAATTCTAATCTCTCCCTGATCAACAAATTTTCCGTAGTTCAAATCGCGCAAATCGGGCGGTATTCGATAATAGTTCCCGAGATCCTGAGCCGCTGCCATTTCTTCTCGGCTAAGTAGCACTTCAAATAGTTTCTCACCGTGACGAGTGCCAATTACTTGTACAGAATGCTCTGGCGACCCTAATAAACTTGTCAAAGATTCCGCCAACACTTTAATGGTTGCAGCTGGAGCTTTCTGCACAAAAATCTCACCTGACTTGCCATGCTCAAAAGCATACAGCACCAAATCAACCGCATCATCCAAAGTCATCATAAAGCGAGTCATTAAAGGATCAGTAATACTGATAGGAGTTCCAGCTCGAATTTGGTTAATAAATAGGGGGATGACGGAACCACGTGAAGCCATCACATTACCATAACGCGTAGCGCAAATAACAGTTTGAGTTGAAGATCGAGACTTTGCGACAATCACTTTCTCCATCATTGCCTTAGATATACCCATTGCATTAATTGGGTATACAGCCTTATCAGTACTTAAACAAATAACGCGCTTTACTCCACAATTAATAGCCGCTTCAAGTACATTTTCCGTACCCAAGACATTTGTTTTAACAGCTTCCATTGGGTGAAACTCACACGAAGGGACCTGCTTTAATGCAGCCGCATGAAAAATATAATCAACCCCTCGTACCACATTCAAAACCGACTGGTAATCTCGTACATCACCAATATAAAACTTCACTTTTGGATTGCTGTACTTCTTGCGCATATCATCTTGTTTTTTCTCATCTCGGCTAAGAATACGAATTTCTTGCAGATTCGAATCGAGAAAACGACGTAACACTGCGTTACCGAAGGAGCCAGTCCCTCCCGTGATTAACAAAGTCTTACCTAAAAACATGGCGCTCTCTTTTAATGTTAGCTATTGTACGAATGGAACACGGTTGTCTTTGGGGCCTGAATCTGATGGAATTTTTTCAGGTATACGCCCCAAGCACTTAATTTCATAGCGCTTGTATTCCCAAATCCTGTAAACCTCCACTCGCATATGCGACCAAATCCACCCTACTTTACCTGCTCGCCAAGCACCAAGGACCAGATAATGATATAGGAAAAGAATCGCATATCGTCCTGGGATTTTCCAAAAGTTACGTTTTAACCACATTCGTCGCTCAAGCGATACTCCAAACAAACGAGGTTTCACAGCTAATGCCCCACCTTGAAACTGATTGATTGCCTCAGCCGTAGTGTAGCGATTTTGCTTGACAAGCCAATGATCAAGGTCTGGACTATCGTGATGCTCTAGGTATCCTTTAGCTTTGACGAGAGGGCCATCTACAATTGGATGCTCATTGACCGCAACATCCGTAAATCGGCAAGTTCCCGACTTCCACAGCCTAAGAATAGGCTGATTGACCGGTAAAACATGCCCCATAAACCAGAGGCGCCGCTCAATAATAATTCCATTTACATGATTATCGAGGAGAATTTGCTCAATTGAAAACTTTAATTTATCTGTTAGGCGCTCATCAGGATCAAGCTTCATAGTCCACGGTGCGGTAATTGGTAATTCATTTAAAGCAAAATTCCATTGGTTTCCAAATCCCCTGAAATGCCGTTGAACAACATTAACACCAAATTCAAGTGCGATATCAACTGTCTGATCTTGGCTACAACTATCAACTAAGAAGACTTCCTGTGCCCAACCAGCGATATTCTCCAAAACTGAACGCATATTATGCCCCTCGTTAAGAGAAATCAAAACGACTGCTACGGGAGCTTTACCAGGCCGCCAGAGCTTTTTCGAAATTTTCTCATGAGGCTGAGGCGCCTGCTGGACGTAAGTCATTCAATTCACCATAATCCAATCTGGAGGACGCCCGCCAAGTAAAATCCATTCATAAGTCTGGAGCATACGCTTACTAATCTCAGGCCACGCATATTCGGAAGACATCCATGCTTTTCCCTTATGCCCCATGAGCGATAGCTCACCCCGATCTTTATCCATAGCAGTACTCAACCCCACCACGAGAGCCTCAACACTGATATCTACCCACCAACCGGCACCATGTTGCGCTAACCCCGCCCAAGGAGCACCTTTTGTAACCACTGCAGGCGTTCCTGCAGCTAAAGATTCCGCGACAGCCATGCCAAAGTTTTCAGAGTAAGTCGGCAACACAAAAAGATCAGCATCCGCATACGCCTGAACTTTAGCTTGACCGTAACGAGGTCCGCAAAACTCAATTCGTTTTAAACCGAGGTTTTCTGAGTAAATACGCATCTTATTCTCATGTCCACGATTATCTGGGCCAATAATTTTTAATTGCCAATCAGGAAATCTCTGCTGCAAAAACTTCCATGCTGGAAGCAGCATTTCTAGCCCCTTAACTGGATGTATGCGACCAAGAAACAATAAAGTTCGATTTGTTGGTTTATTTTCACTTACTGTCGGAATATCAATACCGTTTGGAATAATAGCTACAGGCTGTCGAAAACCAAGCCTGCGGATATCTTCATATTCAGAATGTGAAGTGGCATGAAAACAGGCTGTACTTTTCAAAGCCGGCTTTTGTACTAATGGCCAAAAAAAAGTTTTTACCAAAGACCCATTTTTCATTGCCCACTGAGACAGAGTACCCCGTGGTGCCACGATGAGTGGCACTCCCTTAGCTCTACTGACCATCCCCGGATAAACATTAGGCATCATCCACAAGCTGTGGTTATGAATGATATCGATACATCCGCTATCAGCCTCATCATACAACCATCTACGCATCTCGGGCGAAGAACCAAGTCTACGAGGGCCCACGCCCAAGGGAAAAGTTTTAAGAAAGCAAGGTGGTCGAGTATCTTTATCGGAATTAAGAGCGACCAGCATCACATCTGCCCCCATACCAAGTTGCTCATCACACAACCGCATAACAGAATAACTTGGGCCAGCTGCCTCATTATGTATCGTTGGTATGGAATGGATTATTCGCAAAACAGCCTGATTTAGTAAGGTTAATTATCAAACACTCTTAAGTTTTGCGGAAAATGAAAACGCAAGCTTTTTGCGCACTACAAAACTGACTATCTTGCACCCAATTACTTTCTAAAAGTTTACGGTATAAGATTTCACCTTGAGTGTTCCCCTGTATTAAAACAGATTTAATTCTACTATCTGCTTCTAGCAAATCTAAACAAGCGGTTACATTGCTTCCACATTCAGCCAACTCTGTTTTGTGATCTTGATAAATTTGTTTAGCGCTAATAAGCTCGGCATGAGTATAGCCATTAATAACCTCTGGGAATACTCCGTAAGTTGGGCCAAGAGAAATATTATTAAATGTAAAACCTAATTCACGGATTCTTTTATATGCATCGAGATAGTTAAAATCAACAGCCACCTTAGTTTGCCAATGGCCATTACCAGCCTGATGCTGATAGGTTAAGGTATTTGACAACACAATTGTCAAAGACAGCAAAAGCACAGCTGATGATTTTTTCAAGAATCCAAATCTCAACGCAATAAAAAACACACCTAAGGAAAGGAATGGGAGAACATATTCTGCCTGATACTTAGATAAACCCCAAAGTCCCCTATCTATTGAATAATATTCAAAAAGCAAAACAAAAGAAAAAATAATTAGTGAAACGTGTAGCTTACCCCACCCCCTTCTCAATGGGATAAAACAACACAAAATTGGGATTATCCAGATCAAATGAAATGCGCGGCCAAATGACTCCACTACTACGCCTGTAGAAATTGCCTCATAAAACCCAAAGTTTAAGAGCCCCTCGCCAAGGCCTGAAGTTGCTGGTGTTCCCAGGAAAATACTTTGAAGCAAGAATGGAACAAATAAAACCAGTGGAGCCAATATTTGCACATCCCCAAGATTAAATTTCCAAATACCTCTCTCTTGCTTTAATTCAAAAAAATACATAATCAAAACTGGTACAAGAGCCACAAATACCGATTGTCTAAAAAGAGTTCCAATTGAAATCAAAACCATCAGCCTTCGATAGTCAATCTTATTTGCTGTGGCAAGTTCAAAAAGTACAAGAGTGAAGATTACATAACCCCAAAAAGCATGCTCAATGACTGTCATCATCTCTAATGCAAGAGGAATTGAGCCAACTATCGAAGTCACAGCAAACGCAAGATATACATTAAATTTCCTATGAATCATTCGATAAATGACATACAAATACACTACATAACAAGCCAAACCAACCAAACGCAAACCAATCTCATTAATTCCGAATATCGCACCTGATATCAACAACGGAAAAAGCTCTAGCGGAGGATGTGGGTTGCCATTTCCTCCTCTAACCATGAACGCAAATCTGAATGCGACAAAAAATATCAAAAAAAGTATAAGCGTACTATTCGAGAAATTTCTCGTAAGACGCCACACAAAATACAAAAAAATTACAGCCAGAACACTAAATAGTTGGAGAGTATATTTAACCTGAAAAGCCTCCAAGAAAGACCACTTTGAAATTAAAGTGGTTAAAGTAAAGCCATGGCCATGAGCACTCGCCGCATAAGCAATTTCATCTGCGAAAAGAGAGCGACTAATTCCATCATACCCAATAATCAATAGGACAAGAGCCCCAATAATCATGCTTACTAAATCTTTTTGATTTACATCAAATTCCCACGTATAGCCAGCACACCAGAAAGCATTCCGCCTCATCAAAAAGGTATAAGAGGAGGACATCAAAATCAGCGTAATAACGAACCCGAAAAGCCAATCCCTCAACCCATCTATGTGTAGCGAAACAGCGCCATAGAATCCATATGATAGAAACCAAAAAAAAAGCATACACCGTATTCCATCAATACGGATTACATACTTAGTCGGCAATTTGTTTATCGACTTGATAAATTGTGCGAGCTTGTACACTTTATTTTGTATTAATACTAAGTTTTGCTAAAAGATTTCTGAGCTGTGAGTAATCTTTAAAAGCTGCATCAGGAGAATTAGATCCTGAACCAATTGGAGTGTCAGCATGAATTTTTTGAATTGTTACGCCATTCATGTGGACTCTTGCACCTTGTATATCATTAATTGGGTTATCACCAATCATCCAAATACGTCCTCCTTTAGGCCTCATCTTCTCTAAAGCGAGCGCAAAGGGTGCGCCATGAGGCTTATCAAAACCAGCCTCCTCGCTTGTAATAATGTAATCAAAATAGTGATCCAAGCCAAAGTAAACCATCTTACGAAATTGAATTTGAGCGGTTAGGTCTGTAACAATAGCCGTCGGAATACTCAAACGACGGAGGTCATCAAGTAATTCCTTAACTTCATCAAACAATACTGCATTACTAAGGAAAGTTCGCCAATAAGTCTGCTCAAAGTCTAACGCCCAAAGAACTTGTGAGCCAAGCCCCAGAATCTCCAACATGCGTTGCATGTAAAGTAGCCGGCTGTGTGATGATGCCGTGTTTCCAAGCCTTATCTTAATTTGAGACCGCGCTTCTTGAAATGCTTTGTCAAAATCCTCGGGCATGATTGAGAAAGTTGAAGCAACTTTAATTCGCACTGCAGCCTGCGCAGCCTCATGAGCAGGGGCATACGGATAAAGCGTATTATCCGTATCAAACAAGATTGCGTCAGGTAACCTATCGAATCGGTCGGAATTTAATATTTTCATATAAAACGTTTGGTTAGTACTTGATTGATGTGATTTAAAACCACTAGCTGCATCAATCCAAGAATGCCGGAATCCCATTTAGGATTGATGTCCATAAACTCAATAATACGTGGGCACAACATATTTGCTGCCAGGGCCACATCATCCTCGGAACATTCTCCCTCTATAATTAGTGTAACCTCTTCCGCCCCGTTAGTTGCAACCATATCAACATGTAACCCACAAATGCCGACAAGAACACGAGTCAGCGAGAATTCATTAAATCCATTCTTTGAACGAGCAACCAATTTGAAGCGTAGCGAATGGCTTTCATCACATTCAGCAAGTATGAGGTCATTAATCGGTTGCAGAGATAAAACTAAATCTGAATACTCAGCTTGAGGTCTAATAAACTTTTCAGCATCAGGCACTCTTTTTTCTATGGATGAAAGAACTTTTTCAACAGAATGGCCGCGGACGCCAACATCCCTCTTTTTTTTAAGATACTGTCTTAAGTTTTCATCCATATCCAAATAAATACTTAAATTCAAACATCTCCGCAAAATTGGTAAGTAAAGAGCATGCAATCCACTTACTATAATAAAATCATTACTTTTCAGTCGAAGCTTTTCACCCCTAATACCTGTCTTGTGATCATAATGGCGCATCTCAATCGACTTCCCATCAATTAATGCAACCAAATCCTTAGAAAAATTTTCTAGATCATTTGCCATAGGATTAAGATGGGTCATTACCTGCCAAATTGGTTTTTGCCTATCCCAATGGTGATAGTCATCACCGGAAATTTTTGCAACTGAATGATCTCCAAACAAACCAGATAAACTTTCCACAAGAGTATCCTTACCAGTGCCAGAGTCCCCAGCGATTCCAATTACGAATGGGCGACGGCTTAAACGAAAAAAATCGTTGCGACTTACAGTTTCGCGCCATACACGTAGCGCCAATATAGTGCCAATTCCAACCATAAGCGTATTGGAGAAAGAAATTAAAAATTCCAATTTTCCAACGGGAGCAGGTATTTCAAATACTGACCAAGCCAAAGAAAATTGCATCGGAAGCAACGTAAATAACATACCTAAGGCACAAAGTATGGAAAATGTCGCACTAAGAACAAAGGAAACTCTATCGCTCATAGCTTGATATGTTACTAACAGTGGGATTGTCCAGATAAACCATCCGGGAGAAGCTGGCGTAAGTAAAATAACCAACAAAAAAGCCATCCCAAGAACCGATTGAAATAGCTCAAAGTTCATACGCTTTACTCGCCAAGCCGCATACATTACAGCGAGAAATACGAGTGGAAAAACGTAAACCGAAGAACCTTGACCAATTGTTAAGGAAAATTGGTAGACCTTTTCCATTTCCGGATTGCTGAATAGCATTTGCATGCCTGCATTTGAAAGCAAAAATGGCAAGATGAAAACAAAAGATGCCAAGGTCATGCCCTTGAAAAACTCTATTAGCCTTTGATGTAAAGCACGTGCATGCATAAAATAAATCACAAAAAAAGGAAGGGCAAGCACCATACTTAATTTAGCCGATATGGCAAAAATTAAGAAAAATCCTGCTGCAAATAGGTTCAAATGTTGCGTTAGATATATTGACACAACCAATAACAGAACAGGGACCAAGTCGTTGTAACCCAAAAGATAACTCGCAACTAATGTTATCGGTGAGAGCCAATAAATAGCCAAGAGGAGTTGGTTTTTACCTGGTGATAATAACTTCCCAAACACTATCAACAAACCAATATCAGCGAGAAGTAATGTGAAGCCATATCCCAAATAGATAGGTAATCCAAGTGCGTCACAAAGAATAGACATTGGCAGAAAAGCTAACCACATCGCATAACCATAAGGGAAAGCAACCAATGAACCTTGTTGACCTAGCCAATTCGACCAAGGATCGAATGTAAATTTAGAGATACTCACCTCTAAAAAAGGTACGTATAACTCAGTGACGCTTACTGGCAACACAATCAGAACCAGCATGAGCTTTACTCCCAATCCGGCCAAAAAGAGAGGTGACAAAAGAACCTTTCTCATAGATTAAAGCCTTTCCCAGATATCAGGTCTCTTAGTGCAAACAGCATCAGGGTAAATATTTCGCACCTTAAGCAACTGAGCAAGTTGAGCTATCTCAAGCTCAGCATCGCGCCCCTGTAACTCTGGGGATACAAGACAAATCTTAAATCCTGCGTCCTTTAACTTGGCAGCATCATCATGGCTAAGCGGAAAGTTGCTAAAACAGTCAACCCATACCCAATCAACCTTACCAGCTAATGCTAAAGCAGTCTGAATGGATTCAAATTCAGAAACTCGAACTGCACATCGTCTTTCACCCTGCTTAGAATATTTAATGAGGAAAGGAAAGGATTGATCTAAAAAGAAAAAATTAACAATCCCAAAACGTTTCATTAACTGTACCAGTCGCGACTCTAACCCCTCCTCTTTAACGTTCAAAATAAGCAAGCCATGAGCATAAGCAGCAAGCCACTCTTCAAGCAAAACTCCCTCAACAAAGGGGTCGTGGTGAACCACCAAATTCTGGCCGTAACTTCGAATATCAACCTCTATTCCATATATTGAGGGCGATGCAACCAACTCTTCAAGAGTATTACGTCGATGCAATATGATTTTCATATCAACTTACAAATGTTTTTTCAACTGCAAACTATATTCAAGCGTGCGCCGAATAAATTTATATTTTGCCACCCAGTTGATATTCCAGTGCGAAACACCATTAGCACGTTCACCAAATCGTACAGGAAAACGTTTAACAATTAATTCACTCCTTAAAGCTTGATAATACGCAAATAAATCGAGAGAGAAATCATGAGGTGGCCCACCCCAAGACTCGAAAAAGACGCGAGAAAAAATTGTTGGTTGAGCGTTAATATCGAACATCCATTTTCGAAGCAATAGCGACTCGAATATACTCATTCCAACCGTAAATGCTACATCACCAAGAGGGCGGCCGTAGCGATGACCTTTTACAAAAATATTTGCACCATGTTGCTCAAAAAGATCTAATCCTTGCAATGCATCTAAAGGATCTGTCTGCATATCTGCATGCGTCCAACCAAGAATGTCACCACGTGCCTCACGCAATCCACACAGAATGCCAAATCCATAACCTTGATTCTGCTCAACTCGAATAGCTCGAAAACAATTGTATTTTGGCAACAACTTAGCAAGCACTTCTTGAGTTTCATCTACCGAACCATTGTCAACAAAAATAACTTCGCAACCCGGATATTTTTGGAACTCGCTACATCTTTCTACTAAAAGTGGTAGATTTTTAGCCTCGTTATAACACGGTATCACCAAGCTAAATAGCATCAGTCTAAAACCCTTTTTTGAATCACTACACGCCTACCCAATGCGAATAAATTGGGCGCAACCTTGATGAGAAACTTGTCCAAACTAACAATAAAATTCATCAAAAAAAGAGGCCATCTTGGGAGATTAATCTTAGAAATAACACCTCCTGACATCGGGAATATCAAGCACTCGCATAATTCATTTCGCTCAATAAAAAGGTCGGGAAAGGCTTTCTCAAATTCAGTCTTGTTTCCAAATAACATCTCGGGTACAGCACAGTTAGCGGACCAAAGGTCTGCCTTGTCGTTAACAACTGATTTCTCATCAAAAACATTGACATTATAAGACCAACCCTCATGCCTCATTATTCTTAACAATACCCGCATCATTAAACTTGTATTTATTTCCTGAATGAGTACAAGCCCATTATTTTTAAGAACACGACTACACTCTAAAAAAAATTTGTATGGGCTATAAAAATGATGGATATTATGAGATGCGATCAAAATATCCACTGATCCACTTTCAAGATTCATATCTGTTGCATCAATAATCTTATCTATCCATGGGTTGTAATTAGCATCAGTTAGAATCGGTTTAAATGAAAGATATAATGGAGATAATCCAGAGCCCGCCCCAATCTCAACTATCGTTTGTCCCTTATGCAAATAACTATTCATCCAACAATAACATTCTCTAAGTAACACATCGAGGTTTGAAGGGCGATATTTCAAAAAATGAAGGCGTGCCGCCTCCACAGAACCCTCGGATTTCATGAGATTATCCTCATGAAGTGGCGTGTAGGGACCATTTAGTAATTTTTTCATTGTTTTTAATCAATCTGACTAAGGTTTTTTGAAAACACAAAATACTTCAAGCCTAAAAAATTCAAAATAGTAGACAGTGATATGGAAACAAAAAATGCTAGATAAGACCTAATCATAAAATCTGCAAAAATCGTAAGCATAAAAAAATTAGTTGCTATGTTAATTACCAAGGTAACTGAGTACAAAATAAAATAACTTAGAAAGTTATCCAGACGGAGTTTTTCCTTATTTGCAAAAGTCAAAGTCTTGTTGGCAAAAAAACCATAGGCCATTCCTGCGAGATATGAAACTCCACTTGCTAGATGTAATTGCAAACCATAATCAGCTAATACAAGATATACGCAAAATGAGATTGCAACAGAAATTAAGCCATTGAAAACGAATAGCTGGAGCTCACGTTTCACCATTAATTTCTCCATAAATTTCTGGCAGAGTCTCTACATATTTTTCTTTTAAAGCTTTTCGTGCTGACACAGGAACCCGATTATCCCGATCAATCTCATAAGGATGGCTTGTCCATTTGTCAAAGCAAGATTGCCAATATTCATAAGTTTTTAGGTCATTAGGAGTTCCCCATGAAATCATACTATCCACTTCAAACAAATGACAATTTAGCCCCAATTTAATTGCATCATTTATACAGGAATCAATGTAGTATTCACCATTGACACGCGAATCTCTTGCAATCAATTGATGTACTACTTCTCGAAAATCATCAGCTCTTTTAAATGTAAATGCGCCGATTACGATTGCATCCGACTCAGGACTGCCCATGGGAGTTTTCACGGAAATATTGGTAATCTTCCCACCATCTAGCGCTTCAATCCATCCAAACATTTCTGGATTGCGGAATGCATTCGCGTGACCTCGAAAACCCCAAACAATTACATCAATCTTCGAATCATTAATCAATCGATTAAATTCTTCGGAATCGTATAGCACTCCATTATCACAAGCTGCAATCGTTACTGGACCTAAATCTTGGCTTATACGACCACGAAGGGCATCCAATCCAATAAGCGCAGTACAAGCCTGCCCCTCAGTTACGTTTTTAACATATTGAATAACTGCATTTGGGTAAACTTCTTTTATTTGGTTAACAATTTCACTATGACCTTGCATATCCTCACGCAAAACAAATACATAGTTTATTGCAAGAGGAAGACAATTAACGGCTTGGATTACCATTGGCAACCCAGATACAGGAATTAATGGCTTTGGTTGCTCATATCCCTCACTACTAAATCGCGTCCCCAACCCCGCCATTGGAATAATTACAGATCCCCGAAGTTCTGTCATACGTTTCTCCGGCTCAACCAAGCGCTTGAATGTTAAGGACCACCCGTTATATTCGGCTACATCTTCCGGAGTTCCCCACTGCATAAAATGCTGGAGGGGATAAATAAGTATTTTGCATTTTGATTGCAACAAAGGCTTATAGGCTAAGCTTACATAGTATTCACCATTTACATTTAGATCTTGTTCGATTGCTTGCGCAAAAGCCTCCTTCATTAAATGTCCAGTAGAAAAGTAATAAGTTCCACTTGAAGCATATTCTTCCATTCTGTCTTGGGTAAACGGCTGCTTTTCTTGTATATCCAAGACCCGCCCAGCACTCTCTCGCAGATAAGCATAATTAGTTTTTCCTAACGTATGGGGATGAAACCCCTTGTAGGCTGGAATGGCCCCATCACAACAACTGACAGAAACAAAATTTTTAAAATATTCCCAATTCCAATAGCAACTAAAGTCACAATAATTAACAACCACTGGCCTCGTAGAATCTATAAGATGTTGAACCTGCCTTACCGCATAGATTGGGCCAAATTTATGTGGCGGGATACCAATAATACGCCCCGTAGGGCAATATTTATGCAATATCTCACGCATACGGTAAATTGGATTTTGAAGATGCTCATTACTGCAGATAAATAGAAAATCCTGCTCCCCAGGGAACATATTAATAACGTGAGCGATGATTGGCTTACCATCAATTTCAATCAAAGGCTTCGGCATAGAATAGCCAGCCCGTCTAAAACGCTCACCAAAGCCAGACATGGGAATAACAATCTGCATAATTAATCCTTAAGTTCCAAGCTACGACGGTATTTCTCGGCATCCCAATCAAGTAACTCATTAACAGACTCTGCTGTTAAGTAATTCACTTTCTCATCAGATGGAACTCTAGCTACCACTCTGGCTAAACATCGAAGCAACTCCTCCGCTCCAGCCGAAAACTCTTCAGGAACAACAACTCCGTATTCTTTTATAATGGTCCAAGCGGGTCTTCTGCCATTATGCACTTCATAGTTTGCGATGCTTTTCTCTAAATCTAAGGCGCTCAAGCATACCAATGGTGCTTCACCGAGAAAAACCACCTGATCTGGAAATAGAGCCCTCGTGGCAACCAAATTTCTGGATGACTCGGATGTGGCAAGGTGATGCACTTCATCATATTTTGGTAAACGCCATCCTAACAGTCTTGGGGAATCTGCAAGAATCGAATTGGCTGGGGTTGATATTATAGGAATTGTTTGCTCGAGTCGTTTTTCAAGCTCTCCAATAAGCAAATAAACTCTATCGATCTTATCTGCAGCAATAACAATACCGTGATTTTGTAATAAGTAAATTTCTGCAGCACTGTGTTGGTATCTAGCATGAACATTTTTAGCCAATTCTTTGCCAGGCTTCACATAGGGAACCCAAGCCCAGGGCATTCCCTTCAATAATTGTTTCAATTGACAACTAGCATTTTTTCTAACTAACCATGAGAGTGCATTCACAGAATGTAAATGCACCACAATCTTGTGCGGCAATACCAGATGAAGAGCTGTCTCAATTGACGGTCTTAATGTATGGTTCTCTTGGCACACTACACCCCCCGTGACAAGATCAACCTGAACAAAGATATTTTTATCTTCGGAATCAACAAGCCATTTTCCAGAGGCCTTCACCCACATTGTATGGTTACCCTTGATTGAGGTATTTCCACCAGCACCCTGAATAAGCATGCTATCTGAGCCAAATTTTTTGGACATCGCAAGAAATTCAATCCAGCTATCTGGATATTTTTTATTATTCATCAGTCATTTTAAAGACATAAAGAAAGAAAACGTTTGCCCCATTCTTGGTACGCGATGACCAATCGACCTCCACAGTAGAAAATACTTCCCTCTTTTCAAGTACCAGAAGATTCTTATACATTGGAAGCTGCAGTTTTTTGGCAAGACTCTCATATATTTTTTGCAAATCCATATTACTTAGCTGTGAACGCCCATATACCGCAACTTCCATACCTTTACCATCAATGATTTTGGCAACATCTGAATTTACATCAATGACGTCAAGATACTGCCTATCATTAATAACAATAGACCTTTGATTTACTTCTGGCATGAAGTATGGGCTATTAGCGAACTCTCCTATAACTATATCAACCTTGTGCTGCTTGAATATTTGGTTAAGTTCTACCTCATCAAACCTATCGAATCTTTCCATCAACACAGAGCTATAACCCGCTATAAAGATGTACAACCAGAGGCAGGACACTACAACGAAAATACCATTTCGAACATAAATTTGCCGGAATTGCCTAACGATAGCCGAAAATCCAATCGCTACGAATATCACAAATAATGGAATCATTACCATGGAGTGACGCGTTGGACCAAATGTAAGCTTTCCAAGCATTACAAATATTAACCAAATGCATAGCGCTGACAATGAGAATATCAAAAGGCTTCTTTTCGATTTATCAAAACACGAAACGACGACCCCCAGGAAAAAAAGTGTCAAAAACATCCATTTGAAAATTTCAGCATATGGACTACTTTCAGAAACTGGAGAAAGCATAGACTGAATGACTAAAGGTAAATGTGCAATCTGTCCAAAAAGACCATAAATCAAATTCAAAAATCCTTGATCGTGGCTTTGAATCATAAATTCGCGGTTTACACCTGCATTCCAATTTATGCCAGCATTATTTTGCAGGTGCGATTTAAGTGGATAAAAAACAAGTGGCAATGCAACCAAAATGAACCCCACCGAACCCCTTACCAAGCTGTATATTTTATTTTTCCCACTAAAGCCCCCAAAAATCAACAAAGACGCTAAGAAACCAGGCACAAACAATAAAACCTGATATTGACACGCACAAAGTAGTGCAACTGTTACTCCTGCACCCCAGGCCACTCTTGGAATAATCTCAACCCTATTAAGTAAATTTCCTAACATCAAAATCAGTGCAGAGACAGAAAAAACACCAACTGCGTAGCTTTCCATTTGTGCTGAATAAATAATGCTTTGTAATGACGTTGCCATTACAAGTGACACCAAAAAAGCATTGCCCCCTGCATCAGTTTGAGACTCAAAAAAGCGTAATGAATAGGCTAAAAATGCAATCGCAATAATGCTAAAAATAAAAGAGGGGAAACGCCCCCAAAATTTTATTTGAGCATATGACATGCCCGGATGAATCAACAAATCCGTTAAATAGAATTGCCCGGGAGAATATGTCCATGACAAAGGCACAATGTTGTAAGCTTTAAATAAAAAAAATCCTATCCTAGCTTGCTCAAGCAATCCTTGACTTTGAAGCATGCTCCCAATCTTACTTGTAGGAGCAGTAAGTTCCTGAGCTTTTTGTCTTGCCCAATGATAGCGACATATTGTCAAAGACTTAATAAAAACTTCCCCGCACTCCCTGTCAATGTTGACCATTTCGTCTTTTAGATGCAAAATTGACCAAGCAACGCCAACATCATCTATGTGAGTGAAGTGTTTTTCTAGCATGTTCAGACGTACAACAATCCCTATTAGCAGCATCAAAACTACCGCACCAAAATAGCCGACTTTTTGCCTTGAAGTTTTACTTCTCAAGTTAATAACCTCCCACAGCATTTGCCTAATAAATGCTATCAACAACTTGTGTCTGCCAAGATTCAGCAGTAGCAGCACTTTCCGCTAGCCATTTCTTCACAGGAATACCAAAACCAGTTTTTTTACGTTTGACAATTTCTTGCGGCAGTGATTTGATGGGAGCATGAGCTAGAAGCGTCTTATCTGGAAATTTTTTGAATTGCCCTAACAATGGCGCAAGCCGCTTTAATAGATGTGCATCCACTAGAGGTGTTCGCAACTCTACGCTGTGTGACATGCTGGCCCAATCACTATCTCGCAACAACTGATTTCGTAGATAAGTCATTGATTCAATCTGTGCAATCGCCAAAACAGAATCGCTAGGTAATTTTCCAACCATCTGTGCAAGCCAATGCTCGGGCATAAAAGCATCGACCTTCAAACTTTCTAAATGCCGCCCCATTAATGCCGAAAGATCTTCTGGCGCGCAAGTGCTGCGACGCAGCCACCAGCCTCCTGCAATAGTTTGCAACCATTCTGGTGCATGTCCCCAACGTTGGTTACCCGTCCTCTTAGCTTGGATGTTTGCAAGGATCGTACTCCACAACATACCTCCGGGGATGTGCCTGATAAAACGTGCCGCACTAACCAAAGGTGGAATCTGGTGGAATCCATCGTATCCCAGGAAAAGTTCGTCGCCACCAATACCAGAAACCACCACTTTCAATCCCGTTTCGGCAACGGCTTTAGAAGCATACCAAGTATTGATACCGTCGATGCTTGGCTGATCCATAGAAGACATGATTTTGGGTAAATCCGCCATGAACTCATCACGAGTGACACGTCGAATCACATGTTCAATACCGTAATAGCTAGCAATACGTGCCGCGATTGGAGCCTCATCTTCGTGAGTACCAAGGAAATCCTCATAAGCAATTGTCACGCCAGTCAGCTTACTCGAACCGCATTCGAGCATTAGGGCGGCCAATGCGCCCGAATCTATGCCGCCTGACAAAAAAATACCAATTGGCACATCGGCAACTAGATGGTATTTGACCGACTCAAGTAAGGCATGGCGAACACGCTCCTTAGTTTCCTCGCGGTCGAAATTCTGTTGAAGAACCGACCAACTTTCGCCGATATTCCAGTAAATCTCAGGGCCGATTAGCTTACCTTCTTTATCGATCTCCACCCAACTTCCCGGAGGAATCTCGGAAATATCCTTGAACCAAGTTTTGGGCCCAGTAACGCTACCGAGCATCCAGAAGCTTGCTTCACCCAACGAATCAATCTCAGCAGAAACAAGGCCACTCGCCAAAAGCGCTTTGACTTGTGAAGCAAAGAGCCATCCCACCTGGGTCTTAGCAATGTAAAGCGGTTTAATGCCGTAAGGGTCGCGAGCGAAAAAACAAATATTCTTCCGGGCGTCCCAGATTGCAATACTAAACATGCCGCGCAATTGAGTAAGCATTCCCGAACCTTGGCGGGCATAGAGTTTCAAGATAACTTCGGTATCGCTGGTAGTACGAAAAACTTCGCCTTGTTCGGATAGCACTGAGCGCAGCTCCAGGAAATTATAGATTTCCCCATTGAACACGATAACGTAATTACCGCAATCAGATACAAAGGGTTGATTTGCCCTGGCCTCGAGGTCAACAATCGATAGTCGGCGGTGCCCAAAAAAGACAGGTGCATCTATTGCCTGCCAGTAACCTGCCGCATCAGGCCCGCGACCGGACATAGCATTGCACATACGCTCTGTAACCTTAGAGCCATTCAATGACTCAGATAATAAAATGGCTCCAGCCAAACCGCACATAGCTACACCCCCCTATTCACAGTCTTATACAGCGCATAAAAAATCTTCAAAATAGCCGAAGGCATGATCAAAAATGGCAAATACAACCACAATAGTGGAAACTTATAATAATTTTTAATTAGCAGCTTTAAACTAACCGACGAGGATGCAAATCCTGTTTTATATCCAAGAGCTCTCTCAACTAAGATGGACCTTAATACTCTTTCTAAATTCCTACTCAAGGCGAAATTTAATTTTTTTTTATCGAAGTATTCTGAAAAATTAAGAGCAACATGCAAAAGATTGATACCATAAACTTGAAACTGGTCATACCATCTTACCTCTCCCGATGGCTTGGGAAAGCTACTAAAGCAAGGGGTATTAAGAATAGCGAGTTTTCCCCCAGACGTAATAACACAAAGAATCAAATAAAGGCATACCCAAGCAGAACCTTGGTATGAAGAGGCGGAAGTAAGGTATTTTGCAGCCAAATCCCTTTTAAATATAGTGGCCGTTATAAATCCTAATAAGCCAATGTCAAATGATAAAAGTTCGTTAGGGTCATATGTAATTTGGTCATCTAAAAGATTAAACGTTCGCTGCACTGGATTTAATTCATCAACAGAATTCACCCAGAGAAAATCCGGAGCATGCTTCTTTAAAAAACCTGTAACAGTCGTAATCCCTGATGGCAAAATCTTATCGTCACCAATCCACCAAACATAATCCCCTTTTGCCATATCAGTAAGATCAATTACAGCTTTATCAAGGCCAGCCCGATTTCGTCTTATATATTTTAAAGGAATTAATTTAGAGTATTTATGTACGATTAGCCTGGTTTCCTCATCCTGACTGTCATCACAAACTATAACTTCAATATTGGTGCACCATTGAGCAACAATAGAATTCAGCAAATAATCAATCGCAATCGGTTGATTATATGTTGGTATGCAAATTGATAGAAGCGGCATTAAATTGATTTGAGCGTCGTAATTATAAACTCCAAATCATCATTCGAAAGCTCTGGATGATTTCCAAAATACATTCCATTTAAATGGATAAACTCAGAGTTTTCAGGGAACAGGGACCCTTCGCAGTATTTCCTAAAAAAAGGTTGACGATACATATTTCCAGCAATCATCGGGCGAATTTCTATACCAGAACCCTCCAATTTACTTTTGAAATATGCTGCCATGTGATTTTCTCTAGCTATTACTGGTATAGCAAAATTTGAAACTACTTCCATATGACTGAAGTCGATTTGAATCAACCTTTCATCCTTGTTAATGACTTTTGCCACAACCGAAAAATTTTCACTTCTTTTTTTAACGATATTGTTTAAGAATTTCAGCTGAGAATTCCCAATAAACCCATTTATTTCCGTTGGCCTTACGTTATAACCGAGGTCATAAAAAGTATATTTAGCATAAAAATCATCAACTAAATGCCTCTTCCTTAATTTTCTTTGATACTCATGCGATAAATTTCTATCCCAACCATGCGCTCTAGCCATAATAATCTGGTTAGAAAGCTCTTCATCATCCGTACATACCATTCCCCCTTCAATTGCAGAAAGGTGATGTCCGACAAAAAATGAGAACGTTGATGCTAGACCATAATTTCCAAGCAATTTACCCTTATGAACCGAACCAAGAGATTCACAGTTATCTTCAATGAGAAAAATTTTTTTACTCTCACACAAATTTGCGATTTGATCTAAATCATCACAGAAACCAAGAGTATTGGTTATAAAGAACGCTCTTATATCCGAATCGTGCTTTAATGCTTGCTCTAACTTCCGTGCAGACACATTTAGAGAATTTAGCTCACAGTCAACCAATCTTGGAATGAGGCCAAGCTGAATAATCGGCATGATATTGGTTGCCCATGTCAGCGATGAGACTGCCACTTTATCACCACGCTTAAGACGGCCAGAATTTAGAAGCGCTTGTATGAGAACGAGATTTGCACTACTCCCGCTATTCACCATGGTAGCAAAAGATCTTTGGTGCCATTGAGCAAAATTTTTTTCAAATGTACTGCACTCTTCTGACATGCTAAGCATGTCAGATTTCATAATAAAATCGCACAATGCGGTTTTTGTTGAGTACTCGTCTAAAAATGTTGATTTCTGCAATTTAATTCGCATTACCAGCCTCTAACAAATCATTTTTTACCATGTTTTGAATCAATTCATGAAATCCAACTGTAATATTCCAACCCAATTCCTGCTTGATAAGCAACGGGTCCGCACATGGACTTTTATATTCCACCCTTCTAAAGAGATTTTTGTTTATCACAACAAAATCTTTCCAGTCTAAGTCCACATATGAAAAAGCAATATCAAGTATATCTTTTGCACTTCTTAGCTCACCACTGCCAACGACATAGTCACGTGGGGCGCTATTTTGTGTCATAAGCCACATAGAGTGGACGACATCACCAGCGTAGCACCAATCTCGCTGAATTTCGATATCACCCAGCTCTAAGCTATCCTCCAATCCAAGCTTAATTCTTGCTGCAGCTTGTGTGATTTTTCTGGGCAAAAACCGAGGCGCTCTTCGCGGTGACTCATGATTGTAGAGTATCCCACACACACAAAAAATTCCATAAACCTCTCGATACATGGAAATACAGTTATAAAGGGCAGTTTTTGCAATACCGTATGGCGTATTCGGCCACATCGGTGTCAATTCATTCTGCTTGGTCATGCCAACATTTCCAAACATAAGGCTTGACCCTGCAACATAGACTTTTGTTTGAATACTATGAGCAAGAACAGCATCAAGAATATTCATCCCGGGAATAAAGTTTCCATTAAACGTAAAGAGCTCTTCATGGGGAAGAACTCTTGGCTCTACATCAGAAGCTAAGTGATATATTTCATCAGGTTTAATTTTTTCAATAACCTCAGAAATTTCTGTAGCACTCTGAATATTTACCGCATGAAATTTTATTTTTTCATGCGCAAGATATTTAGGATATTGACCAATTCTAACGGGGTTGTTTATACCATGGATTTCGTAACCTTTAGCGCTCAGCAAATCAACCAAATAACTACCATCTTGCCCACATACGCCAGTAATCAATGCTTTTTTCATTTTAACAGCCAACCATACTTCACTCTTCTGTAACTGCTATACATAAGTTTATTCAACCCTGAAGGCATGCAAAATAAAACAAAAGCAATCCAAGCTTCTGGAAAACTCCAAAAATGCTTCAGCAACAAAATCCTTTTTGCTTTGGGCGAATCCCATCCACCAGCCCAACCCACCAAGACACCTCTCCACGTTGTCCCAAAGGTTAATCGAATAAGTTTTCTTACCACATCTTTACCAAAGACACTCTCGTGATCTTTCATAATTTTTTTCCATGTCAAAGCAAATATAAAGAAGAAATTGTTTTGTGCAACACCATCTTTTAAAACTCTTTTCTTAATTTCTGCAGATGAGTGTGGAAAATTAATTGCAATAGGTCCCTTCAAATAATATTGGCACTTAGAATTTGAAATAACATTAATAGTCAATGCAAAGTTAGCGAAATCTGTTGCTTGAAATTTTTCAATGTAACTTAAGCTTTTTTTTGCAAGATCAGTTAACATGATATTAGACGATATAAATGCCAAACCTGTTCCGGCCAATAGAAGCAATTCGTTACTATCTTTAAAAAAGCAATCTTCCCTAAGTCCAAGATGCATGTGCCCCGTTTCATAATTTTGCGTGTCAGCGTAAATAAAGCCCGCCCTAGCTTTAACGCCCGAGCACGACTCAATAAGGCTGATAGCATTTACTGCTATATCATCATCCCCAATAAACCATATATATAATCCACGAGCAGCTTCCACTAACTCAATGATTCCAGCATCAATACCACTCCCGGACCTTCTTTTGTATCGAATATCAAGGTTACTTTCATATGATTTAGCTATTTTTTCAGATTCATCACCATAGCTATCATCATTAATAACAACTTCCACACTGCAAACTTTCTCTTGCATAACTATAGACCGCAGCAGTCGCTCAAGAGCATGAGGTTGATTACGTGTTGGAACGCATATGGACAAAAGCGGTTTTTTATTAATCAATTGATGCATTTTGAAAGAGTCCTTTGTTCGACTTTGCATAAATCAGATTTTGAGTACTAATAGTCGTTACTTTTCTAAAAAAATGGCTCATAAAAAAAGTCCGCCCAATTGATTAAGAATCTTTTGCTGTCCGACTATTCCACATACCTTAGGATCTAGCGCAAGAGGGCGTAGTTTATGTATTGCCTCTCTATCACCCACACATGCCTCAAGCATCCAAGATCCAAACCCTCCATCATGTAAGTGATCTTCGACTGTCACCACCTCTTCAAATTCATTTATTTGTTTCGATTGCAAAGTTTTTGAAGCCATTGACCATAATGGCATTGTATAGACAGAATACTCCATATACTTTGAGACTGAAAGACGCTCCATTACATCCTGGAGCACTCCACCAGTACTTAAAAACGCACGCCCACTATCTGTTTTACGAATAGCAAGCCACTCCCCGGGGGAAACATTGGGCGTGTTGACATGAAAATTTGGCTCGCCAGCTTTCCCCAATCTCAAGTAAGACGGCGAAGGATTTTCTGCCAAATAATTCATGCAGGCACGAACTTCCATGGGATCTCCGGGAGCAGCAATCAGCATATTTGGAAATGGACGTAGCAAAGCGTAATCCTGTACAGCATGATGAGAGTAACCTAATGATCCATAAGCCAACCCACCACCAACTGATACAATTGTCACAGGAAGATTATGGTAAGCAATGTCATTGCGTATCTGTTCAGCACATCGAAACGTCGGAAAGTTTGCAATCGAGTATACAAAAACGTGATACCCTTCAGACGCCATACCGGCAGCCATTCCTGCCATATTTTGTTCAGCAATACCTGCATTTATAAATCGATCAGGAAATTCGTCCGCAAAAGGTTCAACAACTGAATACCCTAAATCGCCAACAATAAGTGCGACATTTCGGCGTTTGCGTGCCAATCTCGTTAACTCGTCAATGAAGACATTACGCACCTTTTAACTCCTTTAAGGCCATGTCCATCTGTTCCTTAGATGGAGACTTGTAATGCCATTCAACTTTATTTTCCATAAAACTGACTCCCTTACCTTTAGTCGTATGAGCAATTAGCACAGAAGGCTTATTCTTCTCCCATGGAACAGTTGACAGGTGATTAGCAATTTCTTGATGATTATGCCCATCGACTTCACGAACGCTCCAACCAAATGCAGTAAGCTTATCCACTAGCGGCTCCAATCCAAGTGTACTTGCCACAGTATTCAAGCTCTGTAGTTTGTTATAGTCAATTATTGCAACTAAATTATCGAGACGATGATGGGATGCAAACATAAGCGCCTCCCAATTACTTCCTTCGTCCATTTCGCCGTCACTTAAGATGACAAACGTTCGCCATGACGCTCCATCTATTTTTCCCGCCATCGCCTTACCGGTGCCAAATGGTAATCCGTGTCCAAGAGACCCTGAAGAAAATTCAACACCCGCGACATTGTGACTAATATGAGTCATTAAAGGGGAGAAATCGTTGCCAAATTCCATAACGAGTTCATCCGAAATCCAACCGATTTGATTTAGAGCAGCGTAAACAATTGAGCATGCATGCCCCTTACTGAGAATCAAACGATCACGATTAGGATAAGAGGAATCCTCTAAATTAACCTTCAGAATACTCGAATATAGTACAGCTACCAAATCGGCAATGGAGAATGCACTACCAATATGCGAAGCCTTCGCATGAGCAACCATTCTCAGCGCAGTTACTCTGATATTTCTAGAAAACTCTATTGAATCTCCAATTGTTTCTCTCATCATTTATACCAATCAGCAGTTGTAAGTATCGCTTTTTCCAAAGAAACTGGTTCCGGTAATAGCCATCTAGCGTTAAAGTGGTTAACAGAAGGAATATACCTATTAGCGTGCGCGCCGTGCAAAGCCTTGCCTTTTATTTCAATTGGACAATCAGGATTAATAATTGAGCCAACCTTAAATGCAAGGTCTTTAATGGATATGGGGGTTCGCCCTCCCACGTTGTAGACATCAGACTCTCCATCTAACAAAAGAATAAGCAACCGCATAATTACATCTGACATATATAAGTAGCTTCGTACTGGCGTTCCATCACCTTTAATAAGTATTGGCTCTGAACGCAAAGCCGCACCGATGAAATTGCCAATTGCGAAATGCTTATCGAGCGGCATATGAGGGCCAATCATGGCAAAACAACGTGCAACTGGGATCACCATACCGCTTGACCCACTGGCCAAAGCACACATTAACTCTGCACAACGCTTACCCTCACCATAGGCAGCATCAACAGACCTAAAATCAATTGGCCCTAGGTATGATTCCGGAATCTCAGTGAGCTCCGAAGGAGTTTTCCCATAAACAGCACCGGAGCTAAGCATCAAAACCCGACTTGCGCCATGCTCATGCGCCTGAGAAAGCAAATTTGCCGTACCCAAAGTACAAGTCTCAAGAACATCTGCGTGATTACATGGACTAACAACATCTGTCGCCCCATGAATTACGTAATTAACTCTTTCTAGTGCAGGCAGTTGAAATGATCTGATATCACCAACAATCACGTTAACATACTTAGCACAAATGCTCTCAGACTTGAATTTCCTTGGATTTCTAGTTAGAACTGAAATACCAACATTTAGATTAAGTCTCTGATTCGCATATAGGAGACTTTCTAATAGCCATTTACCAATAAGGCCTGTACCACCTGTAATAAAAAGGTGTTGATTTTTCAGCCTGCAAAGTAAGTTACCAACAGCGGATACAATCTTTTCCAAATCCTCAGAAGGTAATGCCTTTAAAGTTTGCATTCTATGTCTTAGATTAGTTGTAAGTGAGCGGCATTTGTGCAAGAATTTGAAATGACTGATTGAATACATAATCAAAAATTTTATAGCCCACCTTTGCATCCTTTATCACAATATATTTCCTAAAAATTCATCAATCTGCTGTAACGACACAGCTCTCATATCATAGCCATCTCGTCGCGCCTTTTCCCAATGCACAATCATTTCCAAAGCTTGCTCTAAGCCTAGCCTTGGTGACCATTTCAATTCATTTTTAGCCTTGGAAATATCAAGCGCAAGAGTCTGCGCCTCATGAAAATGTTCTCCACCATCACAAATCCAAGAGGCTTTTTCTCCCCATAATGTTACCAATCTATCTATCACCCAGCTAACGGGTTTTATATCTTTAAAATCAGGCCCAAAATTCCATCCACTCGCAAACCCCACAGGCTCATCCCAGAGCCTTTCAGCAAGAAGCATATATCCTGATAATGGCTCCAAAACGTGTTGCCAGGGTCTTGTGGCACGTGGATTGCGAATCGCAATAGGCATCTTTGCCTCAATAGATCTAAAAAAATCAGGCACCAAACGATTTTCAGCCCAATCACCACCCCCAATAACGTTCCCTGCACGTGCCGATGCCAGACCAATACCGCTTTCAGCAAAGTATGAACGTCTATAAGCTGAGGTCACAAGCTCGGAGCAACCTTTGCTACTACTATACGGGTCATAACCGCCCATTGGTTCATCTTCTCGATAAGGTCGTTGCCACTCCTTATTTTCATAGCACTTATCAGTCGTGACGTTCACCACAACCTTTGCAGAGCCAACAAGTCTAACTGCCTCTAGCAGGTGAACTGCACCTAAAACATTGGTAGAATAAGTCTCAACAGGTCTCTTATAAGAGTGACTAACCAATGGCTGAGCAGCGAGATGAAACACAATTTCTGGTTTAAAAGAATAAATACAGTGATGGACCGCTTCATAATCACGAATATCAGCAAGTTCTGAAGCCATGCCATGGCCAATATTTGCCAACTCAAACAAATTTGGCTTTGTAGAAGGTGCTAGTGCAAAACCTTGGAGTTCAGCACCCAAAGATTGAAGCCATAGCGAAAGCCAACTTCCTTTGAATCCCGTATGCCCCGAAATAAGAACCCGCTTACCTGCCCAAAATCGAGGGTTCACTGCCACACCTTCCAAGGGGCTTTACCGGTAGTCCATAACTCTTCTAATAATTGCTTGTCACGCAAAGTATCCATGGGTTGCCAGAACCCATCATGACGGTATGCATTCAACTGATTAATTTGGGCTAATGTTTCCATAGGCTCACGCTCCCAAATTGTTTGATCACCTTCAATTAAGTCAATAACTTTTGGGGAAAGCACTAAGTACCCCCCATTAATCTGCCCCCCATCACCCTTAGGCTTCTCTTTGAATGAAGTCACTAGATTATCAGCATGAATATCAAGTGCACCAAACCGCCCTGGTGGATATACCGATGTCAAAGTTGCTAACAAACCTTGATTTTTATGAAAAGAGATGAGCTTTCCGATATCAACATCACTTACACCATCCCCATAGGTAAAGCAAAATGCCTCCTCCCCCTGCAAATATGGAGCAGCACGCTTAAGACGTCCGCCTGTCATAGTATCTTCTCCTGTATCAACAAGAGTGACTCGCCATGGTTCTGCATATCGTTGGTGAACCACCATGCGATTATTCTCCATGTCAAACGTCACGTCTGACATATGTAGAAAATAATTGGCGAAGTATTCTTTGATGATATAACCCTTATAGCCGCAACAAATTATGAAATCATTTACACCGTGCGCCGAATAGATTTTCATAATGTGCCACAAAATTGGTTTACCCCCAATTTCGACCATCGGCTTAGGACGCACGGAGGTTTCTTCGGCGATACGAGTGCCCAAACCTCCAGCAAGAATGACAGCTTTCATAACAAGCACCAATTATTAAAACGAGTTATAAATATTAACATCTTGAAACAACTCCAAATTGGCAACCTAAGATTTTCAGCTCATTTTCGCTGCCACAACTAAATCGCAAGAAACTCAGTCGCCCTTTATTTTTTTAAACTCTGGCATAGAAACTACAAACTGCCCGCCTCTTTTTAAAAAATTAGCCTCACGCTTGATAAACTCCGGCAAAAAGTGCCATGCAAGCACAAAGTAGTAATCTGGTTTTCTTTCCCTTGATTCCTCTTCCGAAATAATTGGAATGCCCGATGCCACAGTAAACTTTCCCCATTTTGTCGGGTTTCTATCTGCAACCGCTTCTATCAAGTCCGGCGTTATTCCATAAAATTGGAGCGTAGTATTGCCTTTGGTAGAGGCAGCATAACCATGAATCACCTTCCCCTTAGCTTTTTCCTGACGCAGGAAATCAAGCGTTTTTTGTTTTGCCTCCTCAATCCGCCCAACCAGTGCCTCATATGTCTCCAGATTTTGAAAACTTAACTTTTCTTCGGACTGCCTAAGTTGCGCTACACGCTTAAGCCCAGCCTCTGATTGTGGACTATTTTTAGTGCCTTTCTTACGAATAAAGAATCGCACACTCCCTTCATTAATTTCCGCTCGCATTTGTACGTCAAAGATTTCAAGCCCATGTCTAGCAAGCAGGTTTTCCAAGGATTTAATCGTGTAGTACTCAAGATGTTCATGGCAAATACCATCAAAAGCATTCTTTTCGAGAGCTAAAGGCATATACATCATTTGTATGATGAAAACACCTTGATCATCAAGGCATTTACAGATGTCCGAAACAAAGGTATTCGGATCGTCCAAATCGTAGAACATACCAATTGCAGTGATTGTTTTGGCCTTAGTTTGTCCAAACTCCGAATTCCAAGCATTGTGATTGAAGAAATCCACAATGATTTTTGTTGTTCCTTTTTCACCATATTCATAAAGATTGCGCGCCGGTTCAAAACCAATAGTGTTCAATCCGGCAACCTTGTAGCCCCTTAAAAGGGTACCATCATTAGCGCCAATATCAATCACAAAATCACCTGATTTCAAATTTGCAACCGCGGCGGCATTACTTGCAATATCAGCAAGTTCATCTGTCATCGTTTGGTTAATCCCAGACCTGTACCAGTAATTTCTGTACATCGCTTCACTAGAAACTGTATGCCGTAATTGAAGTAATCCACACCCACCCTGCTTTGCATCACATAAAACCAGCTCAAGTGGGGCCCTGATACCTGATTCATTGATGGGATTATCGACAAAGTCTGAAACCGCAAGATTGCCGAGAGACAAAACATCAACTAAGCCCTTAGACTGGCATACGCGGCAACATGAAATTTCCTTGTACATCTTATTTTCCATTTGATTAATTTATGGTAGTGTTAAACATTATTCATACGCGATTCATTATCGCAACAATTTGGTCTCGCATACCATATCCCGAGCGCAAACATCGCTCTCGTGCAGCAAGTCCGATACGGCGGACACATTCTGATTGATGGAGATATTCTCTAATTTTACCCAATAATTCCTGATTATTAGAGAAGAATTCAGCTTCGACGCCTTCTTCAAATAATTCGACATGCCTATCAGTTCGCTCTGCGAGAAGAAAAGCAGCAGCAGCAGTAATTTCCATCGATCGACTGGTAACCTGATCTCGATTGATTTTTCTTAGAAAACCAAGATTGATTTTACTTCGATTGATAATCTCAACATAGGCTTCTCCATAAACAGGACGATTCTGAATATCAAGGTTTGGGTGACTATTTTTTAGTGATGTCCATCCGTTACCGAAAACGACAACACGCACACCCTGAGCTGCTAACCATTGAATCGTTTGAGCTCGCTCTTTTTCATAAGTACCAACAAAGCTCACATCAATATCTTTATTTTTAATAATATCGAAACCAATCAGAGGCCGGTGCAAATCTTCATCATATGAATCTAGAAAAAATTCTGTGCGCCTAGCTCCGATTTTTTTAAGCTCTAAAAGATTATAAGTTTTTGTCGTAAAAACCACATCATAAAAAGGAAGCGATTTTTCATAATAGCGACTACGGTTATGCCGTGCGTACATATCATCTTCAGATATTGATATCAGACGGGCTTTTGGCATTGCATGTTTTATAAGCTTGAGCGTCTTGGGGTGAATCATGATTGACTTTTCAAACCAGAGGTAATCAAACACTTCACCATTTTGCGCCAATCGCTGGAGTGATTGATTAATTGAAGTTTCATCCCGTGGCAAACCTAATTTGTATAAAACCCGGTTGAAAAGAGAAGGCTTATGTATGCCAGCAATGAAAGGTACAGGAGTATTAGTTAATGCGACCACTTTGCCACACAAGTCACTAAGCTTTTGTGCACGCATTAGCGATCGGGTACCTTGATTGAGATCTCCGACAAATAAAACCCTTTTGTTTTTTAGGTCAAGCATTACCAACGCCTATATTCGCTACTTTGATTGCTGCACTCGATATGTTATCGCCCGAAATTTCTTGACTGTAACCTTGAATAATTCTGAAAGATTCCCGACCAAATCGCTCACGTAGCAGGTTATCAGAAACCAAAATCTTAAGGGCTTCTGCCAATCTATTTACGTCTTTATAGGGGAATTGAAAACCGTTATTTTCCGTGACCAGATCTCTACCGCAACCAACAAGATCCGAAACAATTACTGCCTTACTATGGCACATGGCCTCGTTGATAACGAGCCCCCATGTTTCACCATAACCGGAAGGCAAAACGCAAATGTCTGCGTCGGCATAGAATCTTGGAAGCTGCGTCTGATTCCGAAAACCCCAAAAAGTAACCGCCTTCAAATGATGCTCAGCAACAAAAGCTTCCAGTTCTGCCTGCTGAATACCACTTCCAACGAACCAAAGTTCAGCGATTGAATCACCTAATTCATTTTGCAATTTTTGATAGGCTTGCAAAAGATCCATGGGGCGCTTCTTTTCGATAAGCTTCCCAACGAAGAGAATTCTCACCGGGAGTCGCTCAGAATAAGAATCTAAGCTAATTCTTCGGTGCTTGATATGGCGGGCATTATCAACCGCATATGGAGCAAAATATAATTTATTCGAGGAAACACCAAAGCTCTCATAGAACAAACGATTTTCTTGACCTATGTACAAAAATCCACTTATTGTGGAAAACAGCGACTTTAGAAAAATGCGCCGAATCTTTACAAATAATCCTTTTTTGGCGACTTCATGTGACAACGGAGATTCAGCACAGAGTAAAATCGGAGTTCGTGATAAGCAGGCAGCAAGAACAACCAACCAGTTTGAAAATAGTGCCCAACCAAATATTAGAACAACATCATGCTCCTTGCGCAAAATCGGAAAAATCACCCCAGGGTTAATGCAACCAAAGAAACTTGTCGACTTATCTTTTGCGAAGTTCTTGATGAATTGTGACTTATAACCCTCCAGCAATGGTAAATCCCATTTGATTTTACTGCTGAATTCTGGATCGTAACTTTCATTAACTCCGAAATCCCAATAATAGGTCACAAGCAAATCAATATCTTTATGCTTAGAAATGTTCCGAAGCAAGCCAATCTGGTACTGAATTGGATGAGACATAAAAATGCCAAGTCGTATCATTTGGCACCAACTCTTTTTGCAAAATTCTTAACTGCTTTACACCACACCCTATAACCGTAAATATTTAGACTATCTTGGCGAAGCGTTACTCTTTCATGTTCGTTGTCGAGCAACGCACGACCAAGCACACTCAAAATCTCACGACTAATAGATGATGAATCATCTGGGTCAACCAATCCACCGAGTATGCCATCTCTCAATGCTTCACGACAACCGTAAGCGTCTGAAGCAATGACTCGTGCTCCGCAGGCCAGCGCCTCAATAAATACAATTCCAAAACCCTCATTTTTAGAGGGGAGAATAAACACATCACACAAGTTATAGAGTTCAATCTTTTGCTTCTCAGTTACCGCACCAATACGAACCAAGCTATGTTCTAGCCCAGGATACGCAGAAAGTACTTTGTCTATGCGCTCATCATTGCCGGGCCCAGCAACAACATACTTTGCATTTGGATATTGCTTCAATATTTCAGGCATAGCTGCCAATACCCTGTGCTGCCCTTTTTCCTCCCCTGAAGATAAGCGCGAGAGTGTAAGCACGACAGGAACATCTTCAAGACCATATTTGGATTTCAAACTTTTTCGCTCCGGCAATAAATAGCAATGTTGTTCATCGACAGAACTAATCAGCATAAAAAACTTTTCTGACTGGAGCTGAAATTGGCGCGCAACTAATTCTTTAGTATATTCTGAAATCACGATAATTTGATCGGCACATAAAACAGCCTTTCGATAAATCGACCGATTAATATTGATTGCTTCAATGCCATAAAACGATAAGGAATAACGTACTCCCAGCAATATGTTGGCGAACAGGGGAATGGGTGAAAAATATAAATGTCCGCAGATTACATAATTAGGCCGGTAAAATACAAGAGCTATTATCGCCTCTAACACAAATTTAATTTTACTTGCCAAACCCCCAACATGACGTTGGACGACGCGCACATCAAGCTCAGCCAATCGAAGTGCCGCAATAAAGTCACTGTTATATTTCTCGATACCTCCGATGCGCGTGATATCTCCGCACATATACAAGACTTTTAAGCGCATAGAGATTATCTAATAACGGTCTTAAAGTATTTAATAGTCGTTGCAAGACCATCGGAAAGAGGAATAGATGGCTCCCATCCAAGAAGTCTTTTCGCCAAAGAAATATTCGGCTGTCTTTGCTTTGGGTCATCTTGAGGCAAATTGTGATACTCAATCTTTGAGTCTGACTGAGTTAATGCAATAACTAATTCAGCTAGTTGCTTTATGGTGAACTCTGCGGGATTACCAATGTTGATAGGTCCTGTTATGTCTGAATCTGTTGCCATAATTCGAACCATCGCATCAACTAAATCATCGACATAGCAAAAAGATCTTGTCTGACTACCATTCCCATATAGCGTAATTGGCTGGCCTTTGAGCGCCTGCACAATAAAGTTTGATACTACACGACCATCATTGGGATGCATCCGTGGACCGTAAGTATTGAATATACGAGCGACTTTGATTGAAACTTTATGCTGCCTCCAATAGTCAAAGAAAAGTGTTTCGGCACACCTTTTCCCCTCGTCATAACATGAGCGAATTCCGATTGAATTGACGTTACCCCAATAGTCTTCCTGCTGAGGGTGAACCGACGGATCCCCATAGATTTCACTTGTGGAAGCCTGAAATATTTTCGCTTTGGTTCTCTTGGCCAACCCCAGAAGATTGATTGCACCGTATACGCTTGTTTTTGTGGTCTGAATAGGATCCCATTGATAATGCACAGGGGAAGCGGGGCATGCGAGATTATAAATTTCGTCAACTTCAACATATAAAGGAAAAGTAACGTCATGTCGCATGACTTCAAAATGAGGGTTACCCATTAAATGAACGATATTATCTTTAGTGCCACTGTAGAAATTATCAAGGCACAGAACATCATAATCATCATCAAGCAAGCGCTCGCACAAATGAGATCCAAGAAATCCAGCGCCACCAGCAACCAAAACTCTTTTTCTGTTTGCAACTCGCTCAAGCACTATCCACCCCCCTAGCAATTAATTTAAGTATCATCTTAATCGCAACATAGTACAAAACAATAATTGCTAGCCCCCCAATATAGGTGGCTACAATCCACGACTCCACAAATGTGGCAGATATCAAAAGAGGGTACGCAACAAAAAGATATGCAACGTCCGTACCTCTTGCAGCAATCAGACCTACCTTCGAAAAGATTCCAAAGACAATGCCCAGATAGATGGAAACTAAGAAAACTCCGCTCCAACCATAATTCCAATACGCCTCTCCACTATACGTAGGAGCTATAGCACTGAATGTTTGATTATAATATTTGGAATTAAGTTCGTTTCCAAAGCGTGTAATGACTGGCTTTTCAGGCCAGAAAATTCTAGGGATAAGTACCGCCCAAAAGTCTTGAAGAGAATTTCCAGGTCGTCCTTCGTTATATTCTCTGATTAAGAACCCCTCAATTGAGGCCACATCAAAGCGGACGCCAATTGCACGCATTTTCTCAAGTAAAGCAATTTTATACGAGAAATCGATTTTTTTGTCGCTACTCTCGTTAGATTTTGAAACCTGCGCATGTGCAAGATGATTGGATGATTCAGTTGACCTGAAATAGTTAGAACTCAATATATCCCATAAAATAACTGCGCGTTCATTAATACTATTTTCAGTTGCGTTGTAATTATGATGTAATCTCGCTTGCGAGATTACTGGGTTGGCAAACCAGAAAATAGTGACAGGAATAATCAACATTGCCATAATAAATTTGTAGGATTTTGATGTTGCAAACATGCCAACCATAAAGGCAATAATCGGCATTAAAATTTCATATTTATTACACAACAATGCGCCGTTTGTGATTTGCAATAAGAAAATTAGGTAAAAGAGTACGCGATCTACCCATCCCATTTGTTGAACCACTATACCGCCCAGCAAAAATACTGCAGGAAATAAGAAGTAAATTTTTGCGAGGAGACTTCTTGCAACTAAACTGTCAGTATCTGGAAAATAAATCAACTTTAATACGATTACAAGCAAACAAAACAATAAAAAAAATCTTAATGGGACAGCTTTTTTTACAGCCCTTTCAAAGTCGCTTTCTTTTTTATGATTGTTATCAATAAAAGGTTTAATAAATTGACCAGCAACCAACAATACGAGAAACACTGAAGCAGCATTCAAGGTATTTACTTGAACCAAATATCCCAGGTCGTTTCCATATAGATGGTCAGCCCAAGGATGGACATGCAACCCGCCTGCAATCACCCCAAACCCAAAAAAAAGACCCGTACCAAGTACATACCAGCCAATTGGAGTTAATGCCCAACCCCTTCCCATCATGAGAACCCAGCTAACCAACGACCCTATTAAAAAAAATACATTCGGGAGCAATGTAGATATCAAACTATCTGGCTGAATGACGTTACCGCCAAGCGAAAGCAAAAGAAAAATTCCCGCATTAGCGAACGCAAATAAATATTCAAATGGACCGGTAAGGAAATTTATATTTTTTTTCACTAATTATTCAAAGCTGATTGGAATATTACTGGAATTAAATTTCGAGTATTTGATGATTTTTGACATCGCCTCATAATCTTTACGAACCAGAACGTAGTTTGTCTCAAAAAAGCGATCCAGCTCCGGGTGCCAATCTTTGTATATTTCTACTCCACTCGCACTTAGCTTGCCCAACCAATAAGGTTTATCACTAATAAAATCAAAAACGTCCCTTAAATAACAACGTGCATTTATCCAGCGCCAGTTATATTCGAATTGCAAAATTATTACCCTACCGTCACATAATAAATTCTCAGCACTTTTCAAGACATTAAAATCATGGCCCTCTGTATCAGATTTCACAAAGTCGATATGATTTATTTTATGCTGCGCAACATACTCATCGAGACGGATTGATTGAATTTTTTCTGGGACACCACCTTGGTTGGCATACAGGGAGTTTGTCCCGCAAAAATTCCCACAAACAAACAACTCAGAAACTGAATTTAAGTTTGAAACGGCCATTTTATTTAACTTCACCGCTTGTACTTCAAATTTATGCTGGAGGAGAGAAAAGGAATCATTAGCGGGTTCAAAAATATGAATAGACGCTTTGACTCCATAACGTTTTGAACTCTCAAGGGCGGCAATTGTCCATTCACCTTTATTGCCCCCGATGTCAAAAATAGTGAGGTCTTTATTTGTGCTTATCTTCATGAAATAATCAAGTAACTGGTACTCACCATTCTCTAGGGGTCCAACAGGTAATTCATTTCTAGCATAACAATATAACCGCCTGCCCAAACGCCACATTAAGCTTCTAAGAACACCTGAACAGAAATTTTTAAATGAATTAGTTTTGAACGACATCTGACATTTTGCGAAATGTTTTACTATGGCGGAGCAGTTCCTCGTAACTCCCCTTTGCAACAACTGCACCATCGTGAAGCTCATAGATCACATCACAATGGCGAACAGTAGTTAGTCGGTGGGCAACAATAATTATTGTCAAATTCCTGTCAAGCCCTTGGATTGAATCCATAACATCTTGCTCAGTAACATTATCTAAAGCACTTGTAGCTTCATCAAGGATTAGAATTTTTGCACGTTTATACAATGCTCGGGCAATGCCAATTCGTTGTCGTTGCCCTCCTGAGAGCTGAATACCTCTCTCGCCAATATTTGCATCGAATCCAAGCGGGTGATTACTCACGAATCGTGATATTTGAGCTCTGTCTGCGGCCTCCCGAACACGATTCATATCAATATTCTCTCGCGGTATGCCAAAGGCGATATTTTCTGCCAAAGTGGTGTCAGCTAAATAAATTGACTGCGGAACATGGGCAATATTCTTTTGCCAAGTCCACATATCAGACTCTTTAATCGACTGACCATCAACAGAAAGGAATCCTTCAGTTGGTAACAGCAAACCCATCAAAATATCTAGAACCGTACTTTTGCCACTACCCGTAGACCCCACAAATGCAATTCGCTGTCCTTTATGAATAGTTACATTAAAATCCTTAAGAACATATTTAGAATTGCTTGAGTAACGAAATGAAACTTGATTTAAGCTTAAATGTTTGTTGAAGATATTTTGATGGCTTTCTACACCCTCAGATTCTATCGCTAACTTTTGATCCAAAATCTCAACAGTGTCTGCTAATGCAGCATGACCCCCAACAATATTTGCCCATGAACCATATACCTGCTGCAACGCAGGTAATAATCTTTGAGCACCAAGGGCAAGCGCACCTAAAACGGGTAACGCTTCGGAAATACCTCCCTCTTGCTGTCCAAGGTTATATGCCAGGGCAGCAATAACTACTATACCCAAAGCTTCCATCGTCGGTCTTGGGAAACCTCCTATAAAATTATTATCACCGTATGCTCGTCGCAACCTTCTATCAGCTTGGCGATAAAGATCACAGTAGAATCGCTGTGTACCATCTAGCAACACATCTCGAATTCCACCAAGCCCCTCTTGAAGTGCCTTAATGACTCTGGTCTGCTCTTCATTAATACACTCACCATTTTCTCGCAAACGCTTCCGTGTTAGCAAAGTGACAATGCCATAACTGAATCCAAATCCAGATATTGCTGCTATCGCTACTACAGGGTCAATTGCAATCAAAGCAAATGTCATGGCTACAAGCAACACAGCTGAACTTACTAACGTTAACAATGGTAGCAAAATCCAAAAAACGACGCCATTCACCCTGTGAATAATTCCACTTACAACCTCACTTGTATTTCTGCTGACATGTACCTGATAAGGTTGATAAAGAGTTTTCCGATAAACCTCCATACTGATATCTGCACCAGTGGCAAAAGCCAACCTGGTGCTGAACCACAATAGAATAAGCCTACAACCACCAGCAAACAGCGCAAGTGCAACAAATGTAACCGTCAAAGGAAATACTAACTGACTTGGACTATCTATCCCCATGAAATGAATTACTCCCTTAAGCCCGGGGTTTGCAAACACCCGTTCGGGAGAAATCAAGATTCCTAAGAATGGCATCACAGCGCCAAGGCTGAGAATTTCTGCTAAGGTCGAAGCAAGCATCAAAAAAAACAATGCCAAATATTGGACACGTCGCCTCGCTCCGAGATGGTGCCACAATCTTATTAGCAAAAAAAGTAATCTAGTTCGCTGACTCAAAGTATTAGATTTGCTCACAGCTTACATTTATTTTTAAGAAAATTAATCATTTATTCTTGGGTTCTAAAGACAGTATAGCCATGACGTTTTACTAGCTCATCTTTTTCAGCTAATTCAAGATCTGCAAGAGCCATTTCCGCAACCAATTCCTCAAAGGTTGTTTTAGGAAACCAACCAAGCTTTTGCTGAGCTTTTGTGGCGTCACCGAGTAAGGTCTCAACTTCTGTCGGTCGGAAATAGCGCGGATCAACTCGTACAATGACTTTTTGATTGTTATCCATACCGATTTCATCAATCCCATGCCCAGACCACTTTATCTCGATCCCAATCTCTTTTGCTGCCGCATTTACAAAATCTCGAACGCTGTATTGGATGCCTGTAGCGATTACAAAATCTTCAGGCTTGTCCTGCTGGAGCATAAGCCACTGCATTTCAGTATAATCTTTTGCGTGCCCCCAGTCTCGCTTTGCATCTAAATTTCCAAGATAAAGACAATCTTGCAATCCAAGTTTTATCTGGGCTAACGCGCGTGTAATTTTGCGCGTAACAAAATTTTCCCCACGAATCGGCGATTCGTGATTGAAAAGAATGCCGTTACAAGCATAGATTCCATATGCTTCTCGATAATTGACTGTAATCCAATAGGCATACATTTTCGCGACTGCGTAGGGTGAACGCGGATAAAACGGAGTGGTTTCTTTCTGCGGCGTCTCTTGAACTAGACCATAAAGCTCAGAAGTGGATGCCTGATAAAATCGGGTTTTATGAGCCATTCCCAAAATACGAATTGCCTCGAGTATGCGGAGTGCCCCCAGAGCATCCGAGTTTGCAGTGTACTCAGGCTCTTCAAAAGAAACTGCCACATGGCTTTGCGCGGCGAGATTATAAATTTCGTCTGGTCGAACTTTCTCTATTACATGAATCAGGCTACTTGAATCTGTCATGTCTCCATGGTGCAGAAACATACGAGCGTCTGGGTTGTGCGGGTCTTTATAGAGATGATCAATACGAGCCGTATTAAATAGCGAGGCACGTCGCTTAATACCGTGAACCTCATAACCTTTTTTAAGCAAAAACTCGGCAAGATATGCCCCATCTTGCCCTGTAATGCCAGTAATTAACGCAACTTTTGACATACTAAACCTTTAAACTTAAATTACAGTCGTAAATCTGAATCGGCTTGATCAATGATATTTTTGATATCGTATACAAAGCACACTGGCTTACCAAACGCACGAACTCCACTTCCGCCCAAGGCCTTGAATTCATCATGAGCAACTGCCAAAATAATAGCATCATATATTCCCAACTCAGGCTTGGTAACCATTGATATTTTAAAATCGTGCGCGGCATTATCTACCGACACCCATGGATCAAAGACGTCTACCTCACAGCTATAACCTTGGAGCTCATAGACTATGTCCACGACTTTGGTATTTCTCAAATCTGGACAGTTTTCCTTAAAAGCCAACCCCATAATCAGAATCTTCGCATCAACAACTTGTATTCGCTTAAGGTTCATACCCTTAATTAACTGACTAACGATGTAATGAGCCATACCATCATTTAATCTACGAACTGCAGAGATAATCTCTGGGTGATACCCAATTGATTGAGCTTTATATTTTAAGTAATACGGATCAATTCCAATACAGTGTCCTCCAACCAACCCTGGCTGGAATGGTAGGAAATTCCATTTTGTCTCAGCAGCCTTGAGAACAGCCTGTGTATCTATTTCAAGAAGATTCAATATAATTGCGATTTCATTAATAAGCGCAATGTTGACATCTCTCTGAGTATTTTCTAAAACTTTTGCTGCTTCCGCAACACGTATGCTCGAAGCCTTATGTGTCCCAGCTACAATTATTTCGTTATAAAGACTATCAACAAAATCAGCAATTTTGGGTGTAGACCCAGAGGTAACCTTTTTAATCGTTGAGACTTTTCGAGTTTTATCGCCAGGGTTAACTCGCTCAGGCGAATAACCACAGTAAAAATCGCGATTAAATTTCAATCCTGAAACCTTTTCCAATATCGGAACACAATCCTCTTCAGTACAGCCTGGATATACCGTGGACTCATAGATTACTAAATCACCATTTTTTAATAAGCCACCAACCAAAGTGCTTGCGGCAATTAATGGACTTAAATCGGGTCTTTGATTTGAGTCAACAGGCGTCGGCACTGTAATGATAAAGCATGTGCAATTTTTTAGGTCTTCAGAATTACTCGTAAACTGAAGTTGTTGCGAAGCTAGTATCTCTTCTTTTGAAACCTCTAAAGTCGAATCAACTCCGTTTCGAAGCTTATCAATCCTTCCTTCATCAATATCAAAGCCAACAACCCTTCGGACCTTAGCAAACTCCACAGCTAATGGAAGCCCAACATATCCTAAGCCAATTATTGCAAGCTTTAACTCATTTGCACTTCTTATAAACACGCTACCGCCCTTCAATTAATGGTGTTTTTGAAAAACCAAACTACTTCACGATTAAATTCATATGGTTTTTATATCCCATGAATTTATTTCAACTATTGCCCAAGCTATCTAAAGAGCCAGTAATTTTCTGTGTTTTACCAAATATCTCAAAAAAAAATAGCTCGCTCTTCGCCATCAGCTTCTTTGGTAAGCTTCTCAAAGATTCTTCGCAAGCCCCTAAGTGGTCCGGCAATCATGTGAACTAATTGCCCCGGTAAAAAACAATCCTTTTTAGGCAAATGACTCACCCAGTTTTTAAATATATTTAGCTGATCTGAACTTAGGCTTGGAATGGTAGACCCAAAACGAACTAAACCACTCACCCCACGCGCGGAACGCAAAGGACTCCAATCACTATTCACTTGATTTAATTGAACAAATAAGTAACGAGAAAATAGTGGAGTCTCTTTTTGGATACGTCTTCCACCAACAATTTTTTCAATCTTGATCATAGGGAGAAACACTTCTAACCCTGCTTTTCAAGTTCTTGGCAAGCTTTGACTTCTTGACTAGGTTTAGACAGAATTACGAACCACTTAGCTTGCATGGATATATTATTAGTTTGTTAATGTTTACCAATTATAGTTATAAAAAACATATATTTGTATGAAATTTCAAATAGTTGATACGTTGTTAAGCTAAAGCTCAAAGTATTAAATTACAAGCTATTAAAAAAGGTTAATTACTCACCACAATCGACATCACGGCCATGCGCACCGCAATACCAAAGGTCACTTGTTTGAGGATCACTGACTGAGGGCCATCGGCCACATCACTGGCGATTTCTACTTCTCGGTTCATTGGTCCCGGGTGCATCACAATCGCATCAGGCTTGGCTAGTTTGAGTCTTGCTTGGGTAAGACCCCATTGTTTGAAGAAAGCATCACCTTCAGGCACCTGTCCTGCTTCCATGCGTTCTTTTTGGATTCTGAGGGTCATCACAACATCCACATCTTTTAAACCTTCTTCAATATTGTTGAAGATTTTGACGCCCATCATATTGAGGTCTTTAGGAAGCAAACTCTCTGGGCCAATGGCACGAATTTCTTTACAACCCAAGGTAGTCAGCGCATGAATATTCGACTTAGCCACACGACTATGAACAATGTCGCCAATGATGGCCACCTTGATCTTGGAGAAGTCTTGTTTGTAATGGCGCATGGTGTACATATCAAGTAAACCTTGAGTCGGATGTTGATTAGTGCCATCACCCGCATTGATCACATGAACGTGTGGTGGCAAATGTTGCGCCACTTCCACCGCAGCACCAGTAGTTTTATGTCTAACCACAAAGATATCAGCTTGCATCGCTACCAAGTTATCAATGGTGTCGAGTAAGGTCTCGCCCTTGGCAGTGGATGATGTTTGTATGTCTAGATTTACTACATCGGCTGACAAACGCTTGGCAGCTAATTCAAAGGTGGTTCTGGTACGGGTAGAGTTTGCAAAGAAGAGATTAAAAACGTTGGTACCTCTTAACAAAGGCACTTTCTTAACTTCTCTGTCTGAGTCACTGAC
>JACCDN010914957.1_pt1 | contig 39735 bp, 35 predicted proteins | sample 7441691 | NCBI WGS metagenome assembly JACCDN01 (sample SAMN15323439, study PRJNA562643) | freshwater metagenome | isolation source: river surface water | place: USA:Blue River Watershed | collected 2017-08-16 | reverse complement strand
GGTACGCCCATGCGAAAGTAGGACATTGCCAAGCGCCTTATACTATAAAGCCCAGAAGAAGTTCTGGGCTTTATGCATTTCTATCGCCTAAATTAGCTTATCTCCTGTCTTTATTACATATTAACTTAATATAATATTCTCTTAATAAATTATTATCCACCATATTTACTTGAGAAAAAAACTATATTTCAGTAATTTATAGATATTTAAAATGAAGTTATTCGTTATGATATATAATACTCGTTTACGCTTAACTTTTAGGGAAAATATTATGCCACATCTTTTACTAGAAGCCTCAACTAATATTGTTGAAACGAATGACAAAATTAAACAGACGCTTTATAAGTGCCAAGAGTTATTAGTTGAAAAATTGCCAACTCAACTTGCAAGTTGTAAATCTAGGCTGATTATGCATGATGTTTTCGTTCTAGGTGATAATAATCCAAAAAATGCTTTCATTCATTTAACTGTAAAAATATTAAAAGGAAGAAGCCAGGAACTTTTATCTACTACAAGTCGGTCTTTATTTGAGCTTTTACAAGAATCTTTTACAAAAAGTAAAGAAAATTTAAACCTTGGAGTAAGTGTCGAAATTACTGAATTAAATGATAGTTACGCTAAATAAGTATTTATGTATCTGGAATCTAAATGGATAAAATTGGGATTAAAAGTGTTATTGTCCTTATACTTACTTCGTGTTTAGGTATACGCTGGATACCAGTTGCTGGAAGTATAGGGCCTTCAGCAATAATATACTGGTTACTTGGGGCAATTATGTTTTTGCTACCATTGTCTCTAATTATTATCGAATTAGCGGCAAATTATGAAGGAAATGGTGGTATTCAACTTTGGGTGGAAAATGCCTTAGGTAAAAAAGCTGGTTATTATGTTGCCTGGATGTACTGGGTTAATAATTTCTTTTTCTATCCTGCCTTAGTCGTTTATACAGTTGCAAACTTTGCGTATCTGATTGGTAATAAAGGTCTTGCAGATAACCAATTTTTTGTAATTAGTTGTGTAATTATAACGTTGTGGTTTGCAATTTTCATTAATATTAAAGGTATAAGGCTGGTATCTGACATCACTTCTTTAGCTTGTATTGCCAATGTTGGTCTAGGTTTGTTTATTATTATTTCGGGTATTTGTTATTTCTTATATAATAAATCTCCAGCGGCTGAATTTAAGCTCCATAATTTTATACCTAACATCTCTCTTAAAGAAAATTTATCAAATTTAACCTTACTTATGTTTGCTCTATCGGGTATTGAACTTATTCCAACTTTAGCGGGTTCAATACGCGATTCAAGTAAAGTTATCGCAAGAGGAATGCTTTATAGTGTTATCATTGTACTATTTATTTACATTGCTGGAACTTTAGCAATTAACTGCATTATTAGCCCTGTAGAATTAAATGCAACCACTGGATTAATGGAAACATTAGAGGCTATCGCGCTTAAATTGCACCTACCGTGGGTATCTAAGATTTTGATAGCATGTTTATTATTTGTAGAACTTGGTGCACTAATTGTTTGGCTTCTTGCCCCGACGGTTATGTTTTTTGAATGCGTTGAACCCGGTGTCCTACCACATTGGATTGTTAAAGAGAATGCTAAACAAATACCAGCAAATGCATTAATGTTTATAGGTATTGCCGTTACTTTAATTGTTACACTTACTCACTATTTACCTACTGTGAATTCTATTTTTACTGTATTAGTATTAATGGGTACTATTGTTTATTTTATTCCATATTTGTTTTTAGCTCTTGCATATGCTAAAATTAAGTTAGATAAAAGATTGCATACTAATTTCGTATCGAATTGGCTTGGCATTACATGTGCAATTTTAATGTTTTTAGCAATAATTATTGGTATTATGTTGAGTTTTGCTCCTACTTCGGATTTAAAGACAAAAAATGAAATAATTATTTATGAACTAGAATTAATTTTAGGTCCAGTTTTATTTATATTTATTGGTTATTTAATTTATACTTACCGCAATAAGGTAGCATAAAATGAGAATAAAATATATTATATGGCTATGGTTAACTCTTCTAATAAATTATAGCGCATTTGCACGTGATAATAATCAGAATGTTATAAATGAAAGCGAACCAGCTACCATCTCTAATTTCGATATCGATAGGTATATGGGAAGTTGGTATGAAATCGCACGCTTACCAACATATTTTGCAAAACGCTGTCTTGCTCCAATTATCTCAACTTATAAGCATGATGGAGATGAGATAGAAGTAACAAATAGTTGCGCTACTATTTCTGGAGATAAACAGACAAGTACTTCAATCATTTATTTAACTGATGAAAATATTAAAGGTGGTGGTAAATTTACTGCCACTGCAATGCCAAGCTGGCTTAGATGGACGCATCTAGGGCGTAGTGATTACTGGCTATTATACACCGATTATCTTTATGCTATGGTTGGGACTCCAGATAGAAAATATCTGTGGATTTATTCTCGTCAAGAGAACCCTCCTTTGAAAGATATTCAGAATCTTATTTCACAAGCTGAAAAACAGGGGTACGATATCAGTAGTCTAATATATAACTATCCTTCGTATTATGCACCAGATAAATAGATAAGCTTCAAAAATATTCTATACGTTTTTATTAGACTATATATCGAAGTGGTCTTCTTATGAAGGGTTTATTTTAGTCTAATTACGAAATACTTGCATTAGCATAAATTCAATATTTATGATATAATTATTTATTAAACGTTTTTATTTTTAAGGAAACTGTAGGATGTCAGAATGTTCTGTAGAAATGGTTAGTGCTTTACAACGTAAGGTTAGTTTTAATGTAAGTAAAGAATCGGTTAATGGCCAAGTTGCTGAGCAACTTAAGAAATATGCTAAGCAAGCAAAGGTTCCGGGTTTCCGACCAGGTAAAGCTCCCAAGCATATTGTTGAACAAATGTATGGTGGTAAAGCATACGAAGATGCTTTAAATGAACAATTAAATAAAAAATTTGTAGACCAATTAGTTGAGCATAAGTTAAATATAGTAGGTTATCCAAAATTTGATTTAACTTCTAGTGAAGGTGAAGACTTTGTATTTGATGCAGTTTTCGAAGTTTTACCAGAAGTTAAGTTAGGTGATTTAGCAACTAAAGAAATAAATAAGCCAGTTTGCACTTTAACTGACAAAGATGTAGATACAACGATAGATATCCTTAGAAAACAGCGTGCAACACATAATGAAAGTGATGAAGCAGCTGAAAATGGTGATAAAGTGACTATTGACTTTTTAGGTAAAGTTGACGGTGTCGAATTTGATGGCGGTAAAGCCGAAGACTATCCTTTTGTCTTAGGGCAAGGTTGGATGTTGCCTGACTTTGAAGCTGGTGTTCAAGGAATGAAAAAAGGTGAAAGCAAAGAAGTAAATGTTAATTTCCCTGAAACTTATCATGCCGAGAATTTAAAAGGTAAAACAGCTGTTTTTACAATTACGGTTAAGTCTGTTGCTAAACAACAATTACCAGAGTTAACGCCAGATTTCGTTCAATCGTTAGGTGTTACTGATGGGACTGAAGAAAGCCTTCGTAAAGAAATCAAAGAAAATCTTCAACGCGAAGTTGAGCGTCGTTTAAAAATTAAAGCGCGCGATAATGCTCTACAAGCATTAGCTGAAGTATCACCATTAGAAGTTCCTGGTGCATTGGTACATGATGAAATTCATCATATGATGCATAATGCTGAAGAAAATATGAAAAAACAAGGATATAAGCCTGAACAAATCAATTTAACCCATGAGATGTTTGAAAAAGATGCTAAAAACATGGTTACTTTGCGCCTTTTAGTTCAGGAGTTTATAAAAGAGAATAATATTGCAGCTTCTGATGAAGAAGTAAAAAAAGTTGTTGAAGACATGGCCTCAATGTACGAAGACCCAACTGACTATGTTGCTTGGTATTATCAAGACAACGCACGGGTAAATAATGCAAAAGCTATGGCAGTTGAACAAAAAGTTACTGATACAATCTATAGTAAAGCACAAGTAAAAGAACAAGTGTTAAGCTATGAAGATATTATGAGAATGCAAGTTCAATACTAATTATTACTCTTGGCCCGAGGATATACCTTGGGCTTTTTAATAAATTTTTACATTTAGAAACATGATTAAACATATAGTCCTACTGGCTTTTGCTCCGGAAATTGAAGAGACAAAAATTAAAAAAGCTCTTGAGAAACTTGGAGACTTAAGTAAGAAAGAAGTCCCACAAATTAAATCATTTAGTTTTGGCAAAAATATTAGCCCAGAACATCTCGATAAAGGTTTTAATTATGCCTTTATTATGGAATTTGCCAATATTAAAGATCGGGATATCTATTTAAATAATGAAGCTCATAAATCTATAGCAGTAAATGATATCTTACCTTTATTAGCAAATGGTATTAATTCTGCAATAGTTATCGATTATAAAATTTAAAATGGTACATAAAGAAATTGTAATTGTTGGCGGTGGCCCCGTTGGTTTAAGTCTTGCCCTTGAAATAGCGAATCAGAACAAAAAAGTTTTACTGATTGACAAATTACTAAATTCACGTGAGGTTGATGGCAGAGTACTGGCATTATCATACGCTAGTTATTTGATTCTTAAGCGCTTAAAAGCCTGGAGTTCAAACGCAACTGCGATAGACTCTGTACAGATTTCTCATACCGGTTTAGGTATTAGCAATATAAATGCCCACGAATTAAACATTAATCACTTGGGTTATACTATTGAATACACAGAACTATGTTCCAAGCTAATAGAGCAAGTGAAAGAACATCCCCTGATAGAAATATTAGAGCGCCACGTATTGAACGTGCAAGATGGCCAAAGCTTTGCTACTATAGAGTATTTATCTCAGGAAAATAAACCCGATATTATGACTGCGAATCTGGTGGTAATGGCTGAGGGCGGCAAACTATTAGCTGATGAAAGCAAAAAAATAAACCATGATTATGAACAGCAGGCAATAGTAGCTCATATCAAGACAAAAAATAAATCTCAAAATATTGCCTATGAGAGATTTGCTGTTAGTGGCCCTTTAGTTTTGTTACCATTTAAAGACCATTACGTTATGGTATGGTCAATGAAAAATGAGTTAGCAGAACAAGTAAAACAAGATCCCGCCTCATTAGTTTCCAAATTAAATCAAGAGTTCACCAACCGTCTGGGTGGTGCTCAGTTGATTAGTCAAGTAGCTAGTTTCCCTTTAAAACTTACGCAAGTAAAACAACGCTTCAGAAAGAAAATCGTTCTGATTGGAAATTCTGCACAAACTGTACATCCAGTCTCTGCTCAGGGTCTTAATTTGGGGTTGCGGGATGTTGTAATGTTAAGCCGATTACTTGCTACAAGCCAGCAAATAGATTTTACGCAGCTGGGATTATTTGATAATCTGAGGAGCAAGGATGCCAATGCTGTTATCGGGTTTACACACTTCTTAGCTACTTTTTTGGAACGCCAAGGTAGTGCTTTTAATCATATACGTGGTGCTGGTCTAATTGCTTTAAGTAATTTACCGTTTGCTCAGAAATTTATAGCAAAAAGCTTAATTTTTGGAGTTTAGATTTGGAAATTCAATCATATGATGTAATCGTTGTCGGAAGCGGATTGGTTGGCGGTGCTTTTGCATTAGATTTAGCCTTAAAGTCACCTAAATTAAAGATTGCAATCATAGAAAAAAACCAACCGGACTTTTCATACTTAATAGATTCTTTAGATAATAGAGTCTATGCAATTACTCCGCATAACTACAACTATTTGCAAGATCTTGGAGTTATGTTAGATGAAGGCCGCATTGGTTATATTAATGCTATGAATGTGCGCGGAGATAAGAATAGTGCCATTGAATTTGATAAATCTGCAGTTAGTGGAGGATTTTTGGCGAGACTTAGCGAACAGGGCATAATGCAAAAAGCAATTTTGGCAAAAATTTCTGAATATGAAAATATCCATTTTCTTTATCAGGAAATTAGTGATATCCAAGATCTTGGTGATAAAGTAATAATTGCAACTACAAATGCTATTCAAATAGAGGGGAAGCTTTTGGTTGCTGCTGATGGGGCAAGATCATCTGTCAGAAGTAAGTTTGGATTTTCTGTTGCGAATATCCCTTATTTCCAGTCTGGAGTAGTTGCAAATTTCCAATGTGAGCGTCCCCATGAAAACACTGCTCATCAGTGGTTTATGGATCCTGGGATCCTGGCTTTTTTACCATTACCAGGAAACGTAGTTTCAATTGTCTGGTCAACCGATGAGCCTGAGAAACTTTTGAATTTATCTGATCAGGAATTTTGTGAGTTTGTGGCAAATGCCGGTAATCATGTATTAGGCAAGCTAAGCTTATTGAATAAACCGCAAGCTTTCCCTTTACAGCTAAATTTAGTTGAACGCTTCTACCAAGGACGGGTAGTACTAATTGGCGATGCTGCACATACTATTCATCCCTTGGCTGGCCAAGGTGTAAATTTAGGATTTGGCGATGCTTGGGAGCTGGCCTCAACAGTTGCTTCGTTAGATCTAAATTTAGTCAGTGATACTTCATTTGCACGTTACAATTTTAAAAGATTAGCAGAAGTTCGTAAGATGCAAATGACTTGTCATGTACTACATCGGTTATTCCATAATCGGCTTAATATAGTGAGTAAGATAAGGAATTATGGCTTAAATTTTGTTAATAATTTTTCTTTTATTAAGAAAGTTCTAATAAATTCGGCAATAAATTTTTAGTATTTTTAGTATAGTGCTGTTATAATACAAGTTTTAAAAGTTTTAATTTTTTACAATGGGTTGATTTAATGAAAAAATTGTTAATAGGTTTAATGGCAAGTGTTGCATTAGTAGCATGTAATAACACAAGTTCTGGTGGTCAAAGTTTATCAAAAGACCAAATCAAAGCAAATTTGGTTAAGCAAATTCCAGGTTTAACCACAGTTGATCAAGTAAATCCAACGAATATTTCTGGACTTTATGAAGTAGTAGTTGGCCGTAAAATATTCTATGTGTCTACTGATGGTAAGTATGCTGTGTTTGGTAATATCGTTGATTTAGGTTCTAAACAAAGTGTGACTGAGCAAAGAATGCAAGATTTAGCTAAAGTTGATTTTAATAAATTGCCATTGGATCTTGCAATTAAACAAGTAATTGGTGATGGTAGCCGCAAAATTGCTGTATTTACTGATCCTGATTGTCCTTATTGCAAAATGTTTGAAAAACAAGTTGTGCCACAATTACAAAACGTAACTATTTATAGTTTCTTGTTCCCACTTCCAATTCATCCAAATGCTGCTACGCATGCCAAACAAATTTGGTGTAGTAAAGACCGCCAGGCAACTTGGGCTGCATGGATGCAAAAAGATACTCCATTGCCAACAAATACCAGCTGTGATACTTCAGGTTTAGATCAAGTTATGAAAGTTGGTACAGATGTTGTACAGGTTGATGGTACTCCTACTATGGTATTAGAAAATGGCCAAATTTTACCTGGAATGTTACCTGCTGATCAATTAAATGCTAAATTTAATGAAATTTCGGGTAAACCTTCTTCACCAGTGGCCTCAGCTCCAGCTGCTTCAGCCGCGAAATAGTTTAATGTAACTATTACAGGCTTGTTATTAGCAAGCCTGTTTTTATTTCTAGGAAACCAATGAGCAAATTTATACGTATTAGTACTATAAGTATATTAATGAGTATTGCAAGTTGTTTTGCAGCCACTTCAACTGACCCCAATATTCCCCAAATCAAAAAAAATTTAAATTCAAGCTTACCTGATTTAGTAATTGATCAAATTTTACCAACGACAGTTGCGGGAGTTTATGAAATCGACTCTGGTCGCAAGGTATTTTATGTCGATAGCACCGGAAAATATGCCTTTGTTGGCAATATGCTGGATTTAACTACCAAATCAAATTTAACGCAAGAGAGGACTACCGAGCTAAACCGGATTGACTGGAACAAGTTGCCTACCGATGTGGCAATTCGTAGGGTAATCGGTAATGGCCAAAATAAAATTGCAATATTTACCGACCCTGACTGCCCGTTTTGCAAGCGTTTAGAAAATGAGACAGTTCCAAATCTGGAAAATGTTACAATATACTATTACTTCTTCCCATTATCAATTCATCCAACTGCACTAAGTGATTCAAAACGAATTTTGTGTGCAGAAAATCCAGAAGATACGTTAGTAAACTATATGGCTAAGGGTAAAGCTCTTCCTAAAAATGATAAATGCAATAATGCCAAGAAAATTACTGTGATGCAGGATCTGGGGAATAATTTAGTTCAAGTAACAGGTACTCCAACGATTATTCTGCCTAATGGCAGAATTTTATCCGGTCTTGTCCCTGCCGACTACTTATCTAGAATGATTGATCAAAATAAAGCTGAGTCTAATCTTGTTGCAAAGTAGTATAAAGTGAGGAAAAAATGAAAAAAACAATACTTTTAACTGGTGGTGCTGGTTATATTGGATCTCATACTGCTGTTGAATTATTAAATAATGATTATCACGTGGTAATTGTTGATAACCTTAGTAACTCAAATATTAAAGTTTTAGATAGGATCGAAAAGATTTCCGGTAAGCGACCTGATTTCTATCAGGTTGATATTCTAGATAGTACTAAACTTAGGGAAGTATTTACTAAATATGATTTTTCTGCTGTAATCCATTTTGCAGCATTAAAAGCAGTAGGTGAATCAGTACGCGAACCTGAACGCTATTATTATAATAATGTCAGTGGTAGTCTGAGCCTCTTTAAGGTAATGCAAGAGTTTAATGTTAAAACAATTGTATTTAGTTCTTCAGCAACCGTATATGGTGATCCGCATACTACTCCAATTACTGAGGATTTCCCACTATCTGCCGAGAATCCATATGCTTGGACCAAACTAATGATGGAACAAATATTACGCGATATCTATCGTGCGGATAACAGCTGGTCAATTGGAATTCTACGTTATTTCAATCCGGTAGGTGCACATAGTTCAGGTTTAATTGGTGAAGACCCAAATGGAATACCCAATAATTTAATGCCTTATATTAGCCAGGTTGCAGTTGGTAAGTTGGAATGTTTAAGCATCTTTGGCAATGACTATCCAACCAAAGACGGCACTGGTATCCGCGATTATATTCACGTAGTAGATCTTGCTGACGGGCATATGAAAGCATTAGAATACTTAGCTTCTCATAACGAGTTACTAACAGTAAATCTGGGTACTGGGATTGGTTACTCGGTATTAGATGTAGTTAATGCTTATGCGAAAGCTTCCGGCAAAACTATAAATTATAAGTTTGAGCCAAGAAGGCCTGGTGATGTAGCAATTAATTTTGCTAATCCGCTAAAAGCATTGGAACTATTAAACTGGAAAACGCATTTTAGCTTAGATGATATGTGCCGTGATAGTTGGAACTGGCAGATGAATAATCCACAAGGATATGCTGGCTGAAATGCAGCAATATACTAAAATGGTGGTGAGAGAAATTCCCATCATTTTGGTATAAACCAGTTATTTTTTTCTTATATAATATAGGCAAATTTCATTAAATTTCTCGTCAACTTCTTGATCACTCATATTCTCTAAGTATTTAAAATTTATAACTTCACCTATACCATAATCGGTTTCAGCCTCAAGTAACATGCGCTTAATATTTGTGGCTTTGACTTCTAATGTTGCAATTATATTATAGCACCACAAGGTGGTGAATCTTTGCACATCCTGCTGGCTTCTATCTTTTAAATTTTCTAATTTTGAAAATTCTTCGTTTGCAAAATGCATAATTTTCTTAATTGCGGTTTCTGAAACATTGGCACTACGTAAAATATTTTGCAGCGGAAAATGTTTTTCTTTTGGCGGTTTAAATCGCAAAATAATACAGACCCACCTAAATAGTTGATAGCATAGTGTTTTAAATCTTCTTGAGATTGATCCGCCTTGAACTAAATATTTATAATCAGCAAGGGCTCGTCTCTTAACTTTATCGGAAATCGGAAATAGCTTATATAACCCCCAGTCCAACATTTGGACCTTGCGCTGAGTTTCTTTAGCTCCCTTAGGATCGCAAGTAAACTTAGTATGTTCAATACGTGAGTCATCTTGAACTACCTTGGTATTTTCCAGGTGCGGATCACCATGAATTACGCCTATTTTAATTAGATTACTTAAGCCTATGATTAGCTGCATTAGTAAATCGGCGGCTATTTCGGTTTTATTAGTATTTGGTTCCAAATCTTTTAACTCATTAGTTATAGTATTACCAACTGCTTTAACAAAAGCAACTTTTTGCTGTTTTCTTAAGGGGTGTAGGAAACTACAAAAATTAATGAGTCGGAGGCGCAGCCAAGTTTCTTTAATATCATTATTGTTGATTCGTTCTTGTAGCTCTATATCCGGTGCAAATTCTCTCTGTGCTATTTCATCATTTTCTACTTCAACAAAATACAAGCTACGTGAGAAAAACTGGCGCAAAGCCATAGCTTCAATATTTGCTTGTTGTATGTCGGTTTCTGAATTAGTCTCTAAAGCCCCCCCGGATTCAGTTGAGCTAGTAGTCGGAAGAGATGAGAGAAAAGAGGGATTTGTCGGGCTCAAAATTTGAGGTTTAGACGCTCTAACTCTAATTAATGATTTATTAGTTCCCTCGCCAAGCTTCTCTCGATTGTAACCTAGAATTCTATTTTCTATAATCAGTAATTTATATAAATTTTTAATATCTTTCTTCAAGTTTTCATCTAAATCAGTAGACGTATAATTTATTAATTTTAAATAAATTTCTTGGTTTACGATTGCAGCTAAGAGAAGCTTTATTATAAATTCAGCCTCTTTAACACCAAGTTTAGCATCTAATAAGGGTTGTACTAATCTATTTAGGAAATCTAAATTTAATAAGTTAGCGCAAGCCAATGACTTAGCTGAAATTAAACTGTACCTAAAAGCTACTAATTTATCAAAACAATCAATAATAGCATCTATTTGTTCCTTGTTATGGAGGTCGAAGCAATTGGCAATTTTCTTACATAGCGTTGTTTTCATGATTGGGAAGTAAACACCTTTTTCTTCGGCTAATTTATTAAGATTAGCACTTTGGCCTCTTATCGGTCTTTGCTGATGATTTTGCTGGTAAAAGCTAGACTTATCACAAAGCATATTTGTATTTTGATTATAGTGGTAAGCTACCATAGAATAAACTTCCATAGCCTTAACAAGTTGGCTATTCTTAAGCATTCTAATTTGGAGTTCTTCTATTAGCGGAGCGTATATTATGTCATTTGCTGAAGGGAATAATTGTGGCTTGTTCGGATATAGTTTAGAATATATTGTATTCAATGCGGCAATGGTAGCCTTTTCGAAAATATCATTAAAAGCATTAGTAACACCAATAGACGCTCTCTCAGCTTTCTCTAATTCTTCTAACTCTTTTTCTAAATTATTTTCGGCAATACGCAGGGTAGAATAATTTACATCTGGCGCCGGTGGTAATAACGATTCGCTATGTGTTGTTAAATTTCCTTCATTGGCTAAATAGAATGTATAGTCATTAATATATTTCAATAATTCATTATATTGTAGAGCGTCTTTAGAAAGTTTTAAGAGATTTTCCTCATGGTTTTTAATAAAACTATTATAATTCTTTGCAATAACTAGGTTGCTGGTAAAAAGGTTAAGTTCATTATTATTTGCTTTTAAGTTTTTAATTTGTAATATTAAATACGCTTTAAGTACATCGAGCTCCATAAAAGAGTTGGCCATTGATAACAGTTGTTCTACCGGCATTTTTAATTGATTAAATACCTGAGGTAAGCCTGGCTTATGGTTAATTGGCATAGCTGGGCCTGGAAACTGCTTTTTAGTGATTTCAACCAATTTAATTTATCTTTACCTAAAAAAGATTTATTTAAGTGCTTCTAACACTATGGTGTAATAAAGCATATATTTATGATTAATATATTCGGCGAGATGGTTAATTTATTACTCAATTATTGCGGAAATAAGACTTTGTATTCTTTATTGCGTCTAGTATCCTTTATTTAATTCGTTTAAATTATGCATCCTCCAAATTAATTTATACAGTTTAAACCCCAATTGCTCAGGTATAAAACTGTCCGGTATTAATACCTCTCTCATACTTATACTAATATTATAGTTTAGGCAAAGATTTTCTGCATTTACTTGGTTACGAATCAATAAAATCATGTTATTTAAATCGTATTATTATCGTAAAAAATTCGATTTAAAAATAAAATTTTTTTATTACGAAATTTTTCAAGAAATATTGTATCAATTTAGGCTTTTATATCATTTAGAAATAGTTTAGTGTAAATCTATAGGTAGATATCAGATTTAATCAGTAATATAATAAAAATTCTGTAGAGTTTTAAAGGTATGTGTTTAATGTATGTAAATTCTCAACTGCTAAATAAAATTTATACGCTAGAGGAACATAAAAGCGTAGATCAGGCAATTGCAGTTTTTAAAGTTATAAAGTTCTTTTTTCCTTATAATTCGAGGGTACTTGGTAGGGCAATGAATGATGCTTATCGATTAAGTGATGAATTTGCATTATTATGCTCTACCCCAGAAGAGTTTGATAAAAAATTTAAGAATTATCCTATGCTAGAAAAACTATATCATTTTTTGGATAATGATATGGGGCTTTGGAGTATAGAGAAGCTGTTTAAATCAATACATCCAATCAAAATGTCTCTTGCTGACTATATTGAAGATAAAGATTTATGTTTTAAATTAAATTTTGCCAAGTTACGCCATAATTTTGTAAATCAAATAGTTAATGACTGCCTTAATGCTAATTACAGCTATTTTAATCAAATTATGCCAAATAAACTTAAAATAATTATTTTAGAACAGATATTAGAAAAAGTTAGAGAAGGAACCAGCCTTTGGGGGTTTAGTAACCAAAAACTTGACTTAAGTCACTGCAAACACATCCTAGAAATTTTAATTGAGCGCAGCATAAAATTTGGCACTGAAAGGGATAAATTAATTGCACTTAAATATTTGCAGATTCTCCATGAGGCAAACATATTAGATAATTACCATTTGGCACTCGAGCTCCTTGATGGAATAATTGATCATAATCTCAGCATTAAAGATGGTGAAGGGGAAAGACTTCAATTTACTAAAGATCTGCTCGACAATATGCTCACTCTACAATTGATAAATCAGGCTGATTATGATAAATATATTAATAAAATCAAATTTTCATATTGTAACAAGCATTACTTTATTCCAAATTTGCCTGTCAAAGTAGGATTAAATCAATAAGGTTATTAGCGATGATAATGCTTTCATTAGTTGAGTAATTTATCGCGTAATGCTAAAAATGGTTTTTCAATAAGAAAGTATAATAGACTTGCTCCAAAAGTTGTAATAATTATGGAGCTAATAAATAAAATAATGCTGGTACGCGGAACTAAATATTGCTTCATCAAAAATTCAGCGGCCAGATGGTCTAATGGTTTTTGCACAAGATATATAGCAAACGAAAGCAGTGCAACATGTTTAGCACCGGGTATTTTCTTGGCTATTAGAGTAGAATTGTCAAAGCTGGCAATAATGAGCATGGCATAACCAATACCCAGCATTGGAAAACCAATAATGTTAGCAATTAAACTAAACTGATTAATATAAAACATATAGCTAGCAAAAAAGCTGATAATTAATCCCCAAATCAGGCACCAATTGCCATTTTTAACCAATTTATGCCAGATTGAGCGGTAATGGTTTTTTATAAATGCGATGCTGACTCCAAAAGTTAACTCATCCAATCGTGAAAAAGTAAAATAGTAAATTTTAGTCCAGTAATCAGTAATGTTAAGGATGGAATTATTAGTTGTGCCGTGCACGAATCTTAGCCAGATATAGCCACGCAATAGCATCCCGCCAACAATGCTTAGGCTAATCACTAGCCAGGCCAGCCTTTTGGAATTCAAGTTGCTAAGCCCTAAAATAACAAGTGGTATGACCAAATAATATTGCTCTTCAATGCATAACGACCAGGAATGCGAGAAGGCAACGTTGGTATGCGGAAATAAGCTAAAGGTAAAACTAAGCATTTGCCATATTGGCGGCAAGCTGCCACGCTCAGCAAAGCTGGGTATGAAAAAATAGATAGCAAGAACAACTAAATAATTGGGTAAGGTGCGAAATAGACGTCGCATGAAAAATTTTGAGCTTTTAAATTTTCCTTGCTGAATTTGGCTAAATATTTGGTTAGTGATTAAATAACCACTTAGGGCAAAAAATAAATCTACGCCAATCCAGCCAATTTGACTAATATAGCCAAAAGTATCAGTGTAACTAATCATTGAGAAATGGTAAAGAAATACCAGTAGGATTGCAATCGACCTTAAAGTGTCTAATCCATTATTTCTAGTATCTTGTTTTATCATTTCTTAAATAGTCCGGTATTAGGTTATGTATTGAAGATGAAGGAGGGAATTTAGCACTAACTAGTAATTAATAGAAAGAAAAATATTCGAAACTATTGGAAATAATTAGTTGGTTTCACTAATTATTTTATTAATAAAACCAACTGCTAACGATAATAGTTGCACGTTCGATATTCTAACATTTTTAGGGTTATGATTTAACTACGGCTATACTGGCTAATTTACTTGAATAATCTTTTGGTAGTTTAGCAAGTTCATCTTCCACTTTAGTCGCTAGGCAATGATATATCTTTGCAATCGGATTATCGATAATGCTGCTAATTGGTGTGCCTTGGTCGCTAGCTTGGCATATAGCCATATTTAGCGGTAAATTTGCTAGTATATCAAGATTATACTCTTCTTTTAATTTTTGGCTAGCACCTGCGCCAAAAACCAATGATTCATGGCCACAATTCTCACACACATGCATACTCATATTCTCAACTACACCTAAACAAGGGATATCAAGTTTTTGGAACATTGAAATACTTTTGCCTACATCAATTAAAGCTATATCTTGTGGTGTAGTGATTACCAAAGTAGCGGTAATTGGCATTCCCTGGGCCATTGTTAGATGTATGTCACCGGTTCCAGGTGGCATATCAATTACTAAATAGTCTAATTCCCCCCATTGGGTATCATATAGCAATTGATTTAATGCCTTATTGACTATTGCACCACGCCAGATAGTTGGCTGTTTTTTGTCTACTAAAAAACCGAAGGACATAGCTTTGACACCATATTTTTCCAATGGAACGAAATTACTATTACTAACTTCTGGTTTATAGTCTTCGCTACCTAGCAGTAGAGGTAACGAGGGGCCATAAATATCGCAATCAAGTATGCCTACACTAGCGCCATTTTGGGCAAGGCTAAGCGCCAGATTAACTGAAGTAGTGGATTTGCCGACCCCACCTTTACCAGATGTAACAGCTATAATATTTTTGATATTTCCGATACGCTTAAGGCCTTGTTTCACCTTGTGTGCTATAATATTCGGTTTAGTATTATAATTCATATAAAATCTCGATTCATTCTTATTCTGATTAAGAAGGTAAAAAAATGCAAAAAACTATGATTGTAACCTGTGCCTTACCATACGCAAACGGAAATATCCACTTAGGGCACATGGTAGAACATATCCAAGCTGATATTTGGGTCCGATTTCAAAAAATGCAAGGGCACAACTGTTATTTTATTTGTGCCGATGATACTCATGGAACGCCAATAATGCTTAAAGCTGAAGAGCAAGGAATTACTCCTGAAGAGTTAATTGCTAAATCATATGAGGCGCATACGGCTGATTTTGCTGGTTTTGGGATTGGCTATGATCATTTTTATACTACCAATTCTGTTGAAAATAAACAATGTGCCTATGATATTTATAATAAATTAAAAGCCAATAATAAAATAGCGGTGCGTACGATTAGCCAGTTATTTGATGTTGAAAAAGAAATGTTCCTTCCTGACCGTTTTGTAAAAGGGTCTTGCCCAAAATGTAAAACTGAAGATCAATATGGCGATAGTTGTGAGAAATGCGGTGCGACATATGCACCGACTGATTTGATCAATCCTTATTCAGTGGTATCCGGTTCAGCACCGGTTTTACGGGAGTCTGAACATTATTTTTTTAAATTAAGTGAATGTGGGGAATTTTTAAGCTCATGGTTAGCTGCAGAAGATAGATTGCAGCCTGAAGCCAAAAATAAAATGCAGGAATGGCTGCAAAGTGGATTGCAAGATTGGGATATTTCGCGTGATAAACCTTATTTTGGTTTTGAAATCCCAGATGCTCCAGGAAAGTATTTTTATGTATGGCTTGATGCGCCTGTTGGGTATTTAAGCAGTTTTTTGCATTACTGCCAGGAGCAGGGATTAGATTTTAATCAGCTGTGGAATGGTAAAGAAACTAAAATATATCACTTTATTGGTAAGGATATTCTATATTTTCATGCCTTATTTTGGCCTGCTGTATTGGAAAATGCCGGCTATCGTACTCCTGATGGGTTATTCGTCCATGGGTTTTTAACGGTTAATGGGCAAAAAATGTCTAAATCACGCGGTACATTTATCACTGCACGCAGTTTTCTAGATAGTGGTTTAAATCCAGAGTTTTTCCGCTACTACATTGCTAGTAAGTTTACTAACAAAATCGAAGATATTGATTTTTCTTTTGATGATTTTACTGCCAGGATAAATTCAGAACTTGTTGGGAAATATGTGAATATTGCTTCTCGCTCGGCTGGTTTCTTGGCAAAGCGCTTTAATAATATTTTAGCTTCAGAATTAACTGATAGTGAATTAGTGGCTAAGTTGGTAGCAGGAAAAGAAGAGCTTGCCAATTTATTTTCTGAGCGCGAATTTGCCAAGGCCGTTAAATTGATAATGTCATTAGTTGACGAAGTTAATCAATACGTAGATAATCAAAAGCCTTGGTTATTGGCAAAAGACCCTGAAGATGAGGTTCGCTTACATCAGGTATGTACGGTATTGATAAATGCTTTTAGAATAGTCGCAATCTATCTAAAACCAATTGTGCCAAACTTGATTCAAAAGGTAGAAAACTTTTTGGCAATCCCAAGTTTACAATGGCAAGACTTAAATACCTTGCTTTTGAATCATACCATTAATAATTATTCTCATTTAATTAACCGGGTAGAAACAGCTATGATCGATAAAGTTATTGAATTAAACCAGCAAGAATTGGCTGGTAAAGCCGAGATCTCTTCACAAAATATCCAAAGTTATGAACCATTTGCTGAGACTATAAGCATAGATGATTTTGCAAAAGTTGATCTAAGGATAGCTAAGATTGTTGCGGCTAACCATGTTGTGGGTGCTGATAAATTAATCCAATTAACTTTGGATATTGGCAATGAAACCAGAAATGTTTTTGCCGGAATTAAATCAGCATATGATCCAGAGGCTTTGGTTGGTAAATTTACAGTAATGGTGGCTAACTTAGCTCCACGCAAAATGAAATTTGGTATGAGTGAGGGGATGGTTCTGGCCGCTAGTTTTGAAGACAAGAATGGTGGACTTTATATTCTAGAACCCCATGAAGGTGCGAAACCTGGTATGCGGGTTCGATAATTAGTTAAAGTTTAGTTGCCTCAGTATACAGCAATAAATAGCTAAAGGATATAATAAATCTTTTAGCCATTTTACTAATGACTGTGTGCCGGGGTAACTAACGATGGTCAAATTATTATACATATCGCTCATTTCTTTTCTTTCCTTTATACTAGTTGCTTGTAATGGAGGAGGCAGCCCGACTCCTGATGCCAAAATCAAATATGGCAAATTAATCAATTGGCAGCAACTCAATACCGATTCTAGCCTTGCGCATCTTGCTAAAAATTATGCTTATTCATGGATTGGCCAAGACTATCAAGAAAGTAGCCCGCCAGCAATAGCCAATATCAAAAATTTAGGGAAACTCTATAATTTTGCTGCAAACACAAATTCTAGCATAATGGCTTTAGAAGATTTTATTCAAGCCTCAGCCGCTAAAGTTAATGTTATAGGGATCGAAGCATATGCTATTAGCTATAATACTCCTGGCGTACTTCCCAAAAGCGTAACTGCTGATATTAGCCGGATTGTGTCCGGTTTGGTTGTAATTCCCAAATTGGCAGTTGGCCATAAACTACGAGGAGTGGTAATATATTATCATGCAACTACATTTGCTAAAAATAATGTTCCATCTTGCATAAAGGAAGCCGGCAATAGTTTAGGTGCATACTGCTTTAAAGCCCCCCTGGCTGCTGATAATGATAAGACGTTTTATCAAATTGCGGCAACTTATGCCGCGCGCGGACTGATCGTAGTTGCTCCTGATTATGTTGGACAGGGAATAGACCTGCAAGGCATTCATCCTTATGTAGCGTATCCAGAAAATAATGCCCAGGCAGGATTATATATGCTTCCTGCATTAAAGGTGCTTTTAGCCCAAAGAAATATTGTTTATGATGAAAGCCTGCCGCTATTTATTACTGGCTATTCAGAAGGTGGGGCATATGCATTGAAAGCTTCAGAGCTAGCTCAAACCAAATTTGCCGGTATGCTGGGCGGTCTAAATATACATCTTGCTGTCACTGCTCCGGCTGAAGGTGCGTACGCTCTTAATAGCCAAATGCAGTTTGCTTTTGCCAATTTAGCGGACGGATTATTTAATGGGAATTTGGCTGAAAGCGAAATGATGAATGATGATTTTTCGGACGTAATAGATGGAGTTAAACAGCAAAATAGCTGGAATATTGTCTGGGCTCCCGCTGCAGCAATTAGTAAACCGGCACTACTAGCTTACGTGATTGAGGCAATAATTTATTACGATTTTCAAAATAATGTAGAAGCTTATTCATCAATTTTAAATAGCTCGTTCTGGCAAAATATCCAAGTTCAGGGTTCTAGGAAACTATTTAATCTTTATGAGCTTTTTACTGATCCAAATTTAACCAAGGATCAAATATCCAATGCATTAATTGAACAAGCCTTTATGATTAATGATTTTGACCGCACTTCAAGTCCCAAAATCAATTTATTTGCTTATTCTCAATACTTATTCCCCTTGCAGCTACCAAGCTCACATTATGGGGAAAATAATAGTGCCTTGGCTTTTGTCAATCAAAGTGCTACGAATACTGATCAATTTAAACAGATTATACAAAATGGTACAACTTACCAATGGACAACTCACTCTCCAATAAATTTTATTAATCTAAAATATGATTCAGTAGTTACCGTACATAATTTTGATATCGCTTATCAACATATGCATGATTTGGCCCCTGAATATGTAGAGTCAACGCCAATTGCCAATTTCCAACTAACTAATGACTTAGCGCAATATTTTCCCAATGGAATTCTTGGTGAAAAAGCTGTTGCGGTTAGTAAGTTTTTTGCACCAAGTCCTATATTAAAAGCCATTAGCCAGAAATATAGTAGTAGAGCTGGCCAGCCAATTGACCATAGCGATGCTATATCTTCAGCTATCGCTAATATAATTGCGTTATGCAGCTTTGAAAATTCGTTAGCAAATAAACCAATTTCAGGGCGCTGCCCAGATTTTTGATAGCTGCTGATATTAAATCGAACGGTTTTAAAAAAGCAAAATTTGTTTCTTGAGAGCTAGATTTAAAAAAGGTGTTATAATATTTTATTGCATGAAGTTTGCTGAAAACTTGAGGAAACTAACGGCAGTCTCAACTTTTTTTGAATGGGTTAAGAGAAATATATATCTGATTTTAATCGAATAATTAGAAAATGCTAGTTCCTAATTCCGTTATTCTAATCTAAAAATCAGATATTTATTTTCGTAGTGGGTTTGCTGGCATTAAAGTCTTATCTGTATCTTCAGTAAGAAACCTTGAAAATTTATTATATGGAAATAGTATCATGAAGTTTTTGGATATTAAAACCGACTTTGCCTTTAAAAAGGTTTTTGGCAGCGAGGAAAGCAAAGAAAGATTAATCTCATTTTTAAATGCAGTCCTAAAATTTGAAAATGGCGCAAAGATTAAAGATTTGACCATTGTTGACCCTTATAATATTCCTCAATTATTGGGAATGAAGGATACTTATGTCGATGTAAAGGCGGTTCTTGATAATGATTCTAAAGTAATTATAGAAATGCAAGTCTTAAATCATGGCGGATTTGAAAAACGAGTTTTATATAATGCTGCTAAAAACTACTCCACACAGCTGCTTGAAGGCGAGCAATATCATTTATTAAATCCTATTATTGCATTAACTATTGTGGACTTTATTATGTTTGAAGATTGTGAAAAGGTGATTTCAAACTTCAAGTTACTTGAGAAAGAGCAGTTTATAAATTATAGTGATGACTTAGAGATGGTATTCATTGAGCTTCCTAAATTTAGCAAACAATTACACGAATTATCGGATATAACTGATCAGTGGATATATTTCATAAAGAATGCAGGAAGTTTAGAGTATATTCCTGATAACTTACCAAGAGCGATAGTGTCAGCCTTTGAAGTAAGTAACACCGCCGTATTGAGCGCTGAAGAACTTGAATTGCAGTATAAAAAGAAAGAGTTTATCTCTATTCAGAAGTTAGCTCTAATGCAAGCAGAGGAAAAAGGTAAAGCAGAAGGTAAAGCAGAAGGTAAAGCAGAAGGTAAATTTGAGACTCAAATAGAAATTGCTAAAGATATGCTAAAAAAGCGAATTGATGAATCTTTAATTGCGGAAATTACCAAACTTTCACCAGAACAAATAAAGACTCTTGGCTAACCTTTATGCGCAAATTGTGCAATAGTGCTAAAATACTAGGATAGTTGTATTAAAGATAATGAAATTTGTAGGATTTTTTTATGGGTTTTTTAGAAATTGTCGGTGGACTGGTACTATTTAGTATATTAAGTGTATTTAGTTTTATTTTGTTACCGACCTTATTTGGCTGCTTTGGATTTATCCTTTTTTTAATCGTATTTTTTGCATTACTCGTATATTTTAGTGCCAGTATTCTCTGGTTCATCGGATTCGTTTTTATTAGCTATCTGTTCCTTGCAATCCGTAAATATTTTAGATACCAAAAATTGCCAGACTATGATGCTTACTTATCACAGAATGTAAATGCTTATGTCAATGGTAAGGTTTATTGCAATAGCTGTGGTTCTGAACATATTATCCATACCGGATTATTTGGTCCGCAAAGCAAACTTAGGTATTATATGTGCATGAGCTGCCGCAAACATTTATATCGTTTTAAGGTAATCTAACCAATGACAAGACAGTTACTTTTGGATACTGAAACTACCGGCTTTGAGCCAGGAGAGGGGCATCGGATAATCGAGTTTGCGGCATTAGAGATGATTGATCGTAAGCTCACAGGTAAATCGCTTCATTTATATTTTAATCCTGAACGCGATATACCGATTGAGGCCACGAATGTCCATGGCATTACTTATGACCAGGTTGCCAATGAGCCAACTTTTAAAGAACGGGTTGATGATATAATTGAATTTATTAATGATGCAGAATTAATTATTCATAATGCTAAGTTTGACTTGAAGTTTCTCGACCACCATTTTAGTGAACTAGGCAGAGAACCTACCCTTTGTTATGCAAGTAAGGCAACGGATACGTTAATGATGGCGCGTAACAAATTTCCAGGCGGTAAAAATAGTTTAGATGCCTTATGCGATAGATTTAATATAGACCGCTCTAATCGGACTTATCATGGTGCGTTAATTGACTGTGAGCTATTGGCATACGTTTATATCGAATTGACAAAAGAACAAATAAGCTTACTTGGAGAGGATGGAGCTAAAATAAAGGGCCGCCAATCAGGCTTTAAAACTGTTACGCCAAATCTGGTTAAGCATATACCTGTGAAAGTAAGTGATAACGAAAATAAAGCTCATCTTGAATATTTGCAGCAGCTTGACAAACTTACCAAAGGTAATTGTAATTGGTTTAATAAAGTAAAAGACTATATTGATGGCTAAAAGGTGCAGTATGCCAAAATATATTGTATTAATACCGTGTGCTGGGAGCGGTAGTCGCTTTAAATCCGAATTACCTAAACAATATCATAAAATTGCAGGAAAAACCGTATTAGATTGGACAATTTTGGCTTTTTCTAAAGTGGAATTAATTAGTGAAATAGTAATAGTTGCCAATAAAGATGACCGATTAATCACTGATTATGTTAATAAGTATGCTAAGGTTAAAGTAATATTTGAAGGCGGCGAAACCCGGGCGCAAACAGTTATCAATGGCATAAATTATTTATACTGTGATGATAACGATTGGATCTTAGTACATGACGCTGCTCGGTGTTGCATTTCTCCTCACGATATCTCCAAATTAATTTCAAATTTAGATACAAGTTTAACTGGTGGCATTCTAGCTAAAAAAACTGTTGATACGATTAAATTTGTTGAAACAAATCATCTGGTTAGCCGAACAATTGATCGGAAATATATTTTTCAGGCCCAGACCCCACAAATGTTTAGGTCTGGAATATTAAAAACTGCTCTTTCAGTAGCAGACACTGCAAATATAACGGATGAAGCAAGTGCTGTTGAAATGATGGGTAAACAAGTTGAAGTTGTGGAAGCCGATCATTTTAATCTGAAAATTACATTTCCAGAAGATATACTTTTAGCTGAAACTATCTTAGTAGCACGCGAAAATTTCAAAGAATAAGGAATATTATGAAATTGAAAATTGGCCAAGGTTTTGATTTGCATAAATTAGTTGAAAACCGTCCTTTGGTTTTGGGCGGCATTCAGATACCATTTGATAAAGGGCTAAGTGGACATTCGGATGCCGATGTCCTATTGCATGCAATTATTGATGCGCTAATTGGCGCCGCTGCACTTGGCGATATCGGAAAATTATTTCCCGATAATGACAATAAGTATAAAGATATAGATAGTAAGATTCTCCTAAAAGAAGTATTTAATATAATTACTCGACTTGGTTATTCAATAAATAATATTGATTCCACAATTATACTTGAGAGACCAAAATTAAGGCCATATATTGACGCTATGCGTAGTACAATTGCTACTATACTTGAATTATCAATTGAGCAAATAAGCATTAAAGCCAAAACTAGTGAGAAAGTTGGTATAGTTGGCCGTGGAGAAGCAGCTATTGCCGAGGCGATAGTTTTATTAATTAAGGACTAAAGTGTTAATAACGCCTCCAAGTTAAGGTGATTTTTTTAAATATATACTGTCAATTTTGTAAAGAATGTTTGCAGGTGAAATGAGAAAATGGATCAAAATAAATTAAAACAGCTAGCTGGTGAGTATGCAATTAAATACATTACTGAGGATAATATGATTGTTGGCGTTGGGACTGGTTCAACGGTTAAGTTCTTCATTGATGCACTAGCCAGGATAAAAGATCGGATCCAGGGCGCTGTATCTAGTTCAGAACAATCTACACAGTTATTAAAAGAACATAAAATACCCGTATATGATTTAAATAATGTTGGTTCCCTTGATATTTATGTTGATGGAGCTGATGAAATTAATCATAACCTAAAAATGATAAAGGGTGGCGGAGCTGCTTTGACGCGTGAAAAAATAATTGCGGCTGCAGCAAACAAGTTTATATGCATTGCAGACGAGTCTAAATACGTTAACATCTTAGGAAGCTTTCCTTTACCAGTTGAAGTAATACCTATGGCGCGCAGCTATGTTGCCCGCGAACTGGTAAAATTGGGAGGAACCCCAGTTTGGCGTGAGAATGTCATTACTGATAATGGAAATTGGATAATAGACGTTCATAATTTGCAGATTTTAAACCCAGTTGAATTAGAGCAAAAAATTAACAATATTGTTGGGGTAGTAACCAATGGTTTATTTGCAATGCGTGGAGCAAACGAATTGGTTTTAGCAAGAATGAATGGCCAGATTGAAGTAATTAAGTAGTAATTAGGGTAAAGTTAATATGACTGATAATTTACTTGCAACAGTTGATCTTGGGTCAAATAGTTTTAGATTGTTAATCGGTAAGATTCATAATGACGGCACCATTTCACCGATAGATCAAATAAAGGAGACTGTCCGTTTAGCAAGCGGGCTAGATGCGAATGATAATTTAACTAAAGAATCGCAATTGTATGCTTTGGAAGTACTATCTAGATTTCATGAAAGATTAAGTGGATTTAAGAAATCTCAAGTGAGGGTAGTCGGTACGAGTACCCTCCGGGTGGCTAATAATGCTGCTGAATTCATTGCTATTGCTAATAAAACCCTTGGATTTCCGATAGAAGTTATTTCAGGTAAAGAAGAAGCTCGGTTAATTTATATTGGAGCAACTCATTCTTTGGCGTATACGGAAGAGAAGCGGCTGGTAATTGATATTGGAGGTGGTTCTACAGAGTTTATTATAGGTAAGGGATACGAACCACAAATAATGGAAAGTGTTACCATGGGTTGCGTATCATATACCGGACGTTATTTTAGCGGTGGTATCTATAATGAGGCCAATTTTAATAATGCAATTTTGGCTGCGCGAAGTAAAATACAGGCGATGGAACACTTGTTTGCTGAACATGATTGGGCAGTTGCAATTGGTACTTCGGGTACGGCAAAAATGCTTTATGATATGTGTGTAGAAAATGGTTTTGGGAATGAAATCACTTATGAAGGCATGCAACAAGTAAAAAAACTTCTAATTAAGGCCAAAAATGTCAAGAATGTTGCAATCGCCGGTGCCAAAGAGGATCGTAAACCGGTGATAGCTGGTGGTTTGGCAATAATGCTTGCAATCTTTGAGGAACTTCGTATTGAGACAATGACTATTGCCGATGGCTCATTACGTGAAGGAGTGATGTACGATTTGATGGGCCGTAAAACTAACTCTGATTTGCGCGAGGTGACTGTTGCTGACCTAAAAAAGCGCTATGAGCTCGATGTTAGGCAAGGCTTACGCATTGCTTCTTTGACTTTTTATTTACGTGATGGCTTGGCAGTAGTGGAAAAAGTTAAGCCTGAGCGCCTAAAATTGGTAATGTGGGCATGTGAATTATACGAAATAGGATTGAGTATTTCGCATAATGACTATCATAAACATGGGGCTTATATTCTGCAAAATTCAGACTTAGCTGGTTTCTCTAAACCAGAACAGACTATAATTGCAGATTTAGTTCGTAGCCATCGTGGTAGCGTAGGTAAGGTATTTGAAAAACTTCGGCGATTATACAAAGATAAAATTAAAACTAAAGCAATTTTTGCCGTAATTTCGTTTCGCTTATCGGTAATATTCAATCGTAGTCGAAAAGATATAGATTTTCAGTCAATTATTAAAATTGCCGATGCAACTAAAAATAGTTTCAGCTTAATTGTGAGTGGGGACTGGTTAAATAATAATCCATTAACATTGTTTTCGCTAAATGAGGAAATTGCCCAATGGGCGCAATTTGGTTTTAATATAAAATTGATAAAACAATAGTTCGTAGCTGATGCTTTTAGTAAACGTAAGGCATCAGCAACTTATTTATTTTTATCCTTACAACCGAGAATACCCCCTCTTAAACGGGTATGAAGTTGATGATGGTTAGATATTCTCAAGAAGCCCCAACTTCAAGCTTAGCTAAGTTGTGGGTAGTTTACACTTTTTTTGTATTCTCTTCTAACAACTAATTCTAAATATAACGTTTGGAATTGACTCTTCAAAAAAATTGCAAATAATTCAATCCTGTATTATAGTTTTGCTTATAATTATGTTATTGGTATCTTTGAAAAAAATCATATGAAATATAGGCATATGCATTTTTTGCTAGTTGAGGGTAGAAGTGTTTTATACTTAACGCTAGCCTGATGCTTACTTAAAAGAATTCTAGGGGAGTAAAGGTAATGAGTGCTAATAATCAACATCACGTTGTGATAATTGGTGGAGGTTTTGCTGGACTGGCTGCGGCATCAAATTTTAAATCAAATGATATCAAAGTAAGTTTATTAGATAAGCGTAATTTCCATTTATTCCAACCCCTTCTTTATCAAGCTGCAACTGGTAGTTTATCGCCATCAGATATCGCCTCACCGCTAAGGGCAATCCTCGCGAAACAAAAGAATGTAACCGTTTATAAAGCAGAAGTAACTTCAATCGATACAAAGCTAAAAGTTGTTAAACATGATTTTGGCGAAATCAGTTATGACAGTTTAATTGTTGCTTCAGGAGTAGTGCAAAATTTCTTTGGTAATGATGCTTGGGAGCACCATGCTACCGGGTTAAAAACCATAGAAGATGCTTTCGAAATCCGTAATCGTGTATTTATGGCCCTCGAACTTGCTGAAGGCGAGAGTGATCCAAATCGGCGCAAGTCTTTAATGCGCTTTGTAATTATTGGTAGTGGCCCAACTGGTGTAGAGCTTGCTGGATCGCTGGGTGAGCTGGCTCGTTGTACTTTGATTAATGATTTTAGGAATATAAACCCACTTGAAGTTGAAATTATTATGGTTGAGGGGAATGATCGAATTTTACCTCCATACCCACCTAACTTATCAGCAAAAGCCCAGCAAAGCCTTGATAAAATGGGAATAAAAGTACTGACTAATACCCGTGTAGTAGACATCCAAACAGACCATGTCATAGTAAAAAATGGCGAAAAAGAAGAACGAATTGATAGTATGACTGTTTTATGGGCTGCCGGGATGAAAGCCTCCCCGCTTGCCGGTATTATCGCTAGTGAGACTGGTGCCGAGCAAGACCGTATGGGACGGATAGTGGTTAACCCCGACTTAACAGTCCCTAATTATCCCGATATTTATATAGCTGGCGACTTGGCTAATTTGAAAGATAAAAACGGGGCATTGCTACCTGGTATTGCGCCGGTTGCAATGCAGCAGGGTAAATATGTAGCTGAGATTATTAAACGTAAACTTAAACAGCAAACAATAGAACCATTTAATTATTTTGATAAGGGGACCATGGCTGTTATTGGTAGAAATGCTGCGGTAGCTAAAATTGGTTCAAAAGAAATTTCTGGTTATTTTGCCTGGCTTACTTGGGTGTTTGTCCACATCTGGTATTTGGTTGGCTATGATAATAAGTTGCTAATTATGATAAAATGGGCGTGGAATTATTGGACCGATAAACGTGGCGCACGGTTAATAACCCATGAAAGCGCAGAGAGTAAGCAGGCTTGCCACGAGATGTATTCTAAGATTCATAAATAGCAATCTTACCATTCATTTACCTTGCCCTGGTAGTCAATGAATTGTCCCGATTGTTCTTGTGATAATTCATTAATAAGCTTAGTAATTTGTGGTATCACAACTTCCAGTTCAAGGTTTGCTCCATAACCGCCCATGGCTGTCTTAACCCAGCCTGGGCGTAGGCTAATCGTAATAATATCGGGATACTCTGTTGCTACGCATTTAGTTAGCATGTTCAAAGCTACTTTAGACATCCGATAGCTATAGCCAAAGCCTCCGGCACTAGATAGAGCACCCATCTGGCTTGACAGGTTAATAATTTTCGGTTTTCCGGCTAATTGTAGATTAGTTACAAAATTCTTAATTGTGAGAAAAGCGCCTAGGGCATTAGTTTTAAATCCGTCTAGGATAAACGCCGCCGGAGTTGCTGCTATACCTTGCCGGGAGTGATTTTCAGGGTAGATCCCTGCATTATTGATCAAGATATCAAATCTCTGATGGGTATATTTTAGCACTAAGCTTTTAAAATGATCTTCTTCTGTTACATCTAACTTTTCAATAATTAGTTCATCACCATAATATGCTTTTAAACCTAAAAGTTCACTAGCTAATTCAGGTTTACGGCAGGTAGCGATAACCTTACACCCTTCTTGCAAGTATTGTTTTGTTAAAGCAAGGCCGATTCCGCGGCTAGCGCCGGTAATAAAAACTGTTTGATTTTTAGGTAGTGGAAATTGCATAAAATAATCTCATAAAATTGGGATGTTAAAAATCATATGCTAATAATGGCAGCCAGTATATTATTATATCTCGAATAGCAATTAATCTAGCTGGGTTTGTCAAACATATTCTTTATGATTACAGAGCGTATTCTATCTTTTAAAAGGTAATATTTTCTATTTAGTATTTCATTTGTTGGAATGCGTAGTAAACGGATTACCTACTTTCACGGCAATAAGGTCACGCACTTAAAGTAGTTGTTGTATTATATGCGAAATATTAAAATTATATGAATATATTATTTAAATATAATTATTTACGAATATTGATCTTTGGGCTGTATCTATTGTTTGAATTATTATTCATAATCCTATTTATTTTATCATTTTAAAGTGTCAGTTTAGTGGTAAGTTGTTAAATTCTATTAACTATTTTAAAAGGAAAAATAAGATGAATGGATTAGCAAGGATTATCAGAAATAATGTTCTAAATCAGCTTAGTTCAGGAATACTCAATTCAAGAAAGTTTCTAAAAAACGAATTCATCTTTAATAATGTTCAAAGTAAATTTTACAGTACTGATAACTCTAGAGAGGATGTTACACAACTTTTTAAAAATGACCATACTAAAAAACAAGATAGATCAACGGCTAGGTTTGATAAAGAAATTTTAGATAGACTTAAGGTAAATAGTCTAGAAGAACATTTTGATTCACTGCTTGGTAATAGAAGCCCAGATAAAGCAGATGAATATTACATTAAAGGAGTAATAAATTTCTACAATGCTTATAGTGAAAATGAACTTTTTAATACTAAAACTCTTTTCGTTCTAGCAGCAACCCATGATAACGCTAAATACTGTAAATTATCAGAGGCATGGCAACTGAATATTGAATTAAGGTTAGAATATTTAAAAGGCATAGAGCTAAAGTATGCAAAAAGTAAAGAAGTAATAGAAAAAGCGTATAAAGAAGTATATGACTTTATCGATTCCCAATTTGAGGTGCCAAAAAACCTCGACCAAAAGTTATCATTCGAGCTAGCAAAGCGATTATTAAAAGCATCTGAAGCATATGCATTGGCAGTTGCTTATAGGTCAAAAAAATAGTTCTTTGGAAAGTTATTTGTTTAATGAGATTATAGTCAACAATTCTATGGGAGATGAAGATGTTCAATAACTGTTTAAGCATGGGACTAAGAACTAATTTCAATTTAGCTAATAAAACAATTGGTAAAAGTAATGCTAATTTTAAAAGTAGGCTATTTTTAAATATTGGTAGTATTAAACGAAACTATAGTACAACAAATCAGGAAGACTCCAATCTTTTTGATGCAAATAGCAGTGCTCAAGACAAAGCAGAACAAAAAAATATAGCAGAGGGAGAAATAAAAAATCTGTTTAAACAAAGTATAGACAGCCATCTGTTGTTATTAGTTTATTTAGAAGACGAAGGGTTAGATACAGGTGAAAAAAGATTCTTTAGAGGGGCAACTCTAGCTTCATCCAGTGATGGAGAATGCTTAGGACTATCTAATTATCATTTAAGCTGTGCAAGTGAATTAAATAATAAGAGATATGGAGAATTGGTTAAAGAGTATTCGCAAATTACTAGGCTTCATTTAGACAAATTTAAAAATATAGAAAGTGATTATAAAAGAGACTCCCAAGTTTTAAGTAACAAGTTAAGGAATTTAATGAAAGTTATTGACCAAGAACTTAGTGAACCAAGAATTTATGACGATGTAGTAGAAAAAGGGTTATCTAAATTATTGGTTGAACTGGCAGAAAGAACATTAAGGGTTTTACAAGTTAAAAAGAAGAGTTATGATTAGCAATCTAAGCTTTGGCTAGCTCTTAATTTAATTTGATAATGTCTGCCTGATAAGTTTAACTGTTTCTTTTCAGACTAGTTGACACTTATTTAGCATTTAACTGCTGTTAGCAAGTTGTTGACTAACAGCAGCGAAAAAATCAAAGTCCAAGTTGATATTTAAGCTTTTAATTGCTCTAAGATTGCTGGATTTTCCAGTGTAGAAACATCTTGGGTAATAGCTTCACCTTTTGCCAAACTACGTAAAATCCGGCGCATGATTTTACCGGAACGAGTTTTTGGTAAATTTTCTCCAAAGCGGATTTCATCTGGTTTAGCCAGGGCGCCAATTTCTTTAGCTACCCAGTCACGTAGTTCGGCAACTAAGCGTGCTTTTTCCTCACCGGCTGGTAACGCATCTTTACATACGACAAATGCTACAATTGACTCACCTTTAATATCATGAGGTTTACCAACTACCGCTGCCTCGGCAACTTTTGGATGAGCTACTAGTGCTGACTCTATTTCCATGGTTCCCAGACGGTGGCCTGATACATTCAGTACATCATCGATCCGTCCTAAGATTTGGTAGTAACCCAAGTCATTGCGGCTTGCCGAATCACCTGCCAAATAATATTTACCATCAGCAATATCGCTAGGGTAATATGATTTGATAAAACGTTCAGGGTTATTCCAAATTGTTCTTATTTGTGAAGGAAATGGCTTCGTAATTACCAAAAATCCACCGCCGTTATCTGTAACTGGATTCCCCGCTTCATCGACTATATCAACGAAAATTCCAGGAACTGCACGGGTGCATGAGCCTGGGACAAGTGGGGTAATACCAGGCATAGGTGCCAAAATATTACAGCCGGTTTCAGTTTGCCACCAGGTGTCAACGATCGGGCATTTGCCGCTTCCGATGACTTCATAGTACCACATCCATGCTTCTGGGTTTATTGGTTCACCAACCGTACCAAGTAAGCGAAGCGAGCTTAAATCATAATTTTTCGGCAAATCGCCGCCAGCTTTAATTAGCGCGCGGATTGCAGTTGGCGCTGTGTAAAATATGCTTACTTTATGTTCCTGTATCATCCGCCAAAAGCGATCAGCATACGGATAAGTCGGGATACCTTCAAAAACAACTTGTGTAGCGCCAATAGATAATGGACCGTAACAAAGATAAGTATGCCCGGTAATCCAGCCCACATCCGCTGTTGACCAGTATATATCATTCGGTTTTATATCAAATACCCAGCGCATGGTTGTAATTGCACCAAGCAAATAACCGGCGCTTGCATGCTGGACACCTTTTGGCGTACCTGTTGAGCCTGAAGTATATAAAATAAATAATGGATGTTCAGCTTCTACCCATTCCGGCTCGCATGAGTCAGACTGGTTCCGGATTACATCATGAAGCCAGATATCCCTACCCTCAACCCATTCAAGCGCTTCTCCTGTCCGTTTATGAACTATTACTTTTTCGACACATTCGGCACCAGGAGTAGCTAATGCTTGATTAACGTCGTTTTTAAGCGGAAAAATTTTACCACCACGTTTTTGCGCATCGGCAGTTATTACTATCTTTGCACCCGCATCATGAATCCGTTCATGGATAGCTTTGGCTGAGAACCCCCCAAATACTACCGAGTGGATAGCACCTATTCTGGCGCAAGCTTGCATGGCGACAATCGCCTCAATGCTATTCGGTAAATAAATTACAACCCTGTCGCCCTTGCTAACTCCTAGCGATTTTAAACCATTGGCAAAGCGACATACCTTCGAATGTAGTTCTTTGTAGGTAATAGTGTCAACATGGCCACCATCTGACTCAAAAATAATCGCAGTTTTGTGCGGATGAGTTAATAAGTGGCGATCAAGGCAATTATAAGATACGTTCAATTTGCCATCTTCAAACCAGCGGTAAAATGGGGCATTTTCCTCGTTTAAGGTTTTGCTAAACGGGGTATGCCAGTCAATGTACTGGCGGGCAAGATCGGCCCAGTATCCCTGATAGTCTTCTTTAGCGTGGTTTATCATAGATTGGTATTGTTGTTCGCTTCGTATATTTGCTTCTGCTGCAAATTTAGGGTTAACCGGAAAAACCCGATTTTCAACAAGTATTGATTCAATTTTTGACATTTTGTATAGCTCCGACCTTAGAATAGAGTAGGTATAAATACAATATTAGAACGCAGGCTAAGTTAAAGCCAAATCTAATAAAATGTAGATAGCCGCCATAATAATTTGAGTATAACTCAAATATTATCAGTAAAAAAGCAACACCAAAGAAATTTGTCAGTTTTCCTGAGTATGAAGGCTATAAATTGAGCCTAATAAACATATCAGCAGGTTATGGCAAATATTGGAAGTGCTTTTAATTATAGTTTTTATTATTGGGTTTAGTATACCAGAAATAGGTAATTAAGATTTTTGCTTTGCACAAATATAGGATAGAATGTTCCAGTCTCCACTTCCCGGGATATTATGTTAGAAAAAATTTCTAAGTTAAAAATCAGTTATGTATATCCGTAATTAGAAAAATTTTAAACAAAGTGGAGACTGGTGTACTAAATTAACAACTAATTCGGATTATGCCTTCGTCAATTAGCATTGAGCCACACCTGATTGAGCCTCTATCGCCATCATTTGCTATCAGGTTAATATTGGAAAATATTTTACGCATATTGCCCGAGATGGTAAGGTTATCAACAAAATGGCTAATCTTGCCATCAATTACTACTAATCCAGAAGCACCAACTGAGTAATCTCCGGTAACCATGTTTAAGCCATGGCCGATAGTCTCAATGATAATGATACCATTATACATTTCACGGGCAAGATCTTCTAAGTTACCATTAAAGTTGCTTTCGACCAAAACATTATGTGCTCCGCCAGAATTTCCTGTTGGCTGCATATTCATTCGGCGGGCAGAATAACCCGATAATAGGTAGCCTGCAACTTTGCCATTAGCAATGATAGCCCGCTCTTTTACCTGGCTACCTTCATTATCAAAGTAACAACTTGCCAAGCCGCGGACAATAAATGGATTTTCTATAATGTTTAACCATGATGGTAGAATTTGGGTACCTAGGCTATCATTGAGGAAACTAAGCTTACGGTAAAGACTACTGCCGCTTAACCCGCTCATTAAGCTGCCAATAATTGATTTGGCAATAGTACTCTCAAAGATCACCTTACAAGTTTCAGCTTTAAAGTCACCTTTATCAAGACGGCGCAACACCCGCTTGGCTGCTGTTTCGGCAAGCACTGGCGCAGTTATTAAATCATCAAAATTTCGTGCCGAACTATACCAATAATCAGTTTGCATGCCGGAGCTATTTTCCCCGATCAAACTTACATGGTTTGAGTAGCGGGTTGTCTTATAGCCTTGATTAAAGCCTTTGCTATTGGCGGTTACAAAATTGTATTCTGTAAGGCTTATCGAAGAACCATCAGTCGCTTTAATCAGTGAATGTTGATTTAAAGCCAGCTCCTCAATGTTTTTCGCTTGTTTTATCAAGGTCTCATTATTTAATGAGATGGGGCAATATAATTCTAAATCCAGCTTACTTGTTTCGGTTAATAAATATTCTTTTTCAAGTAGGCCATTGGCCTGGTCTTCTTCTGTATAATAGGCAATATCAAGAGCTTGATTGATGATGGTGTCAATATTTTGTGGGCGAATATCACTAACTCCAATATTTCCTTTTTTCTTCCCTTTAAAGATTGTTAGAAGCAGTTGATTTTCATGGCTGGTCTCAAAATTTTCAATTTTTTGATTTAATATTTCAACATCAGTAGAGATGCTTTCGCTTAATTCTACTTGAACCGATGTAGCTCCTTGGGATAAAGATTTGCTTATGATCGTTTCAGCGATGCTTTGAAGTTCACTTTGCGTATATAAGAAGTTCAGTTGGGACATTGTCTATTCTTTTCATTCAAAAATTAAGTATGCAATATTATATTATGCTTAACTATTTTTTACCAGTTTAGAAATTATTTGAGCTACCTTAAAATATTTTCCAATTCGTATGAATCAAAAAACGTGCTTAATAAATTTTGTATTTTTACCAGAATTTATGAAAGTAGCTAATATCAGTTACTAAGTGATGATACGCACATTCGACTTTTTTATATATCGGATAGGCTGATTTAGATTTTATTGTAGTGCGTAACATCACTTAGTAAATCAGATCAACTGTATCATTATAAGGCAGACAATTGTTGTGTTGATTCAATTTTATTGAACTGTTGTTTTAACTGGCTTTTATTAAAATAATTATTTCTCAAAAAACTTAATTATTCATCAATGCTAATTTTAACTAAAGTCCATTCAGTAAATATAGTAATATTATGGATATTCTGATGATCATTGGTGTCTAGAATAAATCTATTTTTTTGGGGTCTAACCAGTGTCTAGATTTGCTAGATAGCAAAGTCCAGATATATACAAAATACCAAGAATATACCAAACCGCCTAAAAGATTATAATAATATAGCTAAATATACACTTTTAGGAAATGGAAAAAGTATATAAATATTATAAAAAATGGAAATAATGGATAATATATTAGCTGATCAAGAAGAGTTGCTTAATTCAGAAGCACCAAGTAAAACTAAACGAAAAGAGCATATGCAAGAGTTACAAGACTTGGGTATAATGCTAGTTAAAGCATCAAAAGAAAAGCTTGAAAAGCTGGAACTACCTTCAAATCTAATGGATGCCATTAAGCTTGCCCAAAAAATTACTTCCAATGGAGCAATACGCCGCCAGTACCAATATATTGGTAAATTAATGCGTAATGTTGATGGTGATGAAATTCGGGCTAAACTAGAGTATTTAAATGGGGACTCCGTTAAGTCCACTAAAATTTTTCACTTGGCCGAGAAATGGCGAGATCAATTACTCGAAGACGATAATGCGTTAAATAAATTTATTGATAGTTTTTCAGGATTTGATATTGGTGAATTTAGAAGCTTGCTGCGCCAGGTTCGCAAAGAACGCCAATTAAACCAAAACCGCAATTTTACAAAACTTTTTCGATTAATCCGTAGCATAATTGAGGAAAATGACCAATGAATCAAGTTCAAATCGCTATAATTGCTTTAGTTGCTGTAATTGTTCTTGGGATAGTAGTCTATTATATCTATCAGGAAAATAAGTTTAAAAAAATTATTGAAAATAATTTCAACCAAAGAGCTGATGATGTAATACATGAAGAGCGCGGGTTGGTTTTTGAAAACCAGCAAGAAGACCTTCCCAATAGCTTTCAAGCTTCTAAAAAAGACAAGCCATTAATGGTTCAAGAACTTGAAATTAATGAGGATGACTTAAAATTCGACCCGCTACTGGATGATGTGCGGATTAATGATAAAAGTGAACAAAATTCTAGTTTTAATCATTTTGATCAAGTTCAATTTAGTTATGCAAATAATATAAACCCAGAATTAGATCACGTAATCGATATAGTTTTTGATAAGCCAGTAAAAGTTAAGGCAATTCCAGAGATCTCCCAATACTCAAGTAAAAATCATGTTTATTTTTTACTGGAAAAGGGCGGCAACTGGTCAATTTACGAGCGTGGCAAGAAATATACCATTGAAGGAATCAAACTGCTTATTAATCTAGTTGACCCTGAGGGGGTAATTTCTGAGTTGCAAATAAATAATATTTACAATGAATTAGCCAAATTTACTTTACATCATGATGGGCATATCCGCCAAACTGATTCGGAATTGAAAATCAGAAGAATTCAACAACAGCTTAAATCCTTATCGAATATTGAGCTAGAGTTAGGTTTATATATGGTTAATAAAGATGAACTGAGCTTTCGGAATTTAGCTAAATATTTTGAAAGTAACGGATTTAACAATAATAACGGAGTGTTTGAATACTACACAAACGCTAAAATCGTCTTTAGCGTTTGTGATGAGCATGGTAAGCCATTTGATCCAAAAGGCGTTTACCGTTTATTTTCCATCAACTCAAAACTTCACCATCTCGAAAATCCAATACTGGCGATTGAGAAGATCTTTGATTTTGCCGAACATTATATGCAATATTTTGAATCTAGGCTGCTTACCACAAATAAACTAGTATTAAGCGAGCGCGATTATCATGCTCTAGAAAAGCAAGTAAACGCATATATAGCAACGGCAAAAAGGCAGGGTGCAACTCTTGGTTCATCTTTAATCAAGAGAGTTTTACCATAAACTTTCATTAAACTAAAAAACCTCATCTATTGGTGAGGTTTTTTAATTTTTTGATATGATACTATAGGAGTGTACTCCTTTCACTCCTCCTAGATACATGAATTGTTTTATGAGAAATATTTAATAATGACTGACTTATTTGCTAGCTTAAAAGATACTAATTCTATTGAAGAACAGATAAAGGACTTAACTAAAAAGTTAAATTATTATAATTTGCAATACCATAGTTATGATCGCTCATTGATAAGCGATGAAGAGTATGACCGCTTATTTAGGCAGCTAGTTGATCTAGAAGAAGCTTATCCAGAATATTGCCAGAGTGATTCGCCAACCCAAAAAGTAGGTGGTGAAATTCTTACTGAATTTAAGCAAGTAGAACATATAGTACCTATGCTTTCATTGGGTAATGTTTTTTCTGACATGAATGAGACTGACCCTAAATTGCGGCATAAAGAATTATTGCAATTTACCCAACGGATTGCAAAAGAAATCAATAAGGATGCAGACAGTCTTGAATTTGTGGCATCTCCAAAATATGATGGCGTTGCGATCAGTTTAATTTATGAGCATGGTAAGCTTACACGGGCTTTAACGCGCGGTGATGGGTATAACGGCGAAGATGTAACCTTAAACATTAAAACGATTCGCAATATCCCATTAACTTTGCATTGCGATTTGCTTGCACCTGAACTGGTTGAGGTTCGTGGCGAAGTATTGATATTAACTAAGGATTTCATAAAGTTAAATGATGAACAAGCGAAAAATGGTAATAAAATTTATGCAAATCCACGTAATTTAGCCGCTGGCAGCATTCGCCAACTTGATAGTAAAATTACAAGTAGTAGGCCGTTACGGTTTTTTGCTTATGCCTTGGTTCGACATTCACATAACCAAAGTTACCAATTTTTTAGCGAAGAACTTGATCAATTACGTGAATATGGCTTTAGTATTGCTAAGGAATGCAAGCTTCTAGTGGGAAATCAACAGTTAATTGATTATTTTGAATCAATGATTTCAATGCGAAATGCACTTGATTTTGGCGTTGATGGGGTCGTTTATAAATTAAATAATATAGCTGATCAAAAATCGTTGGGTTATGTTGCGCGCGCTCCCCGTTTTGCTATTGCGCATAAGTTTCCAGCTGAAGAGGTTGAGTCAGAATTATTAAAAATAGAAGTCCAAGTAGGTAGGACCGGTGCGATTACGCCAGTTGCCCGGATTAAGCCAGTCACTGTTGGTGGGGTAATTGTTACTAATGCAACACTGCATAATCAAGACGAGATCTGGCGGAAAGATATTCGAGAGGGGGATGTCGTTATTGTGCGGCGTGCCGGCGATGTAATTCCAGAAATAGCAAGGAGCTTACCTGAAAAACGCAAAAGTGAGCTTCCTTTGTTTAAAATGCCTGTTAGCTGTCCTGTTTGTGGTTCACACATTGTCCAAGAAGAAGGAGAAGCGATTATGCGCTGCTCTGGTGGATTATATTGTATTGCCCAGAAAAAGCAAGCAATTACCCATTTTGCGAGTAAGCTTGCATTTAACATTGATGGGTTAGGCGAAAAAAGCGTGGAACAACTTGTTGATGCTGGGTTAATTAAATCAATTCCGGATATTTTTCTTTTGGAAATCAATAATTTGCTTGAGCTTGAACGATTTGCTCTCAAAAGTGCAACTAATTTAGTAACTGCAATTTCAAATAGTAAATCCACAACATTACCGCGCTTGATCTATGCCTTAGGAATACGCCATGTCGGTGAAGCTTCGGCAAAAGATCTCGCTAAAGCATTTGGTACTCTTGAAAATTTGCAAAAAGCAAGCAAAGAAGAATTATTACAAGTAAACGATGTTGGTGAAGTGGTGGCCAATTCGATTTTAGAATTTTTTGCTGAGCCGCATAATATTTTAGTAATAAATAAGCTACTTGAACTTGAAGTAAACTATCCGATACAAGAAGCGGTTAATTTATATCATGAAGAAGTCAGCGGTAAGACATTTGTAATAACTGGGAGTTTTGTAAACTATAAACGTGATGATATTAAGGCTAAGCTAGAAAAATATGGAGCTAAAGTTGCAAGTAGCGTATCTAAAAAAACCGACTATGTGATTGTAGGAAGTGATGCGGGGAGTAAACTTGATAAAGCTACCGAATTGGGTCTAGCATTACTTGATGAAGAAGCTTTACAAAATCTCCTTAATCAGTTGGCCTAGTTTTTTTTGGGACATTATGAACCAGATAGCTCAAGTTTGGGATGATATTGCCGGCTGGTGGGATGAGCAGATCCAAGATGGTGATAGCTTTCAGCGTAATTTGATATTTCCAAATATAAAAAAAATACTTAAAATCCAGCCAGGGAATAGTATTCTTGATATTGGTTGTGGTAACGGTGCATTAATTCGTTTTTTATATCAAGAACAAGTTAAGTTTGTGGGGGCTGATTACAGCAAGACTTTTATAGAACGAGCGAATAAGCGAAATTTGTATTCTAATGTAAAATATTTACAGACTGATGCCACCAAATTTGATGACTTACTTAAACTTAATGAGGTAATAAATAATCAACTTTATGATTTTATATGTTCAACTATGGTGGTCCATGATTTGCCTTATTTAGGGGACTTTGCTAAAGCGTCAAACTGTTTATTGAAAGTTGGCGGCAAAATTGCAATCGCAACTTTACACCCTATATTTAATTCAATATATTCAGAACCTGATGCAATAACAAAAAAAATTGCACTTTCTGGTTATACAAAGCCGAAAAGAGAGATTAGAACCGCAAAATTTAATCAGCCGCAAGGGCATCATAATTTCCATCGCTCAATAAGCGAGTTACTCAGCTATTGGCTTAATTGTGGATTTATGTTAACTGACTTTATTGAACCTTGTGCAGCAAATACCCAGACAGATTTTGCAACTGATGCTTTATGGAACAAATTGGCCGAATTTCCGCCTGTAATTATTTTTGGACTGCAGAAAGTAACTGAATTAGTAAAATAGGGGATTCTAAAGGATAGAGTTAATGAATGTCTTTTTAACAAACCGCCAAGAAAGTATAAAAACTAAAGCGATGAAATTTGGCTTTAATTTCTTTCCAGCGTATCGACGGAGTGGGGGGAGAGTAATTTTTATTTCGAGTGACTGGCATGAAGTTCATATAAAATTGCCTTTAAACTGGACTACCCGTAACTATGTCGGATCAGTTTTTGGTGGTAGTATCTATGCTGCAGTTGATCCAGTCTATATGTTGCAGCTAATTAAAATTCTCGGTAAAAATTATGTTATTTGGGATAAAGCTGCAACAATTAATTTTATTAAGCCCGTCAAAGCCACAGTCTATGCCAAGTTTGAATTAAATCTGGCAATTATTGATAATATTGTTGCCCAAGTTAAACAAAATAATAAATACTTGCTTGAGTTACCTGTAAAATTTGTTGATAATAAAGGTATTATTTATGCTGAAATCAATAAAACTTTATATATTGCAGATAAAAAATATTATCAGAATAAGCCCAAAACATAATATTACTGAATTAATAAACTGAACTTAACTCATAATCGTGACTATCCCCAAACTGCTTAAATAGTTAGTGCCAGTAATAACAGCAATATTTCCTCTAAATATTTAGAAATAATCGCTTGCAATTTGTTGATAAAGTTTTAAAGTTTGAGACAAATAAGCCTCACTACCGGACACTTTTGTAGTTGATACTACGTGCTACAGTTAATTTTATTAGATTTATTATGATGGGGGACTTGATTTATAACGAATTATGGAGAATATTAGACTTTGTTTATGAATTGGCGTTATTTGTTGAACTGTTTGAGTCTCGCGAGTTTTCAACAAATAGCCAATGAATAATTACAAAGTCTTATATTTGGAATATTGAG
>JACCDN010041656.1_pt1 | contig 39738 bp, 37 predicted proteins | sample 7441691 | NCBI WGS metagenome assembly JACCDN01 (sample SAMN15323439, study PRJNA562643) | freshwater metagenome | isolation source: river surface water | place: USA:Blue River Watershed | collected 2017-08-16 | reverse complement strand
GTGACCTCAACATTCATCAGCTTTCAAACAAGATTGCCGAGGGATTCACCCTTGAGCAGTCCTCAAAACTTCAAATCAACGTGATGTCTTTTGGTTTCAAATACGGCTTACCTTCTGACGCCGATCTGGTTGCCGACGCAAGGTTCCTGCCGAATCCGTTTTGGCAAGAATCGCTGAGACCATTTACCGGAGAAGACACTGCGGTTAGCGACTTTGTGTTGAGCCAGTCTGGTGCCCAAGAATTTGTGACCAACTACGTGGCTGCGCTCAAGCCGGTTCTGCGCGGCTATCTCAACGAGAACAAGCGTTACGCAACCATCGCGATTGGTTGCACCGGTGGCAAGCACCGCTCGGTGGCAATGTCGCGGGCTATTGCTGATGAATTGAATAAAATCCCAGATGTTTCAGTGACGGTCAAACACCGCGACCTAGGCAAGGAATAACGATGGCACTTACGGCTGACCTCAAGGATGAGCTCGCGCGACTCGAAATCGGAAAAAATTCGGTGCGGGTGGCAGAGCTGTCCACAATTCTGAGATTTTCAGGCGGCCTTCACCTAATCTCAGGACGCGTTGCGGTTGAAGTCGAGCTCGACACTGCCCAGATTGCTCGCCGAGTTCGTAAAGACCTAACTGACCTTTTTGGCATTGATAGCGAGATGGCAGTTATTTCTCCTTCGGGAATCCGTCGAAGCAGCCGCTACCAAATCCGAGTTCTGCACCAGGGTGATGTTTTGGCTCGTCAAACCGGTCTTCTCGACCAGCGTGGTCGCCCGGTGCGAGGGTTGCCTGCCAACTTGGTCTCAGGTTCCATTCAAGAAGCGCAGGCGGTTTGGCGCGGCGCATTTTTGGCACACGGTTCACTAACCGACCCGGGCCGCTCGGCAGCACTAGAAATAACTGCACCGGGCAATGAGGCTGCAATGGCTCTGGTTGGCGTTGCCCGCAGGTTGGGTGTCACGGCAAAGGCCCGCGAGGTCCGTGGCGTTTACCGAGTCACCGTCCGCGAGGGCGAGGCAATTGCAACCATGCTGACCCAGATGGGTGCACACACGCAGGTACTGCGCTGGGAAGAAATGCGTCTCCGCAGAGAGGTGCGGGCAACTGCCAATCGACTCGCAAACTTCGACGACGCAAACCTTCGGCGCTCCGCACAAGCCGCCGTTGCTGCCGGTGCACGCGTGGAACGCGCCCTTGAGATTCTCGGCGAGGACATTCCCGAGCACCTTCGGTACGCTGGCCAGTTGAGACTCAAGCACAAGCAGGCAAGCCTAGACGAGCTGGGTCACCTAGCTGACCCGGCTATGACAAAAGACGCGATTGCCGGTCGAATTCGCCGTCTGCTGGCGATGGCAGACAAGCGAGCCGAGGATCTAGGAATCCCAGCGACCGACGCCTTTTTGCCTGAGGATCTCGACGAGTAAAACTCAGGAATAACCTGACCCTAATTTTGACTAGGCTTTTTATAAACCCAACGAGGAGAAACCAATGACCAAGTACGTTTTGCCAGAACTTAGCTACGACTACTCAGCTCTTGAACCAAGCATTTCGGCTCGGATTATGGAGTTGCACCACTCGAAGCACCACGCTGCTTATGTAGCCGGCGCCAACGCGACTCTTGACCTTCTTGAGGAAGCTCGCGCTAAGAACGACTTCACCTGGGTAAACAAGCTTCAGAAGGACCTGGCTTTCCACCTTGGTGGTCACATCAACCACTCGATCTTCTGGAAGAACCTAACCGCAGCAAACACCGATCGCCCAGAGGGTGAGTTGGCTGCAGCAATCGACGAGTTCTTCGGCTCATTTGAGGCGTTCCAAGCCCACTTCAACGCGTCAGCTATGGGAATTCAGGGCTCGGGATGGTCATTCCTAGCCTGGGATCTAGTCGGTCAGCGCCTAATTATTGAGCAGCTATACGACCAGCAGGGCAACGTCATCCCGACCACCGTCCCGCTGCTAATGCTTGACATGTGGGAGCACGCTTTCTACCTCGACTACCAGAACGTCAAGGGCGACTATGTAAAGGCTTTCTGGAACATCATCAACTGGTCTGACATTCAGGCACGTTTCGAAGCCGCACGCACGAAAACAGACGGTCTACTGCTATTCTGATAAGAGTTTTTCCACCCAAAGACGCGTGGCAACTAGCACCCAAATAACTAATCAAAACACGCGTCAATTTGTGGCGCCTAACCTCCCTGGAGAACTAAGTGGCTATTCGTGTTGGAATCAACGGCTTCGGTCGTATTGGTCGTAACTACCTTCGTGCAGCATTGGCAAAGGGCACCGAGCTTGAAATCGTCGCAGTAAACGACCTAAGTGACCCAAAGTCACTAGCTCACCTGCTTAAGTACGACTCAGTAACCGGTCGTCTACCTCAGGACGTTTCAGTTGACGGCCAGAACATCATCGTTGGCGGTCAGGTCATCAAGGTTCTTGCTGAGCGCAACCCTGCAGACCTAGGCTGGGGAGACCTTGGCGTTGACATCGTTATCGAGTCAACCGGTCGTTTCACCGACGCAGAAGCAGCAAAGGCTCACATCGCAGCTGGCGCCAAGAAGGTTCTAATTTCTGCTCCAGCAACCGGCGAGGACGCAACCTTCGTTCTAGGTGTAAACGATCACCTATACGACCCAGAGAAGCACCACATCATCTCAAACGCTTCTTGCACCACCAACTGCTTGGCTCCGTTCGCAAAGGTATTCAACGACAAGTTCGGTATTGAGAACGGTCTGATGACCACTGTTCACGCTTACACCGCTGACCAGAACCTTCAGGACGGCCCTCACGGCGACCTTCGTCGTGCACGCGCAGCTGCAATCAACATTGTGCCTTCATCAACCGGTGCTGCTAAGGCAATCGGCCTAGTTCTTCCTGAACTAAAGGGCAAGCTAGATGGCTACGCACTTCGCGTTCCAGTTCCAACCGGTTCGATCACCGACCTAACCTTGGTTTCAAAGACCGATGTAACCGTTGAGGAAATCAAGGCAGCCTACAAGGCAGCTTCAGAGTCTGGCCCAATGGTTGGAATCTTGAAGTACACCGAGGACGAGATCGTTTCAAGCGACATCGTTACCGATGCACACTCATCAATCGTTGACGCAGGCCTAATCAAGGTCATCGGCCGTACCGTAAAGATCAGCTCTTGGTACGACAACGAATGGGGTTACTCAAACCGCTTGGTAGAACTTACCGAGCTAGTTGCCAGCAAGCTCTAAACCCCAAACAAAATGTGGCCCTCATGTAGGGCCGTGAAAGATCAAAATGCGTAAACTCTCCGACCTGCCAAATCTTGATGGAAAGCGGGTAGTAATCCGCTGCGACCTCAACGTTCCACTAGATGGAACCAGAATTACCGACGATGGTCGCATCGTTGCCTCTGTTCCAACCATCAAGTACCTGGTCGACCAGGGCGCCAAGGTAGTGGTTATCTCACACCTTGGCCGCCCAGAGGGTGCGCCGGATGCCAAGTACTCACTCGAACCTGCTGCAAAACGTTTGGGTGAGCTACTTGGACAGCCAGTTTTCTTCGCATCAGACACAGTCGGCAGCGAAGCCAAGGGTGCCGTCAAGGCACTGGCTCGCGGCGGAGTCGTGGTTCTAGAGAACCTACGCTTCAATGCTGCTGAGACCAGCAAGGATGCTTCAGAGCGTGAAGCTTTTGCCGCAAAACTTGCTGAGTTTGGTGACTTCTTCATCAGCGATGGTTTCGGTGTAGTCCACCGCAAGCAAGCATCGGTGTTTGAACTAGCCAAGGCTCTGCCAAGCGCCTGTGGTCTTCTAATTGAGAAAGAACTAGATGTTCTGACTCGCCTTACCAGCACCCCAGAGCGCCCATACGCCGTGGTTCTAGGCGGCTCTAAGGTTTCAGACAAGCTTGGTGTCATCGATCACCTGCTTCCAACCGTAAACAAGCTTTTGGTTGGTGGCGGAATGGTGTTCACATTCCTTGCTGCTCAGGGCTACAAGGTTGGCTCGAGCCTGCTTGAAGTTGATCAAATCGAAACCTGTAAAGAGTACCTATCCCGTGCCGAGGCCCTGGGTGTGGAGGTAATTCTGCCAACAGACATCGTAGTTGCATCAAAATTTGGCGCTGACGCCGAAGTGGCTGTAACTGCTGCAAGTGAAATTGAGTCTTCTCCGTTTGGTTCAACCGGCCTGGGTCTAGACATCGGTCCAGAATCTGCTGCACGTTTTGCAGCTGAAGTTGCTGCCGCCAAGACTGTCTTTTGGAATGGCCCAATGGGCGTATTTGAAATTGACAAATTTGCCGGCGGAACTCGCGCCGTTGCTAAGGCCCTTACCGAAGTTGACGGACTAAGCGTTGTCGGAGGCGGCGATTCAGCAGCAGCCGTTCGAATTCTTGGATTTGAGGACAACCAGTTTGGTCACATCTCAACCGGTGGCGGTGCCAGCCTAGAGTTCCTCGAGGGCAAGAACCTACCTGGCCTCGACGTCCTTAACTAATCTTTTTCTAACTCACATCAACCAACTGGAGAATCCCATGGCAAACCGTGTTCCGCTAATTGCAGGTAACTGGAAAATGAACCTCGACCACCAGCAGGCAATCGCCCTGGTGCAGAAGCTCTCATGGACCTTGAGTGATGCCGGTCACGACTTTAAGTCGGCTGAGGTTGTGGTGTTCCCTCCTTTTACTGACATTCGCAGTGTTCAGACCCTGATTGATGCAGAGAAAATGGAACTTGGCCTTGGAGCACAGGACCTCTCTAAGCACGATTCAGGTGCCTACACAGGTGAAATCTCGGGTGCATTCCTAAGCAAGCTGGACGTAAAGTACGTACTTATCGGTCACAGTGAGCGTCGCCAGTACCACGCAGAAAACGATGAGGTCGTTCAGGCCAAGACCGCAGCGGCCTTCCGCCACGGAATCATCCCAGTTATCTGCGTCGGCGAGACACTTGAAGAACTTGAGTCTGAGGGCCAGAGCGCAGTACCTGTTCGTCAGACTTTGGCAGCCCTTGCCGGTCACGAAAAGCTTGGCGAGTTTGTAATTGCCTACGAGCCAGTCTGGGCAATCGGAACCGGAAAGGTTGCAACCGCCGAGGAAGCTGCTGCTGTCTGTGGCAAAATCCGCGAAGCGCTTGCTGCCGAGTTTGGCACTGAACTTGCACAGGCCACCCGAATTCTTTACGGCGGATCAGTCAAGGCAGCAAACGTTGCCGGCTTCCTGCGCAGTACCGAAGTTGATGGAGTTCTTGTCGGTGGCGCGAGCTTGGATGCTGAAGAGTTCAGCGGCATTGCTCGATTCCAGAAGCACATCGCTCTATAATTTCAGAAGTACTCAAACTAAAGGATTCCAATGCTCGCGCTTCAGATTGCACTTCAGGTGCTTCTAGCAATTACCAGCCTTTTGCTGACCCTAATGATTTTGCTTCACAAGGGTCGCGGTGGCGGTCTGTCTGACATGTTTGGTGGCGGTGTCACCAGCAGCATGAACTCATCAGGCGTGGCCGAGCGTAACCTGAACCGAATCACTATCATTTTGGGTATCGTCTGGGTCGTTGTAATCATCACCCTAGGCCTGTTCACCCGATTCAACCTAGTGGCCTAAAGCTAGAACATGTCTAACGGGGGTTCTTCAATTCGGGGGTCACGCGTTGGTGCGGGGCCAATGGGTGAAGTAGATCGCGGTCACGCGGTTGGGCGAATCACAGTAAGTTTTTACTGTTCAAATGGTCACGAGTACAACGCAAACTACATCTCAGCCATCGCGCTTGAAGACATTCCACAGGAAATCGACTGCCCAAAGTGCGGTCTTCCAGCTGGGCACGACAAAGCAAATCCACCAGTTGTAGCAAAGCACGAGCCTTACAAAACGCACCTGGCCTATGTCAAAGAGCGTAGAACCGAGGAAGAGGCAGCTGAGTTGCTTGACTCTGCGGTTTCGGCAGTTCGTGAACGCCGCCAGCGACTGGCTGAAGAAGAACTTAACAAGTAACAAAAAAATGGACCCACGCGGGTCCATTTTTTATCTAAATTTCAACGGCAGTAGCTGAAATCGCTAGCAACCAAAGACTTTGGTTCCTGCAGTGTTGTCAAGATACCAACGCGTTGCTACCGAGCCATGAACGAGACCAACCGGCAGAGTCTCTGGTTCATCGCCGAATGCAACAGCCACGGCATCCTGCTTATCGGCACCGGCAACCACAAACCAAATTTCGTCTGCTGCATTTAGTGCGTCGTAGGTAAAACTTAGGCGCATCGGCGGAGGCTTCGGAGAATCGTGTTCGGCAATGATCTGTGCGCCAGCGGCCGGAGTTGGCTTGCCGGGGAACAAGCTCGCGATGTGTCCGTCTGGGCCAATTCCCAAGAAGACCACGTCAAACTTTGGTGCAACCGAATCAACGTGCTGGGCAAAAACCTGTGCGGCTTCATCCAGTGAAAGTCCTGCATCACTGGCAGGAAACTCATGGACTTTAGACTCATCGACGCTAATTTTGCTCAACAGGGCCTTACGAGCCTGCAGGCTGTTGCGATCACCGCTGTCCGAGGCAACAAAGCGCTCGTCACCCCACCAAAAGTGGACCCGGGTAAAGTCGACCGAAGTTTTATCCTCGTGCTCACCCAGCGCCGCCAGGGTCGCGATTCCAACTGTTCCACCGGTCAGCATGACGTGAGCTTCAGGCTGAGCCTCAAGCAATTGAACCAGTTTGGTGATGAGGTCGCCAGCCGCGTTTCGGGCAACCGAATCAGCGTCTTTGAAACGCTGAACAAATGGGCGAGTGCTCATTAGTTAGTCGCCTTGCGGTCAGCAGTGACGGTTGGGCGCGGAGTTGTCTCTTTGAAGCTTCTAGTCACAATCTTGCCGAAGATTTCATCTGGGTCAAGGCGTCGAAGATCTTCCATCAAGCAGTCACGCAAGCTACGGCGTGGCAGTGAAATCTCACGGGTCGGCTGTGACGGCTGAATCAGCGTGGCAACACCCGGCTCATTGCGAACAATCTCAATGTCGCCTGATGCGCGCTTCAACTTAACGCCCACGAGACCGTGCTTTTGGTCGTCTGCCGGAGTACGGACGAGGTTTACCTCAACACCAAGCTGAATGCCAAGCCAAGCTGCCAAAAGATCGACGCTAGGGGAGTCCACCGGACCGGTTACCTCAACACCAAGCACCTTGTCGTATGGTGGCTGGTCCAAGATCGTCGCTAACTGCTCACGCCATGGGGTAAGTCTGGTCCAGGCAAAGTCGCTGTCACCAGGGGTGTAGGTGTTGGCAAGCTGGGTCAAAAACGCGTGCGGGTCTTTTTGGCTCGCAGCATCAGTGATTCGGCGGGTAGCAATTCGACCAATCGCAGAGTCAGCGGCCTTCGCAGGGGCTTCGTCAGGCCACCAGGCCACGACTGGGGCATCTGGAAGCAATAGGCCGGTAACAAGGCTCTCAGGGTCACTGGCAGCCTCACCGAAGGCACGCAGAACAATGACCTCAGAAGCTCCCGCATCGCCGCCAACACGGATTTGAGCATCCAACTTGGCGTTCTGAGCGCTGTTTGAGTTGTCATCAGCCAAAACAATGATGCGGCACGGGTGCTCGCGTGAGGCATCGTTAGCGGCCTTGATGGCAGGTTCAATGCCCTCAAAATCGGTTTCAATAACCAGCGTCAAAACGCGACCGAGTGCAACTACGCCACCCTGCTCGCGAATCTGGATGATCTGCTTTGAGACCTTGCTAATGGTTGTGTTTGGTAGATCAACGATCACGGGATTCTCCACTCGCGCCCATCTCGGGCAAGCATTTCATCGGCAGACTTCGGGCCCCAGGTTCCAGGGCGGTACTGCTCTGGCTGGCCCTGCTTGGCCCAGTATTCCTCGATTGGGTCGAGGATCTTCCACGAAAGTTCAACTTCTTCGTGGCGTGGAAACAACGGTGGGTCACCCAAAAGAACGTCAAGAATTAGACGCTCGTAAGCTTCTGGGCTTGCCTCGGTAAATGCGTGTCCGTAACCAAAGTCCATGGTCACATCGCGTACCTGCATACCAACACCAGGCACCTTTGAACCAAAACGCATGGTCACACCCTCGTCTGGCTGAACGCGAATTACCAGCGCGTTTTGACCTAGAGCTGAAGTTTGGCTTTCGGCAAACAGCTGCTGCGGTGCACGCTTAAAGACAACGGCAATTTCGGTGACTCGACGACCAAGGCGCTTACCGGCACGTAGGTAAAAAGGCACACCTGCCCAGCGGCGAGTGTTAATGTCCAGGCGCATTGCCGCATAGGTTTCAGAGACAGATTCCGGGTTCATTCCATCTTCTTCAAGGAATCCGGTAACTTTCTCACCACCCTGCCACCCGCCGGCGTACTGTCCGCGAGCTGTGTGACGACCAAGGTCCTTCGGCAGTCGAACCGCTGACAAAACCTTTTCCTTTTCTGCACGAAGGTCGGCCGCATCAAACGAAACCGGCTCTTCCATTGCAGTCAGTGCAAGCAGTTGCAACAAGTGATTTTGAATCACATCGCGAGCAGCGCCAATACCGTCGTAGTATCCTGCTCGTCCACCAACACCGATGTCTTCTGCCATGGTGATCTGAACGTGGTCGATGTAATTGGCGTTCCAAAGTGGTTCAAACATTTGGTTTGCAAAACGCAAAGCAAGGATGTTCTGAACAGTCTCTTTACCCAGGTAGTGGTCAATACGGAAGACCGCGTCCGGAGGGAACACTGTCTCAACTACGTCATTGAGCTCACGTGAAGACTGGAGGTCGTGACCGAATGGCTTTTCGATAACCACGCGGCGGAACTGGTCTGGCTTTGGATCAGCAAGCCCACTGCGCTTCAACTGCTGCGACACCTGAGCGAACGCCTTTGGCGGGATCGATAGGTAGAACGCGTGGTTTCCGTTGGTTCCGCGCTTGGCATCTAGTTCTTCGATGGTCTCTTTGAGGCGATCAAACGATGCGTCGTCATCGAATTCACCGGAAACAAAGCGAATTCCGGTAGCCAACTGTTGCCAAACATCCTCGGACCAAGGTGTGCGAGCAAACTGCTTCACTGACTCCTTGACTACCTTTTCGAAGTCCTGGTCTTCCCAATCGCGACGGGCAAAACCGACCAACGCAAAGCCTGGTGGCAACAAGCCACGGTTGGCAAGGTCGTAAACAGCTGGCATCAACTTTTTACGGGATAGGTCACCGGTAACACCAAAAATAACCAGGCTGCTTGGGCCCGCAATTCTGTTGAGTCTGCGGTCACCCGGATCGCGAAGCGGGTTGTGGCCCGCTGAGAGCTTGCTCATTAAGTTTTCTCCTTAGAGGGCTGACTTGATTAGTGCAACGCCAGCCTTGGCATCAGCCAAAGTTAGCGTCAGCACCGGGCGACCAAGCTGGCCAAGAACCTTTGCATCACCGGCAGCCTGAGATGCGATCAGCTCACCGAAGGTGAAGTCACGACCAGGAACCTGGATGTCTGCAGCAGCCTCAGAAACCAACTGAAGGTAAACACCCTGGCGCGGACCACCCTTGTGGTACTGACCAGTTGAGTGCAAGAAACGTGGTGCCCAACCAAAAGTCACAGGACGACGGGTTTTGACAGCAAACAGGTCACGAAGCTCTTCGGCCTCGGCCACTGAAGTGCGGTCAAGATAGGCGTGAATTGAGAGGTAGCCCTCGTCATCATCAAGCTGAGCCAACAGCGCTGCAATTGCAGCTGAAACTGTTGTACCTGAGACAGCAAGTTCGGTGCTTCGAACATCGATGCCTGCATCGGTGAACAGTGCAGGTATTACATCGTCACGCTGTTCTAGCATTCCGCGTGCTGCGATCTTTGCAGATTCAACGTCTGGCTGATCGAACGGGTTGATGCCAATCAGGCGGCTAGCAACTACGGTTGCGTACTCCCATAGCAAGAACTGAGCACCCAATGAGCCTGAAACCGATACCGTGTCTCCGGAAACCGGCTTTGCATCTGCCTGAACGTGAACTGCAACCAGGTCGGCAAGACCGGAGTGAAGTTCCTGACTGGTTGGGGTTAGTACCACAGGCAGAATTCCCTTACCGAGCTTTCCGGTTGACTCTGCGATTAGTTGCTCGGCCCAGTCACCAAAACCAACAATTTCAGTTCCGTCAGCAACGATTCCAATTTTGTCGCGGTTTCCCATTTCGCCTGGGGTGCAAGCCAGGGCGGCGCCAAGAATCAGGCCTGGGTTGTCAACTGAATCAGAAGACAAAACCTCTGCAGCCTCAGCCGCCTCAGCCAGAAGACCGGCAATGTCGGCACCGGCCAGGCCAGAAGGGACCAAACCAAATGCGGTTAGTGCCGAGTAACGGCCACCCACAGTTGGGTCTGCATTGAAGATACGGTAACCATCAGCCTTAGCAGCTGCCTCCATCGGAGAACCAGGGTCGGTAACCACAACGATTCGGTCGGCCTTGTCGATTCCGGCATCGGTGAAGGCCTTCTCGAAAATGCGCTTCTGAGAGTCGGTTTCTACAGTCGAGCCCGACTTGGAAGAAACAATGATCGCGGTGCGAGCTAGGTCGCCGGCTAGCGCAGCGCCAACCTGGTCAGCATTAGTTGAGTCCAAAACAACCAGCTCAACACCGGCGGTGCGGGTAATAACCTCAGGAGCAAGCGAGGATCCACCCATTCCACAAAGAACAAAGCGGTCAACACCCTTTGCGTTGAACTCGGCCTTTAGAGCCAAAATGCCCTCAACTAGGGGAGCGGAGTCCGTTGCAGAGTTGACCCAACCTAGACGAATGGCTGACTCTGATTCAGCATCCTTACCCCAAAGGGTAAAGTCCTTCGCAGCAATGCGGCTAGCCACCTTGTCGGCAACTAGTGCATCAATGTTGTTGGCAACAGCTGCCGCAGCAGTACCGGCTACAACGACCTTTAGCGACATTACTTCGCCGCCTTGAGTGCGGTGTCAACGGTCTGAACCAGTTCGTTCCAAGAAACGATGAACTTGTCTACACCCTCGGTTTCTAGAACCTGAGTTGCGTCTGCCAATGAAACCCCAGCGGCCTCAACTGCTGCAAGAACCTCGCGAGCAGCTTCGTAGTTGTTGGTGATTGAAGCGGCAGGAATAACACCGTGGTCGTAGACGGCCTCCATAGTTTTCTCAGGCATGGTGTTGACCAGCTGAGGAGCAACCAATTCGGTCACGTAAAGAGTGTCAAGCAGGGCTGGGTCCTTTACACCGGTAGATGCCATCAATGGGCGCTGTACGTTTGCTCCTGCGGCAGCAAGTGCTGCCCAAGCGTCAGTAGCAAAAGATTGCTCAAATACTTCGTAGGCAAGACGAGCGTTGGCAAGTGCAGCCTGGCTCTTCAACTCAGGGTGCCCAGCAGCTACCAAACGGTTGTCAACTTCAGTGTCAACGCGTGAAACGAAGAATGAGGCTACTGAGTGGATCTTTGACAGATCGTGGCCGTTGGCCTTTGCCTGCTCGATACCAGCGATGTAAGCAGCGATAACCTCACGGTAGCGCTCGAGAGAGAAGATCAACGTTACGTTGACGCTAATTCCTGCAGCAATTACTGCGGTGATAGCGCCTAGACCCGGCTTGGTTGCAGGGATCTTGATCATTACGTTCTCGCGGTTGACCTTGGCAAAAAGTTCCTTGGCCTGAGCGATGGTGCCATCGGTGTCGTTTGCCAATCCAGGTTCAACCTCGATTGAAACGCGGCCATCAAAACCTTTTGTCTCTGCGTAAACGCCAGCAAAGATGTCACAGGCATCAGAAACGTCTTTGGTGGTGATTTCGAAGATGGCTTCTTCAGCGGATGCTCCAGCAGCAGCAAGCTCAGCAACCTGAGCCTGGTAGCCCTCACCCTTGGCCAGCGCACCGGCAAAAATGGTCGGGTTGGTAGTCACGCCAGAAACTGAACGGTTGGTGATCAAATCGCGCAGACCGCCAGAGACGATGCGTGAACGTGATAGGTCGTCAAGCCAGATGCTGACACCATTTGCGGCCAGCTGAGCTAGTGGGCTGTTTGACATTTATTTACTCCGATTTCTTAGGGAAAATTTGGGCTAGTTGGCTGCAATTGAAGCTAGGGCTGCGGTAACGACGGCCTCGGCAGTCATTCCGAATTCGCGGTAAAGAGTCTTAGGGTCGGCTGAAGCACCAAAGTGTTCAATTGATACGCTCTGACCGAATGGCCCGACGTACTTGTTCCAACCCAAGCTCACGCCAGCCTCAACTGAGACCTTGGCTTTCAAAGCAGCAGGAAGAACTGACTCGCGGTATTCGGCCGACTGCTCATCGAACCATTCGAGGCAAGGAGCTGAAACCACGCGAGTGGCGATACCCTGAGCCTCTAGCTGAACACGAGCGTTGACTGCGATTTCAACTTCAGAACCGGTAGCAATCAGGATTACCTGTGGCTGGCCGTTTGCCGCTTCAAGCAGGACATACGCACCCTTTGCGGTGTTTTCAGCACCGGCATAAACCGAACCGGTCTCGTCAGCTTCGCCGCGTGGATACACAGGAAGGTTCTGACGGCTAAGCGCAAGACCAGCTGGACCCTGACGGCGCTCTAGAACGGTCTTCCAAGCGAACGCAGTTTCGTTGCCGTCGGCTGGGCGAACCATGTCTAGGTTTGGAATCGCGCGCAGGGTTGCAATTTGCTCGATTGGCTGGTGGGTTGGGCCATCTTCACCAAGAGCCACTGAGTCGTGGGTCCAAACGAAGATTGATGGAATACCCATTAGTGCCGCTAGACGCACTGCAGGACGCATGTAGTCGCTGAAGATCAAGAAAGTTCCACCGAACACACGAGTGTTTCCGTGCAGAACGATTCCGTTGAGAATCGCGCCCATGGCGTGTTCACGGATACCAAAGTGCAGAACGCGACCGTACTTGTCGCCGTTCCATTCGTGGGTCGACCATTCGCTTGGAACAAATGACTTCGCGCCAGCGATTGTGGTCATGTTTGAATCGGCCAAGTCGGCTGAACCACCCCAAAGCTCTGGCATGACTCCGGCAATTGCGTTGATTACCTTGCCGGAGGCTACTCGAGTTGAAACTGAGCTTCCGTTCTCAAACACCGGAAGTGCAGCTTCAAGACCCTCTGGGGTCTCGCCAGCAACAATTCGGTCAAGCAGGTGCTTCTTGTCGGCGTTTTCTGATGCCCAGGCGTCAAATGATGCTTCCCAGGCTGAACGCTCGCGGTCAAATCGATCGGTGTTGCGGGTGTGAGCAATTACCTCAGGTGATACTTCAAAGGTCTTCTCTGGATCAAAACCTAGAACGGTCTTTAGTGCTGACAGTTCCTCGGCACCGAGGGCTGAACCGTGAATCTTGCCCGAGTTCTGCTTCTTCGGTGACGGCCAACCAATAATGGTGCGAAGAGTAATTAGCGATGGCTTATCAGTTACTGACTTAGCCTTCTGGATGGCGTTGTAAAGCTCCTCGAGGTCCTCAACATAGTTGCCGGTCTTCTTCCAGTCAACGGTCTGGGTGTGCCATCCGTATGACTCATAGCGAGCGGTGACGCTTTCAGTGAACGCGATGTTGGTGTCATCTTCAATTGAGATCTGGTTGGAGTCGTAGATCACAACTAGATTTCCCAGTTGCTGGTGACCCGCAAGGGATGCGGCCTCTGAGGTGACACCTTCTTGCATGTCACCATCGCCAGCGATGACATAAACAAAGTGGTCAAAAGGGGACTGGCCTTCGGCGGCCTGTGGGTCGAATAGACCACGCTCAAAGCGAGATGCGTATGCGAAACCGGTTGCTGATGCCAAACCCTGACCCAATGGACCGGTGGTGATCTCAACACCCTTGGTGTGACCGTACTCTGGGTGTCCCGGAGTTGCTGAACCCCAAGTACGAAGAGCCTTTAGGTCATCAAGTTCAAGACCGTATCCGTGCAGGTAAAGCTGGTTGTAAATAGTCAAAGAACTGTGACCGACACTCAAAATGAAACGGTCACGCCCAAGCCAGCGGTCATCCTTTGGATCGTGGCGCATTACCTTGTTGAAAAGCAGGTAGGCCACTGGTGCCAAGCTAATTGCGGTACCAGGGTGACCGTTGCCAACTTTTTCAACTGCGTCTGCGGCTAGAACTCGGGCTGTGTCGACTGCCTTGGTGTCGAGTTCGGTCCATTGGAATGCTGACAAGAGCAGCTCCTTTTCTTGTTGTAGATGAGATCGGGACTAAAAAATTTGCTCGGCGCCATTGCCTTGAGAAGTACTAGAAAATGGGCACAAATACGTGCTTGAAACCCAATCAAGTTCTTGGAAAAGTCTACTACCTCAGTGTTTTTCTACTTGAAGGAATAACGAAGTATGTCGTTGATTTACACTTATTAGAAATGTTGAAAAAAACCAAGGCCTACGTTGCGCTGACCAAGCCACGTGTAATTGAGCTCTTGTTGATCACCACTCTTCCGACGATGGTGCTTGCCGAGGGCAGAATGCCGGATCTTTGGCTGGTTTTGGCGACCCTTATCGGTGGTGCTCTGAGCGCAGGTTCAGCAAACGCCTTCAACTGCGTATACGACACCGACATTGACAAAATCATGGGCCGTACCAAGAACCGCCCGCTGGTGACTGGTGAACTCACTAATCGCGAAGCCTTAGTTTTCTCGTGGATTATCGGCTTGGCATCAGTGCTGTGGCTAGGGCTCCTGGTCAACTGGCTGGCATCACTAATTTCTCTTGCCGCGGTGCTGTTCTACGTGCTGGTTTACACCATGATCCTGAAGCGCTGGACCCCTCAGAACATCGTTTGGGGAGGCGCCGCGGGAGCAGCTCCAGTCCTAATCGGCTGGGCAGCAGTAACAAACGACCTGTCTTTGACCCCTTGGGTGCTGTTCCTGATCATTTTCTTGTGGACCCCGCCACACTATTGGCCGCTAGCAGTCAAGTACCGCGATGACTACGAGCGTGCTGGGGTTCCGATGTTGCCGGTTGTGCGTGGCCCAAAGACAGTTGCCATGCAGATTGTCCTCTACGCATGGGCCGTTGCGGTCAGCACCTGGGTGCTAATCCCGGTAGACGGACTTGGTTGGATTTACTCTGCCACTGCAATCGCTGGTGGAATCTGGTTTATCTGGGCCGCACACAGAATTTTCAAGCAGGCTCAGACTGGTGAAATTAGCAAACCGATGCCGCTGTTCCACATCTCAAACATTTACCTGACGCTACTGTTTGTGGCTCTTGCAGTTGACCCTTTGGTTTTGGGCTAGTCCTTCTTAATTTCCTTTAGCCGAGCTAGTGACTCGTCCCGCTCGGTAGCGTGATCGACAATTCGACTCGGATAGCCCTGCGACAGACCATCCAGCCTTAGCCAAGGCTCGTGAATCTCTGGCCCCCAGATGTGGGCTAACTCCGGAACATACTTCCGGATGTAGTCTCCGCGAGGATCAAACTTGTATCCCTGCAGAACTGGGTTGAAGACTCGGTAGTACGGCGAAGCATCAGTGCCACAACCGGCAGTCCATTGCCAGCCATGGGCGTTTGAAGCCGGATCAAAGTCACTTAGATTGCGCTCGAACCACTCAGCGCCGAGTTGCCACTCAAGGTGCAGATCTTTAATCAAAAAAGAGGCAACGATCATGCGAACGCGATTGTGCATCCACCCCGTGGCTAAAAGTTGGCGCATACCTGCATCCACCATGGGAAAACCCGTTTTTCCCTGCTGCCAGGCCAGCAGCTTGGCATCGGCATCCGGGCCAACGTCGTAGCGCATTTCCTTGAATCGCGGTTCGTAGTAATCGTGGTCGGTGTGCGGGTTATGCCAAAGTACGTCGGCATAAAACTCTCGCCACGCAATCTCTTTTCGGAAGACTTCCTCGCCAGGGGAATCCTGCAGATCGGCAAGGATGGTGCGAGGATGAATCTCACCAAAGGCCAGTGCATGACTCAGGTGTGAAGTCCCGGACAGGTCGGCACGGTTCCGGTCATCGCCGTAATTTTCAAGCGCACGGTGCTTGAAGCGCTCGAAAGTTTTGACAGCAAAGGCCTCCGAAGCAGTCACTTTGATTGGTGAATCCTTAGTCGGCAGCGGAATCTCAGTTTGCCCATCTATCGAGCGCCAAATGGCTCCTTCGGCGAGCGCAACTGGCTTTGCCCAACCGTGCTGGAACCAGTTCTTAAAAAATGGTGTGTAAACGCGATAGGGGGAGCCGTCTGGCTTCTTCACTGACCCCGGAGCAACTGCGTAATAGCTATCGTCAAGTTGAAGAAAAATGCCAGCATCTTTCAGTGCCAGACCGACCGCATTTTGTTCGGCCACTCCTCGGGTATCGAAGGCTCTAGTGGCATGGACGACCGAAACATCAGCTTTAGTAGCTGCATCAACCAGTGAAGCCGCCGGCGAACCTACCACCACGGATAGGTTGCCGCCTAGCGAGCGTTGCAGTGACTTGAGGGACTCGTGCAGAGACCATTGCCTAATACCCTCTAGCGACTCGAATACTGAGGAGTCCAAAGCGTAAACGGGAAGCACCTGATTGTCGCCGTCACTAACTGCACCCGCCACCGCCTGGTTCAGAGCCACATTGTCTTGCAGACGGAGGTCACGTCTGAACCAAAACAGGCGCGACATTAGTTAGTGCCTCGACTCTTACCCCTAATAGCGAGCCACTGGAAGGTCAGCATGGAACAGATCACTGCTGCACCTAGCATGTGGAGACCGACGAGAAGGGGAGGAACGCCCAATCTGGCCTGAGCGACGCCGATGACTGCTTGACCAATAAGAACGACCAGTAGCCACAGGACAGCCTTGGTCTGGAAATTCTTAGACCATCGGTCCCGCTTCCAAAGAATCCATGCCTGGGCAATGACCAGCAAGATAAGGACATAAGCGGGGTAGGAGTGCAGGTGTTGCCACAGCTCCAGGTCCAATCCGTTTCTGATGCTTTCCGCGTCACCTGAGTGCGGGCCGGCACCGGTAACCAAAACACCGATAATCACTGAGATCGCGCCAACCACTGCTACCGGTGTTGCGGTCAACCACAGGCTGCGTGGGGCAGCAACATGAACCGGAGGTAACGCTCTGAAAACTAACAACGAGGCAATTGCAATCATGATGGCACTCAAGATGAAGTGAGCCCCAACAAACCATGGGTTCAGCTGACTCCACACGGTGAACCCACCGAGGACAGCCTGAGCTGGGATTCCAAGACCAAGAATTAGCGCCGGTGCAAATAAACCGCGGTTCAGTTTCCGACCGAGACGAACAATCACAATGAATGTAAGCAGTGCGATGAGCGCCAGTACAAAGGTCAGAAGTCGATTCGCAAACTCAATAACTCCGTGCCAACCCATTTCCGGCACCGTAATCAAAGAATCCTCGGTGCACTTCGGCCAAGTTGGGCAGCCCAATCCTGAACCGGTAAGGCGCACAACACCACCGGTAACCACGATGAGTATCTGGCTAACCAGTGAAAGCCAGACATAAAGCGGGAGTCTGGCAGCAGAAAAGAGGGGATTGTTCGCAATGGTGTTGCGAATCTTTGTAAACAAAGGAAACACTGCCTTTCGACGCGGTTTTTGGCTTCCGAATTCCAAGCCATATCGGTAAACTTGCGGATAGTTTCAACTATTTCTCGATTGCGCTGTTGCAATCTTGAGACTTCTCCTGAACCCATCTTTACACAGGGCAAAGTTTGCCTTGCAGGGAATACGGAAGCGCGGTTCATCAGTTGACACTCACAGACTATTTCGGATCAAGAAACTCAGATCTGAGCAGCATAAAAAGGGAGGCCGGCTTGTCCGACATCATCATTGACCGACCAGAACTTGACAGCCTTGGCGTGTACGAGTTCGGCTGGTCCGACTCCGATACCGCCGGTTCAATCGCGAAGCGAGGAATCAACGAAGGTGTGGTCCGGAACATTTCTGGACTGAAGAGTGAACCGGAGTGGATGCTTGAGCGCCGCCTGAAAGGTTTTGACTTCTTCGGCAAGAAACCGATGCCTAGCTGGGGTTCAGACCTAAGTGGCATTGATTTTGACAACATCAAGTACTTCGTGCGTTCAACTGAGCGTCAGGCCAACACCTGGGAAGAGCTGCCAGAAGAAATTCGTAACACCTACGAGCGCCTGGGAATCCCAGAAGCCGAGCGCAGCCGTTTGGTTGCCGGTGTGGCCGCACAGTACGAATCTGAAGTGGTTTACCACCAGATCCGTGAAGACCTTGAGGCCCAGGGCGTAATCTTTCTAGACACCGATACCGCTCTCAAAGAGCACCCTGAGATTTTTCAGGAGTATTTCGGAACCGTTATCCCTGCCGGTGACAACAAGTTTGCTGCTCTAAACACTGCGGTGTGGTCGGGCGGATCATTCGTTTACGTTCCAAAGGGCGTTCACGTGGAGATCCCGCTTCAGGCATACTTCCGCATCAACACTGAGAACATGGGTCAGTTCGAGCGCACCCTGATCATCGCTGACGAAGATTCATACGTGCACTACATCGAGGGTTGCACCGCGCCTATCTACCAATCTGACTCATTGCACTCTGCCGTAGTTGAGATCATTGTGAAGAAGGGTGCCCGTGTTCGCTACACGACCATTCAGAACTGGTCAAACAACGTCTACAACCTAGTTACCAAGCGTGCAATCTGCCACGAGGGCGCAACTATGGAGTGGATCGATGGAAACATCGGCTCAAAGGTGACCATGAAGTACCCAGCGGTAATTTTGGCCGGAGAATACGCTCGCGGAGAGACCCTATCGGTGGCTTTTGCCGGCGAGGGCCAGCACCAAGACGCGGGCGCAAAGATGATTCACCTTGCGCCACACACCAGCTCCTCAATCGTCTCGAAGTCAATCGCACGCGGAGGTGGCCGTACGTCCTACCGTGGCGAAATTCGCGTCATGCCGGGTGCTCACCACTCTGCCAACACAGTTCGCTGTGACGCACTGTTGGTTGACACTATTTCTCGTTCGGACACCTACCCAGCGGTAGACGTGCGCGAGGACGACGTTTCAATGGGCCACGAGGCCACAGTCTCGCGCGTTAGCGAAGAGCAGTTGTTTTACCTACAGTCCCGAGGACTACCCGAAGACGAGGCCATGGCGATGATCGTTCGCGGCTTTATTGAACCAATCGCTAAGGAACTACCGATGGAATACGCCCTTGAGTTGAACAAACTCATCGAAATGCAGATGGAAGGGGCCGTCGGCTAGTGACCACTTCAACACCAACCGTTGAAAGCGGTTCAGTACAGCACGGCCTTGAGGCTCACAGCCATGGGGCGGGCGTTCCAATTCAGACTCGCTATGAGCGCAAACGGTCGACAAACGTAGCCGACTTCCCGGCCATTTCAACCCGCGAAGAGCAGTGGCGTTACTTGCCAGCGGCGCGCCTAAAAGGTCTGGATGCCGATTCACTTGCCGAGTACGTTGGCGACCTTGAAATCAAGCACACCGATGGCGTTACAACCGCATGGGTGGGCTCAGACAATCCAGCCTTTGGCGGGGCAGGAATTCCAGAAGAGCGTCCGAGTGCGGCAGCCTGGGGCTCTGCTGAGCAGGCCTATCTGGTAACCCTTCCAGGCAACGCAAAGTCTGAGGTTCAGCTAACCCTCAATTCAGAATCAACCGAGCCAAGCGCTATTCACCTAATTGTTGATGCAAAACCATTTGCAGAATCAACCGTGATTCTTGACCACAAGGGTGACGCGATTTTGAGCGAAAACCTCGAGATTATTGTTGGTGACGAAGCCCACCTAACTTTGATTTCGATTCAGGATTGGAATGCCGAGGCGGTTCACGCCTCAACTCAAATGGCCCGTCTTGGTCGAAACGCCAAATTGAAGCACTTGGTTGTCAGTTTGGGAGGCGAGACCGTTCGAGTTAGCACATCTGCAGAATTTACTCAGCCGGGTGGCGACGTTGAGCTGCTAGGGATGTACTTCGCAGACGAGGACCAGCACCTAGAGAACAGACTTTACGTTGATCACGCGGTTCCAAATTGCAAGTCTCGAGTCACCTACAAGGGTGCACTTCAGGGAGACGGCGCACACACTGTTTGGGTTGGAGATGTACTAATTCGCATGGCTGCGGAGGGCACCGATACCTACGAGCTAAACCGAAACCTATTGCTAACCGATGGCGCACGAGCAGACTCTGTTCCAAATCTAGAGATTGAAACCGGTCAGATTGCCGGGGCCGGGCACGCATCGGCCAGCGGTCGCTTCGACGACGAGCAGTTGTTCTACCTACAGGCCCGCGGTATTCCAGAGATTGAAGCCCGTCGCCTCGTCGTACGTGGTTTCCTCAACGAAATCATCCAGCAGATTGGTAACGAAGAAATCGAAGCCCGCCTCACCGACGCAATCGAGGCTGAGCTAGCAAGGAGTAACTCATAATGGCAGTCCGCATCTGCAAGGTAGACGAAATCAAAGCTGGCAAGGCTATCCGTGTGAAGGTGGGCGAACTTCAGATCGCAATCTTCAAGACTAAGGATGGCGAAGTCTTTGCACTTGATGACAAGTGCTCCCACGGTGAAATCTCGCTTAGCGAGGGCTTCATCGGCAAAGATAAGACCGTCGAGTGCTGGGCACACGGCGCCAAGTTCTCACTTGAGACTGGCGAGGCTCTAACTCTCCCTGCCTACGAACCAGTCGTGGCGTACGAAGTCATCGTCGAGAACGACGAGATTTTCCTCGAAATCGACGCCGAATAACTCAGACCTCTTAGAAAAGAAAAAATCACATGTCAGTTCTTGAAATCAAAAACCTCCACGTAACCGTCGAGACCGACCAGGGCACTAAAGAAATCCTGAAGGGTGTTGACCTAGTTATTCGCTCGGGCGAAAGCCACGCAATCATGGGCCCGAACGGTTCAGGTAAATCAACCCTGGCCTACACCATTGCAGGTCACCCAAAATATGAAGTTACCGAAGGTGAAATTCTGCTCGATGGCGAGAACGTGCTTGAGATGAGCGTTGACGAACGCGCGCGTGCCGGACTATTCCTAGCGATGCAGTACCCAGTAGAAATCCCTGGCGTATCAGTGTCGAACTTCCTGCGCACCGCAAAGACCGCCATCGCTGGCGAGGCGCCGGCACTGCGTAACTGGATAAAGGATGTCCGTGGAGCCATGGATGCCCTTCACATGGACTCTTCGTTCACCGAGCGCAACGTAAATGAGGGATTCTCAGGTGGCGAGAAAAAGCGCCACGAGATTCTGCAGCTAGAACTATTGAAGCCAAAGTTTGCTGTTCTTGATGAAACCGACTCTGGTCTAGACGTTGACGCGTTGAAGATTGTTTCAGAGGGTGTAAACCGTGCCAAGTCAGAGAATGACTTTGGTTTGCTTCTAATCACCCACTACACCCGAATCTTGCGCTACATCAAGCCTGACTTCGTGCACGTTTTCGTTGCCGGAAAGATTGCTGAACAGGGCGGCCCAGAGCTTGCAGATCGCCTTGAAGCTGAGGGCTACGACCGTTACGTAAAGGCCTAATCATGAATGCCACTGAGCTTGATCCAACCCTTTATGACAATGTCATAGAGGCTCTAAAGGATGTGATCGACCCAGAAATCGGTGTGAACATCGTTGATTTGGGCCTGATTTACGGTCTTCAGAAGTCTGAAGATGGCAACCTGCTAATCAACATGACTTTGACCTCTGCGGGATGCCCTTTGACCGACGTTCTTGAAGAACAGACGGCCGAAGCACTTGACGGTGTGGTTGAAGCATTCCGCATCAACTGGGTTTGGATGCCACCCTGGGGTCCAGAAAAAATTACCGAAGATGGGCGCGAGCAAATGCGAGCCATCGGGTTCTCAATCTAGACCCACCCAAAATTCGCACCAGAAGCCCAAGTCGCAACTTGTAGACTTGGGCTTTTGTGCGTCGCAACCCGATACGCCCTTTTACCAACGGAGATTCAAATGATTAGCGTGAGTAACCTAGAGATCCGCATCGGAGCTCGCGTCCTCATGTCTAATGTGAATTTTCGCGTTGATAAGGGTGACAAGGTGGGGCTGGTGGGCCGCAATGGTGCTGGAAAAACCACCCTCACTAAAATTTTGGCGGGGGATGGGCAGCCATCTCAGGGTGCCGTGGCTCGCGGAGGCGAAATCGGTTATTTGCCGCAGGACCCTCGTTCGGGTGACCCAGAAGAGCTAGCTCGCACTCGAATCTTGAACGCCAGAGGCCTTGGCGATATTGCGGCCGAAATGGCAAAGTGCACCGAGGACATGGGCAGCATCGAAGAAGCGGTCTACAACCGCGCGATGGCTAGATACTCGGAACTTGAAGAAAGCTTTCAGGCAGCCGGTGGGTACGCTGCCGAGGCTGAAGCTGCAACTATTGCAAGCAACCTAAACCTCAAGGACCACATTCTCGACCAGCCGCTAAAGACACTTTCCGGTGGTCAGCGCCGCCGAATCGAGTTGGCAAGAATTCTCTTTTCAAACGCCGAAACCATGATTCTCGATGAGCCAACCAACCACCTTGACGCCGATTCAGTGGTTTGGTTGCGTGAGTTCTTGAAGGGCTACCAGGGCGGCCTGATTGTTATCAGTCACGACGTTGACCTAGTCGAAGAAACGGTTAACCGCGTTTTCTATCTAGACGCCATTCGCTGCGTAATCGATATCTACAACATGGGCTGGCGCCAGTACCAAAAGGCTCGCGAGACCGATGAGGAGCGCCGCAAGCGCGAACGAGCCATCGCTGAAAAGAAGGCCAATACGCTGCAGATTCAGGCAGCCAAATTTGGTGCAAAAGCCTCCAAAGCCGTTGCTGCAAAGCAGATGGTTCGCCGCGCTGAGTCCCTACTGAACTCACTCGATGAGGTCAGAGAAGTTGATCGCGTCGCCAAAATCAAATTCCCAGATCCAGCTCCATGTGGCCGCACTCCGCTAATGGCTAACAACCTAAGTAAGAGCTACGGTTCGCTTGAGATTTTCACCGCCGTTGACCTAGCCATTGATAAGGGTTCAAAGGTAGTCATCATCGGTATGAACGGTGCCGGTAAAACCACGATGCTGCGCATGCTGGCGGGTCTCGACAAGCCAGACACCGGTGAAATTGTTCCCGGCCACGGACTCAAGATCGGCTATTTTGCCCAGGAGCACGAGACCCTGGACGTCTCCAAATCTGTGCTGGAAAACATGCAGCGTGCCGCTCCACAACTTGCCGACACCGATGCCCGCAAGGTCTTGGGATCATTCCTTTTCACCGGTGATGACGTCAATAAGCCTGCCGGTGTTTTGAGTGGTGGAGAGAAAACCCGCTTGGCACTTGCCTCACTTGTTGTGTCATCGGCCAACGTGTTGCTGCTCGATGAGCCGACTAACAACCTTGACCCGGCCAGCCGCGAAGAAATTCTTCGAGCGCTGAGCACATTCACCGGTGCCGTTGTGCTGGTGAGCCACGATGTTGGCGCAGTTTTGGCCCTTAACCCAGAACGAGTATTGATTTTGCCTGATGGCGATGAAGACCACTGGAACGATGGTTACGCCGACCTGATTGCCCTCAGCTAAAACTGACTGTTATTCCTGGCCCAGAAGCGCGTCTTCAGCTGCTTTATCGTCGTCGCCGACGCGTTTGCGCTTTTTAGGTCGGTAGGTTTCATCTTCAGCCATGCGCTTGAATCTGAGTTCTTGCCGAACACCCCAGATCAATGCGGTGAAAGCCATGAGCGCAAACAGAATCCACTGCAACGCATAACTCAGATGATTTCCCTCGGTAAGTGCCGGTTTGGGCAAAAGTTTGGGTACTGCCTCACCCTGGTTGTAGCTTTCGGCTAACCGAAAATACACCGATTCAATTAATTCACCCGACAAACCAGCCTGCTTGAACAGGTTCGCCGAGTTTAGAGTGCCAAGTTGACCGGCCGGAGCATCGCGGTTGAGAGTTGGCTCCGTTGGTCTAATGCGGGCCAGGATAGTCCGCTCTTGGCCATCTGGGAGTGGAATTAAATCTGGTGAGTCCTGGCGCGACCCCGTAGGTAACCAACCGGTCTCAATGGCTACCAGTTGCCCAGTAACGGCCTTAAACGGAATGACCTGCAAGAAGCCCGGCTGTCCGTTGTACGGACGATTTCGAACAAGGTAAGCCTTCTCAGGCAGGAATTGACCGGTAATCGACACCGGTCGCCACTCATTGCGGGCGTCAAACTCGTCGGACCGAACAACGTCATCCAGTGAAAGAGGGGCCTGATCGTAGTTTTGCGCCACAACTTCAATTTTGGCCAAGGCCTCTTGACGGCGGTCAAACTGCCAATCAGAGAGAAAAACACAGGCAACTGCAAACACCGATGCGGCAATCAGCCAAGCCAGCCAACGTTTCCAGGAATCGTTGAGCCAGCTCAGTTTGTAATTGGTCATTGAATCTTTTCGGTAGTTAGCAGGAAACCTCTGGTCTCTAAATAGTCAACCAGAAATTGACGATGCTCATCACAGGCAGACCAAACTTTGGTTCGGCCATCGGTGTGAATTTTGGGGTTTCGCCAGGTGAGGCAGAATTCAGCAGTTGCCGAACAACCTGCTCTGGAACATTTCAGATTTGGGGGAGAGATACCCAGCAACTAACGGTTTTCCTCTGGCTTTGGCGCGGCAACGAATTGGTCGGCGGAAATAACCAGTTTTGGCGCAACTGCGGTGGCTAGTTTTGGCTTGTCATCGGTGACTACAGCGTTGGCTAGGACAACGGCAAAATAAGGAAGTAGGACTGCTCCAGCCGCAAACACCCAGGCTAACCAGCCTTGAACGACCAAAGCCAGCACCAAACAAACCATTCGAATGATCATGGCAATCAGGTATTTGATCATGCGGGTTTTGCGTTCGGCCTCGGGGGATTGACCGATCGAGGTAACACTCTGCGTTTCACTCATGTCTAATCACCACTTTCAGATCAGCCGAATACAGCTACCAAAGGCTCGCAAAGGTAGACTTCACTTGTCCCAAGCGCAGCGCTAACAGTTGTATTCCCTGAAAGAGAATAGTCAATGACCACACCAAGAACAGTTCTAGTCACCGGCGGTAACCGCGGAATCGGAAAATCGATTGCTGAGGAGTTCATTCGTCAAGGTCACAGAGTTGCTGTGACTGTTCGGAGTGGCGAGGGCCCTGCAGGTTCGCTAAGTGTGGTCGCAGATGTGACCAAGCCTGAGACCCTGGATGCCGCATTCGCCGAGGTCGAAGAAAAGCTAGGGGCAATCGAAATCTTGGTTGCAAACGCAGGCATTACCCGCGATACCCTCCTCATGCGCATGACTGACGAAGAATTCGAGTCAGTAATCGACACAAATTTGAATGGCGTTTTCCGCGTACTGCGCCGCGCCACCAAGGGCATGATCAAGGCCAAGTACGGCCGCGTGATCCTGATTGGTAGCGTTGTTGGCCTTCTCGGCTCGGCTGGCCAGGTAAATTACTCAGCTGCCAAATCGGCCCTTGTGGGCATGGCTCGCTCAGTAACCCGCGAGCTTGGCGCCCGTGGCATTACCGCAAACGTGGTCGCCCCGGGCTTTATTGACACCGACATGACCGCGGCTTTGCCTGAAGCTCAGCAGGACGAGTACAAGAAGAAGATTCCGGCCGGCCGCTTTGCCCAGCCAGAAGAAGTTGCCAAGGTCGTTGCCTGGCTTGCCAGCGACGAAGCCAGCTACATCTCAGGTGCTGTCATTCCGGTTGACGGTGGATTGGGCATGGGCCACTAGAGATTTAATAAAAAAACCGCCCGGTTGGGCGGTTTTTTTATGCTCAGATTTGTCAATACTCAGGATTTTATTGATCAGAGTTTGAGAACCGGAATCAAACCGGCAAGGTCATTACCCTCGAGCACAAAATCGGCATGTTCGCGAACAATCGGCTTGCAGTTGAAGCCAACACCCAGTCCAGCTGCTGCCAACATGTCCAGGTCATTGGCGCCATCGCCGACTGCAACTGTGTTTTCGATGTCAAATCCCGCGACCTCAGCCCATTCAAGCAAAGACTCCGCCTTGGCTGCACGATCGATAATTTTGCCAATAACTTGGCCGGTCAGAACGCCGTCTACAACCTCAAGTTGATTTGCGCGAGCAAAATCCAGCTCTAAAGTCTTGGCCAATGGCCCTAGGAGCTGGTTGAATCCGCCAGAAACCGCGCCCACCCGTCCACCGGCCGCATGAACAGCATCGATAAGGGTCTTTGCCCCGGTGGTGATGCGAATCCTGCCCAAAACCTCTTCAAATACGCTTTCGGGAAGCCCGGCGAGGGTTTTAACTCGCTCAATAAGGCTTTCAGCAAAGTCCAGCTCGCCAGCCATCGCGCGCTCGGTTACCGCAGCAACTTCAGCGCGCTTTCCAGCGACATCGGCCAATAACTCAATTACTTCGTCTTCGATGAGAGTTGAATCAACATCAAAAACCACTAAAAACTTGGTCACGGTGTAACCAGAACGCCCTTTCCAACAACGGTAATACCCGAGTCGGTGACGAAGAAGCCGCGGTCAAGATCTCTTTGCTTGTCGACACCGATCGAGGCGCCATCGGCAACGACAACGCTCTTGTCGAGGATAGCCTTTCGAACGGTGCAGTCGCGCCCAACCTGGACGCCATCAAGCAAAATCGAGTCAGTAATTAGAGCTCTGGAGTGAATGCGCACATTCGGCGAGAGCACGCTGCGCTCAACAATTCCACCCGAAACCACGGTTCCAAGCGAAACAATCGAGTCGGTGGTCCGCCCCTGGTTGCCCTCACCATCGTGAACAAACTTTGCCGGTGGCAAGTTGATCTGCTGGGTGTGTACTGGCCACTCTGAGTTGTACAGGTTGAAAACCGGCATCACTGAGATTAGGTCCATGTGGGCCTCGTAGTAAGAGTCCATGGTTCCTACGTCGCGCCAGTATGAGTGGTCACGCTCTGTAGAGCCAGGAATCTCGTTGTAGGTGAAGTCATAAACTCCAGCGTCCTCGCGCGCAACCATGTAAGGGACGATGTCGCCACCCATGTCGTGCGATGACTCCTCGAGGGTACCGTCATGCTCAATAGCGTCAATGAGTGCCTGGGCGCTGAAAACGTAGTTACCCATCGAAGCCAAAACTTCGCCGGGACTGTCCGGCAAACCCTTAGGGTCACTTGGTTTCTCGCGGAAAGCTGAAATCTTGGTGTTGTCTTTTTCGTCAACCTCGATTACGCCAAACTGGTTCGCCAGCGAAAGTGGTTGGCGAATGGCTGCAACTGTGACTCCACGGCCTGACTTGATGTGCGCTTCAATCATCTGATCAAAGTCCATGCGGTAAACGTGGTCGGCACCGACCACGACCACGATGTCTGGTCGCTCATCGCTCAGTAGGTTCATGCTCTGGAGAATTGCGTCAGCACTTCCCGAGAACCAGCGCTTGCCAAGTCGCTGCTGCGCAGGAACCGAGGCAACGTATGCGCCAAGCAGCGGAGACATTCGCCAGGTCTGAGAGATATGGCGGTCAAGGCTGTGTGATTTGTACTGAGTCAAAACAACGATGCGTCGAAGACCTGAATTAATCAGGTTTGACAATGCAAAGTCGATAAGACGATAACTTCCCCCAAAAGGCACCGCAGGCTTTGCGCGATCAGCCGTTAGAGGCATCAAGCGCTTACCCTCGCCGCCAGCAAGGACCATTCCGAAAATACGTGGAGTGCTCATATCGAAATGTTATTAGTCCTTTATGAACGCCAGATAACATGACGCTATGAGAATCGATCTGATCACTAAAGAATATCCACCCTTCATTTATGGGGGAGCGGGCGTACATGTCGCTGAATTAGTGAGAGTTTTGCGAAAACAGATCGATGTCAAGGTGCATTGCTTCGGTGAAGACCGTAATGAAACCGATACATTTGCATACCGCCACAGCGCTGAGTTTGAAGCTGTCAATGGCGCCCTACAGACCATGGCCACCGATTTGAGCATGGTTTCTGCGATTGCAGGTGCTGACCTAGTCCATTCGCACACCTGGTACGCAAACTTTGCCGGGCAAGTAGCCGGAACCCTTCACGGGATCCCGCACCTGATTACAGCCCACAGCCTCGAACCGCTACGCCCATGGAAAGAGCAGCAGTTGGGCGGCGGTTACCGCCTTTCATCCTGGGTTGAGCGAACAGCCTACGAAGGCGCTACCGGCATTATCGCGGTGTCAGATGGCATGCGTCAGGACATTCTTCGTGCCTACCCTCAACTTGACCCTCAAAAAGTTGCTGTAGTCCACAATGGCATTGATCTGGATGCATTCCAAGCGGCCGATAACCCTGACTTAGTGCGCGCCAACGGCGTGAACCCAGATCAGCGTTCTGTGGTCTTTGTGGGTCGAATCACGATGCAAAAGGGTTTGCCGTATCTACTCAAGGCAGCCAGAGAATTGCCCGCTGATGTTCAGTTGGTGCTTTGTGCTGGCGCCCCAGATACCCCGCAAATTCTCCAGGAGGTTACCGACCTGGTAGCCGAGCTTCGAAAAGTCCGGGATAACGTCATCTGGGTAGAAAAGCACCTGAGCCGCGCGGAATTGATTGCCATGCTCTCGGCTGCAACCGTCTTTGCCTGCCCATCGATTTACGAACCACTCGGCATTGTGAACCTAGAGGCTATGGCCTGCGGAACTCCGGTTGTTGCCACGGCTACCGGTGGCATTCCAGAGGTAGTTGCCCACAACGAGACTGGATTGCTGGTGCCGATTGAGCAATTGATGGATGGCAGCGGAAAGCCACTTGACGAAGGCAAGTTTGTGGCAGATTTCGCCGCGGCCCTCAATGAGATGCTGGACCACCCAAGAATTGCCGAATTCGGCTCAGCCGGTCGTAGGCGTGTTGAGCAACACTTCAGCTGGGACAGCATTGCTGCGGAAACTATTGGTGTCTATGAGAAGGCAATCAACGGCAAGCACATAGGCTAAAAGGCATGTCACGCGTCATAGATCTAAACAACGTCACCGTAGTCCGCGAGGGTCGAAACATCCTCAACAATGTTGACTGGCAAGTTGAGCCAAGTCAGCGTTGGGTAATAGTTGGACCTAATGGCGCTGGTAAGACCACCTTGTTGCGCGTTGCTGCAGCCCAGATTCACCCAACGCACGGCCAAGCCACAATACTTGGTGAGCGAATGGGGGAGATCAATGTCTTTGAACTCCGGACCAGGATCGGCTTTGCCTCGAGTGCACTCGCGGCCCACATCCCAAACTCAGAATCGGTGCTCAACGCGGTTATGACCGCTAGCTACGGTGTAACCGGACGCTGGAACGAAAAGTACGAGGACATCGATGAACGACGCGCCCGGCGAGTCCTTTCCGAGTGGCAACTTTCAGACTTTGCAGACCGCGCGTTTGGCACCCTGAGCGACGGAGAACGGAAGCGAACCCAAATTGCTCGCGCCGTTATGCCTGATCCAGAAGTGCTGTTGCTTGATGAACCGGTAGCAAGCCTTGACCTGGCCGCTAGGGAGCAGACGATCAACATCATCGGCGAGTATGCCTCGCACCCGATGGCGCCGGCGATGGTCATGGTTACCCACCATCTTGAAGAGATTCCTGAAGGATTCACTCACGCCCTGTTGATTCGCAACGGAGAAATCTTCGCTGCCGGGGACATTCACAACACCCTGACATCAGAGAAGATCTCAGAAGTCTTTGGTTTTGGCCTCAAGGTCGATTACGAAGATGGTCGGTTCCGAGTCCGCGCACATAAATACTAGAATTAGGTGTTCAAGCTAGCCCAATTCTGGTATGCTTGTCCCTTAGTGCCCTGTGGCACAAACCCCAAAGTTTTCGATTATTACGGAGTTTTCCCATGAAGGCAGACATTCACCCAAAGTACGAAGCAGTCGTATTCCGCGACTTGGCATCGGGTGTAGCGTTCCTTACTCGCTCAACACTTAGCAGCAGCAAGACCATTGAGTGGGAAGACGGCAACACCTACCCAGTTTTCGACGTTGAAATTTCATCAGAGTCACACCCGTTCTACACCGGAAAGCAGCGCATCATGGATGCTGCGGGTCGCGTAGAGCGCTTCAACGCACGTTACAAGAACTTCGGAGCGTAAGCTCCGCGAGAACAGAAGCTGTCCACACAGCTTCTAGGTTGAGACCTAAAAAGGCCCCGCTTCGGCGGGGCCTTTTGTTCTTAAAGGTGGTTTATGACAACACCTAATTCAGCTTTAGTGGCCAGCCACGCTTGACACTAAAGTCAGGGTTGACACTCCGGCGCATGTAATTTTCAAAGTCGCTGTCGAGGAAATCACTCCATTGAATTTGCGCGGCATGAAGATCTGGGAGTGAGGCTGGCAGTTCATCGGCCCACCGCTTAGCGATAGCCTGGGCCACACGTCCGGCTGCGATTGCGTCGGCCGTAGCGTTGTGGGCATCTGCGAGTTCAACTTGGTAGAACTCGGCAGCGTTCTCCAAGCGGCGCTTTCCTTTGCGATATTTGTCCTTAAACCGGTCAATGACCAGGGGATCAATAATTGAACCGATTTTCAAAGGTTCTAGGCCGTGCCGAATGGCCTCGTAATGCAAAATCGTAAAGTCGTATGGTGCGTTATAGGCAACTACTGGGAGCCCTCTAGCGAAAAAACCCTTGAGGGTGTCCAGGATTTCGGCAACCACCTCACTGGCGTCCCTGCCGTCTCGTCTGGCCATTTCGGTGGTGACACCGTGAACGTCGCTGGCAGGTGTAGGAATCTCGATGCCTGGATCGGCCAGCCATTCGACGTTTTGCCCAACCACAGAACCATGCTCGTCAAGCTCAACCGCACAGGCGGTGACAATTCGGGCATCGGTTAGATCTAGACCTGTGGTTTCAAGATCGAAAACGGCAATTTGCCTAGCCCAATCAGGCAGGTCAGGGGAGAAGTCAAACGAAAGTTGTTGGTCGGTCACGTCTTCAGACTAAGGGTGGCTAGTGACAAAGACCCGCACCACGCGCCAGTTCAATGGCAGCTGCGTGCTGGTTCAGGCTAAAGATGTGGAGTCCGGGCGCTCCTGCGGCGATCAGGTCAACCGATAGCTGCTTCGAGAATTCCATGCCGAGCTTGCTCGCTGCCTCGTCATCCAGCCCCTCTAGAGCTTCGAGGAGTTCGGCCGGCATCGCTGCGCCACTCATCGCCGCCATGCGAATAACCTGCTTGGCATTTGCGATTGGCATAACTCCAGGAACAATCGGAATGGTTACACCCGCTTCTGCAGCACTGCTAACCAGATCGGTGTAAGCCTTGACGCTGAAGAACAGCTGGGTCACCGCAAACTTTGCACCCGCAGCCTGCTTTAGGGCTAGCACCATCGAGTCATGGGCCATATCCGGTGACTCCGGGTGGACTTCAGGAAAGGCTGCGACACCGATTTCGAGGTGAGAGTTTTGATTTGCAACTTCAATAAGCTCAAGGGCTGTCTTGAGCTGTCCTTTACCCAGAGCGTCTGGGTCGTCTTTCGGTGCGTCTCCGCGCAAGGCAAGAATTGCGGCTACATTTGCAGCTTCAAACTGTCGAATGATGTCGATGGTGCTCTGAGTTGTCGCACCAACGCAGGTCAGGTGGCCAATTGTCGGCACGCTTTTGGCCATGCGCTGCACTACAGAGAGAGATCTATCCTGGCTGGACCCGCCGGCACCGTAGGTTACAGACACATAGTCTGGCTTGACCTCTAGAAGTTTTTCGAATGCGTCCCAAAGTCGTTCTTCACCGGCATCGTCTTTTGGTGGGAAGAATTCGAAGGACAAAGTTGGTTCACCAATAACAGAACGCGCCTGCATTACCTCGGTGATCTTCGTAAAAGAAGATAGGTCGAGCTCGGTCTTTCGAAGCAGAGGGAATTCAGGCATTCAATAAGTATATTCCACAGCCACATCAACCTGCCTCAGTTAGACTTGAAACCTATGTTTGCTCCCCGCTCAGAAGCCCTAATCAATGCTGTCCGATCCCGCGTTGTCGTTGCTGACGGCGCCATGGGAACCATGATTCAGGAGGCCAACCCAACGCTGGATGAGTTCCAGGGTTATGAGGGTTGCAACGAAATTCTCAATGTCACCCGACCAGACATCATTTCTGGCATTCATGCTCAGTACCTAAAGGCTGGCGCAGAGGCAATTGAGACCAACACTTTCGGTGCCAATTTTGCCAACTTGGCCGAATACGACATCCAAGACCGAATCGAAGAGCTGGCTTTCGCGGGAGCAGAGGTTGCCCGCCAAGTAGCCGACGACTTCAGTACCGATGAAAAGCCTCGTTGGGTTCTGGGCTCTATGGGACCGGGTACCAAATTGCCTAGCCTCGGTCACGAAAGATTTGCAGTTCTACGAGATGCTTACCAGCTCAGTGCCAGAGGACTAATTCGCGGCGGTGCAGACGCAATTCTGATTGAAACTGCCCAGGACCTTCTGCAGGCCAAGAGCGCAGTCATTGGCTCAAAGCGCGCCATGGCAGAACTCAATGTCCAAATTCCAATTCTGGTTTCAGTAACCATCGAGACCACTGGAACCATGTTGCTCGGCTCCGAAATCGGTGCCGCTTTGACCGCATTGAGCGCCTTGGGTATCGATGCGATCGGCCTTAACTGTGCAACCGGCCCAACCGAAATGAGCGAGCACCTCAGGTACCTAGCTAAGTTCTCCGACCTGCCGGTAGTCGTTATGCCTAACGCTGGACTTCCGATCTTGGGCCCTCACGGCGCTCATTACCCTCTTACTCCAAGCGAGCTTGCCACCGCACAGTTGCAGTTTGTGAACGACTACGGCGCCGGTTTGGTTGGTGGATGCTGCGGCACTACGCCAGCACACATCGCCGAAGTTGCAGCTGCCGTCGCCGGCAAGGTTCCGAGCCGACCTCAACTTATTGACGAACCTGGATTGGCTAGCCTCTACCAGCACCAGCCTTTTGACCAGACCATGACCTATCTATCGATTGGCGAAAGAACCAATGCCAATGGTTCGAAGGCATTCCGCGAAGCAATGCTCGCCGAGAACTGGGATGAATGCCTTGAGATCGCCAGATCTCAAACCCGTGAGGGTGCGCACCTGCTTGATGTCTGTGTTGACTACGTTGGGCGCGACGGCGCCAAGGACGCACGAGAATTGGTCAGCCGTTTGGCTACTTCTACGACCCTTCCCCTGGTCCTAGATTCCACCGAACCGGCAGTGCTGGAGGCCGGCCTCGAGTGCATGGGTGGCCGAGCGATGATCAACTCGGTCAACTATGAAGACGGAGACGGACCTACTTCTCGTTTCGCGCGAATTATGCCAATGGTTCGCGAGCACGGCGCAGCTGTTGTTGCGCTAACCATTGACGAAGAGGGTCAGGCTAGAACAGCCGACACAAAGTTTGCCATTGCCAAGCGCCTGATTGAGGATTTGACCACCAACTGGGGTATGCGTTTGGTGGACATCACTGTCGACACCCTGACCTTCCCAATTGCAACGGGTCAGGATGAAACTCGCCGCGATGGAATTGAAACCATCGAGGCTATCCGACGCTTGCACGAGGCGTTCCCTGGCGTTCAGAGCACACTTGGCATTTCAAACATCTCATTTGGATTGAGCCCAGCAGCAAGACATGTGTTGAATTCCGTGTTCCTTCAAGAGTGTGTGAAGGTTGGCCTAACCTCGGCTATCGTCCACGCTGCTCGCATCATGCCGTTGAGTCAGATCCCAGCCGAACAGCTCGAAGCGGCTCTCGACTTGATTTACGACCGACGAACCTACGATGCCGATGGCAACATCACATTCGATCCATTGACTCGGTTCCTTGACGTCTTTAGCGGGGTTGATTCAGCTGCCAACCGTCAGTCGCGTGCCGAAGAACTAGCTGCGATGCCACTTGACCAAAGACTTGAGCGTCGAATCATCGATGGTGAAAAGAAGGGTCTAGAACCAGACCTGGATGAAGCTCTAGCCAGCGGTATGACCGCGCTGGGAATCATCAACGACCACCTTCTCAAGGGCATGCAGGTTGTAGGTGAACTTTTCGGCAAGGGCGAAATGCAGTTGCCGTTCGTTCTACAGTCAGCTGAGGTTATGAAGACCGCAGTTGCCCACCTTGAGCCGTTCATCGAAAAAACTGAGGACGCTGGCAAGGGCCGCATTCTGCTGGCAACCGTTCGCGGTGACGTTCACGATATCGGCAAGAACTTGGTCGATATCATCCTGAGTAATAACGGTTTTGAGACGGTAAACATCGGAATCAAGCAACCAATCAATGAGATTTTGCGTGCGGCAGAAGAGCACGATGTTGACGTGATTGGCATGAGTGGACTGTTGGTGAAGTCCACCCAGATCATGCGCGAAAACCTCGAGGAAATGAACCTTCGCGGAGTAGCTGAGCGCTGGCCAGTTATTCTCGGTGGTGCCGCTCTGACCCGAAGCTTTGTGGAACAGGACCTTGCCGAGATTTTTGACGGTGAAGTACGTTACGCCCGTGATGCCTTCGAGGGACTTCGATTGATGGACACCATCATCAAGATCAAGCGCGGTGACACCGATGCCAAGTTGCCAGAACTTAAGAAGCGAGTCGTTCAGCCGAAGAACCTTTTGGTGCGAACCGTGCCGGACATGATGCCGGACCGATCAGATGTCTCATCGGACAACGAAATTCCGAGCCCTCCATTCTGGGGAACCCGAATCATCAAGGGTGTTCCGCTTCGCGACTACGCATCATTCTTGGACGAGCGCGCAACATTTATGGGCCAGTGGGGGCTAAAGCCTTCGCGTGCCGAAGATGGCGCGAGCTACGAGGAATTAGTTGAAACTGAGGGACGCCCACGCCTGAGGGCTTGGTTGGAAAAAATTCAAACTGAAAGCCTGCTAGAAGCAGCCGTCGTATACGGTTACTTCCCAGCAGTATCTGACGGTGATGACCTAGTTATCCTGCACCACGGTCCTGAAGGCGCTACCGACGGTGGATCGGGTGGAATCCCTGGCACCGAGCGCCTCCGATTTACTTTCCCTCGACAGGCGCGTGATCGCCACCTCTGCCTGAGCGACTACATCGCTTCAAAGGAGAGCGGAAAGATCGATGTCGTTCCTTTCCAGCTTGTGACAATGGGAAACCGAGTTTCAGAGGCTGCAAATGAGCTGTATGCAGCGAACGATTACCGAAACTACCTGGAATTGCACGGACTTTCGGTGCAATTGACCGAGGCTCTTGCCGAATTCTGGCACGCACGCGTTCGTGAGGAACTTGGATTCAGCGCCGAGGACCCTGCCGAGGTCGAAGGCAACTTCCGCCTCGAGTATCGCGGTGCTCGATACTCGTTTGGCTACCCGGCCTGTCCAGAGCTTGAGGATCGAGTGAAATTGGTCGAACTGCTAAAGCCAGAGGCCATCGGCGTCACGCTCTCAGAGGAACTGCAGTTGCACCCTGAGCAGTCAACCGACGCGATGGTACTTCACCATCCAGAGGCTAAGTACTTCTCGGTTTAGTCATGAGCCTGAAATCTGCGTCGCTAGCCAAGGCTGCTCTATCCAGATCCAACGCGTCTAGCACTGAAGTTCTGGACACGGTTACCCGGTTTTGGACCTACCCGGCAGACAGAGCGGACGCTAAAACAATTGTGTTCGTACACGGATATCGCGGAAATCATCACGGTCTAGAGGCTATTGCCGGCGCACTGCCAGACTTCAACGTGGTAATTCCAGACTTACCCGGATTTGGTCAGAGCACAGAATTTGCCGGCGCGCACAGCATCGAAGCTTACTCAAATTGGCTCGAGGCTTTCATCGCGGCGCTAAACCTCGATGAGAAACCCATCCTTTTGGGTCATAGTTTTGGAAGCATTATTTGCTCGGCATTTGCAGCAAAATCAGACGCAATTTCACTGCTGGTACTGGAGAACCCGGTCTCTGCTCCGGCTTTGAAGGGGCCAAACGCGCCACTAACCAAGGTAGCCCAGAGCTTCTTCACTTTAGCCGGCCGGTTGCCACTGAAGCAGGGGCTTTGGATCCTGAAGAGCTGGCCAATGGTCCGAGGCATGAGCATTCTGATGACGAAGAGCTGGAACCGTCAACTGCGGGCCTGGGTGCACGAGCAGCACGACGCCAACTTCAATGACTTCGCCAGCAGGCGAGTGGCCATCGAAGGCTACACCGCATCTATTTCAAACAACGTTTCTGATTACGCGGCCGACTTCAAAGTGCCAACCCTGTTGATAATCGGCAGCCGAGATGACATCACATCACCGAAGCAGCAACGAGAGATGGCCCTGAAAATAGGGGCAGAGCACGAATTAGTAGAACATCGAGGGGTGGGGCACCTTACCCACTACGAGGTTCCAGAATTGGTGGCCGCTGACATTCGAAGCTTTGTAAAGAAGCACTCATGAAACCCAGCGCGATTTTCTTTGACGCCAGGTACATCCGAGTAGATCACCACGATGGAATTAGCCGCTTTTCAGCAGGGCTTTTTGAGGCACTAAACCGAAAAACTGACGTTGTGGCGCTGATTTCAGACCCAGCGCAGCTTGAGAAACTCCCGCCATGTCGGTACGAAATCATCGGTGCGCCAACCTCAGCTTTGGAACCTCTAGTTGCCCGTCAGGTAAACAGGCTTGGTGCAGAGGTCGTATTTTCACCGATGCAGACCATGGGAACCATGGGCCGTAAATACAAGCTAATCCTGACGCTGCACGACTTGATTTACTATCGCCACCCAACGCCGCCACCGAGCTTCAACGTAGGCATCAGGGCGCTTTGGCGCGTTTTCCACCTGGTCTATTGGCCCCAGCGCATGCTGCTTAATCGCGCAGACGCGGTGGCAACGGTTTCTCAGACCACAAAAGACCTAATCAGCAAGCACCGCCTAACTAAGCGTCCGGTTTCTGTGGTTTACAACGCGGCTGAAACAGCTGAAAAGCCAAGGATTGAACGCAACAGTGCACCGAGTAAAAAACTTGTTTACATGGGCAGCTTCATGGAGTACAAAAACGTCGAGACCCTGATTCGGGGAATGGCCCTGCTTCCGGATTTCGAACTTGTTCTGCTGAGCCGAGTAGCCCCAGAACGACGGGTGGATCTTGAATCGTTGGACGCTATCGGAAATGTGAAATTTCGAAATGGCGTTTCTGAGATGGAGTACATCGATGAAATTGACTCGTCCTTCGCCCTTGTCTCAGCCTCGAAAGATGAAGGTTTCGGAATTCCATTGGTGGAATCGATGAATCGAGGAACGCCGATCATCGTCTCAGACATCGACATTTTCCGCGAAATCGGCGGATCGGCGGCCAGCTACTTTAACTTTGAATCGCCAGCGGATTTTGCCAATCAGGTCAGGAAACTGGATACCCCTGCAAGTTGGAAAGCTGCCTCACTTGCTGCCTTGGAACGGGCTAAAAACTTCAGCTGGGAAGCATCCGCTGACGCCCTGCTCAAAATGATCGAAAAGCTCTAGCTAAATAACCGTTGTGTCCAATGGCACCAATTCGCCGGGGGAGTACTCGGTGATCCTCCAGCCATCTGGCCCGTGAGTAAAAATACTCATTGAGGCATTTGAAAGCCTTTCGCCATCGCGCGGGAACTCACCCTGGCTAACCATTCCAAGCAATTTGCGAATCAAGGCACCGTGAGAGACGGTCAACACACGGCGCCCCGCGTAATTCGCTGCCAAATGGTCCAATAAACGCCAGGCTCGATCCTCGAGTGTTTCCAAAGTTTCGGCACCAGGAACATTGTTGGTGTCTGGATAATTCGCTCGCCACTCTTCATGCCTCAAACCCTCGGCCTCGCCAAAAGAGCGCTCAAGCAGTAAATTCTCGATTTGAGGTTCTGGGAGGCCGGATAGCTCAACAACGATGCGAGCAGTTTCTTTAGCGCGGGACAGCGGCGAGGTCAGGACAAAATCCCAGTCCTCAGAACGAATCGCGGTTGCAGCAAGCCGAGCCTGTCGCATCCCTGTCTCGTTTAGGGGAACATCAGTCACTCCCTGCAAGCGGAAGTCAATGTTCCAATCGGTTTGGCCGTGGCGAAGTAATCCGATTACAGTCTCAGTCAATTAGGAGTCTCTCTAGGACAAGTGAGGTGCTTGCCTCAATCTTTACGGATGCCAACTCATCACCCTTGGTCACACCAAGGTTGACAATGATGATGGGTTTTTTGGCTTTTGCAGCTCGCCGAGCAAAACGAAGTCCCGAATTGACCGATAGGGAGGTTCCGGCAACCAGCAGTGCCTCAGCTTGGTCCAGGGTGGTCATAGCGTGCTCAACTCGGTCGGACGGCACCGATTCACCGAAAAAAACAACGTCCGGTTTTAGAATCCCACCGCAGTTGTCACAACTTGGTATTTGAAATCCGTCTGCCAGGTCCACTTCGGCATCGCCATCCGGCGTAAATTCAAAGGATTCGTCTTTTTTAATGCCCGGATTTAGTTCACGCAACAAAGCATCCATCTCGGAACGGTGCATTTCTTGAGAACAGTTAAGGCAGGTGACCCGATCCAGGCGGCCATGAAGGTCAATGACCCGCTTAGAGCCGGCCCGCTGGTGCAGACCATCAACATTTTGAGTGATGACCTGTGCGACACGACCCAAATTTTCTGCATGGGCCACCGCAAAATGACCCTGATTTGGATTGGCATTGGCTATACGATCCCAACCGATGTAGCTTCGAGACCAATACCGGATTTGAGCATCTTTAGACCCAACAAAAACGTCGTAGGTCATTGGGTGCTTGGCAACGCGTCCGGCACCTCTATAATCAGGAATTCCGGAATCGGTACTAATTCCCGCTCCGGTGAGCACCGCCAAACGCTTGCCCTGAATGCGATCGCGCGCAAAGTCGATGCTGTAGCTAACAGCCGCGCTTAGCGATTCTCTCTCTGACATCACAGCAAGTCTAACTTTGCCGAAGCCTCGTGCGGAATTGAATCACGGGATGACAACGGTTCTCAAAAGTGACCAATATCTGTGTGTAAACGGACCTAGAATTTTGGGACACACAAAGGAGTGGCAATGGCACCAAAGGTTACCGAATTCGATCGCGCAAGAGCGGCGCTGGCTAAGAAACTAGATCTGAGCCAACGCGGTGACGCAGATTTATTGGATCGTTTCGATCGTTGGGGTGGGGATCTAATCGAGGGCCTGCAAGTCACCTACGAGTTGACCGATGTGATTGGGCCGCTAATTGACATCATGGTCGATCAGCATGGCAAGCGCAGTGAGACATTGAGACAGCGCGACCGCGAGCGAGTGCTCAACCCAGATTGGTTTCAACGCCCCGACACCATCGGGTATGTGTGCTACACCGACCTGTTTGACAAAGACCTCAAGGGCTTGGCCAACCGAGTTGATTACCTCAAGAAACTAAAAGTCTCGTACCTGCACCTTCTGCCTATTCTCGAGCCACGCCCCGGTGAAAGCGATGGTGGCTATGCGGTTATGAACTACCGCGCCCTGCGCAAGGACTTGGGCACGATGGCCGAACTAGCCGCAGTAGCCGAACAGTTGCACACCTCCGGAATTTCATTGACATTGGACCTAGTGCTAAACCACGTCGCGATGGAACACGAATGGGCTGAAAAGGCCAAGCAAGGTGACCAAAAATACCGCGATTATTTCTACGCCTATCCTGACCGCGAAATTCCTGACCAGTTTGAGCAATCACTGCCCGAGGTTTTCCCAGATTTCGCGCCCGGAAACTTCACCTGGAATCCAGAGATGGAGGCTTGGGTTTGGACAACCTTCAACTCCTATCAATGGGATGTGAATTGGGCCAATCCAGCAGTATTTTGTGAGTTCGCGGACATTATTGCGAACCTTGCGAATCACGGCGTTGACTGCATACGACTAGATGCAATTGCTTTCATCTGGAAACGCATGGGCACCATTTGCCAGGGCGAACCAGAGGTACATGCAATTACCCAGGCGCTGCGGGCTTTCTCAAAAATCTTGAC
>JACCDN010628240.1_pt1 | contig 39772 bp, 52 predicted proteins | sample 7441691 | NCBI WGS metagenome assembly JACCDN01 (sample SAMN15323439, study PRJNA562643) | freshwater metagenome | isolation source: river surface water | place: USA:Blue River Watershed | collected 2017-08-16 | reverse complement strand
TTTTTATGATTAAGATATAGTTGTTGATTGTATGCTCTTATTTCTTCATTAGTAAGTTGTTTAGATGTGCCTGTGGGTTTAGCAACTTCTTGATAACCTTTTAACCAATGTGGTTCTGAACTATATACCTTCACTTTATCATAAGGAAGTTCTGTTATAACCTTTCCTGTTTGTTCATCTATTGGTCTATATGCCCAATGTCTTCCTTTAACTTGAGTACCAGTGATAGGATTAATATCTCCTCTTCTTACCAATGGTTGCTCTGTAGCATATATGTATCCTTTACCTTCTTTTGGTAAGTAATCCCATGCAGGCTCACCTTTTGCAAATGAAGGAAATGATGTAGGTCTATCTGCCATAGCATCTCTAAAGTTATCAAAAGTTTTACTTTGAAACTCAGGAGTTAATGACTTAGGTCTAACATATCCAGAACTCATAAAATCTTGGTAGCTAGCTTCATCTGCTATTCTATATCCCATATTAGGATTCATTAATTTCTCAGCCCAAGGATTAACTTTATAGGCTTTTTTAGCTAATGCTTTTGCACCTTTACCAATTAACTTACTAGCCCCTACTCCCATCTCCATAGCAATCATAGGTTCAACTATGTTCTCCATAGCTTTGGCTGTATGTTTAGAGCTAGCTAGTTTATTTAAAAGCTTATAAGAATCTTCTATTCTTTGTAGTTTCTCTTTATCTAATCTTTCTGCTTCACCTGCTTTAGGAGTGTATTGAGAGATGGTAGCCTTAGGCTTATTCATCTTCTTTAACTTCTCTTCAGCTTCTTTCTTTAATTCCTTACTAATATTTCTACCATCTTGACTAATGTTCTTAGGTTTCCAATCTAATCCTTCTTGGTAGAATTTCATCTCCATACCATTCTGTGCACTAGCCTTTGTCTTCTTTGCATATTTACCATTGCTAGGAGCAGCATCTCGTGTACGTGCGTATGTGAATCCTACAGCACCTGGAATAGAACCACCCATAGCAAACTGTCCTCCCCATGCAGGAGAGTAGTTTCTACCTTTAGTATTATATCCTAATCCTACAAATTCAGGACCTACAGATGCTTGTGCATCATTGTAGTTCTCCTGAACAGGACCACCATCGTTATATTTGTCTAACCACTTAGCCATTATTTGTAAGAGATTTGAGCAGGTGTAATTATGAATTGAGATACCAAATGTGCTTCAGAGCTATTGTCAAGGATGTGTCTCACTTTAAGGTCTTTAGCTCTTAATGGTTCTTTCTTGAATGAACGTTTAGTATAATCCATATTTGACTGATTCACAACCTTGTCTATTGATAATGATTCACAACTAGTATTAAACAAAGGTACAGTTTTATCTTTAACTAATCCCCAGAAAGTATTATATTGATAGAAATTATCTGACTTAGTATATGTAATAGTTTTACTTTCTAAGTTATATATTGGGTAAGTCATGTATTGACTTAGGTTATTCTTAGGCTTAGGAACAAGCTCAAGGATACCTGTAGACTGTTGTCCATTATACAATATAGCCTTATTAAAATATTGATTATCAGTCTCAATTCTAGCATTATCATTGTATACACCATCTGGGATAGGTAAGTATTTATACGCTTTGGTGTAGTCTTTTACGTTCTGAAGAATTTCATCATATGATTGATAAGAGAAAGGATATTCAATTATATAAGGTTCAGTGTATCCATAAAACTTGTTATAAATCAATGTGTTAGTAAGATGTCTCCATGTAGATCCTGTATTATAAATCTTACAACGAATAGCAGCAATTTGATCAGGATATGCAGTGGTGATAGGAATATATTCATTAACATCACATCTATCTTCTGATTGTAATGTAATTGCTATAATGCTATCTTCTACAGTATAACTAACACCATTAATGAGACTTTGCTTAGATACGTGTGTACCTAAGACATTACCCTCATTATCCTTTACTAAGAAAGGACCTAGCACCTTACTACCAGCCTTTGTTAATTTTACTATTACTGTTTTAGCCATTTTTTTTAATTAGAATTGTATAAAATTACGTACAATTAATTGCAGTATTTTTAGTAGTAGAATTAAACGATCCAGTTCCGTTATTATCAATAACTTGAACAGAGAAAATATCACTACCTCCAGTTGTGTTTCTCAACCCACTTGATCCATCATAAGGACTTGTGCTACTTGTTAACGTTAACGTTTGGGTAGTACCCATAGACCTATAGGAACTATAAGAAAATCCATACCCTGCTCTTATCTGATAACCGTTTCCGCTACCTCCAGTCCACGTAGCTACAACTTTGCCCTGATATGTACCTACATTATCACATAAAACTGTCAAGGTAAGTTCTATTGGAGGTAGGGTAGTTGTAGAAGTTGTTGTATCAGGACACAAAGTTCCAGAATAAGCTTGTATATAATAGTTAGGAGGACCAGGATTAGTTGCTGATACATTAGATATGTAATAATATCTTTGTGTGATTGGGCTATACACTGTTTCACTTAAAGTAAATGTACCTTGCACATAATTAGTACTCGTAACTATTTCTCCATTAGAACAATCATATATATAATACCATTCTGGAACAACAGCTGTAGTACTTGTCGTAGTTGAAGAAACAGGAATAGTAGTGCTAGTACTTGTACTTGTAGATGTGCTTGTACTAGTACTTGTAGTAGTGCTAGTGGTAGTGCTTGTAGATGTACTTGTACTTGTACTAGTTGTAGAAGTTGTTGCAGGAAGTTCAATCATTGCACGAGCTTCAAGATCACATCCTTCATTCAATCCTGAATAGAAGAAGTTGTTCTCAGCTATATAGAAGTTAGGAATATAGCTATGGAAGCTAGTCCATGTTCTTGTATTAAAGTTAAAAGATAATGTCCAAGATTTATTACAGAAATAAGTAGGATCTGTAAGAGAAATATATTGTTTATATGCTTCAGGTCCAACTGTATTCATTATATAAAACTTCTCTTCAGTTGCATCATATTGAATACCAAGACCTGGGTTTGGAATATAATCAAGTTTAGTAATTATCACTCTATCAAACTTACTATCGTATACACCATGTAAACCTATACCATTATAATTATTGTCTATATCTACAGTTGGGAAATAACGTAAGATTTCAAATGCTAAATGATCTGTAAAGAATCTGTTTAATCCAGAACCAAATCCAGAAAGATCTGTAGCCTGTGTACCATTAATTAAGAACACTTGACCTCTCTTAGCATCAATTGTGATTTGTCCTTGAGGAATCTTTAATAACATTTTATTCTGAGAACCAACATATCCAAGGTCTGTCTCAGCAAAATCAATTGGAGGAGCACTAAACATGTTAGGGTTTCCTACATATGCAGCTTGAGGATTACTTGTATTGATTGTCAATAAGTTATTATACATGAATGTCTTATTCTCAAATCTAGCTAGAATTGCTCTGTTTTGAATACCATCTAATGAAATGATGTCACCATAGTTTTGAGGAAAATCAAATCTAGACAAAGGTCTGTATATCAACCAGTTATTTACATTAGTATTAGGATCTGAGTTTTGTGTATCAGAATAGATAGCTCTGAATGGAAAATTTGTAGAACATTCATCAGGAGTCCAATCTACAGGTAAATGAGAGAAGAAGTTTTCCTTGTTCTGTTTGGAATATGTTATATTGTAATAATATGTGTTATCTTGTGCTATAGGCACAACAAACTCTTGTAACCACTCATCAGGAATACCAGAACTTACATGAGGATAGAAGTCACCTTCTTGTGTATTGAATGCTTGACGTAAGTCTAGGTTAATTGAACTTTCTACGTAGAAGAAAGGAATACCATATGCAAACAAATACATTTTACCATCATAGATAGCATTATCACTTACAGTACCAATTGTACTTGTAACACCACTAGCCCAAGCTGTTGTAGTAGATGTTGTTGTATTAGATATTGTTGTATTGTTAGGACAGTCAAAATTGTGAGCTTTATATGAGATAGCATTTGCTAAAGATGCTTCTTTAACAGTGTAGTTATTTAGAATAGATCTAGCTGAATACCAGTATTGTGGATAAGCTACATTACCTAATTCATCGTAGAATACATCTGTATCATCTGGAGAATTAACTCTGTTATCAATAAAGAAAGGAAGTTTGATCTTATAAGCAAACTTACCAATGAATGTATCTCCACCAAATACAGTTGCTGTTGTAGCAACGTTTGTGCTAAATAGCACTTGAAATCCTGTATCGATTGTTTCGTAAGAATACATCTGACCCCATTGACCAGCAACTATATTCTTTAACGAAGCATAATATCCCACAACAGTAGAATCTACCTGTTGTTCTGGATCACCACACGTATTAGCTTGAGATATAGTAAATCTTGATCTATCTGACATACCACTACCTGATAAACTTGGAGTTGCATCAGGATAAGGTAGAGGTGTTACACTAGATAATGTTTTTAAATATACAGAAGATTCTCTGTTCCAGTTATTTACACTATTATCATCTCCTACAGACTGAACACCAGGAATTAGATATTGATAGATATCAAGCTCTCTTTGCTTAACACCTTGACCATTTGAAATACTATTAGCATAATCGTAACTACCTATAGAGTTGAATGAATATGCATAGTTCTTTCTAGTAATACCATTAATATAGATTTGTAAGTAAGCTTGATAAGCTGTAAACATAGCTGTTGCATCAAAGGTAGAAGTACCACCTTTAGCAATCTTATAACTTGAGTCTAAAGCCTGCTGTTGAGCCTCTAATGTAAGAAGTTTATATTTAGCATGTTTCTCCACTTTAACAAAGTGTCCTTTACTTCTACCATATGTTACATTCTCTAACTTCAATATATTTCCTAAATATGGCTGACCAAAAGAAGTCTCTGGTGAGTTAAACACCATTCTATATCTAGATGCATCTGTAGCAAATGCAGAAAGATTTGAAGGATAACAAGCAGAGTTTGTAGAAGTAGAACCTGCTGTAATAGTGTACAATCTAGAACCTGTAAACCATACAGGAGTTGTAAGAGAGTTGATTGTTACAGGTGATTCTGTATAATGTACAGTGATAGTTTGTGGATTGTTATTAATATCAGTGTAGTTAAACCCAGCACTTGTTCTAGTAACAAACGTTAACACTTGTTTTTGTACAGTTAATGTATATGACCTACTAGTCATATTAGTAATAGTAACTCCTCCATCCTGTGTTGTAGGAATTGATACAGAACATAAATAATATGTTCCAGCAGTATCATATACAATAGAAGTTACATCTCCTGTAAATACACTTGTATATTGTATAGTTACATCTGGTGTAGTTGTTATAATTCTAAACGTAATTGCTTGAGAGTTATAAGCATTATTGTCTTGTAATAAGAATGGATCTTCACGAAGATCATTAAATGGATAGTTAGGAAAATAGTAATTTGTAGGAGATTCACTATCATCTCTGTTGTACAAACCTATATTTCTTAACATACCTTTACCAACAATAGATTTATTGTTAGCTCTATCACCTCTTACAATCTTAAATCCAACAATTGCATTCTTCTGAGCTTGAGTTAAAGTAGAAGCAGCAATTAATGCCTGAACTTGTGCAATACTAATTTTTACACCAATAGGATAAATTGCTCTATTTGTTATTACAGGATTTAAATAGTTTTGTGCAGGAGTTTCAAATATAGGACAAACAGATACATCTGGAAATTTATGATGTCTAATTTTCTGACCAGCTAAAGTTCCCCACACATCTGTATTACAAGGATATTCTTCTACAGACTCCCAATAAGAAAAGTTACCATACTGATATGGTCCTTGATAAGTTGATGCTGAAGAATACCCTGGACTTGTTCCTAAAATAGTTGCTGTATTGTATATCTTCCAATAAGGAGCTTGTGTTCCTGGTCCAATAAAGTCAGCATTTGCATTAACACCTGTTTTGTAAACAATAGTTAAATCATTAGGAACTGGTGCTCTACCAGGAATATGAAAACCATCTGTTTGTTTACCATTATCCAATAAGAATACTATCTCAAAAGCATAAACTTCATCTCTTAAATATCCTCTGTATTTAGAAGCTAAAAGTTCATCTGAGTAGTTTTTGTTTGCTGGAATTCTATAAGTTTCCCATTGAAGTGTAATTTGATTAGCAATCTTTTGATAACTTGTTTTATCAAAAGTCTCAAGTCCTGTCCATACAAGAACATCCTGTACAGAAGTTATATCTTGAGCAACATCATAATAAGGAAACTTCTCAAATATATCAGCTATAGCTAATCTAATATTTGTATCGTTTTGACCAGTATAAGATATAACCTTGCTAGCACCATCAATAAAATATGTACCTACCAACTCTACAGATGTAATAGCATTTACTGTTTTGATAACAGCAATATTATAATATTTAAAGTAACCAGTTAAATCAAGGTTACTTACATTTACATTAATAGATCTACCTACAACGTAATCAAAACTTAATGTAGTGATATCAGGATTAGAAATAGGAATAGGATTAGTAACAGAGTAGTATGATGTGTAGCCAATACCACTAGCATTACAATATTGTATAGCAAACTGATATGTACCTGCTTGTAGTGCCCCTCCAGTTAATACTTCTGTAGGATTTAATTCAGGAATGTTAAAGTTTGGTTGTATCTTAATTTTATTACAATCCAATGTACCCACCTCAGTTATAATATCACAGATATCTCCTTCAATAACTGTAACCCAAGGAATATTATCTATATTTAAAAATCTTCTTTCATTTAAACCATCTGTCCAATATATTTCTGTATCACAATTAGTTATCTTGTGTACAGCTTTATGTATAGGACTGTTTATATTAAAATTTAAACAATCTGCATTTACTAATGTATGGTATACACAATCATTATTGTCCATATATCCAATCTCAGATTTTCCATCACCATCATTTACTAAGAAGAATATATGTTTATTTTTTTCAGCAATAAAGTGTTCACCAATTAATACATAACCTTCAGGAAAATTTAGACACAACTCATTACCTGGCTCATTCTGATAGTTTACAGAGTTTGAGTCAAAGTTTTCTACAGATGCATTTAGAGCATAGCTAAGCTGTCCCTTCTCAATCTGATTGATAGATGAGTCCATGTTCAATCCAGTTCTACCTAATGCAAACTCTTGTCTAATATTTCCTTGTTCTTGTGGTTCTGCCATAGTTATTAGTTATTACGTCTCCAGCCATATCTGTTTATTCTGTTAGGTAACTCGTACATATTAAACCTGTTCAAGTCATTCTTTATTCTACGCTGTTTCTCCCAAGCTGTTTGTTTCTTGATTTCAATATCAGCCATAATAAATGCCTCTTCAGATAATTGTTTATAGTAAGCCAGTTTCTGTTGTATTTGATTGAATGTCTCATCAGTCAACTGATTAGATAACATTTCAAACACCTTATATTTGATAAATGCTTCTACATATTCTCTAATACGATAGTTATCAGGAATCATTTGATTACCAACATTATCATATTCTGTAGCATAGAATATTAAGTGCACTGTTCCATTTCTAAAGTTTGTAACAAACTTATTATCTCTAATATCAAAGCTATCTGGTGCAGAAGAGCCAAAGTTTGCACATTGTAAGTCGCAATGAGCTTGTACAGAGATGTTACCTGGTTTTAATAAGTATTCTCTTTTAAACTCTTGTACCACAGAATTGTTTGTTTTGTACACAGCCTGAATATACTCAGGCATACACTCACCACCACAGTTATTTGTAGTACAAGTTGGGTTGGTACAAGTTTGGTTAGTCACTACTGGAGTGATCTGAATAGTTGCTGTAGAAGCAGCTTGTGCATAGAATGAATTTGCTGATTGATAAGGAAATCCATTCACGCTTGTACATAACCATGCCTCTCTTACAGCAAAGAAGTTATCTGGAAGTCTAGCTTCAAAATCTTCTATGTATAAGATTGTTTCTGAAATAGCATAAGTTGTTCTACCTAACTTGTTTAAACATTTGTTTAAATAAGTAGGGAACAACAAATCATCTACAGCACCTGTATCAAAGTAAGATTTTAATTCTTCTTTAACAGTAGCATATACAGGCTGAGGAGAAACAAAGTTGTATTTGTAATAGTATGACATCTAGTTTATTTTTTCCATTCACGATAAATATGTTGATATTTGTCGTTGGTTTTAATGTAGTGTGAGAGCAACCTTGAGGTTGTACGAGTGGGTTTAAAATACCAAAGATCTGCATTCTTAAATCTTGCAGAATCTTTGAACCACATCCAGCCAAAGAAATAACCTTCTGTGTGGTAATTAAAGTTGTATATAATTTTACCCTTTTCTTTAGTTCTTTTCCAGTCAACAGGTAAGTTGATGTATTCCTTACCATCTACCCCTTTCTTCTTTCTTCTTTTCTTTTTATTAATAGAGAACTCACCAAATCCAAAAGGAAGCTTAGCCTTTTCTCCATTCTCTAAAATATAGTCTTTAAATGACTCATTAAAAGAGTAGACAATATTTCTCCACTGATCAAACGTTAATTTAATTGTGGAATTCTTCTTGCAAAAATTATTGTAGTTTTCTCTGCTGGAACTTCTCCAGTCTACTTTTGTACGCATTAACTATTATTTGAGGCATTAGGAGCTTGTCCATCAATACCATTGTCAGTAATATCTGTTTTTACGTTAAAGTATGTTTGTAATAGTTTTTGAGATGCAAGTTCTAACACTTGCTTTTCTAAGTAACCAGGTAATCCATATTCCTTATCTAAAGGATTCATGCAATACTCATCGTTTGTAGGTTCTGTTCCAACACAACCATACATGATTTCGTTAGGAACATCTTCTTCAAAGAATGCAGATATTCTAACTGCTTTTAAATCAGGATTGCTGATATATAAATAACCACCATTAGCTATCCAATAGTATTGTTCATTCTTGATGATAGGAAGTTGTAATAAGTTTACATATCTATTGATAGTAATCTCTTTAAACTTAGTTCCAATACCACTCATAGCATTTATAGAATAAACACCTTGAATCAAATATTGATAGTTACCTTCACTGATACGAGGAAGTTTATACTTACTTCTTGCAACTGTACAAGGATCTGTATAGTCACAACAATCAGAAATAGGAACTTCTATCATCTCTAAGCAAGGGATGGTAGTAAACAAAGTATCAGTAGCCCAAAGCTTTCTGAGATTTGTTTCTCTTTTGATTAGTAATAAAGCATTGTTTTTAATCTCAGACATGACAGCTCTGTCTGTTATCAAACTATCTGTTGATAACAATTTATGCATTGAACGCACATCTGAAACTAACTTACGTAATGTTGCCATTATAAATATTGTTTAAATATATTTGTCATGCCATTTTCTAATTCAATTAGGAATCCTGTAACTTCTGCTTTAGAGCAAACATGCCCCATCTTATCGTCCCATAGACTCTTTGCCTTAGAAAAGGCAGGAATTTGATAAAACTTAATGCCATTAAAATCATGGCTAACTTCGTGGTGTTTATCACCTGTGAAGATGTAGTAGTTCTCACAGAACGACCAACCATCTTTAAATTCCATTGGGAATATACCAGCTAACTTAGCAGGCTTGATTGCATCACCATGGTTAAACATCATTGCTGATCTACCATAGCTTACATACTTTCTATACTTAGGAGAGTCATCGATTACTACTCTTGGCTCATCTCTGAAGTACATCTTCAACCAATTCACCATATGCCAACCTACAAACTCATCATGGTTACCAGCCACATAAACTACCTCTACAGCCTCAGCATGAGACAATAACATAGAGATCATTAAGATCTCGTGGTCACAGATATACTTAAATGAAGTTTGATAGGTGTGTGTATTTTGCTGAGGAGTTCCTTTTGTAGTGGCATTTGTATACTCACTATTGAACTCATCAGAACCTATAATGTATGTAATTTTTTCTAAATTGTTAGCTAGTCTTGCTTGAGAGGCAATAACATCAACCTTGTACATAATCTCAGCTAATCTGTTAGCTATATTGTTATTGCCATCAATGTCATATTTGTTAAGGTGAGCATCTTGCTTGTTGATAATCAACATTGCCTGAGGCTTCTGTAAATCTATCTGTGGTGTTGCAATTGCTTGACACACAGGCTCATACGTATTTAAAAAATCTACAAATGAGTCTTGGAATACTTGCTCGTTAGATTTCTTACCTAACCAAGCTTTAACCTGCCAATGAGGTTGTTCTGCATTCCCCCAGAAGTTTTGTACATATTTAGTTATCTCCCACTTCTCTGTGTCAATTTTACACTTCTCAATTAATTCTTCTAAGCTCTTAACTTCTTCACTAAGGTTAGCTGTAACTTGTCCAGTTCCCTTAGATATATCCTCTACAAATGAAATAATAACATCTTCTAACTCTGATATGTAAACCCCAACCTCTGCATCTTCTTCAGCTTTTTCTCTACTTCTTAACTCTTTTAGTAACTCTTCAATCTCGTTCTCTGTAATCCCTAGCTTTTCAGCATAAAATTTTTTACTTTTTTTCCAGCTAAGTAAGGACTGTAGCTGATCTAGCAAAGACTGGTTATTTGACATATACGTCTTGGTTTAGTTAAAATTGATGTAAAGATAGGAATTAATTTGATATTAACAAAATTTTTGTTAACTAATTTGATTATTGATCATAACTAATTTAGTTAGTTTTTTAAACAAAAACCCCCACCATAGAGATGGCAGGGGAACGACCTGGAAACCAACAACCAGGGTTTTTGAATATTATACGCATCCACATAATGGATCTGAAGTCCAATCATACACTTGTGTGTATCCTGTAGGATATGTTGTTGTTGTTCCTGCAACTACCAAACAGTCTCCATACACAGTTGAACTGTATCCTTTTCCAGAATATCCTGTACCTACAATAAAGTAGTTGTCATAACATCCTGAGAATAATGTATACGTTAGAGGACATGAAGTAAGAGCTGTTGCAGTTATTGATATAGTTCCAGCATTGCTAGGAGATGTTGCAGCTGCAACTGTATAGTAATTACCAAGATCATCTACAACTATTTGTCCTACAGAAAAACTTAATGTAGAATAAGCATAAACAACAGAGTAACTTGTATTTCCATTATCACAACGTGTTAAAACATAAGCAGCAGCACAACTAAATGAATCAGGTGTTTCTACATTTATAATTCCACAACTTCCATTGTAGTAAGGAGTGAATAAACTTGAACCTGAACAGAAGCTAGGAGCACCTGTAGGACCATAAGCTGGACAACAAGTAGAACAAGAAGTAACATCATCATTGTAACTACCACAAGATCCATTAGCTCTAACATAACGATATGTACAGCTACCTCCATTGTTTATACAATATTGATCTAATATTGTCCCAGCAGCAGGACAACATGTAGCACAATCAGAATAAGTGGTTACTCTTGTACCACAAGAACCGTTAGCTACAGTTCTGTATCTATCACAAGTAGAACCATAATTAACACAAGAATCATTAGAAATAAATGTACCGTCTGCAGGACAACACGCTGCACAGTTAGATGTATCATCGTTGTATGTTCCACAGCTACCATTAGCTCTAACGACTCTGTATGTACAACTTCCACCTGTTCCTGGATTAAGACATCCAACTACACTAATTACAGTTCCAGCAGGAAGACAAGTTGTTGATGTAGTTGTAGTAGTACACCCAGCATTTATAGATTTCAAAACAGACCTTCCTTCTGTATCTTTAAATACAATGAATCTTTCAGAGTTACCAGGTTGATTATTATAAAACTTACTACCAGAAACAGCTTCAAATGAACCACTAAATGCATTAGATGCTGAATCGTATGTGGTTGTACTAGCTAAGTAACTTCCATTACCTCCACTAAAATTATTTATTGTAATATCTTGGAATGCACCATCACAAACAGAACTAATACTACAATTAACAGGAGGTAATGTAGTTGTAGTTGTAGGACAAGCAGATACTGTAAATGGTTTAGCTAACTTATTTGAAGGATTATTTTTATCTCTTAAAGCCACCCAAAAAGTTCCAGTTGCTAGTCCACTATATGTTCTAATAGAAGATACATCAGTGAAACTACCAGATTCTGCTGCCCCTTGAGTTAAATAAGTAACATCTGTAGCTTGATATACACCACTGCCACCTGTAAACGAAGTAATTGTAATTGCTCCATCAGAACCAGTTGAACATCCACCACTGCCACCAAAATCAACAGGGGCAAGTGTAGTTGTTGTACTAGTAGATGTACTAGTGGTTGTGCTTCCACAATTAATAGAAGTAATTTGAGTTGTAGAATTGAATGTACCAGTGCCATTGTTATCAATTACTTGAACTACAAATACATCGCTACCACCAGTTGTATTTCTTAAACCACTTGTACCATCGTAAGGATTTGTACTGCTTGTTAATGTTAAAGTTTGAGCTATGCCCATAGATCTGTAAGAACTAAAAGAAAATCCATATCCAGCTCTTATTTGGTAACCATTTCCACTACCACCAGACCATGTTGCCACTACCTTCCCTTGATATGTTCCAACGTTATCACACAACACTGTTAACGTAAGTGTTAATGGTGGTAAAGTGGTGGTGGTGGTGGTTGTATCAGGACATAAGGTTCCACCATAATATTGTATGTAATAATTAGGAGGTCCTGGATTTGTTGCTGATATATTTGATATATAATAGTATCTTCCAGTAATAGGACTATATACTGTTTCACTTAAGCTAAATGTGCCTTGTACGTAATTGGTACTTGTAACTATAGAACCACTAGTACAATCATAAATGTAATACCATTCTGGGATAGCAACTGTGGTTGTTGTTGTAGTGGTTGGAGCTAAAGTAGTTGTACTAGTGCTAGTACTTGTTGATGTACTTGTAGAAGTACTTGTGCTAGTAGAAGTGGATGTACTTGTACTCGTAGAAGTAGAAGTAGAAGTAGAAGTAGAAGTAGAAGTACTTGTTGTTGTACTGGTACTAGTAGATGTTGAAGTGCTAGTCGATGTAGAAGTGGAGGTACTAGTAGATGTTGATGTACTAGTGCTTGTACTAGTAGAAGTGCTAGTTGATGTACTTGAAGATGTAGTGGTAGTTGTAGGAGGTGTATAACACGAATTTACAACATCACATATCTGAGCGTTATATGTAGGATTGGTCTGTATATGATTTAATATCTTTTCTGCTATAGAAACCTCTCCTAATTGTGGGTCTATCTTTTGTAGAGCTACAGTTAGGAAATCGTTAGTCACTATACCTGTGTTAGGTAAGTATTGACCAGAATAGTATATAAGACTAGATATAATAGGATAACCTGCAAAATCAGAAGAGCAAACCCCTTCTGGCAAAGTAGGAGGACTGTTCTGTTCATAACAATGCATTCCAGGTACACAACTCATTTATTTATTAATTTAAATGTTTAAACAATGCACTCATTTACAATATTACAGAAGATCTGCTTAAGAGAAGGATTGTTTACAATTGCTGCATAGAATGCGTTTGCAATAGCTTCCTCGCTTAATTGAGAATCTATGTCTTGTAATATTGCTGTTAATAGATCTCCATTATTAATACCTGTATTAGGTAAATTAGGACCATAGTAACACACTAAATCAGAGCAAATAGGATATCCTAAGAATGCACTTGGAATGCAACTTGCTGGATATACTGTATATATTGTACCCTCACATGGGGTTCCTGGTGAACAAGACATTTATTACTTATTTATGAATTAACACTTTAACTCTACTAGCAATCATCTGTACAGTGAATGGCATAGCATATTCTATATTACAAGCTTTATATTCTAAGATTCTTTGATAATTTAATAAATCACCAAGTGCCCACGCTGGAATAGGATAGTTAGTAGAGTAGAGAAGATTGTTGTATTCAACTTGTGCTAATTCTGCAATCTTCTGATTTATATCGCTCAGAAGCACAGGAATAGTAGCACAGTCAATACAGTTATTTAATCTTGGAGATAACATTTTTTATTCTTTGAGATGTTTGCTTAATAGCAGCATTACACGCTGCACATAATCCATTAATTAGGTTGCAACCACAACCTACATTAGCGTTGCAATTTTTACAGTTTGCCATATTAGTAGAAGTTATTTACGTAGTTATTCCCTGAACAACCACAGTTGGTTTTAATAAAATTGTCTAACATTTTGTCTGCCTGAGCATATAATTTATTTGCTGTGTCTATAGCACTGTTATTAGCTGCTGCTATAGAGCCTTGTATAAGGTAGTAAATTGTGTTAAGAGTAACCTTTGATTGGGTTCTAATAGCACTATCACATTCCATCATATCAAGCTTCATGAAAGCAGAGTCAAATTTCTCTTGAATAGCAGCAGTACGCATAATGCTCTTCTCTACAAAATAAGTTGTAGAAGGAGCAATTGTATACTTAAGGAAGTACACTCCATCAGGAAGTGGAACTAAAGGTTGCCCTACAGCACTTAATCCAAGGCTTGTAGAGTTAAATATATTGAAGTCATTGGGTGTGAAAGGTAAACTTATCAACGCTTGCCCAGGAACTGTAATGTTAATTGTTGGAGCTGTTGGTGTTATATCGTACACAGAGTTATCAGCAATGCCCAAAGTTTGAACATTATATGTATTGATAACTAATATATCTAAAGTTGTTGCCATGTTGTATAAAATAAAAATGCCAGAGGATTGGAGTTATCCTCTATCCCCTGGCATAGGTTATATGATTTCTTAATTATCTACTAAGGAACCAATGGGTTTGGAGTTGGAGTACCAGCTGTAGCATTTACTGGAGCACCTAAAGCAGCACTTAATACTGTTTCGATAGCACCACTAATGTTAGCCATACCTTGAGGAGCAGCAATGATTACCATTGAGTCTTCAACGATATAGTCACCCCACTTGTAAGCAGACTTATCAACTTCATTGAACTTGATGTAGTATGTATCGTAAGTAGCACCTGTAGATACATAAGATTCAAAGTTCTCGTTGTAGCCATTCATTCTATATAAATGCTTTAAGTAACCAGCTTGGTAGCTATAGAAATTCTTCTCTAATTGAGCAATCTCTGCAGAACCACCAGTTGGGTAACTAGCATGTTGAGTAATCAATGCTTCAGCAACTACGTTACAAGCATCTGCTACGATGAAGTCAGCAGTTGTAGCTGGACCACTGTAAACGAAAGTTCTGAAATACATTCTGTCATACTCGTAAGGGAATGCTGCGATATCACAAGGCTGTCCATAAACAGTCAATGGTTTTGCAGCAATAACTAACTTAGCATTCTGATCATTTCCTACTCTTGAGAAAGTGTAGAATGTGTTGAAGCTAATGTTGTCTGGGTTAATACCAGGAGCAGATTGTTCAAACTTAACGATGAAAGCATCGATTAAAGCTGGAACATCAACATCTGCACAAGGGTCACCACCACACTCTAAACATGGAGCTTGAACAGTTACACTACGAGTGAAACCATTGAAGTACAATGTGTCGATGTAGCTAGAGTGAGCACGTAAAGTGATAGTTACAACATCACCAGCTTTAACTGTAAAGTTACTAACTTCAGTGATTTGAGTTGTAGCTGTAGAGTTACCAGTCACTTTATACCACTCACTAACTTGGCTAGCAGCGATCTTATCAGAACGCTTAGAACCTTGTAAATAAGTGTTTTGTCTTCCTTGAGCAACATAGAAATAAGGAACAGATGCAATGTTACCTGCATTTGCTACAGCGTATAAGTTAGTGTAAAAACCAACTTGACCTGCTGTTAGGTCTTGTGTAGATCCAGAGCTAGGCAACGTAGTTTGTCCTACTGGTACTACAAACAGGGTGGTTAATGAAAAATCAGCCATGTTGTTTTGTATTTAAATTATGAAAAAATTACTCGTTTGTTTGAATTCTCATCTGAGCTGATTGAACAGCAGATTGATTCTCTGTATACATTGCTAAGTTTTGAACTGTTAAGTCTACTAATTCATCTTCTAGATATAGTTCAAGTTCACAGTTTCTGTTAACTGATGGTGTACCATCAAAGTTAATATATCCCACTTTATCAATATATTCTGGATACCTCATGTAAGAAATATATATGTTAGTTGGTGTAAATGTACCATCTGTAAATATAGAAATCTCATCTGAGGATATGAAGTTAAAAGTCTCTTGGTATTCGAAAGAAGGTCTGTAATGAGTGTTGTTCAGAAGCAGCGATAGATCGCCATGCTTTGCCAAATCTTTATTAATCCATATCTTTCTGCCAGTACATCTTCCTTTGTTTGCTAATACGTAACTATCTACGTAAAACATATACTTAGGATTTAGTGAGTGGATGTTTGCAGCATATTGGTTAAGTTGAGCATTCTTTAATGTTAAAGGTAAAACTCCACTATTATATGGTACAACTAAACTTTGTAGGTCTTCGTAACGCTTTTTAAAAGAATCAAGACCCTGACCACTTATTGTACTGAAACCATCAACCTTTTGTTTTATTAGCTTTATCTGACCTTCATTTAAGGCTAATATCTTATCTTCTAAAGCTATCTGCTGATGCTCGTTAGTTGATAGTTTATTTAGTTTTTGATCAATCTTATATAATAAACTATCTACTGGGATCATATTGCAGCTAATTTTTTATTTTTTAATTTACCTTCTAAAGTTAACAACTCATCTTGGTTGTCTTCATCAGCAAGGAATTTAACTAAATCTTCTTCGTCTTTTGCTACTTCTAACTCACCTTCAGTAATCTTACCATTAGGTTTAACTCTATAAACTGAGTGAGCAATAGCTTGTTTAACCAAGTCTTTAATATGGAGCAAGTTTTCCTTCATGTCTGCAAATCTGTTGAACACTTCTACAGGGTTTAAACCTTGATATTTACCAGCCTTGAATTCTGTTTGTTTAAGAAGATTATCCACTTGATTGTATACCATTTCTTCTTTGGTATCATCTGTAACTGGTAACCCTAATAATCTTGCCACCTTACGCTTCTTCTCAGGAGTCATAGCGTCAAACTTGATGATTGCTTTGTTAATCAATTGTTTCTTTTTGAATAACACTGCACTCTCAATTTCATCATCTACAACATAGAACTGAGTTTCTGCAGAGAACTCACCTCTTTCCCATGCTTGATAGCTCGAAGCAATGGTTGGGTGTACTCGTAACCATGCGAATGCTAACTCTTGTAATGGTTGACCTAAATCAAAATAATTATCACCATCCATTAATTTCACTGGTTGTACGTGTAGAGAGTCACTTGAAGATGTTGATAAGCCATAGTTCCAGAAACTAGAACGTGGACCTAAATCAATTCCTCCTAAAGCCATCTCTAACTTTTCACGTAACGCTGTTACTCTTTCAATTTCCAATTCTTTTTCTGTTGGATCTTGAATACGTCTGATGTAGTTAGCTTCTGGATCTAAGCCAGTTCTATATCTACCATCTAACTCTTTGTAAGGATACTTAAATACACCTGTACCAGGGATTCTTGTCATACCTTTTGCTGCAAGTCCTCCTTGCATTGTTTGTAACTGTGAGTTGTTGTACTCCTTTTTTAAGGTGGAGATCTTTCCTATCTTGCCCATATGTAGTTGTTTTTGATTGGTTTATTTGCAGATGGTTCCCAGCGAAGGGAGTGCGATACAAACATTTGATTTGTACCCATCCATCTGTAGAGTGAGAAGACTCCCCCACTGGGATGTGGGGGGGAATTCTTCTCTGTATATTTGCCCTCTTACGAGGAGTGCACTAGAATTGTGGAATCTCTTCGATCAATACAGTACGAGATAAATCTTCGATGAATACATCGCATCTATCTTTCATCCAGATTTCGTATCCTGGGAATTTGTTTGCAGAACTCATACCTTGAGACTTAGCAAAACCTAAGTGGTGACGAGTACCATCAATATAACCCCAAGTCATAGAAGGAGCACCCTTCATACGAACTTCACGAATGTTGTTTACCATAGAACCATCAGACATTGGAGACACGTCAAATACCATAAATACTGGAGTGCTCTTCTTGTTTTGACCAAATTCTAAGTTTGTTTGAGGTAAGTCTAACTCTTTCAAGTGAATTAACTCAACACGACCAGTCTCACGAGTTACCATTGCATCGAAAGCAAAGTTGTAAGTGATGTGTTGACCTTCACCTTGCATATATCTGTTACCAGAATCAGCCATGAAAGTTAAACCAGAGTTTAAAGCGTCAGTCTTCAAAGCTTGTTGGAATACATCGAAACCAGCTTCGTTAGTGTACATTTTAACTCTTCTATCCTTAACGTCCACACGTCTGTAGAATAAGTCACCAAAAACTGAACGAATCAAGTTTGCAGTAAACTCACCACGATTGTATTGAACTAAGTTACCATTGTTACGCATTCTGTGGTAGATACCTGCAGATACACGCTTTAATTCTTGCTTAGAACCATTAGTCTTCACAGTACCTGGCTTAGACCAGATCATACGCTTAACCTTTAATTCTAACATAGATTTACGCATCCAGAACTCAATAAATGGTTCCCACTTAACATCGTTACGAGTTAAAGGTAATTGGTTACGTCTTTGAGGAGCATATACTAAGATATCTAAAGGCTTACCAGAAGCATCTCTTAACATCTTGTCATCAGCCCACTCTGTGATTTTGTGCTCAAAACCATATGCAGAACCTAAAGATTCGAACATAGTGATTTTCTCACCTAAACGAGGAAGACCTAATAAGTCTTGATCGAATTCACCAACTACACCATCGATTAATTCTAATTCAACACCAATCTGTAAGAAAGTGTTGCTTACGAAGTCAACAGTTGGGTTATCAGTCACTAAAGTGAAAGTGTACAAGTAACCAGCGTTGTAAGGAACAGGATCCTTAATAACATAGAAACGAGGACCATACTGACGAGTACCAACAGATACAATCGCATTTTTAGAGAATTCATTAGTATCGATTACTAATTGGAACTCTTGACCATCGATACCTGGCTTTAACAACTCTAAAGTTGTAGCAGGAATGTCAATGATTTTTGGGAATTTGTAAGGAACTTGAACTTCCCACTTCCAAGCATCACTGTTATTGTCGATATAGTAAGGAGTGCTCTTGTTAATCATATCCAAGAAGTCATTACTATACAAAGAGCTTTGAGTGTACAGGCTGATAATCTTCTTATCATAATCTGCTGGCTCTGTAGAGTGGAAGCTTTCCAAGTGGTTAGCATCAGTTAACTTACCAACTGCACGTTTGTCCATAGACGCAACACGAGCGTAAGTAAACCCAGTTAAACCAGGAATTGTTTGAATTGCCATTTTGTTATTGTTTTTAAATTAAATATAAATTGTTTACTGAAACCAAGATGTGGGCTTGCTAGTTGATTTAGATTTCACTGAACTCTTTTGTGCCTGTCTAGCAACTTCACCAAACAATTCATTTGACTTTTTGGTGATACCAGTCTTTTGAATCGTTGACAACGTAGGATCTTTTTCCATTATCTTCATTAATAATGCAAGCTTAACCTTTGTTGCATGATTCTCAGGACGTTTCAGTTCTAAGATAGCTTTATCAAATTCTGTTAATGTTTCACCAGAATTTGTTTTATACTTATCTGTTACTAAGAAATCTTGTAGTTCACCAGCCAATTTAGGGTTTAAAGGAATACCATCAAACTCTTTTGCTTTTAACTTCTCCTGTAAAACTTGGTTTACATTCTGAGCATATTGCTGTTTGATAGCTTGTTGTTGTTGTAATTGAGCTTGTCTGTCTTGCTCTAATTGTTGAAGCTTAGCTGCTTCTTTTTTAACCAACACTTTGTGGTGCTTTGTAGCCACAGTTTCAAGGTCTCCATAGTTTTTCAACCTTTCTACTTCTGTATCAATGTCTTCAGCTTCAAAACCCTGATCAGCTAAAGCTTGCTTGATAACAGCTACTTGATTATTTTCTTGAGAAAGATCCATCTCTGTAAAGTTTTGGATAGCAGTGAATGCACCAAAATACTCTTTGGGGTTTACACCCTTTACAAAAATAGCGTCAAATGCTTGTTGATAATCTTCACCAAATTGACCAATAAAGTTGTTTACAACCTCAATAGCCCCTTTCTTCTTTTCAGCATTGAATCTTTCTAAAAACTGTTCTGGAGTTGTGATGGGTTCTTCTTCCTCATCATCGTCAGATGAAAACACACCTAACTTAAATAAGTCTTTTGCTAAAGAGCTAAACGTAGATTCAGGAACTTCGTCTCCTTCTTCCTCACCTTCTTCACCATTTTCATCTTTTTCCTCAGCAGCAGGTTTATCCTTAGCTTTGGGAGTAGGTGCAGGTGTTTCGTCATCTTCATTTTCTTCATCGTCTCCTCCTAAAAGGAAATCTTGAATAGACTTAGAAGGATCTTCTGCAGGTTTATCTTCCTTATCAGTTCCTTCTTCACTAGTAGTTGCAGCAGGTTTTGCTGTCTTTTTAGCTGGTGCAGGGGCAGGTGTGCCACTATTATCGTCACCACTATTGATATCTTTGATATCATCAGGACTACCTGTAGCTGTGTCTGGTGCAAACAAGTCACTTAAAAGTTCTTGACTACCCATACCTTCCATAGTATCCTGAATACTAAAGTTCCCCAATTGAGGACTATCTAGATTATTATCCATATGTAGTTGTATTTATTTGGTTTTCAATGTAAAAGTATATTAAGTTAAATTAATAGCAAAGAGATAGTGCTTCTTATGCCTTGATATTCAGCATAATATAGCATTAAAATATTTTACTCTAATCTAATTTGTTAAGAAAGTTGTCGTTTATTAGTCTATAACTTCTGATTGGAGCCAGGTCTGTCAACGTAACTTGTTGAACCTCAACACCCCACTTTCTAGCTTCGACTCTCACTTTCTTGGTAAGTGTGTTGTCAAGCTCAGTATCTGTACACTCTTCTAGTGTCATAGACATAATAACATTTTTTATAATACTTGATGCCATATCTGATAGGGCATCCTGTGCGTCATACACTTCTAACAAGAAGGTTTTGACATCTGATATCTTATATTTAATCACTCCCTTCACCACAATGTTCTGTTTATCAAGGGTATATAAAGATTGTGCATCTAAACTAAGTGTGGTGACTACAACGTGCTGATCTATCACTTCATCAAACATTGGAATCTTAAAATGTATTCCAGGCTTGAGAACACTGTGGAACTTTCCAAACCTCAGAAGTACAGCCTCTTCGTAGTCTCTGATAATAATCACTGGGGTTAGTTGTAACCACCAGTGAGTTATTATCTCAATTAGTTTATCAAACATAATTATTTGGTTTTCTTAGCATTTCTTCCCTTAGCATTCTCTTTAGCTACAGCTAAATCATTTGCTTGGTTCTCTCTAGCCACTTGTAGTTTTTCTCTTTCTAGTTGAAGCTTTTGAGCAGCTAAGCTATTTTTAGTTTGAATGTCATTCATCTTCATCTGATAGTCTCTAAGTGCATTAGTTTGCTCGTTTTCAAACTTGCTGATTTCCAATACGTCTGGCATACCAGATGCGTCTTCATCACTCAATGGTCCCATATTTTTAGCTTCAGCATTAATAAGAGCAATCTCTTTCTTATTAATTCTATCAAGTTCAGCTTGGTAGTTATCGTTAGCAATTTTCTCTTGAGCTTGTTGTTGAGCAAATTGTAATTGAGCCTCAGCTTGTTGTTGCTGCTGATCTAACTGTTGTTGCTGTTGTTGTAACTTAGTAATCTCTAATTCTTCTTGTCTGCTCTTAAGTTTCTTGAACACATTCTTCATTTGTCTAATAGAGTTACTTCCATAAAGTTCAATAACATCATGTAAGCTACCACCATTTTGAATAACTGCTTGAGAAAGCTGTCTGATTTCGTTGAACATTTGCTTATCTTCAGGTCTGTTAGTTAAGTAAACCTTCAAGTCTCTAAACATAAGGTCTGTACCATTCACCTGTACAAATGCAGATTCTCCTTCAGACGTAATATAAGAAACAGTAGATTGTGGTTTAGCACTTTCAATGTATAAAGAAGCATCAATAATTGCTTGATATAATTGTCCCATTATATATTCATGAGCAACAAAGATTGGCTCTGTCTGAGAATATGATTGTTGAATAGCTGTATTTGTACCTGTAGCTGTTTCACTAGCAGAGATAGATCCTAAACGTTGCTTAGACATACCAATTAATTCCCAACACTCAGCCTTAAGTTGCATAGCCAAATTATAACGAGATTGAATCTCCTGTGTACGTGTAAGGTCAATGTCTCTAAATTGATTGAATGAGCTTGGAGACTTTAAGTTCTCAGGACTATCATCAATAAATACAACACCTCTATTACGTGCTTCCATTTCCCATACGTCTAATGCATCTTGTGCATCACCATCTTTAGGAATAGGTACGTGTCTGATAGAAGTTAAATACACCTTACCAACTTCCTTCTCAAGCAACTTGTACAATTGGTTCATACAAACATTGTACAAAACTTGGAAAGGTTTCATCATGTCTACTAAGCTCTTAGCTTCTGTATTCTTCACCTCAAACACTTGACCAATAATAGGGCAATAAGGCAATAACTTAAATGGTTTGATGTGATAGATATCTGGACCAATCTTAATACCTTGATACCACTGGTTAATCCATCCCCACTCTAATGATTGTTGTGTAGGCATTGTACCACTTTTGTAGTTCTCATCTACCAACATAGATTGTTCGTTACCCATTTCATCTAAATAGATTAACTTACCAATCTTCTTTTTAGAAATCCAATATGCTCTTACAACAACATATTTGTAACCAAAGCTACTAACGTTTGACGTAAGTCCTAAGAAGTCTTGTAATCCATCATTGTTTTGTTTCATCTCAGACTCAATCATCATTCTAGTCTGAAGCACTAATGGGTCAAATGTATCGTATTGAATAGAGTCGTTACCTGGTGTTGCTTCTGGGTTACCTAAGTTAGATTCACGTACATTGATCAAACCATAGTCTTGTAATGAACTACGTAAGTGATCAATTTCATCTTTAGTTATATCTGGAATAGACTCAATGATTTCAGATAGTTCCATCACTTGTACAGTACCAGCAGCATATGCTCCTTGTACTCTACCTGTAGGATCTGAAATATACTTTCTATCAGGAGTGCTTAAGAACCAAGTATTTTTTGGGTTAGCTACCTCGATGTTAAATCCAAGTTTAGAGTTATCTTCATAGATGTGGAAGTATTCTCTAGATGAAATTAATAAGTCTCTGAAAGAGTCTTCTGACTTTTCTTTCATATTAAATTCAGCCTTCTGTGCAGTTAAGATGTGATTACCCCATTTCTCTGCTACAGAGGTGTATGTATCTAATTCATCCTTCACTTGCTCCATTGTCACTTGCTGAAGATCTTCATCACTAATTTCTTCACCATTAAGTACAGCTTGCTCTACAATCTTTTGTCTAGCTTGAGCAATTACAAAATCTTGTAATATCTTAGTCTTAAATTCTAACTCCTCTGCTTGACTATCATCATCAAATGCCTTAACACGAAATGCATCTGGTCTCTTTGTCAATTCTCCTACCAACTCATTGATAGGTGTAGTGATGATAGAATAGTGTTTTACATAAGCAGGAAGTTCAAGGTCAGCAGTTAATGTGTCTGTAAAACTTCTAACCTCTGGTTCTTGATAGAAATCTTCTCTTCTTAAAATACCCTTGATAAGATCATAGTTCTTAACAAATGTATCTCTGTTTTTAACATACTCTGCATATGCCTTGTTAGCAAAGTAGTCCATTGTGTTTTTAATCCAACTCTCATCTTGCTTCTCCTTCTCAGTTTTAAATTGGTCAGGGAAGATGTTCAGGTAGGCATACCTAATCGTAGCATCTTTTGTATATCTTATAATTGCCATTATGTAAACAATTTACGTTTTTTATTATTAAATAGTCCAGTCGATTCAGAGAATAATGTGTTCTTTTTTCTAGGAGTGTAAAGAGATTGTAATCTAGGGTCACCTGATCCACCCACCTTACCCATAATTGGATCCATCTTCATTGCTTGTGCTATTGCTAACTCTGCAGCAATGATTCTATCGAAGTTACCTTGATCATTGTATTGTATGATTTCTTCAAGCAATACAGGATCAAACATTCTGGTTACACCCAACACTTCCTTCACAACATCACCAGCTTCATTCTTTTCTTTATATATCACTTCTTCCATATACTTCTTTAAGCAGGTGTGAAGATAGTCAATTATTTTGTCACTTGAACGATGAATTCCATAATCTCTTCGAACAGTGGTGTTAGGAACAATTTCCTTTAACCAATCTGGTTGTCTCTCCAAGTAGTGAGCATCACCTACAGACTTCATATATTCTATAAATGATATATCATCGTTCTCACAAAGTGTTCTTGCATTATAATACTTGATAAGCATTCTAGCCTGTTCATTCCAAGTTTCTTTCTTATCAGGTCTTGCTACATACGAAGCTACGAACATATCTTGATATTTCTCACCATTAATTTCGTGCATACGTTTGTAAATGTAGACAGCCCCTAATGAGGAGCTATATGCAGACTTACCTTGTCTGTAGGGATCGACCCCTGCAACATACAATCCATAAGGTGGATTTTCTACAGGGAATTCATATATTACTACTGGTGCATCTTTTAAATCTGATGGCTTGAGAGGGAAATTGGAGATGGGTTGTTTATCTGTGAACTCGTGTGTAATTCTCCCTCCATCATTGAATAGAATAACAGGTGTACCTGTCTTTTCTAATTGTAACAATCTATTCTTCTGTCTCTTAGCATTCTCAATGTCAAATATGTTTGTATCTTCATTCAAGAATATATCATCCACCTCAAGTGGGTAATACATCTTTTCCTTTAGATACATACTTCTATCTCCAGCCTTCTTAAGTCTTTCTAAGTTAGCTTCTGTAATCTCTCTAGCTTTCTCTTCATCACTTACTAACATCTCAATCTGATGTAACTGAGATTTAGCTGGCTGCTGTAGATATGCTCCTAACGTACTCTTTTCTTTAGCCTCCATTCTGTACTTAGCAGGAATGAAAAGACCATGTATACGTTTCTCATCTTTTTCGTTATGATAATCTAAAAAGTTATAGTTGGCTACATCAAACATTAAGCTCTTTGCATCCATAAACTTTTTCATATCACCACCTGTACCTGTAAGAATAGGAGAACAACCCCATCCAAATGGTGTTGTAAAACCTGGCACAGCTGCCTGAAATCCTCTGAGAAAATTACCTTTACCAATCTCATCTATAATTAGTTTACGTGGTTTAGTACCTGCGATAGCTTCCTCATTGTTACCTTCATCAAGGTTACGAATAAGAATCTGAGAGAATGGAATTCTCTCTCCTGACTTTGTCTTAATACCTAATGTAACTTGGTTCTTCCAGTTGTCCTCAATTCTTTGCCATCTCCAATACTCAGGTATAAAGTTTAAACCTTTGTCAATCTTATCTGTAATAAGTTTAATATCTGCTGCGTTCAGACCAGCAATAATGTTTTGGGAGTTTTCATCAAACGTAGCTCCCCATGATATGTAACTAGCTTCAAGAACTGACTTGGCGAAACGTCTAATACCTAGAATGACTAAGCCCTTCTTTTCTTGTTGAGCTCTGTCAATTTCGTTTGTTACAAGCCATTCATTATCTCTTAAAAAAGGATTTGCATATTTCTGTGAAATTCTTCCTGCATCATCTATTACATCCACCTCTGTGTGCCAGATGTTTAAGTGCCAATACAAAAAGGGGTTGATATAAACCCCATCCATCATTGCACCATTTAAGCAAAGTTCCCTGTGAAAATCAAAGAAGTCATGATACTCTTCTGACTCTTTATCTGGGATGCGTTTCTGGTTAATGAACCAATCTTTATAATCGATATTCTGTAGTTCCATTATTTCCTATTCTTTAAGAAGCGTTCAGCTGCTCCAGACAACTCACCTTTTCCTCTCACTTCCACCTTAGCCTCTTCTGCACTTCTTAACTTATCAACCACTTCAATCAAAGCTAGGTAGTTCTTCATTGTCTCTTGTACAAACTTTCCTTGTGCTTCAATACTTGCAACTACCATTGGCATCATGCCTCCTTTAGATGTAGGTTTCCATTCAATCCTGTCCTTCATTTCGTGAAGGGGATTAGCATCTACATAAGCTTTCCATGAACTAAGTTGTGCCTCAGCCCATTCAAGCTCTGCATTAATATATGTAGTTTTTTTAATAGTCGCCATAATCTTCGTCTTCCTCTTTTAGTATATTATCAAGATCCATTCCCTCACGAATAATCTTGTCTAACTCTGCTTCATCTGTGTGAGGAACATCCATCTCAAGCTTTGTCTTATATTTATCTAAAGCAAATGCTAGTTCTTTATCTGTCATCCCCCAGACATCTCCATACTCATCAAGTGCTGTAGAGATGTGTCTACCTAGGTTATACGTTGGGAAAGACTTATGTAGTTCCTGTAGCGTATGTAGAGCTTTTTGATAATGTGTTTTCTTGCTCATTATATTAGGTCATTTAAATCATCATCAGAAAGTTTTCTGTAAAAGAACTCATCAGTTAAATCTTCTGGAGCATCCTCAAAGTTTTTCTTTCCTTCTTCTGTCATATAATCCTTAGAGAAACTTATAGCCATTCTATCTTGTTCTTCGTCAGGTATACCTGAGATGTCAATATAATCTACACCTTTATTATATAGCTCTATCAACAAGTCTACCAACTTATCAATAGGAACTTTCCTTAACGTCACAATGGGTCTATTCTCCATCTGCAGCTTTTTTAACTTGTTGTTCTATATCTGGGTTTTCTAAAACAGCAACCCACTTCTTAATTGGACAGTCACAAGATAAGCACTTGGTCTTTGCAAACAGTGTGCATCCACACTGTGTACAATGATCGTCTGGTCTATTAGTTTTATGGTACATAGAATGATGTTCACATTCTAGGCAGATCTTCATTCTTTCCTTCCCAACCTCAATAATTTGAGTTTTCAATTCTGCTGGAGGCACGAGATTGTTTCTCCATCCTTCGTAGATTTGGGCGAAATTAAGTTTCATATGTAATTTTTGGTTTTAATATCTCTAAGTCTCTAATTGTCCCCTCTAGAACAATCTTTGTGTATGCCTTCTTCTGGTCTGTGGCGAGGTCACTGGCAATTACTCCTTCACACATTTCTTTCTTCTTTGTGAGCTTCTCGTATTTCTTAACAGCTTTCTTGTCATTAAACAGAAACTTGCCAAACCCAGAAATCTCCACACTCTTACAATTGGTCATAGCCTCGTTGGCAGATTGGAACTGGTGGTTCACCACAGCTTCTAGGGTCTTTTCACTCATCATCATCTTCACAGCCAAGGTCCTAATAAGGTAGTCCTTGACAGACATACTTATAGGCTTATCCATGCTTCAATGTAATTTGTAAAACAATATTGTTCTCGAAGTTTAGAACAATAGCTGGGTTCACCTTCACTTTTGTTCCATCCTTTATAAACACCCCTATCTTCTTCAGCCTACTAATTATATTGTTAATGGAAGCACTAGAACTGGAATAGGTCTCACAGAATTCCTTACGAATGTTAGCATAGGATATATTCCCTTTCACAGCAGCAAAGGCTACAAGCTGTATCTCCCTGTGGGTGAGTCCTAGGTTGTTCACAGCAGACAATACGCTGTAGTACATTTCTGCTACCTGCATTGTCTCAGCGAATGACCTATTAAGTTTCTGTGCTGTAATTTTTCTTTCCATAATTAGTTAATACAAAGGTATGTATATTTCATTGATCTACAAATAACTATATTAGTTATCTATAAACTTAATGCTATATTATGCATCATTTCTGAAAAATACTATAAAAAATACAATAAAGAACAACCCAATCCTTAACTCCTGCTCTATGTTACCATTCTGTGTATCATAGTGTCTGTTTGTAATCCCAACCTCAAATGTTGTGGATCCTGGTACCACTAAGTCTATTCCCATCTCATAACTGTCATAACCTCTAAACCCTGTGATGATAGCAATCAATGTAAGAATCACCACACCAATACCAATAATAATAAACGTCATATCTAAAGCATTTAATAATTATAGAGAAGAATATTCTTCCCCACCCAACCAGCCCCAAAGTTACAGGTAAAAAACAATACCAACCAAATTTATTTTTGTCCAGTTTTTTATATAAGCATCTGGACAGCATTGCTGGAGAGCCAATCAGCTTTTCCTAGCCCAATTCCAAAATTTTTTTCTAGACCCCCCACCCATCGTGTAGGTGGGACAGGGGACCTACCCAGATTGCATCCCCTCGTTCAAATTAGGGGATCGTGGTGGTCCCCCTATCATCATTAATTAACAAAATCGTGCAGGTTACAAGCACGTTAAAAAACCACAATCACCATGTTAATCAATTCAGGTAATTTCTCAGAGAATGGCAACTTCAGTGGTTACAACACTAAAGGTGAAAGAATTCACATCTATGGTCGTCAGATGAAGGCATTGGGCATCACAACTGATGCAGAGTTTAAACCATTCTTCGTTCTTGCTGCCAAGAAGACTTATGGTGCAAGAATTGATGCTAATGGCAATCCTATTCCATACAGAGATGGTTCATTATCAATGACTCGTACTACTGCAACTGCAGTGTTTGCTACTGAGCAAGACTACATCAACGCATTCGTTGTTGACGCTACACTTGATGCTAAAGTGAAACAAGCTGTTGCTAAAGAATACGCAGCTGTTGGTTTGACAGAAGCGTCTGCAGCAGAGCTTGATGCATTAGTGGGCTAATCTCACACACCTAACAAGGGCTTGGACTAACCTCCAAGCTCCTTGTTTTATATATAAGGGTGGGTGTTATGAACACGTTTGGGTGGGAGAATTATGTTCCACGTAGAACATTTTATGTAGATGAAAAAGGTGCTGTGGGTACACTATATGCCTAACATCTATTATTAACCAATGGTATATTTATGTATGACATATGGCATAAATATAGCATTAAAGATACGTTCTGCTTAACAAGTAGATAGTCTAGTCCTAGATGATGAGAAATAGAGTTGTTCTCTATATGGATAAAACATGTTGCATTATGAATACATTAGAATATACAAGCTGAGGCAACATAGGCTGTATATTCGCTTTTTAACACACAACACATTTAAACCAATCAATTATGAAATTAATTAAGCATTTAATCAACATTATGTTCCTTTGGAGCATTCCTTACATTCTATTAGCATTCTTTATGCTTATTACATGGTTCTCTTTTAGCTATAGAGAAGTGATTATATCAGGTTTATGGAATGTTATTCTATTTTTCTATTGTCTTCTTACAGCTTTATTGTATATGATAAGCTTAGGAGAAACAGATGAGATGTCAATCATTAAAGTATAACGCTAATGAAAGGACTAGCAAAACTAGACTTTTATTTGCAATCATCGCCCTGCGTTTCTACGTGGGGCTTTTTTATTACGACAATATATATAGCATTATGCCTGAAACATACATATCTATGGATGAACTATTAGATAGAATGAATAGACATCCAGATGTCAAGAACGCTTCTAAAGCACAACAAATGTTAGATGCTTTAGGACGTAAACAAGACAGAACAAAGAAACCACGAGTACACATCACCAAGTCTAAAAACAAACAAAAATATTTATTGGTGGTTTAATAGATGTGTGTTAGTAAATAGAGAGCCCTTAAGCAAGGCTCTCTTATTTTTATTCATTATAAATAACATTAATATGTTTATAACAGCCAAACTAGTATTTGAGTCATATATACCTGAAAAACTAGAGAAAGGTATGTGGTTTAAACAACGCATTAAAGATGTCATATATGGTAGAATATATGAATATGATAGGATATTTCAAGCTAGTGCTCCATCACAATCACAAGAAGAGTTTGACTCATTTGTACAACTACATGGTTATCCTGTACGTCCCAAGATTGTATCCATCACAGCTAATCCTGATGATAAAGCAGTTATACTTGCTACAGAGCATCAAATAGGTTGGTGGGATGAAGATCCAAACTCTGATGAGATGAGAGATATAGAGCTCAAAGATATCAATATGATCTTAGAAGACTATGATAGTGAGATAGAAATAGAGATAGATGACTCATATATTACTAGCTTGGAAGATGATGAAATCATTGTTCCAATATTATATATGAACAAAGTTACACTATCTTATCCAGGTGCACATGATGAAGAGTATGATGATTATGACGATGATTGGGATGATATGGATGACATAACAGACGAAGATCCAAAATAATTAATCACTAAAAACAAATAACATGGCTTACTCAACATGCTGTGGAGCACACACCACAATGCCTGAATTAGGTATATGTCCTGATTGCTTAGAACATTGCGATTGGGAATATCAAGAAGATGAATGCATTAAATACGATGCAGATCATGACACAGAATAACTAATTTAATTATTAATCACTAACCAAATTAATTATGGAGAACATTTCACACACAGTGTATCCTGAACAACAGCTCACAGAAGCTGAATGGTTTGAAGAAACCAAAGCATCGTCTATGTATGTAGATAGAACACCTATTCACAATGCTAATCAGATGAATAGTGAATATGACGATGATAGATTAAATAAGTATTTTAAGCAATTGATGCTAACAGTTTAAATATCAATAAGTTATGGCAAATGAAAAGATACTCGATTACGAAGATAGAACTAGTAAGAGAGCAGTTCAAGCATTTCTATATCCTATGTTTAAACATTGTAAAAACATTGTAACACTAGCTGGACCGAATGCAGCTAGTGTTTGCAATAAGTTTGCAGATATGGGGTATAAAGATATTGAGATATGGGAGAGAGACACGCAAGTGTTAATGCATCAGCTCAATACTATTAAAAAACCTGTAAGAATGTATTTTGGTGACATAGTTAAAGCTGAACCAAATAGAATCAAGACTCTGTATGAGTTAGACTTCTGTGTTACAGCATCCTCATGTAAAGACGCTATTAAAAAATTCAACAGCAACTTTATCATGACCTTCTCAAGACGAGATAGATATGACAAACCATTAAATCTATTCTTAAAGACTAGAGATCAGATTATTAAGTCAATGACTACATACTTTGAACCTCTAACTTATTCACATGTACATACAAAAGATGGCTCTGAGTATTTATATGTAGAATATCATGACACATCATCAATGTGTTGTATCGCAAAAATTAATTAACAAACAATAAAACAATCACATCATGGCAAAGAAAATTCATTTCTGGACAGAAAAAGAAAAAACACACCTAACAAAGTTAGTTAAATCATCTAAGACTGCTTCTGAAGCAGCTAGAGAGTTTGTAAAGACATCTAAGAGACCATTCTTTGGTGTTCAGGTGATGGCAGGAAATATAAGAAAGCAATTAGGTATTGTAAAGGTTAAAACATCTAAAACTAGTAAATTAAACACGTCTACGCAAAGAGGTGTTGAATTACCAGGTGGATTTGTATTCAACTTTACACCAAAGAAAGCTGAAATGTACGACAACCACGTAAGACTTTATTTCTAACCAGTAAATAACACAACATGAAACACACATTAGTCTACAGTGCAAAACCACACTGTAATCGTAGCATCTTGACTTATGAACCAGTACAAATCATGGATCTTGCTGTAAATAAGTTTATTAACGCTATATTCAGATGTAAGAAAGCTCAGGCTCGCTTGCAGTTCAAAGATGGTATGCTTTTTTATACACCATCAAATGAATACATTTTAAGAGTTAAATCTATTAAGAAATGAGTAATTACGAACTTAAACAGGTGACTATTCTAGAGATAGAAGTGGAAACACAAAGAGAACAAATCAAGGTGTTAAAAGCTAGAATTAAAGAACTAGAAGACTTAGTTGCTGATCATGTAAAAACAGCAGAGAGACATACTAAATTAGTGGATGGATTAATAGGTGATCTTACTAGATTGTTAGGAAATCCACATTAAAAAACGCAATATATTTCCAATTGTTTAATGTTTAGTGCCCCCAATTCGCTAAATGTTAAACAAAAGGAAGTATATTTCTAATAACACGCATTAAATTACACATTATGAGATGGGAAATTGAAAATGAAACATCACCAGAATTAGGTGACATTAGATTTAGAACTAGATTTGCATGGTTACCAACAGTTGTTCTTAGTAAGATAACATTAACTGATCATATGATATGGTTAGAGTTATATCTTGAAGAACAAGAATATAGATGGTCTCGTGACAATATTTGGGCAACATATCAACCACAATGGACAACTGTAGCTAAAACAATACACATTTAATGTATTGTCAAAATAATTAACTATATTTGTAAACTAAATCAATCGTTATGTATTTACCAACATGGCTACAAACAACTATCTATGTAATGATGGCTGTATATGGAATACTAATAATCAAATTATTTGTAGACTTATTCAAAATAATTAGAAGTAAGTAATCTATAGGGGGTGTTATGGATTTGATTGATATGAGATGGGTAGTATCGCATGCAAGGACTGGTAGAGTCCAAACAATCTATCGAAAAACAAATGTAGAATTATCTACTATGACCTTTGATGACATGATGTCTTTCATTGGTGCTGAGGAAGCAATTGCAGCCTAGCAGGTGGGTGGCAACAACCTACATCTTTAAACAAAGTTGCACGAGTTTTCTCTGTAGTCATATAAACAGAGTGGTGGTAGATTAGTCACCCAGACGATCCCAATTACTGATCAGCTTGCAGATCTAAGCATGTAAGAATGGTATTATTTATACTTATCAAGACAAGGGTTCGACTCCCTTCACCTCCACGTCCACAAATAAATTTGGTCATCTCCACAATTTACCATATATTTGTAAAAATTATAAACATATGAGAAAAAGAAAGATGACCAAAGTTATTTGTTATAACTGTGGTACAGAGTTTGAAAAACCAGACTCTGAAGCAAAAAGAAATGCAGAAGTGGGTAGAAGAAACTTCTGTTCTAGATCTTGTGTTGGTAAAACAATGATAGGTAATGTATCAGGAGATAAAAGATATACAATTCCTCCTACTAGAACTAAAGACCAATACTCTGCATTTAGAGAGTTTATTAGAAGAGTTAAGAACAGACACCATGATTATGATATAGATATTGAGTATCTATATGAGTTATGGAATGCTCAAGAAGGCAAATGTGTATATACAGGCATACCTATGGTTCTTCCAAATGGAAAACCAGGTAATATGTTAACTGCCTCTCTTGATAGAATTAATTCATCATTAGGTTATGTAAAAGGAAATGTACAGTTTATTCTTACACCTATTAACTATATGAAGAATACTATGACTCATGAACAAACAATAGAACTTATTAATTTAATTAAAACTTAGTTATGAAATTAACAACAAAACAGAAGACATTCTTGTCTGTGCTCTCTGTAGCAATAGGAGCAGCAATATTACTTATTGCATTAGAATACACACCAAAGATTGGTGGTAAGATATTCTTAGCTATCATTGTATTTATGATAGTGAATTGGGTTAATGATCTAATCAAGCACAATCAAAATAATTAATCGTGGAACATCCAGTAGATGAAAACAACTATCCATTATTTGATGGTTTAGATGGTTTAAAACAAAAGCCTATGAAAACAGCAATGCAAGAATTAGAATCATTATTTTATAATGAAGCACAACCAACTATTAACACAAATATCTGGGTGATACACAAAGAAGCATTTGAAAAATTAATTTTAGCTGCAAAAGAACAAGAGAAAAAACAAATAATAGAAGCACACGCATTTGGTGCTGATAATGTTGATTCTAATGGCGGTTTGCTTTTAAGAGGTGTTAAAAATGCAATTTATTACTACAATAAAACCTATAATCAAAATAAATAACTTATGAAATATAAAGTTTCACACGGAGAAAGCAAAAAAAAAGACTTCCCAAAATTAATGATTAGCGAATCAGAGGATATTGTTCTTTTTAAAAAATGGAAAGTTGGTACTATTATAGTATCTCAAAATAATGACAATATAGGGAATTATTATATTGATTTTGCTATGGAATTATTTTCTGATTTTGATGGAGAAATATTATTAAGAAATAACCAAAATAAATAATATGAAAACAGCAATGCAAGAATTAATTGAGTATTTAAGAAGTTTAGCTTTTAGTAAATGCCATCTTGGAATGGGAGATATTATGCTTACTCAAGGTCATATTGATGAAATAGAAGAAAAATATATTGAAAAAGAAAAAGAGCAGATGATAGAAGCTTATTATGACCATATAGATGGAGTTTATAGTTATAGAGAAGCAGGAGAAAGATACTACAACCAAAAATATAACCAAAACAAATAACAATGAATGTACTCATCTATGATATAGAAACCATGCAAGAACTATTTCTTGTAGGGATTTATGTACCAGACCAGGATAAGTATTTTGAATTCGAGGTGAGTAAGAATAAGAATCAATTAGATACATTCTTTTCATTTGCTGAAGAACACAAAGAACGTTATTGGGTGGGATATAACAACTTACGCTTTGACTCTCAGGTTGTTGAGTGGATCATGCGTAATTATGAACAGTGGCATGAGCTCACTGCTTTAGATGTAACAGCTAAAATTGCTCAGAAGGCTGCAGATGTTATTGATGATGCTAACTATGATGTCTTTCCTGAATACAGAGAAGAGAATCTATCTCTCAAGCAAATAGACTTATTCAAGGTGAATCACTATGATAATAAGAATCGTAGAGTGAGTTTGAAGAGACTAGAGTTTGAGATGGATCTAGAGAACATTGAAGAGATGCCTATTCATCACACCAAAACAAATATGACTGATGAAGAAATTCAACTTACTAAAGATTATTGTCGCAATGATGTTATGGCTACTTACAGTTTCTATAATGTTACTACTGGAAATACAGATCATCCTTTATATAAAGGCAATAATCAGTTAGAACTAAGACAGGACATATATGAAGAGTTTGGCATTCCATGCTTAAACTATTCTGATAGTAAGATTGGTGATGAGATGATTAAGAAGTATTATTGTGAAGAGAAGAAGATTGATTACAAAGAGCTACCAAAGAAAGGATTCTTTCGAAAGGTGGTGCATGTAAAAGATTGTATTGCTCCTTACATAGACTTCAGAACATCCAAGCTAAAAGAGTTCTTCTTGAAGGTAAGACGAGAGACATTAACACAAAAAGATGATTTTAAAGAATCAATTGAATTTTATGGCAACATCTACACATTTGCAAAAGGTGGCTTACATACAGAAAACAAGCCTAAAATATTTGAGGCTGATGATAATAATATTATTGTGGATTGGGATGTATCCAGTTATTATCCTGCTATCATCATTAACAATGGTCGCTATCCAAAGCATTTGGGTCCTGAGTTCCTTAGAGGCTATAAGCAAATGTTTGACAAACGACTTGAGCTCAAGCCCCTTGCAAAGAAAGATAAAAAAATTAAAGGAATTGTTGGAGCACTTAAGCTTGCAGTTAACTCTGTATATGGTAAGTCTAGCGACATGCAGAACTGGATTTATGACAGACAGCTCACAATGTTCACAACAATCACAGGAGAACTAAGCTTACTTATGCTCATTGAAGCATATGAATTGGAAGGTATACGTGTAATATCAGCTAATACAGATGGTGTTACAATCATGTTAGATAAGTCACTAGTTGACAAGATGCATGAAATTAACAAATGGTGGATGGAATTAACCAGCTATGAGTTAGAACGTACTGACTATTCTAAGATTATATTCTCTACAGTAAATGACTATTTAGCAATTAAAACAGATGGAGAAATTAAAAAGAAAGGTGACTTCCTTACTGACTTTGAGCTTCATAAGAACAAGTCAGCTCGTATTGTCCCTATTGCTCTCGAGCGTTACTTTGTTAACAATACTCCTGTGCATACCACTATTACCAATCATACGAATCTATACGATTTTTGTCTCAGACAAAAAGCAAGCAAAGACTTCCACTACGAAGGAATAGCTAATGGTAATACAACAGTGTACAACAAACTTATTAGGTATTATGTAAGTAATACAGGTGAAAAACTATTAAAGGTTAAGAATCCTGATTGCGACACCAATGCTGCAGATGTATCACAAGTTGAAGCAGGCGAATGGGTAATGACAGTTTGTAACTATCTACCCAAAGACTCTTCTACAGCTAATGTAAACCACGCTTACTATATAGAGAAAGCAGAGAACATTATACACAAGATACAACTAGAAGGCAAGAAAAGAAAAATAGTAATTAACCCCAATCAAACAAGTTTATTCTAATGACACGAAAACATTTTAAATATGCAGCAGACCAAGTAGTTGATAACTGCATAGAAAGAGGATTAAGAAATCCTAAAGATTTAGATCATTATTGGGCTTATGTAAACTTATTTACTGAGTTTAGTGATAAGTTTGATCAGGATAAGTTTGATGAATATATAAATAAAAGAATCTAATGGAGAAGGTAACAAGAGAAAACTTAGCAGAACATTTATTAAAATACCAACTAGACATGGTTGGTAAGAACTTCGATGATGCTATGAGCACAGAGAACTGGTATACATTATGGACTATGACAACAGAAGAGCATGATGCATTCAAACGCTATGCTATTCCATTGATCAAAAAGACATTGAAATGTAATAAAGGTAAAGCAGAGAGCACATTTGCATTCTTTGATTTACAGTTTGGATTACGTGTATCAGACAAGAAGTTTGGTAAGCCTACATTATGGCAAAGATTTATTAACCTATTTAAAACTAAATAACATGGGAGCAAGTTGGTTTCAAATAAACAGATATGGTAAGTCTTTAGAAGATGCATATGATACTGCTAGAGAAATGGCAATAGAAGAATCAGGAAATGATTCATACAATGGTACAATCAGCACTACGCACCAATGTGCAGATCTTACAGCTCAATTTAAAAGAAGTGGTAAGAGTTTATCAGAGTATATAAATATGCAAATGGATAAGTTACATAAAAGAGATTGTGCTGCCATATGTATAGAAGAACCCAAAGCTAATACTAATAAGACTAAGTCTCAAGTGGAGCACATAGTTACACCAGGTACCAAGAAATGGATACTTAAGTATGAAGTGGAACATTATTATGGTGATAGTGGAGTGATTGCTTCTTGTCCTCAGAAAGGTGATGCTGTTAAGATGGCTAGAGCTTATACAGAAGCACATCAAGTTCCCACTACAGTTATAATGCGTAAAGTGTTAGTGGGTCCAAAGCCTGTAGTAGCTAAGATTACATATAAAAGATCATCAACAGAGAAACCAGGTAAATGGGTATTCTTTGGTTGGGCTGCAGAATAATATTCGTAAATATACGATAATATATCCAAATATGAAACCAGAAGTAATAAGAACAGAGAAGAAATGTAGCAAATGTAAGACAGTGAAATCAATAGTCTTCTTCAGCAAATGTAGAAGCAGTTATGATGGACATGTATATCATTGCAAAGAATGTGAAAAGAAAAGAAAGCTAAAGAAAAACGATGGTATCATTGTAGCTTTTGATTATTACGAATAAAACAAACAAATATGAGTGAAAAATTACAAGTGAGTTATTTCTCAGCTGTATGGTGTGGACCATGTAAAATGTTCAAACCAGCATTTGAAGATGTAGTGAAAGAGTTTGGAGATCAAATAGATGTTACCTACTATGATGTAGATAATGATCGTGAAGTAGCAATGGCTAAGATGATTGCTGCAGTTCCTACAGTTATCATGACTAAGGGCACAGAAGATGTGTTCAGAAATGCAGGAGTGATGTCTAAAGCAGCATTAAAAGAACAAATAGAAAAACATAAATAGTATGCCAGATATCAGTATGTGTACAGGTGGTAATTGTCCATTAAGACTAAACTGCTATAGATACACAGCAAAACCAGAACCATTAGGACAATCTTATTTTGGAGAACCCCCATACATGTTGAAGTTAATGCTTGATTCTAAAGAGAAATCATTAGGAGTGGCAACATCAGCGTGTGCTTATTTTTGGAATAATGAAGAATACAAACGAACAGAAGAGAAATCCTCTAATTAATCAAGATTGGGAGCGTGAAGCTCAGAAAGATTTTGTATATTTGTACGAAGAACAACAATTACTAGAGCAAGAGATTAACAGAAAGCCTGCACAAATAGTAGTTGTTGATATTGACAACATGTTACAAAAACAGAAAAATGAAGCTGAACATTACACCTTACCATTTTGAACAAATAGTTAAGTCAGGATATACACTTGACATGGTTTATTTTCTTAAGCTTATTGAATCAGGCTATGATGTAAATCAACTTTGTGAAACCCCAAAGATAGATGTGCTTTGTCAAACTGTTCGTAGAAAAGGACTTGTATCAGAGTCTTTTAAACTTACACTGATAGGTAAATCTATCTTAGGGCTTCTTGAAGAAGAGGGTACACCAGAGCTAAAGCTTGTTAAGAAGAAAACTAATTCTGATGACTTTGAGAAATGGTGGAAAGCCTATCCAGGCACAGACACATTTACACACAGAGGCAATGCTTTCACAGGATCTCGTAGCATGCGTGTAAAGAAAGACGATTGCAAAAGCAAACTGAATGCTATTCTAGCTGAAGGTGAGTATAAAATAGAGGAACTGATAGCAGCATTAGAATATGAAGTGCTACAGAAAAAAGAGAATTCAGTGAAGACAAAGAGCAATAGACTTACGTTTATGCAGAACAGTCTCACATATTTGAATCAAAGAACATTTGAGCCATTTATTGAATTAATCAGGGAAGGTAAACAGGTGATAGAAGATCGTACACCAACAGGAGGCACTGATATATGAAAATTATTAGACAAAAGACCAAAACTCTTACAACAAGAGATAATGGCAGAAGCTCAGATGCTGTTAGTCCCAACTTTATATATGGTTGCGTAGGTGGTTGTATGAATTCATACTGTTATGTAGGTAGATACAATTATGACAAGGTTTATGTTAATGAGAATGTAGCAGATATCACAAACTCCATTGATAAATGGGTTGATCAACAGCCCTGGGAAAAGAAGCCCAATCAATGTGATAATAAATACTACACCATAGACATAGGCTGCAGTACAGATGTATCTCTTATGCAGAAATATTATGATTGGCAACCTGTATTTGATCATTTTAACAATCATCCAAAGATTAAAACTACATTTGCTACTAAGTATCCAAGTAGATTCAATCCTGCAGTGTATGAGCTAGATCCTGATAAACATAGAATCAGAGTGAGTTTGATGCCACAGAGATATTCTGATGTGCTAGAACCAAACACTGACAAAATATTTACCAGAATACAAACTATACCATATCTACAGCAGTTTATGGAGGTACATATAAACTTCTCTCCTATTATTTACGAAGATGATTGGTTAGATGCGTATGAGCATCTGTTTAGATTGTTAAAGACTGAAGGTATTGATGTTAAATGTGAATGTATATTTCTTACACACAATGTACACCAACATGCAAGAAATGCTGAAGATGTGCAAGAATTACTGTGGAGACCTGATATACAAGAAGCAAAGGATTCACAATACGCTGCAGATAACATACGATACAAATGGCAGTTGAAAAAATATATGATTGAGCAGTTCAAGAGCTTGTATTCTGAGTTCTTTAGCCTATCTAACATAAGATATATATTTTAAACAAAGATTATGAGTTTTGATCAATTACGACAAACTGTACAAGATGGTCTCGATGGTAGAAACACTGGT